>ERZ780125.5-NODE-5-length-149422-cov-37.2324_pt1 | contig 149422 bp, 105 predicted proteins | sample MGYA00433082_ERZ780125 | MGnify/ENA primary metagenome ERZ780125 (study PRJEB29588, sample SAMEA1970465) | human gut metagenome | biome: human gut; feature: human-associated habitat; material: faeces | place: Denmark | collected 2008/2010 ... | reverse complement strand
AAACAAGCTATGCAACTTAAAATTGGGTACCTTTTTCAGTGCCCTCCCTGGGCTATGAGCTTCTGCCCTTTCAGGGCGTGTGGGGCCTACATCTGAAAATGCTTATCCTTTAGATAGCATAAAGGAAGGTGCGGATGAACCAGTAGCAAACGATACCTGCGATGTAACCTACAAAAGCAATCCAGGAGATATGCTTCATATACCAGCCGAAGGTAATCTTCTCCAAGCCCATTACTACCACACCAGCGGCACTACCGATAATCAGCATTGAGCCACCGACACCGGCACAGTAGGCCAGCAACTGCCAGAAGACACCATCCACAGCCATATCACCAACAGCAGCCACAGGATACATTCCCATACATCCGGCTACCAGAGGCACATTGTCAACGATACTTGAAAGCACACCGATGATACCAGTAACCAGGTAGTGGTTGCCATCGAATACGACGTTCAAGCCCTGACCCAAAGCAGTCAACACGCCAATCTCAGCCAGGCAGGAAACAGCCATCAGGATACCGAGGAAGAAGAGGATGGTACTCATATCAACACGAGAAAGCAACTTGGTTACTCGCTTCTGAGTGCCCTCGGCATCAGCTCCACGATGCAAACTGCGATAGAAAACTTCGGTAGCAGTCCAGAGAACACCCAATACCAGGAGGATTCCTACGAATGGAGGCAAGTGGGTAATACTCTTGAAGATAGGAACGAAGATCAAACCGCCTACTCCCAACCAGAACACAGCCTTGCGCTGACCTTCGGTGAAATCGCTGACCGCTGCATTCTGCTGGGCAGAAACCTCAGGCATCACGAGTTCGCCCTTCAACATGGTCTGAAGGATGAGGGCAGGAATCACCATGGAAACCACAGACGGGATGAAGATTTCGGCGATAACGCCGGCTGCAGTAATCAGTCCCTTGTTCCAGAGCATGATGGTGGTAACATCGCCGATTGGTGAGAAAGCACCACCCGAATTGGCTGCGATGATGACGAGGGATGCATAAACCATGCGATCCTTGTGGTCGGTGACGAGCTTTCGGAGAATCATGATCATCACGATACTGGTGGTCAGATTGTCGAGGATGGCAGAGAGGAAGAAGGTAAGGATAGCGATACGCCAGAGGAGCGCACGCTTCGACTTGGTCTTCATCACCTTGCGAACCCAGTTGAATCCGCCGTTCTGGTCAACGATTTCCACGATGGTCATTGCACCCATCAGGAAGAAGAGTGTTGTGGCAGTATCGCCCAGATGTTCCTGGATGATTCCGGTCACCTTCTCCACCATTCCAGCAGCACCGCCTGTATAATCAGGGTGCATCAACTGGAGATACTGCATTGGATCCATCATGTAGAGGGTCCAACAACCTACCAACATCAACAGGGCAATTGCTGCCTTGTTTACCTTTGTCAAGCTTTCGGTAGCTATGAGTGCATAGCCGAGCACGAAAACGACAATAATAGAAATTGTAAGTGTAGTCATTACTTTTTATTTATTATTAGATATTCTTTTTTCCTTTATGTATGATTTGGTACCCACAATTGCCAAACGGCTGCAAAGATACAAAAAGAAAAGCAATAACCACACGATTCCTTATTATAATTGTATGAAATCGTTTACTTAATTACGGATTTAACTTAAATAATAACAGATTTCGCCCTGTATGGTTGAGGCATTTCATAAAACATGTAACATAAAACATGAAATAGATATAAAACGTTATGGAAATGCAAAAAAAATCCGAAACAGATAGCTGACAACGCTTCTGTTTCGGATTATCTTTTTGTTTTCTTTCTTATTTTTCCTTAAAATCCATGCGGATTCTGATATTTAATAAAGCTAGCAAAAATCATGTTCACAGGTTACTTAGCCACCTTGAATACGGCGGCACTAATGCCTGAAGCTTTGATGGCATCGGTCTTCTTGCCTGATTTATATACAACCTTGCCTGTAGAAAGAACAGAAACTGCCTTGCCACCTACAGAGCTGATGTTGAGAGAGGCTGCCTTGGCACCAGGATTCACGACAACAACATACTTCTCATCACCCAAAGTGCGCTCATATACCATCGGATATTCCTGACCCTTCTGGTTCAGGAGCTTCCAATCGCCCTCATTGTCAAGAGCCTTGGCTGAATGACGCAAAGCGGTCAGCTTACGGGTATATGACAACAGAGAATTCTGATCTCCCTGCTGAGCCTCAACGGTCAACTTTCCTTTTTCCGTATCTACAGGGAAGTAGAGTTTATCAGGCGCACTCGTTGAGAAGCCGGCATTCTTGCCCTTGGTCCACTGCATCGGAGTGCGGGTACCAGAGCGCTCATTGCTACCCTCCTTGTTAGGGAGATTCATCTGATACTTCATACCAATCTCATCACCATAATAGATAAATGGAACACCTGGCATGGTGAGGAAGAAGGTCATCGCCACCTTCAGCTGGTCTGGCGTATTGCGGGTACCGATGTTAGGGCGCTGGTAATCGTGATTGGCAGATGGAACAGCGATGTAGCCGAGATTCTTGGTGGCATTGAAAGCCTTGGTATAGTTCTCGCTAAATTCCTTAAGCGAACCCTTGCCCTGCTTGTCGAAATAGCAGTTCTGATAGCTCTGCTCCCACTTGCCCCATGGAGTCTTGCGGTCAAAGAACAGAGAGGCATAGCCCTTGAGACCGAAATGGATGTAGAAATCGATGTTGAAGCCGGCAGGAATGGCTTGCTGCGGATTAGCCCACTCTGAAATCAGGACGGTCTCAGGATAGTACTTGTCCTTCCATGCACGCATCTCATTCCAGAGTTTGGAAACCTCCTTCTTGTCAGGGTCGTTCTTGATGAGCGATGACGCCATATCAACACGGAAGCCATCCACACCCTTATCAAACCAGAAAGCCATGATGTTACGAATCTCCCTGCGAACAGCCTGTGGTCCAGGCGCATCTACACTCTGCTCCCAAGGATGATTTGGATCTGGATGAGCAAAGCCATAGTTCAAGGCTGGCTGGCACTCGAAGAAATTCTTCTCATAATACTTGGCACGAGGAGCATTCGCCTCCACATATCTGCCTCGGGTACTAGACTCCGGACTTGCCTCCTGATGACGGGCTTCTATTTCTTTCTTCTCGCTCTCAGGAATATCGTTCATCCAGATATAATAGTCGCTGTAACGCTGGTTAGGATCTTTCTCGGAAGACTCCTTAAACCAGGCACACTTGGTGCTGGAATGTCCTGCCACCAGGTCGAGACAAACCTTCATGCCACGCTTATGGGCCTCATTGACCAAAGTAACCAAATCGGTATTGGTACCGAATCGAGGATCCACCTTGTAGAAATCGATGACATCATAGCCACCATCAAACCATCCCGACTCAAAGATCGGATTGAGCCAGAGGGCGTTCACACCCAGCGACTTGATGTAATCCAACTTGGAAGTGATACCCGGCAAATCGCCAATACCATTGCCATCAGTATCCATATAGGAAGATGGATAAATCTGATAGAAAAGTGCATCACTCAACCAAGCCGGTCCCTTCTTCTGTTCTGCCTGAGCAGAAAGTGTGGTTGCCGCCAAAGCAGCAACCAACAACATTTTATTCATTCTTTTCATGAGCATCATTATTAATTCAAGAAAACTTTCTTTCATAATAACTCAAAATCCTGCATTTTATTGCGCAAGAAGGCTAATTGCGAATCCGCCACCTGCAACGGAGTTCAACTTCAAGACAGACTTGCTGGTTACAGTCCTCTTGGTGATGACATAAGCCTGCGGATTGGTCTTGTAGTTGGCATTCTTTGCATCCTGATAGATGGTAGCCACATACTTCTTGCCCTTCTCGAGGAAATCGAGCTTTACGGTAGACTGATGAGCCTTCATGCCCGTAACGCCACCGACAAACCAGTTATCAGAACCCTTTGCCTTGCGGGCAGCGGTGATATACTCCATTGGTTCAGCCTCCAGATAGATAGACTTGTCCCAATCTACAGCCACATCCTTGATAAACTGGAAGGCATCCATGTGCTTCTCGTAATTCTCAGGGAAATCGGCAGCCATCTGCAATGGACTGTACATCGTTACATAAAGTGCCAACTGACCGCAGATGGTAGAGTTGCAATGAGAACCATTGGCGCAATCCATTTCAAAGATACCCGGTGTATAATCCATCGGACCACCCTGCAGACGGGTGAAAGGCAAGATGGCGGTATGTCCCGGTTTGGTACCTCCGAAAGCCTGATATTCAGTACCGCGAGCACTCTCATTGCCAATCAGGTTAGGATAAGTGCGGCAGAGACCGGTAGGACGCACAGCCTCATGGGCATTTACCATGATGTGATAATCGGCAGCACGGGTTACGGCATGCAGATAGTGATTGATTTCCAACTGACTGTAGTGATGCTCGCCACGAGGAATGATGTTGCCCACATAACCGCTCTTCACTGCATCGTAGCCATAATCCTTCATCAACTGGTAAGCTCTGTCCATATACTTCTCGTAGTTCATTACAGAAGAGGAGGTCTCATGATGCATGATGAGCTTCACACCCTTGGAATGCGCATACTCATTGAGCGCCTTGATGTCGAAATCAGGATATGGAGTCAGGAAATCGAATACCTTTTCCTTCATATAGCCACTCCAGTCTTCCCAACCGATGTTCCATCCTTCTACCAGGACTGCATCGAAACCATGGGCTGCAGCAAAGTCGATGTAACGGCGCACATTGGCATTGTTGGCAGAATGTTTGCCCGATGGCTTGGCATGTACATAGTCAGTTCCATCCAACTTCACGGTAGGATAATCATGGGTATAAGCCCACTCTCCCTTACCGGAAATCATCTCCCACCATACACCTACGTACTTCACAGGATGAATCCAGGAGGTATCCTTGATCTTGCAAGGCTCATTAAGATTGAGAATCAGGTTGGAAGACAACACCTTGCGGGCATCATCTGTAATGACCATCGTACGCCAAGGGCTCTTGAACGGAGTCTGCATATATCCCTTCATACCCTGTGCATCAGGGGTAAGCCAAGAGGTAAAGGTCATGGTCTTGTCATCCAGGTTCAGATGCATGGCTGGATAATCTACCAGGGCAGCCTCATGCAGGTTGATGTAGATACCATCATCAGTCTTCAACTGGAGTGAGGTCTGTACACCGGTATCTGAAAAGACAGTCTGTGAGAGATTGCTGCTGACAGCAGCATGCAGGGCTGGACGGATGCCCGACAGACGGGTCTTGGTGTATTCATACTCCTGGGTATCGTAATCACCCGGAATCCACCAGGCGGTATGATCGCCCGTCATGGCAAATTCTGTACGCTCTTCCTTGATGGTAAAGTAGTTGAGATTGCCTTTCTGAGGGAACTCATAGCGCAATCCTACTCCATCGTCATAAACACGGAAGCGGACGTTCATATAACTGTCTGTAGAATTCTGCTTCAACTCTACCAGCATATCATTATAATGATTGCGGATCGACTTGTTCTCTCCCCAAACAGGAGTCCAGGTCTCATCGAAAGTGGAAGTCTTCTCATTGATGACACTAAAATCAGAAAGCAGATCCTTGCCATCCTTGCCGCCCTTGGCGAGCTGATAACCCAGACGGCTAGGCTTGATGATGGTCTTGCCCTGATAGGTCACACTATAGGTAGGCACAGTGCCATCCAAGGTGAAGTTCACCTTGATTTGTCCGTTAGGAGAAGTGATGTCTCCTGCATCTGCTGAGATGCCAAAAGCCATCAGAAGGCTTGCGAGCAAAAAGAGTTTTTTCATATTATTTTCTTTTTAGTTTGTAATATTCAATATAAAATTACTGAAGTTTCGAATGAGATTCAAGTACGGGCTGAAGACCCAAAAGCTCGCTTACGAAACTTCAGTAAAATTACCATTCTACTTGGTATAACCAGGATTCTGGCCGAGTTTCTTATTCAAGTTGAGCACGGCATAAGGGATAGGATAAACCATGGTATAGCCCTGCGTATCATCATTGTAATCACCTGCAGACGCATTGTGGGGCACACCATTGAAGCGGTCAGCAGTAGGCTCTGTAAAGGTACAGAATCTGATCTGGTCTTGGCGGCGTACTCCCTCCCAAGCCAGTTCCAGCATACGTTCATTCAGAATGTCATTGAGCGTAAGTTCTGTACGAGGTGTAGCAGCAACACGGCCACGAACCTCATTGACAATTGTGAGAGCCTCAGCCTTGTTACCCATACGATACTCAGCCTCAGCCTTCAGGAGCAAGGCATCGGCATAACGCCAGATCACCAAGTCATTGTTGAAGCTATACTGCTGGGTAGTGGACTTGTCAAACTCATACTTCTTCATTCTGGCACCGGAACACTTCATGGCATGAGGGTCATCCGCAGCAGTGAAATCCACCTTTACAGCCAATGGCATATACTCCAGTGGCTTATCAGTGGCACCGTCCTCTACAGCTTTTCCTGTCTCCTCCATATAATCCTTATCGGTATAGAAGTTGAGTTTCAGACGAGGGTCAGGATTAGCCGTTCCATAGCCATATACCAGCATCTGCTGCTTGGAAGAGCAGGCTCCATTCCAGCCCTGGTAACCGATGGCACCACCATGGTTATAATGCAGGGTGCGCACGATGTTGTAATCCTCTATCTTATAGTTAACACAATCATTCGGGCGGGTCCAGATATTCTCCACGGAATTTTGGTTGGCTACGATGAAGTTGTCGGCATAGCTAGGCTGCAGGCGGTAACCCAAGCTGGCAATCTGGTCGGCACAATAGACTGCTGTTTCCCACGCATTGCGAGTTTCACCATCCAAAGTGATGTCTATATTTTTGCCCATTTCCGAAACCGTCTTTCCCTGCTCCTCGCTGGCAGTAGCCTTGCCGCTCTTGTCTGTTCCTACAAAGGCACTGTAGCTGGTTGGAGTGGTATCATCGATGTTATAGACCGGTGCATTGATGGCACACTTAGCCATACACATATATGCCACAGCCTTGGTGATACGGCCATAATATTCACCTTCGTTCTGACTCTTACCATCTGAAAGATGAGGAATGCATTCAGCCAACTCAGAAGTGACAAACTTGAAGACATCAGAACGGTTGGACTGATTCACCTCGTTAGCACTCACCTGAGAAGAAACAACCAATGGCACCTGTCCGAAGAGATCCATCACATAGTAATAATAGACAGCACGAAGGGCTCTCAATTCATATACATATTCAGCATACTCCGGATGTTCACCCAGGTACTTGTTGAGTCGGTCGATAGAAGAATTGGCAAGACCGATGACACGATACAGGTTGTTCCACACATCGTTATACTTGCTTACAGACGACTCAAAGTTGTGGAGGAAGATATTCTGCCAGGTTCCACCATCTACCCAGTCACCCTGACGACCAGGAATCATACTGGCATCAGAAGAGAACTCCTGGAAGGTGTGTACCGAGCCACCATCGCTTCCATACAATCCATTTCCGATGGAAGAATATACGTTAGCCACTGTGTTTACATATACCAGCTTAGGGGTACTGAAAGCCTCTTCCTCAGAAAACTTGCTTCGTGGAGTCTCATCCAGTGAGCAACTAGCCAGTAATATCGATGAAAGAAGCATTGAGCCTATAATATATTGTTTCATAACTGTAATCCTTTATATATTAATAATGTAATTCTTAATTAGAACTTGTTATCTATTCTATGTGAAAACATTTAGAAATTCACTGAGAGCGACAGAGTATAAGTACGGCTCAGAGGATAGATGTTCTTGTCGTCAACACCCAGATTGTCGCCACTGATGGTTGCTGAGTTGATCATTGGAGTCAAGCCCTTGTAACCAGTGAGGGTACAGATATTGTTGACTGACAATGCAAGGTGAATGTTGTTGATGAACTTCCACTTGAGCATATCCTTGGTGAAGGTGTAGCCCAGAGAAGCGTACTCGAAGTTCATATAGTCACCCTTTTCCAGCCAGTAGTCAGAAATCTGAACATCATGGATACCCTTGCCGTTATTGAGATGCTGTGCACCGCTCAGGATATTATAGGTTGGGAAATTACTCATATTGTTCAAGGTCATGGATGTAGCATTGTAAATCTTATGACCGAAAGCACCGTTAAACTGCATAGTCAGATCCCAGTTCTTGTACTTGAAGCTCATATCCCAGCCGAGGAAGTACTTAGGAATTGCCTGTCCGCAAACCTTGCGGTCGCCACTGTCACCCGTATCAATGGTACCATTATCATCAAGGTCTTCGATGATATACTGTCCATTCTCATCAATACCTGTGCAGTGAGGCAGATAGAATACACCTACAGGCTGTCCCTCAATGAGATAGGTTACGCCATTATTATGTACCAGACCAGCCGCACCTACGGTGGCAACAGAGATATGCTCGCTCGTTGTCATAGGCTGTCCCTTGTAGGTACCGCTCAACTTCTTCAGCTTATTCTTCTGATAAGAGAAATTCAGGCCAGAATTGAAGGTGAAGTCCTTTGTCTTGATGATGTCACCTCGAACAGCCAGTTCAAATCCCATATTAGTCATGGTACCCATATTGGCCAGCAGACGGTCGTAAGTGAAAGGAGGTACCGGCACGGTATAGGTATAAAGCATATCTGATGTTTCAGAAGTGTACCAGTCGAAGGTTACATTGAGACGCTGCTTGAACATCGACAGGTCGAAACCGGCATCAAATGTCTTCTTTACCTCCCACTTCAGATCAGGGTTGCTGTTGGAGGTAACCGCGAAAGTAGTACTTGTTGCGCCGTTGACGGTAGTTACACCATTAGGCTCCATCAGGGCGAGAGAAGTATAAGGATCGATGGCATCCTGATTACCGGTCACACCATATCCTGCACGAATCTTGAAATTGTCTATCTGCTTGATTTTCTTCATCCAAGGCTCATTGCTGATTACCCATGCCAAGGAAGCAGAAGGGAACCAGCCCCACTTCTGACCATTACCCAACTTAGAAGAACCATCGGTACGAACATTGACGGTAGCGATGTATTTGTCTGCCAGCATATAGTTGACACGAGCCATATAAGAGCTCAGGGTATATTCGGTGTAGTTAGACTGCAGATTACCCCAGCTCACATTGGCAGCAGCCTTCATGTTATTAAACTTGAAGTAATTGGTATCAAATCCATGTGCCTCCTGTGAGTTCCAGTCGTAGGTATACTTCTGTCCCTCCATCAGAGCCAAGGCATCAATGTGATGCTTGCCGAAATCCTTGGAGAAATTCACCATGACGTTGCCCATATAGTCCTTGCGGTTAGTATTGGCAATATAAGCCCATCCGTTACCGTTCAGCTTACCCATCTGGATATTGTTAGGAATATAGAACTTATTGTCACGGTTCCAATAATTGTATGAACCAAAGGCACTTACAGTGAGTCCGTCGATGATGTTGACCGTTGCCTTGCCATGAACATTGACAGAGGCATCCTTGTAGAAGTCATCAATATCGAGCAATCCCAGTGGATTCCAGACTTCATTGGCAAGCAGATCCTCATCCCATTCGCCCTTGTCGTTTCTTACATTAGGATAAGTAGGGTTATAGGCTGTAGCAGAATAGAACATCTTGTGCATATCATACTGGATATTGCTATTGCGCTGAGAACCGAATATGCCCAGTTCCAGCTTCAGATGTTTGTCGAAGAGATACTGGGTTCCATCCAGCTTTGCTGTAAAATTCTTCATATCAGAATTCTTCAAGGCACCCTGACGGAGAACGAATCCCAGAGAAGCACGAAGACTGGAAGTGTCTGTACCAGAAGAGAAAGAAATATTATGATTCTGGGTGAGACCCACATTGCGCTCAATCTCCTCAAGGAAATTGGTATCGCCACCCATATCGGTATAGGTCAGCCCCAAAGACTTGGCAGTCTCACGATATTCTGAAGCCGACATCAGATCCAGATTCTTATAGACTGTATTGACACCAAACTGGCCATTGTAGCTCAGGCTGGAATAGCCCAACTTGCCCTTGGCTGTGGTAACAACGATGACACCGGAAGCACCACGTGAACCATACTGGGCAGTCTCAGAAGCATCCTTCAGGATGGTGAGACTCTCAATATCACCAGGAGCCAGAGAATTGAACATCGTCATATCAGCAAAGACGCCATCGATGATAACCAACGGGTCGTTACCACCTGAAAGAGAAGAGGTTCCACGAACACGGATGCTTGGCGAACTGGTAGGGTCGCCGCCAGCCTGAGAAATGATAACACCCGCAACCTTACCCTTCAAGGCCTCGGCAGGACTGGTTACCACACCCTTGTTCATATCTTCTTTCTTGATGCGATCAACAGCACCCGACACCGTGCGCTTGCTGCCCACAGCATAACCAACGACAACCACCTCATCGAGCACCTCGTCGTTTTCTTTCAGCGAAACATTAATAACATGATTTCCCTTTACAGGAATTTCCTGGGTACGGTAGCCCAGATAAGAGAATACCAGGACAGAACCATCCTTAACATTGTCAAGCTTGTAGTTACCATCCAAGTCGGACACTGCACCATTCTTGGTATCTTTCACCAGAATGCTGGCACCAATGACAGGTTCACCTGTGGCATCTACCACCTGACCCTTAATGGTTGTCTGACCAAGAGCATTAAAAGTAATAAAGCATCCTGCTAACAGCAGACCTACTTTCTTTGAAAGGTTGTTTTTATCCATAATCTATAGGTTTATAACTATTAAAATTGTTTGATGGCGCAAAAGTACGTCAAAATTCAATAGGTTGTTGCGATTAGTAGGTTTTTGGTAGATTACCATTATCTACTATCCGATTTATCAGACTGAATATCAGCGAATTAAAGATTTTTTTAAAAAACACGTTAGTAGATGCGAGATTCTGAAAGTTTTTTATTACTTTTGCAGCAGAATCTTTAAAACATAAGAAACATGAGACATTTTATAACTATCGTACTACTGATACTACTACCACTATGCGCAAAAGCAGACAACAGCCAGCTCTACAAACAGCTGGATGCTGCCATAGAAAAACGTGCGCATTATGTAGAAGTAAAAGAGAAAAGTCTGAACGACATCAAGCAGGGTGCCAAATATGTAACCAGCAACGAGGACAAGCTCAAGCTTTACGAGCAACTCGCCAATGGATACAAAGCCTACGAGTATGATTCGGCGATGACTTACGTAAAAAAAGGCCTTGTTCTTGCCCAAAAGAGCAACAACATCTTATATCATAAAAGATTCCAACTTAGCCAAACCAGCCTACTTATCACACGTGGATTCTATGCTGAAGCAAAAAACATCATGCAGAAGATAGAACCCAAGGAAGAAGATCCGCTTGACTATCAGTTTCAATACTATTATACACTTTACGGACTATACAACAACTGGTCAACCTATTGTGAAAACAATGAATTCAGCAAGATTTACGACCAGCAGAAAGTGGAATATCTGAAGAAAACGTTAGAACTGTCGCCAAAGAAAGATGCATTCTATTACTACCTGCTGGGAGAGTTTTACTATTACAGCAATCATTCCAACAATAACAAGACCATCCAATACTACAAAAAAGCACTGAGTATGGAAAAGCCGGACAGCCGTCTCCATGCCATGACCGCCTTTGCCCTATCCGAAGTATACCAGAAAGCCAACAACCAGAAACTGACGGAACATTACCTGCTGGTTGCAGCCATCTCAGACATCACTTCTGCCATAAAAGAAAACGTAGCCCTGCAAAACATCGCACTCTTCATCTACAAACATAAGACCAGAAGTCTGAACAAAGCCCAGGAATACATCAACCAATCCCTGGAAGATGCTTATGCATACAACAACCGGTTGCGCCGCATTGAGATTTCATCCAAATTGCAGATGATTACCAATGCCTATACAGATGACATCAAAACAACTAACAGATTGCTCAACATCGCCCTGTTGGTCATTATCCTGCTCCTACTTGGAGTAGGTATTAGCAGTCTGTTCATCCGCAAGAAGAACAGGCTTCTGAAACAAAAGAAAGATGAAATCACAGCCACGTCGGCAAAAATGGAAATTCTAAATGAACAATTGCATCTCATCAACGCCGAATTAAAGAATACCAATCAGAAACGCGAGAGATTGGTAAAGGTATATATTGACCTGAGCTATAAGAATATAGAGAGGAACCAAAAGCTACGAACATTGGCAGTAAGAAAGATAAAGGCCAACCAAAGCAAGGAACTGCTGAGTCTCCTCTCTTCCTCATCAAGTACAGAAAGGGAAAACAAGGAGTTTTTGACTGAATTCGACAAGTCTTTCCTAGCTCTGTACCCAACTTTTATAAACGAACTGAACCAGCAACTCACAGAATCGGCTCACATCCAACTGAAAGAGAATGGGGAAATGCCCCCTATCCTCCGTGTGTGCGCCCTGTTAAGATTAGGCATTACCGAAAGTTCCAAGATAGCCGGCATCCTGTCTTATTCGCCACAAACCGTATACAACTACCGTTCCCTGCTCAAGAACAATGCCATCGACAAGGAGCACTTCGAAGAAAATGTGCTCAGACTCTGCATGGTGATAGCCGACTGATCGGAGATTAAGAATACGGCACAAATATCCGAAACAGATAGCTGCCAATGCTTTCTTCCGAAAAAATGGAGCTGATTTGCCAAAGTAACATCTTTGCCGCAGCTTCGTCAATGCTTTTCAACCTCATCGCAACCCCAGTGTAATATAACCACCGTACCTTTGCAACCGAAATCAAACGATATAGGTTATGAATGCTAAAAGGGGAATTATTGTATTAGGATTGCTCTCGGCGGCTAGCATGCCAACGTGGGCGCAACAGATTAAAGGAGTGGTTATCGACCAGAAATCGAAGGAAATTGCCAAAGTTTCTCAAACAAGCAACTTTTTTTTAACTTAAAGTTGTATAAAAAAGAACTTGAAGAAGATGTTTCATATTTTGCCTACATGTTTCAAAAAGATGCATATCTATCTTCAAACGTTGATGTCCTGAAACAGGACATCAACCTTCATTTGTCTTAATCCATGAACTTGATCATGTCCTGGCGTCTTGGCTTTGCCTCTGGCGATTCGTCAGGATAACCCAGGGCGATGCAGTAGAGCAGCTTATAATTCTTGGAGAATGCCATGCGGTCGAGGTAAGGCTTGGCCGACGGAGAATCCAGTATCCAACGGGCAGAACTGCCCAGACAGCAGGAACCGATGCCCCTTGACCATGCTGCAAGAATGATGTTCTCGCCAAGCAAACCGCAATCAATCTGCGCCATATCATAAGTAGTATCGTAGGCGATGCAAACCACGCATGGAGCATTCACGAAGATGTTCTTGAAGCCCTTGCGCTCTGCTATCTTAGGATTATCCTTTACCACGGCTTGGGTGATTGAATCGATGAGAGCAGGAGAATCTATCACTCTGATTTCATACGACTGCAGGTTCTGCCCGTTTGGCGCATGGATGCCGCATTTCAGAATCTCGTTCAGGGTATCGCGGCTGATGACGGAATCCTTGTAAGCACGGATACTTCTGCGACTCATCATCAAATCGGTTACCACACTTGCAGAGTCAACGCTGGTCATTGCCTCCGGCTGTCTGTTCTCATTGCAGGCAGTCAACATCAGTGCTGCTGCCAATCCTAAGAAAATCTTCTTCATATTACTCATGATTAAACTTATATTCCTATTAGTATATACCCATGTAGCGCTATTAGTATTTATCCACGTAGCGTTATTAGTATATACCGTGCAAAGATAGCAACAAATACTGGTATTCAAGAAGATACGTTATGATTTTTAAGAGTTTTTATCGGTCTCTCCGCCATTCTTTTAACAAGTATATATCATAATAGCCAAACATTTTCCACCTATTTTGCTAGAATTTCCCAAAAACTTCGTATCTTTGCAATGACTTTATGCAAGATAAGCTGTTTATAAAATCATCAAACGTAGAATTATGGAAAGAAAAAGTTATTCTATAGATATAAATCGCATTGCACAATATGCCATGTATGCATATTGCATTTTCGCATTGTTTTCGCTGGCATTTTCTGTTTGCAGACAAGCGGGCTTATCCTTCAGAACAAGTCCCATCCTGATTCCAATAAGTCCCATCCTGGTTACCATCAAGCAACTGGTCTTGCAGCTCGTCCCTATAGCTTTATGGGGAATATTCCGCTACACGCTACCGGCAGGCGTAAAATTGCTACGACGCTGCAGCGAGTTGATGGTACTTTACTATGGGCTCTCATTCATCCTGGGCCAATGCTTCAATCTTCATCTCGTAAAGATGATGCAGAACGGACAGATTACCCAAATGGCTTCCATACTCACCTGGACAGAAAGCACGATGGGCCTGATTTCCGTCATCGCCTCCCTGGTAGCCGGCTGTCATCTGTGCAGCAAGCACAGGGGCAACATGCGCAAACTGGGCATAGCCCTTATCCTGGTTTTCATGGTATGGCTGATATGCTCAAATATACTCCCTGTTGCAGTGTTTTATCTGGCAGGTAACACCCAGCAGGCAGCCTTCACCTGCATGAATCTCATCAGTATGATAACCACAACATCGGCTTATATATACGCATACTATAGAATGTATCGGGCGATAAAAACGAAATAATTTGGCGATGCGGCGTTTTTTTCGTATCTTTGCCGCAAAATATGCGGCGTTTCTTGATAAATAATGCCGCATAAGATAAAATTAGAAATGCAGCAAAATGATGGAAAAGAATCAGATTTTTGAAAATATTATGAGCCGTACATCGGTGAGAAGCTATACAGACATGCCACCGCTCGCTATCGTGGTTTGCGGATGCCTGGACAAGACGCTGGAAGGCACAGAGCAGGAGTTCTGGATTCAAGACTGTTCGGCAGCCACGGAGAACATTCTACTGATGGCTCACGGCCTGGGACTTGGCGGTGTATGGACAGCCCTCTACCCCCTGAAAGAACGATACGAGGGAATGCAGCAACTGCTGCATCTGCCCAAGACGATGATTCCGCTCAACACCCTCATCATCGGATATCCGAAGAATCTGGCGGAAGCAAAGGATAAGTGGAAAGAGGAGAATGTATCCTATAATAAATGGATGGAGAAAAATTCATAATACTAGAAAAAAGTTATAAAAAACTCCGTTTCTGAGTTTTCAAGACATCAGGAACGGAGTTCAAACATTAATCCTCGAACAGTTTATGAAATTCAACGGCATCCATAAATTGATAATTTGGATTATTTCCTACATTTCTTCTAAGCCTATTTAAATTGGAAGGAGTTGTAGCTTTCTTTGTCAGCAAAACATAGAAACTGTTATCAAAAGAATAGTTAGAAGTAACCATTGCCTTTGATTCACTAACCTTTTTTGCTATCTCCTTTGAATCCAAATTCCTGGTATTGCTTAGTCGGAATTTTGCATCGGCCAAAAGTAATCTCTTATCATTCACATGCAATAGCATATCTGCAGAAGATTTCTTATCAGCATGATGCTTTTGAGAAATTCGTCTCTGAACATCATCAAGTTCTATTGCCTTATCTGTGTCAGAGAAAAGATTTTCTGAATTTGGGCATCCCTCCTGCTTCATCAAATGATGCAAGCCGACTAAATCTTTTGCTGTCCAACAATCAATCTTGATTCCCTGATAATTGCCAATCTTAAATTTCGCCATAATTCTCTACGTATTTCTGAAGAGTATCAAAAGACTTGTTGAATGATTCAAATACAGGTTCGATGTCACAGCCCAAATTCTTATAGTAGAACGAGTCTGTACCTTCACTTTGCTCTGCCAGATAAAAACGAGTAGTATTCAACAAGCCCTCTTTTTCAGAGATATACCTGATAGCCGATACCATATCGGGATTGTGACTCGTGATGAGTATCTTGGTTCCAAATGTTTTGTTGATGCGAACAAGAAGATGCGCCAACTCAACCACCCATTGTGGATGAAGATTTGTTTCAGGCTCATCAATCTCCAACAAAGTGTTTTCTGTCAGCCACCCGTTTTCTATCAGACGAAGCATATAAACCAGCGGTTTGAAGCCCGATGCTATATCTTCAATTCTAATATCCTTACCATTGTTGCTGTGATAAACTAAATCAACAGCATCGAAATTTTCTTTTTCTACAATAGAACCATCTATCATTTTATTAATAGAATGAAGTAATTCCTGTTTGCCGGTAATCTCACTTCCTTTTTCATTTACATGAACCACTTTATGTGCCAAGGAAGTCATCAGAACCCTATCTGATTGACGAAGAGAAATAGCTGCAGGTGTTCCTATATATATGGCATTATTTAAACTATATATCTTTCCAAGTCTATCAACAAGCAATTCCACTTCATCTTCCTTAAAGCTTATGCTAGCAGGAAAGCCATCCTTTTCCCGATATACAGAAGCGATTTTCTCTTTCAAGTAACTGATGGGACGATTTTTTTTGTTGTTTTCATATTTCTGAAGATATTCAGAAAACAACTGAATGGAATTTCGTTCTATATCCTCATGAACATGATTTTGTTCAGTAATCCCAAAAAGATTAAGCACTCGACGCACCTGCTGAGGATTCTGCTCTTTCTGAAGAAAGTTAACCAGCATGTCATCAAGTGAACCAATCGCTCTTTTATAATAAAAATCGAGCTTCTCCACACCACCATTACTCAATGTTACCATTGTCATTAATGATAAGGTATGGTCAAAAAATCGTTTTTTATCATCATCCAGATAATTTGAGATATCATCCAGCGCATTAGAATATTTCTCTAATGATTTGATAATCACATCTCTGAAATCAGAGAAAAAGAAACTGTCTAACACTGACAATGTATTGACGATATAATACAACCAACGGGACATAGTGCTTTTTCCACAGCCATTGCTACCCACGATAACTGTGATACCCTCTATTTCGATATCAGCATGCCCTATAGCATGATAATTGTCTATATTAAAATTATACTTGCTCATTATTCAAACTATTTTAATGCAAAAATACGATGTTTTTGTGTAACCTCCAAATTTTCATAGCACTTTTTACTGCCAAGGGTTTATAAAAGACAGATTCCTATCACGAATATAAGTATAAAAGACTTAAAATGAGAGAATTTATTTTGGAAATCTAGATTTTATCCCTAATTTTGCACATCAAAAAAGAAAAAAAAGAAAAAGTATGAATATCAAGGAGAATTATCAACAATATGTAAGCCGATACGCTTCTGAGGTGGCTGCCCTGAAGCGTAAGAATACGGGATTTATAACGGGCGAGCTGCTGGCTTTTGGCGGCATCCTCGCCTTCCTGATCTGCTATTTCGCAATGGATGGAGATACGCAGAACTATCTGATGGGGGCGGCGTTGTGCCTGATTGCCTATCTGGGAATCAGACGACTTGACGACAAGAACAAGGAGAAGATAGAGCATCTTTCGGCTTTGCTCAAGGTTTATCAGGACGAAATCAAGGCTTGGGAGGGCGATTTCTCACCTTTCGAAACGGGCGATTGCTATCAGAATCCGCAGCATCCTTATTCCTTCGACCTCGATGTCTTCGGCAAGAGTTCGCTGTTCAACCGTATCTGCCGAACCATCACTTCTGGCGGTTCGGAGGCGCTCGCCAGGAATCTTACCAGGGAAACGCCTTTGGGCATAGAGGATATCAAAAGAAGAAGGGATTTGCAGAAGGAATTGGCTGGAGAAGGCGAAAACTGGCGAATGGAATTCCTGGCACTTGGCGAAAAGAACAGAAACCTAACTGCGGATGGCAAAATGGTGAATGGCAAGACGAAGAAGATTGATTCTGCTGCGGTGGTGGATGCGATGCAGAAGGTTTCGAAGATGGAGGTGCCAGCATGGTTTGGGTCTCCGATTTCGCTCGTTATCGGATGGCTGCTGATTATCGGAGTCGTTGGTTCCGTGATTTTATCGATATGCGATATGGTTTCGGTGAATTTCGCCTTGTGGTGGGTGTTGGTTCAATACATGGTGGTGTTCTTCGTCTGCAAGCAGACACTTGACAAAATAGACAGCAATGGCGGCAAGCTTCGACATCAGCTCATCGCCTATGCCCAGATACTCCAGCTTATCAACAGGCGCAATTTCCATAGCGAATTAGGCAAGGAGATGCAGAATTCCCTGGCAGATGCCCTGCCTTCCTTTGCCCAACTGGAAAAGATATTGAAGGGGTATGACAGAAGAGGCAACTTCCTCGGTCTTTTCTTCACCGATGCCTTCATGCTGAGCGATTTCTTCCTGGTTCGCAGTTTCCTGAAATGGAAGAATACCTATATGGTGAAGATGGAGGAATGGATGCATATCATCAGCGAGATGGATGCTATGGTTTCGATGGCGAATTTCAGATATAATCATCCGGAGGCAGAAGAGGCGGAATTTGTTTCGGGAAGTCCGGAAGCAGATACCGAAAGCGATGTTTCTGAAAATGCAGGAATCGGAAGTCCGGAAATCGTGTTCGAGGGGAAGAATCTCTATCATCCTTTCCTGGGTGCCAAGGCGGTGAAGAACGATTTCACCATCAAGGACGACAACTATTATATCATCACCGGAGCCAACATGGCTGGAAAGAGTACCTTCCTGCGTTCGCTGGGCGTGAACTATATCCTGGCAATGGCGGGTATGCCGGTATTTGCGGATCAGCTGAAGATTTCACGTTTCAGATTGTTCTCGAGCATGAGAACCACCGATGACCTGACGCATGGCATCTCTTACTTTAATGCTGAGCTGATAAGACTGGAGGAGCTGCTGAAGTTCTGCAGGGAAAGTGCTGAGGGAGAGTGCTGCAAGGAAAGTGGAGAAGACAATAAGGAGCCACTCCGAACGCTGATTATTCTGGATGAGATTCTGAAGGGAACGAATTCATTGGATAAGCTGAATGGTTCGAGAAAGTTCCTCGAAGCCATTGCCAAGCAGCCGGTGAGCGGTATCATCGCTACCCACGATCTGGAGCTCTCCAAGATGGAGAATGATGCATCAGGAAAATTCCACAACTATTGTTTCGAGATAGATTTAGGCACAGATGTTACCTATACTTATAAGATACAGAAGGGTGTGGCAAGAAACCAGAATGCCACCTTCTTACTGAATAAGATTCTGGAGAAATATTAGAATAAAAAGAGAAACTCCCGATAGTTTGCTCAGTTTCAAATTATCGGGAGTTTTCCTTTTAAAGAATACATTATAGCTCAACGCTATCCAGGCGGAATTTGAGCAAGCCGGCTGGTACCTTCACCATTACCTCATCACCTGCCTTCTTACCCAGAAGGGCCTTGGCGATAGGCGATTTGATGGAAATCTTGCCACTATGAAGATCTGCCTCGTGAGGATTCACTATAGTATAATTCATGCTGCACTTGTTGGCGAGATTGGTAATCTTAATCTTGCTCAACAAGCCAACGGTATCGCTCTTCAATCGAGACTTGTCGATGACACGGGCATTCTCCAAGACCTTCTGCTTGAAGCTGATGCGGCTCAACAGCTTGCCCTGCTCACGCTTGGCTGCATGATACTCGAAATTCTCACTGAGGTCGCCCTTATCGCGGGCCTCAGCTATCGCATCGCGAACGGCTGGCAACTCTACGTTAACCATGTGTTGAAGTTCGGCCACGAGCTCATCGTAACCTTCCTGAGACATATATTCCATTTTCTCTGATAATCTTAATGAATGATGTTTTTAATTTTCGGGGTGCAAAGTTACTAGTAATTCATGAAAACACCAAACATTTTTGATAAAAAGTAAATAAAAAAAGAGAAGATGTGCAGCCATGACAGACGGTACATCTTCTCCTTGAATATATCATTATCCCCAAACTTCCTCGGAAATCTCTCTAACCAAATCAATCTTTGCCCATTGCTCTGCATCAGTCAGTTTATTGCCGATTTCGCAAGAGGCGAAGCCGCATTGAGGACTGAGGCTCAGGCGATTGAGAGGGATATATTTGGCAGCTTCGTGGATTCTGGCGATGACCGTAGCCTTATCCTCCAACACAGGAGATTTAGAGGTTACCAAACCCAGAACCACCTTCTTGCCATCTGCCACATATTTCAATGGTTCGAAACCGCCCGAACGCTCATCGTCATACTCCAGATAGAAGGTATCTACATCTTCATGAGCGAAAAGATAAGGAGCTACGGCATCGTAGGCACCTTTGGTGGCATAGCAGGAATGATAATTGCCACGGCATACGTGGGTGTTGATGCTCAACCCCTCTGGTTTGCCCTCGATGGCAAGGTTGTTCACCTTCAGATATTGCAGGGCTTCCTGCTCTAGGGTGAACCCTGTGCCCACCTTAGCCTTCCAGTAATCACTATCCACAATCATTCCCCAGGTGCAATCATCCAGCTGGATGGTGCGGCAACCGGCTGCATAAATCTCCTGGAAGAAGGTGCGATAAGCCTGGGCAATATCCTCTATCAGTTGGGTGGTGTTAGGATAGAACTTGCGGGTGTTCTCGGCATTCTTGCCACGGAACAGTTCGGCAAGAAACTGTGCAGGAGCTGGAACCGTCTGCTTTGCCTCGAAGATATACTCGCCATTGGCATCCAACTCCTCAAACTGCTTTACAAAGAGGAAATCCTTGATAAAAGGATGATTCTCGCCGGTAATCTTGCCGGTCAGTTGGATAGAACCCTTGGTTGTCTCCTCGCCATGAAACTGGTAGCCATGCTCCAGTTCGATATGCTCCACGCCATTGAATCCCCACATAAAGTCGAGATGCCAATAGCTGCGGCGGAACTCGCCATCGGTGATATAAGGCAGACGATGCGCCTTCTGCTGCCTGATGACCTCAGTAATCAGACGGTCTTCTACGGCGCGAAGGTCGGTGGCAGAAATCTTGCCATCAGCAAACTTGGCTCTTGCTTCCTTCAACTCTGCAGGGCGCAAATAGCTGCCCACTGCCTCAAAATGTATATTTCTTACGTTGCTCATATTTTTATCTCCTTATTATTATTTGATGTGAATGACTCTTTATCCTGTCATTACTGATGAATGACGCTTTGCATCCGGAATTGCGGGTGCAAAGGTAAGAAGAAGAATTTTATTTGCCAAATATTCTCCGTAATTCAGAAAAATATACTACCTTTGCAGCGAATTAAGCAAATCAGCAGAATATTATTCTGCAAAAATGAATAAAATCAGTAATAAAGAAACAATGGCTACAGAAGAAAATCTCGACGAAATCGATATCAAGATACTCAAGTTGTTGCAGCAGAACTCCCGACTCACCGTGAAGGAACTTGCCGCAAGAGTACACCTCTCCCCTTCTCCCACCTTCGAGCGTCAGAAGCGATTGGAGCGTGAGGGATACATCCAGCGATATGGAGCGATAGTGGATCATCACAAGATGGGACACAACGTGATTGTGCTCTGCAATATCCGATTGAAGCAGCACACCCACGATTTGATTCAGCAATTCATGGATACCGTGCAAACCATCGATCAGATAACGGAATGCTACAACACCACCGGTGATTACGATTTCCAGATCAAGGTATATGCACGGGATATGAAAGCCTATCAGGACTTCATGCTCAACACCCTGGGAAACATCGACTGCATCGGAAGTCTGCACAGCATCATCGTGATTGGAGAAATCAAGGATTCGCATTATATTCCCGTAGCAAAATAAGGAGAAACGTGATGAAAGCAAAAAATATATTGATGATATGCCTGTTTATTTCCGGACTTTTCTGCCTCCCATCCAAGGCACAGAAGCCGGGAGAAACCGTCAGTCCTCAAACCATCAGAAAACTGGGCGAGAAGCATTTCTTCTCCATCTCCACTATTCCTGATGATATCTTCCGCCTGATGCAGGGCAAGACATACAAGAAGAACTGTACCGTGGCAAGAAGCGAACTGAGATACATAAGATGCCTGCACATAGACAAAGACGGCAGAAACATCGTAGGAGAGATGGTGGTGAACAGGGCGATAGCCACAGATGTGCTCGATATTCTGAAAAAGCTCTACGAGGCAAAATATCCGATAGAACGGATGAGACTCATTGACTACTGGGATGCCGACGACGAAAGGGCGATGAGAGCCAACAACTCCTCCAGCTTCAACTTCCGCTTCATCTCGCATACCCATACGGTATCGAAGCACGGAAGGGGACTAGCCGTAGACATCAACACCCTCTACAATCCTTATCACAAACGGCTGAAGAACGGCAAGGAAGTGGTAGAGCCTGCCACCGCCCGCCCCTATCTGGACCGCAGCAAGAACCACGCTTACATGATTAAGAAAGGCGACCTCTGCTACCGGCTTTTCAAGGCAAAAGGATTCAGATGGGGAGGTGACTGGAAACGCAGCAAGGATTACCAGCACTTCGAAAAATAGAAATGCAGGAAAGAACAGCCAGCAAGGAAAGGACATTAAAAAAGACTATGCCTATGTTACATCATTTCTTTAGTAACTATGGCATAGCCTTTCATTATCCTAACGATCTTTTTTATATGTAATACAAATTTAACTCACCTGCTACAGCCTTATTTTAAGATATTGCAACTAGCTGTACCAGACAGAATTATATTCTCTACGTTCATCGTCCTCATTATAGAGGTTCTCATATTCAAGGTTCATAGCCTCGAATGATTCCAGTGTCTGTTTCATGATAACTCCTCCTCTATTTATTAAGTTCAACTTTTAATATGGCAAAATTACTAAAAAAACAGATTTCTGATGTCAATATTTCAGAAAACTTTTGTATTTTTGCACCATCTCTGCACATCTGGGGCAAAAAGTGCCAAAAACAGCCCTGTTCTAGAGACCATGCAAGATAAAAAACAAGAAACAAGATGAAGATATTACATACTTTACGACTCGACAGAATGAAGTGGCGACACTGGGTACTGCTGCTGTTGCTCATCCTCGTCACCCTTACCAAGATGATTCCTCTCTGGGGAGTTATCTACACCTTCCGTGTTTATCCCGTTATCGGCAGCCTTCTCTCGCCCATCTCAGGCATCTTTCCCTTTGCCGTGGGCGATATTTTCATTGCTCTCAGCATCGCCTGGGTCGTCCTCTATCCTATTTACGAGATGGGATTACGGAAGAAACTCGCCAAACGCTTCATCTTTCTTGCTGCCAAGAACGGCGGCTATCCGAAGAAAAAAGCGGTTTTCGGAAGGGTAATTGAATATCTGCTGTGGGTATATGTATGGTTTTATGCTGCCTGGGGACTGAACTATTCGCAGCCCGTTATCTATTATAGAGCAGGCATGCAGCCTGCTGAAGTTTCGGAAGAGAAGTTCCGGAAATTTGCCTACCAGTATGCTGACAGCCTCAACCTTTTGAGTGAAGAACGGAGAGGGAAGAGCGATGGAAGTGAAGAGCGAAGAGTGAAGAGTGAAGAAACAGCGTTCGACAGCCAAAGGGAAAATCAATCTGACAGTATTGTGGATGATAAACTGAAAAATCGGGTGCGGGATGCGGTTCTGAAGGAATATAACAAGATAGGCTATCGGGAGGGCATCAATCCGCCTTTCAACCAGCATCCGCATGCCAAGACGATGGTGTTTACGCCCATCAGTTCGATGTCGGGTGTAACCGGCAGCATGGGACCATTCTTCTGTGAATTTACGCTGAACGGCGATATCCGGGCGCATGATTATCCGGCTACCTATGCCCATGAATTTGCCCATTTCCTGGGTATTGCCAACGAAGGAGAGGCAAATTTCTACAGTTATCTCGTCTGTACGGCATCACAGGATAAGGCGGTGAAATTCAGCGGATATTACCACATTCTGCCCCATGTATTATATAATGTATTCGACATCCTCGGCGAAAAGGAAGGTGAGAAATATCTGAAATATATCCGTCCTGAGATAATCAGGCTGCTGAAAAGCGACCGCCAATACTGGCAGGGCAAAAGATGCAAGGTACTGGATGCCACCCAGGATTTCTTCTTCGAACTCTATCTGAGAGGCAACCATGTAGAAGGCGGCAGAAAGAGCTATGCCGGCGTCATCGGTCTGATTCTGGCTTGGGAGAACAAGCAGGAAAGATCTCTTATGAAAAGATGATAGAAATAATTACATGAGAAAGAAAAGACGATTGGCGCGCGCTCTTGCACCAATCGTCGTTCGCATATATTTAAATATAGAAAGTAATCTTTTTTCCTTGTATAAGAGGACTCATATATTATTACGCTAAACCTATTCTGTTTTTTACTTCTGCTGTGCAGGTCTTTGCATTCTTGGTCCTGGTCTTCCATTCTTACCCATTCCCTTGCGAGAACCTCTCTGGGCAAAGCGCTTCATCATCTGTCGCTCCAGTTCGTAAACACGCTGAATCTGCTGCTGGCTCAGGAACTGTGAATACTTCTTATAGTATTTCTGACGGATGTTGAGAATCTTCTCGCTCATCTCGAAACGCTGCTTGATTTCCTGTTCGGTCTGAGCATCAGATTTCATTTCGCCCTTCTTGTGATGAGGGCGAGGACCTAAAGCCCATACCTCTTTCTGATAATCAGTATAGGTCTCGATAAACTTAGCGTTGGTCTTTTCATCAAGCCCCAAATTACGAGAGATGTACTGAGCCTGCTTTTCTGCCAACTGTTCACGACTGAGGCGCTGCTTCTGGTTAGGCGTCTGTGCACATACACTTGTAGTAACCGTCATCATGGTGATGACCATCATTAAAATACCAAAAAATCGTTTCATAACTCTATCATTTTAAAATATTATTGAATCGGTTTAATTGTTGAGGAACACATCCTCCTGATATACAGAGAGAAGATAAGCCTGATCGGCAGAAGACAGCTGAGCGAAAGCCTTATCAACCTCCTGTATCCCGTTATTCACCTGTGAAGGCTGGGAAGAAGAGGCTGAGAAATCGATGTTGAGTACCAGAAGTACTGCCACCGATGCAGCCACAGCTATTGCAGCCGTCCAAATCACCTTCATCAGAGGTCGTTTCTTCGGCTGTATCCTGACAGGTGCCGGTTTGTCGTTCTTCACCTGCTCCAGAATATTGGCTTCCATCTCCTTGAAGAATCCTTCTGGCGTAGAATAAGGCATCCGCTTACCCACCTTACCGAAGTCAAACTTCCCGGTTTTGTTGAAATCAAAATTTGTATCCATATTCTTTTCCATTTTGAATAACCATTAAAAAACTCACAGAACTCTCACTTAATCGTTCGAATTCATGTACTTGATAATTTTCTCCTTGGCAACATGATAGCTTGCCTTGATACTGGCTGGCGTGGAATCAGCGACCTTCGCTATTTCGTCGAACCCGAGTTCATCGTAATATCTCATATTGAATGTCAGCTGCTGCTTAGGCGGAAGCGAGAGAATCGCTTTCTGCAGTTTTACCGCCACTTTATCATCGAAGTCGAAATAATTATCGGCTGGGATGAGACTGACGCCCGTTGAATCTGATTCCAGAGACACTTCTTCCTGTTTCCGTTTGCTGATGAGCCGCAAAGCCTCGTTGGTAGCGATGCGGTAAATCCAACTTCTCAGCGAGCAGTCGCCCCGATATTGATTGAACGAGCGATAGATTCTCACAAAAGTTTCCTGCAAAGCATCCTGTGCATCATCATGCGAAACCACCAATCGGCGTATATGCCAGTAAATCGGTTCCTGATACTTCATCATCAGCATTCTGAATCCGTTCTCCGGACATTCCTTCAGCGTATCCACTATGCCTTTGTCATTTACACTCATATTCGTTTATTTTCATGAACGTTACGATTATATGACCTTCAGAAAAGGGAAAAGTAAAAAGCGGGATGCTTTTTTTTTCGATACCTGCTTAATTTTTCCTCCTTTTTTCTCTTTTAATATCATAGAGAAGAGAAAAAAGGGAGCTATTTCTCCGCTTTCTCAAAGAAAAAGTATATATTTGCAAACGGATTTAGAATATCGAATCGATATGAAGAAGGAAAAGTATTTTTCAGAAACTGATTTTCAGAAGAAGGCATTAGAAAGCTTATCGGACGATGAGATTCTGCAGGGCTTCAAGGATGCCGATGCCAGAATCGTGAGGGAGTATTACTACGGATACTGCCGGGTGGCTTATTGCATCTATGATAAGCGATATGACCTGCAGCACAAGCCGGGCATGGACTTCTTCTCGCTGGCTCACGAATACTATCTCTATCTCTGCGAACACGACTTCAAGCCTCTGGAAGACCGGAAGCCGAGCATGTCGCTCAAAACCTGGATGGTGAATGGTTTCCGATTCCTGCTGCTGGATAAACTGAAGGAAGTGGTAAAGGAGCATCGCTTCGAGAGTTTCGAGGCAAGGCAGGAAAGCCGCAAGATGCAGTTTGACGTAACCGACAACCAGTTTGAGCACGATCTTTATCAGACGATAGAAGACATCGGCAATTTCTATTATGGCAGAGACAGCAAGAACAGTATCATCCTGAAGATGCTCTACATAGAGGGATTCAGGGGCAAGGACGTAGCCGCACAGTTGGGCATATCCCATTCAGCCGTCACCCAGCGTTGTCAGAAGATGATGCACGATGTGGTGATTCCTTATTTCAAGAGATACTTCGATGCATCGGAATACGGAAGCTATCTGTCGTTCGGCGACAAAGACACATGTATCGAAAGTGCTCCGAAGATGTCGATGCCGAGAATGATGTCCGAATGCATGTGCTGCGAGGAATCGGCAGATAAAGGCAATAACATATTTAATAATAAGAATAATATGGAAGAAATGAAGAAGGGAAGAATCACTCCTCGCTGGATTGATTCATTAAAAGAGAACGAGATTTTTGTGTTTGGCAGCAATCTGGCTGGCATGCATGGTGGTGGAGCAGCCCGCATTGCCCGCCTGCATTTCGGTGCCGTCATGGGCAAGGGTGTAGGCTTGCAGGGCCAGAGTTACGCCATCCCTACGATGCAGGGCGGCGTGGAAACCATTCGTCCATACGTGGAGGAATTCCTTGATTTTGCCAATCATCATCCCGAGCTACATTTCCTGGTAACCCCAATAGGTTGCGGCATCGCCGGTTTCGAAGCCGAAGACATCGCCCCATTGTTCGAGAGGGCAAAGGAGATGAAGAACATCAGCCTTCCTGAGAGTTTCTGGGAGGTGATAGAGTAATCTTCTGAAGAAAGAGTGGAATATAGGTTTTGAAAGAAAAAGGAAAAGATCATGCAGAACTTGAAAGAAACTTTAGAATCATTTTCCTTGAGTGAGGATACACGGAGAAAAATTCTGAACGAAGACCACCCATTCGGGAATCAGGGCAACCCATTCATCCCTTCAGAATTCAAGGAAATCGCTCAGATAGCTTTAGCCGGTCACTTCCAGGTAACTGCTGGAGTCCAACAGGTAACAGTACAACCCACATGTGTGGAGTTCTACTATCACGAAGAGGCCGAGGGTGGCATCAAAGACCCCATCGTATATCATCGCAACCCCAAGAACGGTTCTCCCAAGAGCATCTTCAAGTTGGGCATCCTGCACAACCATGTTTCAGGAATCGACATCACGTTCGAGAAGGGCACCCATCCCGAAGATGCCATCAGGGCATCCCTGCTGATACGTGAGTTTTCGGTAGATGGAAATCCACCCGACAGTCGTTCCACCTTATTATATGATATGCTTTATTCGCAAGCCTCCATCTTCGATGGCTTCTCCATCAAATGGGTTGATGGAGAAGAAAAGGCAGAGGTAGAAGCTGAGGTGCGCAAGAACGTGGCAAAATATGATGAAAACGGCCAAAAGATGCAGGCAAAAGAGCATCAGGAACTTCTCGACAAAGGGTTCACCCTGACAAAAGACAGGAAGCATATCCAAGACCCACGGCCATGGCAATTTAAAAAGAAAAAATTATGTTAGGAGCAATAATAGGAGATATTGCTGGCTCAAAATATGAGTTCAACAATACGTTTGATTATGATTTCGAGATGTTCGGCGAAGGATGCGACTTCACCGATGATACCATTTGTACGGTGGCGATAGCTGATGCGATACTGAACAGACGAAGCTATCAGGAAAGTCTGCTGGATTGGTGCCGCCGCTATCCTTCCCCGAAAGGAGCGTATGGCGGAAGATTCGCGGGGTGGATTCGTTCTCTTGATCCGCAGCCATATAATAGTTTTGGCAATGGTTCGGCAATGCGAGTATCGCCGGTGGCTTGGCTATTCGATGACCTGTCGCAGGTTTTGGAAGAGGCAGAGAAGACGGCTCTTCCTACTCATAACCATCCCGAAGGAATCAAGGGAGCCAAAGCCGTGGCTCATGCCATCTGGCATTTCCGCAAGAGCAGATTCTCAGAAGAATCTAAGGAGTGTAAAGATAAGAATTCTAAAGAATCTGATGATAAGGCAATGAAAGCCTTCAAGGATATCGCCCGCAGCTATTACGAGGATTTCGATACGCGAGATTATCCGAAGGGCAAATTCGATGAAACCTGCATGGATGCCGTGCCATTATCTTTCTATCTCCTCTCGCAAGCCTCATCCTTCGAGGATGCCATCCGCCTCGCCATATCTCATGGCGGCGATAGCGATACCATCGGAGCCATCGTTGGCTCCATCGCCGAAGCCCGATTCGGCATTCCGCAAGAGATTAAGAACAGAGCTATGGAATATCTGCCGGATGAGATGCAAGATGTATTGAAACAATTTGCAGGGAAATGCGAAATAAAGCCCAAATAATTTGGTGTTATCGAAGAAAAACCGTATTTTTGCGGCAATTAAAACAAGTAAATATGACGAATCATGATTTTTGGATGTCCATCAGTGACATAATCAATGAAGGATTTACATCTGAAGGTCTAGCAAAATTAGATGATTATGCAGAACAATTCAGTACTGGAAAGATCTTATATAAACGATTTTCACCGTCAGAGCAGCTTGGCTGCGTTAAAGGGGGAACAATACATGTTATTGCATCCTTACTCGCGGGAGCAGAAGTTGGCGCAAATCAACTCACTGCGCCAGAACACAGTTTCAAAAGAGAACAGCAATTTGGAAAGGTCCAAGAAAAACGCATAGAAAGCTGGGCTAAAAAGACAGGATGCTGGGTAGATGACACTAGCGTATACAACCAAACCTTGGGCGATAAATTAGCGCAAGGCGGTGAAGCCATTGTATATGATAACGGTAATTCTGTACTAAAAGTAATCGGCCTTGACTATTTCATACAGCCAATTTTTGCTTTGGACAGAATTTCGTTACACAATGCTTACTTTGAACAAACCAAGATGTTTGTATTGGGATTCGGTAGAAACTCTATGGGTGACTTTATGATTATTGTTACCCAAACTTTCTTTCAAGGTAGCCAAATGACCGAAGAAGACATTGAAGAGTATACGGAACGTATTGGATTTAAACTGGTGAATCCCAGAAATTGGACATACTCCACACCAGATATATACCTAAGTGATATGCACAACGAGAATGTTTTTCGTGGCCATGATGGAGTGGTTTATGTCATAGATTGCGACATTCGAATAAACACACCAGAACTAAAGGCTGGTGGCACACGAACTTTAACAACAGAAGTTGAATTTATAAAAGAATAAAGACATTGCAAGAATGGCTATATAGGCTATGATTAAAGAATTCAAGAAGAGAGGATTGATATGATAAGAACAAGGTGTTGTCACTAGGCTCAGCAAAGCTGCTGACTAGGCTCGGCAGACCTGCTGAGCCTAGTGGCAACTGCTGAGAAGGTATCTTCTGGAACCCGAGGAGTAATGTCTTTCAACTCACGAAGACGCTTGCATCAACCTATAGAGTTGACTCCTTTATCCCATCGAGCCGACTCCGTCATCCAGTAGAACCAACTCATTCTGCTAAATCAACCCTATCTACAACCTTCTCCAGGCAGTTAATCGCTTTGATACTGCTTATAAGAAATCGTGGTCACAATAGCACTCAGCTTCTGCATTTTCTCCACATTTATTTCCTGCACATAAAAGTTTTTTGTGAGAAAAGTATCAAAGTATCATCATTTAGAGAAAATAACATTCTAAACATCTGATACATTGAGATATACAAAAATGAGACTTTCGAAATATTTTACAGAAAAGTATCATCGAAGTATCATAAAATTGCAAGAAGTATCATAAATTTCGGCTTTGAGGTAAATTAAAAGGCTAAAAAGAAATATCTACTATTCCAGTTTTATAAAATTAATAGCGTCTACTTTTTCAGAATGTAAAGAATGTCAATACAAACTAAGAATAAGAGAAAAGATTGACAACCAGAATTAGGAATAAAAGCACATAAAGTGGTCTGTAAAAGACCATTAAGCGGTCTGTAAGAGACCATCAAGTGGGCACTCAGGGACCAAGTGTCGGGCATTGAGAGAACAAGTAACGGGCACTCATTGCCCATATAGTAGGCATCGAGTGCCCAAAGTATCGGACGATTTTTGGGCACTTCTCGCAAGTCGGCGGCTTCGATATTATGCATGATGCTTTATGACGATTTTGTGATGGTTTTATGATGATTTGGTGATACTTCTATGGCAATTTCATGATACTTCTATCACATTCATGATACTTCGATGATACTTTTTGTAAAGTAATTCGAATAGTATCATTCTTGTATATTATTATATATCAATTATTTATACCATTACTTAACCCAAAAGATGATACTTTGAGACTTTTTTCATAAAAAAAACTTTTCTCGTGTGCGTATAAACTCGACGCTAAATCTAAAAAGAATCTGATACAATACCTTATAGATACCCCAAAAATTACGTCCCGACGTAGACTTTACTACATGGCGACGTAATCTTTCCTACGTCCCGACGCAGAGATTCCTACATCGCCATGTAATTTCAAGGAATTCAATTAGAAGAATTATTGAAGACTCAAACAACCTTATGGTCAGAATTAAATATAAAAGCTCCAACTTATTAGTTATCCTAACAAGTTGGAGTCTTTATATAATTACCTTTTAGAATTTATTTTCTACAAAATTCCTATTCTTCATTATCTATCGCCAGAAAACAAAAAGCTATGTTTCCACTGCTTCAAGAACCAGTTCAACATCTTCTAATCCATTATCTATGAAATCCACCTTTATATTCCCGATTAGGTATTTGGCATATTTATTATCCTTATACTGTTCAAGGAAAAGAACCATATCTTTGGCTGTTCGTTTCAAACCCCAACTGCCCCAATCAAGTTGCTTACACAACGGATTGTCCACCAAGTCCCAGTAGATTACATTGCCTCCCTCCAAATATTCATACGGGACGTTCTTTCCATAAAGCAACGTAGGCATATAGCCATTCCAATTGCCTTCTTTGTCAAAATCAAATGCCTTGTCATGTGCAAGACCAATATAAACATCCTTATACATTCAAATAATATTTATTCGTAACTATACACATTTAACAAATGTATTGCCTAGTGATAAACTGCATGACACTTAACATTTTGTTTGGCGCAATTCGCACAGTAATTATTGCCATCATTTATAAAACCAGGACATTTATGAGATGGTACGTTCTTTATTCTCCTCAAAATAACTACCCGCTTCCATCTTGCAATCCATCGCACGGCACTTGTTGTAGCGCTCTCTGGCTCTGTTTTCTCTTGCAAACATCGCCTTGGTGCCAGCCTCATCTTCAGAGAACTGCAGATGGTTGTCAATGCCCATACCATGAGCAATGTTCTCCACATCAAGATCATCGGTACCGATGAAGGTAAAGGTCCAGTTCTGCTTCTTCAGTTTCTCTATGAGGTTCTTGATCATCTTCAGATCATACTCCTCGCTGCAGTTCTCCTCACCATCTGTGATGATGGTTACCAATACGCTGTCATCCTCGGTGGTCAAGGCATTGATCTTGGCGATGCCCATGCCGATGGCATCGTAAAGAGGGGTGCCTCCACATGGGTTGTAATCCCTTGATTTCAAAGGCTTAATATGATGAGCAGACACATTATCATAGAACAGATTCCTGTGGGTGCTGTCGAAGGTGATGAGCGTAACCCGCTGCTCCATATCCTTATGCGTCTTCTGCATTTTCTGAATCGTGGTCAGGGTCTCGTTGATACCCACCAGTGCCTGGCGCTCGATAATACTCATGCTGCCACTCTCATCCACTACCAAAAGATTGAATACTCGTTTCATAACTTGTTTCTCCTATTTATTTTAAATTGTTCAACATAATTTTATAAGCAAGAAGAACTATTCCCTGCTTCTATTTATCCCTTAAAAGAAAGAATAGAGGGAAAAATTAAGAAAAGGATTATCTTTTTTCCAAAAATATTTTTGTCAGTAGAAATAAAACCCGTACTTTTGCACCAAATTATTATACATATATTATATAAGGAGATGAAAGAAGTATTGATAGTAAGCATTGGCAGCTTCTTCGGAGGCGGCATGAGATATTGGGTATCGAAGATGGTGCAATCCTGCACGGTGATTGCCTTTCCTTTCGGAACGATGGCGGTGAATGTGGCGGGATGCCTCATCATCGGGTTCCTCTCGGGATTGAACTGGCGGGAAGGGGGATGGATGTCGCCATCTGCCAAACTGCTGCTTACCACGGGATTCTGCGGAGGATTCACTACCTTCTCTACCTTTATGAACGAGGGAGCAGGACTGATGAAAGAAGAGAATTACCTCTATATGATGCTCTATCTCTTCGGAAGTCTGGCGCTGGGACTTATCGCCGTTCTCGCCGGACATTATCTGGCGAAAATGATTGCATGAGAAGAAGTAGGATAATAGAAGAAAAAGGCTCAGATTGCCGAAAAATATACTGAAGATAGTATTCCATCAAATGAAGAAATGATGAAAATACTATCTTTTTTATTATTTTATATTTCCAAAATGCCTTAATTACGAAATTTATTCGTAAATTTGCAGAAATAATCTGCATTCGACAATTTGAAAGCAAGTTTTCATCATGCTCGTTTGCTTAATTTTTGCACCAATGAATACATTAGATACAAACAATATAAAATGGAGCGAGAATGTAATTATCGCTGACGCCGACTATATCGACCGAGTGGCTTTTGATCTGATAGTCAACTTCGAACGTATGATCAACCGTCGCATCCAGCCAGCAGACATGGCACAATGGGCAGTCTGCATTGCCCTTGACGGAGGTCTGAGAGAGGGCGAGCACGAGACACAGGTTGTACTTATCCACGACAAGCAGTCGATGGCGATGAAGAACTTCCGCCCTGCCAACTATGAGAAGGATCTGAACGCTCAGGCTTTCAAGGATGATAAGCTCGGAGAATTCATCATCTCTTCATATCCTACGGAGGAAAAGATGGTAGGCAAGGATGACTTCCTCGTAGATGTGGCACGCACCGTATGCAACGCCAAGGAAGTGAAGCGAGTGATGGTAATCCCAAATTCTGAGGATGGAGATGCTTACGACCGACTCCGCGAGATACTCCGTAAAGTAGATGACGACGACAAGCGCATCACCCTCTTTGCCATGCAGCCCATGCCAGGCGGCAACTTCAGACAGGAGATTCTCGGATATTCGCTCATGAATGCCCTGGGAATTTCGGCAAATGAAATAAAGTGAAGAACGAAGAGTGAAGAGTGAAGAATTCAATTGCTTTACTTTCCATAAGGGCGCAAGCCTAATTTAACATTTAACATTAAACACTTAACATTAAAGATAAACACTTAACATTATAAATAAAAAATGAGTAGAGTACTTATGATTGGCGCAGGTGGCGTGGCTACCGTGGCTGCCTTCAAGATCGTCCAGAACCAGGACGTTTTCACCGAGTTTATGATTGCTAGCCGTCGCAAGGAAAAATGCGATAAGCTGGTTAAGGATATCCATGCCAAGGGCTACAAGATGGATATTCAGACAGCTGAGGTGGATGCCGATGACGTTGAGCAGTTGAAGGCTCTCTTCAATAGCTATAAGCCTGAACTTGTCATCAACCTCGCTTTGCCTTATCAGGATCTTACTATCATGGATGCCTGTCTGGCTTGCGGTTGCAACTACATGGATACCGCTAACTATGAGCCTAAGGACGAGGCTCACTTCGAATATTCATGGCAGTGGGCATACAAGGATAAGTTTGAGCAGGCAGGTCTCTGCGCTATCCTCGGTTGCGGTTTCGACCCAGGTGTATCAGGCATCTTCACCGCTTATGCAGCCAAGCATCACTTCGATGAGATTGAGGTGCTCGACATCGTGGATTGCAACGCCGGAAACCATCACAAGGCTTTCGCAACCAACTTCAACCCAGAAATCAATATCCGCGAGATTACCCAGAAGGGACTCTGGTATAAGGATGGCGAATGGATTGAAACCGACCCACTCTCTATCCACAAGCCTCTCACCTACCCTAACATCGGCCCTCGCGAGAGCTATCTGATGCACCACGAGGAGTTGGAGAGTCTGGTGAAGAACTACCCTACCATCAAGGAGGCACGCTTCTGGATGACCTTCGGTCAGCAGTATCTCACCTACCTCGACTGTATTCAGAACCTCGGCATGAGCCGCATCGACGAAATCGAGTACGAGGCTCCATTGGCAGACGGTTCTGGCAAGACTGCCAAGGTGAAGATTGTTCCTCTGCAGTTCCTCAAGGCCGTATTGCCTAACCCACAGGATCTCGGCGAGAACTATGATGGCGAAACATCTATCGGTTGCCGCATCCGCGGTAAGAAGGATGGCAAGGAGCGCACCTATTACGTATATAACAACTGCAAGCACCAGGAGGCTTACAACGAAACCGGTATGCAGGGCGTAAGCTACACCACCGGTGTACCAGCCATGATTGGTGCCATGATGTTCCTCAAGGGCATCTGGAAGAAGCCAGGCGTATGGAACGTAGAGGAGTTCGACCCAGATCCATTCATGGAGCAGCTCAACAAGCAGGGATTGCCATGGCACGAGGTGTTTGATGGCGATTTGGAAATCGACTAAACTTTAAATAAAATAAGAATATGGCAAAAGAAATGCAAGAGGGAAAATTGAATCCCAATGAAGGCAAGCTGAAAGCTCTTCAGGCAGCCATGGCTAAAATAGAAAAGGACTTCGGTAAGGGCTCTATCATGAAACTCGGCGATGAGCACGTTGAGAATATCGAAGTTATCCCTACGGGCAGTATCGCTCTCGACAATGCACTGGGCGTAGGCGGTTATCCTAAGGGACGTATCATCGAGATTTACGGTCCGGAATCTTCCGGTAAAACAACATTGGCTATCCATGCCATCGCAGAGGCTCAGAAGGCCGGCGGTATCGCTGCTTTCATTGATGCTGAGCACGCTTTCGACCGTTTCTATGCGGCTAAATTGGGCGTTGATGTTGATAACTTGTGGATTTCACAACCAGATAATGGTGAGCAGGCATTGCAGATTGCAGACCAGCTGATCAGTTCTGCTGCTGTAGACATCGTAGTTGTAGACTCTGTAGCAGCCTTGACTCCTAAGAAGGAAATCGAAGGCGATATGGGTGACAATGTGGTAGGTCTTCAGGCTCGATTGATGAGTCAGGCTCTCCGCAAGCTCACTTCTACCATCAGCAAGACCAACACTACCTGCATCTTCATCAACCAGTTGCGCGAGAAGATTGGTGTAATGTTCGGTAACCCAGAGACAACCACCGGTGGTAATGCACTGAAGTTCTATGCATCAGTGCGCTTGGATATCCGCAAGGCAACAGCCATCAAGGACGGCGATGAGGTAGTAGGTAATCTGGTTCGCGTAAAGGTAGTAAAGAACAAGGTGGCTCCTCCTTTCCGCAAGGCAGAGTTCGACATCATGTTTGGCGAAGGTATCAGCCGTGCCGGCGAGGTATTCGGTCTGGCTGTAGCCAACAATATCATCGAAAAGAGTGGAAGCTGGTATAGCTATGGCGGTTCTAAACTCGGACAGGGTGCCGATGCCTGCAAGGCATTGCTCAAGGATAACCCTGAACTTCTCGACGAACTGGAGGCTAAGGTTCGCGAAGCACTTGCTGCTAAGGAACAGAAATAAAGCGGGATAAGGTTTACACCTTATTATATATAGGAGCTTTATCTGAAAAGAAAGATTTCTCAATATACTAAAGGAATCAAGATAGGAAGAATGCGACATCTTATCGCCTCCTATATCTTGATTCCTTTTATTTTGTCAGCATTATCTGACACCTTGTCAGCTACTTTAAGTCTTACAATCCCTTGGCACATGCTTTGTTATGACGAAAAGCGTGAACGCTGAATAGAGAGGTTCCCGACAGATGCATATCTTCGGCAGACTTCCATTAGCCAGCAGTTCATGAGATAAATAACATATTAATAACGATAAAAATAAAAAAAGATATAATTATGGGAAAAGTAATTGGAATTGACTTGGGTACCACAAACAGTTGTGTTGCCGTTTTCGAAGGTAGCGAACCAGTTGTAATCGCTAATAGTGAAGGTAAGCGTACTACTCCATCAGTAGTAGGTTTCGTTAAGGATGGTGACCGCAAGGTAGGTGATCCTGCTAAGCGTCAGGCCATCACAAACCCTAAGAACACTGTATATTCTATCAAGCGTTTCATGGGTGAGACATACGCTCAGAGCCAGAAAGAGGCTGAGGCAATGCCTTACACAGTAGTAAACGAGGGTGGTTATCCACGTGTCGAAATCGAGGGTCGTAAATATACTCCACAGGAGATTTCTGCAATGGTTCTCCAGAAGATGAAGAAGACTGCAGAGGATTATCTCGGACAGGAGGTTACAGATGCTGTCATCACAGTTCCTGCTTACTTCTCTGACTCACAGCGTCAGGCTACTAAGGAGGCTGGCCAGATTGCAGGTTTGAACGTTCAGCGTATCGTAAATGAGCCTACAGCCGCAGCTTTGGCATACGGTGTTGACAAGGCTAACAAGGATATGAAGATTGCCGTATTCGACTTGGGTGGTGGTACATTCGATATCTCTATCCTGGAGTTCGGTGGCGGCGTATTCGAGGTACTTTCTACCAATGGTGATACTCACCTGGGTGGTGATGACTTCGACCAGGTAATCATCAACTGGTTGGCTGATGGTTTCAAGGCAGAGGAAGGCGTAGATCTCCGCAAGGACCCTATGGCTATGCAGCGTTTGAAGGAGGCAGCTGAGAAGGCTAAGATTGAGTTGTCAAGCTCTACATCTACCGAAATCAACTTGCCATACATCACAGCCGTTGACGGTATGCCAAAGCACTTGGTTAAGACTTTGACCCGTGCACAGTTCGAGCAGTTGGCTCACAACCTGATTCAGGCTTGTCTCGTACCTTGCCAGAATGCCGTTCGTGATGCTAAGCTCTCTACATCAGATATCGACGAGGTTATCCTGGTTGGTGGTTCAAGCCGTATCCCAGCCGTTCAGACCTTGGTTAAGAACTACTTCGGCAAGGAGCCTTCTAAGGGCGTTAACCCTGATGAGGTAGTAGCAGTAGGTGCAGCTATCCAGGGTGCCATCCTGAACAAGGAAGAGGGTGTTGGTGACATCGTATTGCTCGACGTTACTCCATTGACTCTCGGTATCGAGACTATGGGTGGTGTGATGACTAAGCTCATCGATGCCAATACAACTATCCCTTGCAAGAAGAGCGAGGTATTCTCTACAGCAGCTGATAACCAGACAGAGGTTACCATCCACGTATTGCAGGGTGAGCGTCCAATGGCAGCTCAGAACAAGAGCATCGGTCAGTTCAACCTGACAGGTATCGCTCCAGCTCGCCGTGGTGTTCCTCAGATTGAGGTTACCTTCGATATCGATGCCAACGGTATCTTGAACGTTTCAGCTAAGGATAAGGCTACCGGTAAGGAGCAGAGCATCCGCATCGAGGCTTCATCTGGCTTGAGCGAGGACGAGATCAACCGCATGAAGGCTGAGGCAGAGCAGAACGCTGCTGCTGATAAGGCTGAGCGCGAGAAGATTGACAAGATGAACCAGGCTGACAGCATGATCTTCACCACCGAGAACTTCCTGAAGGATAATGGTGATAAGATTCCTGCAGACAAGAAGCCAGGTATCGAGCAGGCTTTGCAGCAGTTGAAGGATGCTCACAAGGCTGGTGATGCTGCAGCTATCGATTCAGCTATCAACAACTTGAACACCGTAATGCAGGCTGCTTCTCAGCAGATGTATCAGGGTGGCCAGCAGGCAGGTCCTCAGGGTGCACAGGGTGGTCAGCAGGCACAGGGTGGCAATGATGGCGCTCAGGACGTACAAGACGCTGATTTCGAAGAGGTTAAGTAATACAGATTAATATTATAATAAAGGCGTACAATGCTCTGAAATGGGTTTTGTACGCCTATTTTGTTTCATTATGATTTTTTATATCCCAATAGTTTGCTAATTCGCTGAAAATTATGTATATTTGCAAATTAAGGGAGATAGAACATCGCCCGAAAGAGATAGATAGTTTAGGGTAAATATAAAAGAAAGGAGAACGAGATATGGCAAAGAAGAGACCAAAGGTAGCGCTGGTTTATGATTTCGACGGCACACTGTCGCCGGGTAATATGCAGGAGTTTGGATTCATACAGGCTACAGGCAAGACAAAAGACGAGTTCTGGGAGAAAAACAGAAAGTTTGCAGAGGGTAAGGATGCCAATGGCATTTTGACCTATATGTATCTGATGCTCGACGAAGCCAAGAAGAACAATATCTCGCTCACCCGGGAATCTTTTCAGAAATTCGGCAAGGATATAGAACTGTTCCGCGGCGTAAAACAATGGTTTTCGCTCGTGAATGAATATGGCAACAGTATCGGACTGGACGTAAAGCACTACATCAACTCCTCGGGACTGAAGGAGATGATAGAGGGCACACCTATCGCCCACGAATTTGAGAACATCTACGCCTGCTCCTTCCTCTACAACAAGGAGGGAATCGCCTATTGGCCAGCCGTAGCCGTAGACTATACTACCAAGACGCAATTCCTCTTCAAAATCAACAAGGGTATCAAACAGGTGAGCGACAACAGAAGAGTGAACCAGTATATCCCCGACGAAAAGCGCCCTATCCCTTTCCCCCGAATGATATACTTCGGAGATGGAGAAACCGATGTGCCTTGCATGAAGATGGTAAAGGAACATGGCGGCCACTCGATTGCTGTATATGATAACGAGGATAAACAGAAAACTGCCTGCCAGCTTGTCAAGGAGGGACGGGTAAACTTCATGTGCTCTGCCAATTACAGCAAAGGAAGCGTGATGAATATCATCGTAAAGAGAATATTGGATAAAATCAAAGCCGATTTTGAATTCGACCGTCTGATAGAGCTGAACCAGAAGAAGGCATGGAAGTGATTTAAAGGTAAAAAAGTAAAAAGGTAAAAGGGTAAAAAGAGCAAAAGGGTAAAAAGGGACAAAAAGTAAAAGGATAAAGGGATTCTTTTGTGAATTCCTTGAAACTTTTCTTGGTTTTATCGAGGATTATGCTTAATTTTGCACGCAAAAATAATAATATCAAATCATATTAATGGGAAGAAACAAATACTCAGCAGGAGAAATCAAGGAAATCGGCAAGTTGCTGCGCCTCAAGAACGCAGGCAACCGTTTACAACAGAAAATGATACGCCACGACCTTCGCGTGGATTATGAATTCAATATCTCTGACTTCAATGAGCCTGGCAAGGCTTTCGGCGAAGAAGAACTGCAGGATGCCATCAAGCGTGGCGCCATTCAGATTCTCGACGATGCCACCATCGAAGCAATGAAGGCAAAACGTGCCCGAGATAAGGCTCGCGACGAGGCAGAGAGACAGAAAGAAGCCGTAGCCAGCGGTGAACAGACCGACTGGCAGGAGGCTATGAAGGAGTGGAATGAGTATTACGAAAAGTAAAAAGGTAAAAAGGTAAAAAGGTAAAAAACATACTGATTACGACATATACCGATTAATAAAATATACTGATTATAAATTATTATGGCTAAAGTATTGATAAAGACATCAGAGGGCGACATCAAGGTACGCCTCTACGATGAGACACCTCAGCATCGTGACAACTTCATCAAGTTGGCAAAGGAGGGATATTTCGATGGCACTCTCTTCCATCGTGTCATCAAGGATTTTATGATTCAAGGCGGCGATCCAGACAGCAAGGGCGCTCCTAAGGGCAAGATGCTGGGCACAGGTGGTCCTGACTATACCATCCCTGCCGAGTTCGTTTATCCACAACTTTTCCACAAGCGTGGTGCCTTGAGCGCAGCCCGTTTGGGAGATGAGGTAAATCCAGAACGAGAGAGCAGCGGTAGCCAGTTCTATATTGTATGGGGAAAGACCTACAAGCAGAATGAACTGAAGCAGATGGAAAAGCAGATGGGCATGCAGATGGAACAGAACATCTTCAACCAGCTTGCCAAAGAACATCATGATGAAATTATGAACTTCCGCCGCAACCGCGACCGTGAAGGCCTGATGAAACTCCAGGACGAACTAGTGGATGAAACCAAGAAGCGCTGCAAGGAGCAGGGCTATCCTAAGTTTACCGAAGAGCAGCAGAAGGCTTACACTGAAGTAGGCGGAACACCTTTCCTCGATAACCAATACACCGTTTTCGGTGAAGTGGAGGAAGGACTTGACATCGTAGAAAAGATTCAGAACTGCGAAACATTACGTGGCGATCGCCCAAAAGAGGATGTTTCTATGCAGATTTCAGTCATCGAGGAATAAGAAATCTCCATAACGCTCCGCCGGACGGTAAATCCGGCGGAACGCCTAATGAAAACCTAAACAAATATTATATAAGTAATAACAACTATTCATTCGTATTACACAAAAAGACAAATCAATATGGAAACAAATGAAAAGCAAAATGGTAAAGAGCATCATGATGCTCTTAACATTGGCTAGTTCTAACTACAGCTATGCTTCGTCATTTTTTATTCCGCCTTCGTCATTCTATCAGCAATATACATACCTGCCAGAATGCAGCAGGCACCTGCCAGGAAGTAAGGAGTTATCTTTTCGTCTAATACCAGAGAGGCGAAAATCATAGTGGTGATAGGGTTGAAATAAACCCAGTTGGTAGCTTTCACGGCACCCAACTTAGAGATACACCAGTTCCAGGTAAGGAAACATATCATGGAAGCCAAACAGCCCAGGAACAAGAGATTACCCACCACCTGAGGCTTCATAAACACATCCCATGCCGGCCAACCAGGGATGATAAGATAATAAGGCAAGATGGTAAGTACACCATAAAAGAATACCTTGCGGGTAATAAAAGCTGCGCCATAATCGCCCGATACCGATTTCATCAGGAGCGAATAGACAGCCCAGCTCATACATGCCGTAAAAGCCAAGGCATCGCCTACAGGCGACAGATGCAGCACGAATCTGCCATTCAGCACCACGATAATCATACCTACAAAAGCGAGCAGAGAGCCCAATAGCTGTATCATGTTGATGCGCGAAGAATGGCGATAAACCAGACGAACCAGCAAGGTAGCAAAGAGCGGACAGGAGCATACGATGAGCGATGTATTGGTTGTTGTGGTATAATTCATCGCCTCGTTCTCACTCAGGAAATAGAGCGAACCGCCCGTAATGCCCAGCAACGCCATTTTAAACTCATCTTTCCAGCTATCAGCAAACATCCGCTTATGATTCACCAGCAGCATCATCATGTATGCGATACTGAAACGGAGCGTAAAGATCTGTGCTGGCGAAAGTCCGTTCAGCATTAGCACCTTGGTAGAAACAAAGGTGGTTCCCCAGATGGCTACGGTGATAAAAGCCACAAGATGATATAATAAATTACTATTATTCTGTTTCATTCAATTTTTCTGATTTTTGAAATTCAACTGCAAAATTATAACTTTTATTCGAAATGAGCAAATTGTAAGCAAGAAAAGCAGAAAAAGACAATAAAAAGAGCGAAATTGGAACAAAAGAAAAAGTCTTAGGAGTAAGTGCAGGTACGACTTATCCTAAGACCTTATTATTTATATAGTTAAAAAAATCAAGCCTTATTTTTTCTGGAATACTCTCACGTAATCCACTTCCATCTGAACAGGGAGGGCGCTTTCGTCAACACCCTTCTTGCCGCCCCAATCACCGCCCCAAGCCAAGTTGAGGATAACATAGAATGGTTTATTGAAAGGCCATGAACCCACATCATTTTTACCATCATTGTTGAAATTGAGCAGTTCCTTACCATCCACATAGGTCTTGATATAATCAGGAGTCCACTCCAGGCGATAAATGTGGAAACCGTCTTCAGCACCCGCAGTCAGACGCTCCTTGGTAATCTGGGTTCCCATCACATGATTAAACTTCTCAGTATGGAGCGACGAAGAAGTATAGTTAGGATTAAAGCCTACCTCTTCCATAATATCAATCTCGCCACATTTAGGCCAAGGATTTGCTCCGAAATCATTGTTGCAAGGCATCATCCAGAAAGCAGGCCATGTGCCTTTACCTTTAGGCAATTTGATGCGAGCTTCGAAGATACCGTAAAGCCAGCCCTGGGTTTCGTGAGCATATACGCGGCCCGAATAAATCTTGCCGTTGCTGCCCTTGAAACAGTTGATATAAAGCCGGTTATCTGTAATTTCTGTTACGCGTTTGCCATCAGCAGAGCCATTCACATAATTCTGAAGTTCATTATTCACCCAGCCCGACTTCTGCACCTCATGACGCCAGTCGGTACTATTCAACTCAGAGCCTTCATTAAACTCATCATTCCAGACCAGTTTGTACCCCTCAGGAATCACCATTTCGCCCCCTTCAATAGGAGTAACCTGTTTTCCAGCCTGATGCACTGGCACCGATACCTTCTTATCCTCTAATGAAATCTCGACACTTCCGTCAAGAGCTACAGACGATTTATTCTCTTCCACATCTACAGTTACCATACCCATAGCTTTGTTATTACCGCTGGCACTCACTTTAAACCAAGGGTATACATTTGCCGTAGGACCTTCTCCAGGGAAGGATGCTCTCGCCTCCCAGCCTCCTTCAGAAGCCACTACCATGATTTTATAAGTACCGCCTTTGGCAGGAACATCTATGCTCGTAGGAGAGCAGGATATCGTCACCGCTCCATCGCCGTCAGAAGAACTACTGCTGCAAGAAAGCAGCATGAGCGAAAGAAGGAAGGAAAATATTTTCAAGAATTTCATGTCATTTAAAATTTAGAAAGGGAGCCACTCCTACTTATTCATAGGAGCAGCTCCTGTATAATTCTATATAAACCTATAAAACCTAAAGCCTATTTCACAATCAAAACGATATCGCTGATTGTTACCTCGGCATCCTTAGGAGCACCAGCAAGGTCGATGACGAGTTTCATCTTGCTCATATCCTGAGGTCCACCATCAGCTTCTTTCGTACTGTTTGGTTGGTTCTCATAACGGAACACATACTCACCCTTAACATCAGTGGTTTCCTGGAAGAAGAGGTTTCCATCATTTGTGTCATCACAAAGCTTCAATGTCATCATTGGCAATGGAGCAGAAGTGGTAACCTTGCAAGAGAAATCAATCTTGCCATCAGCTTTGGCAGATACTGGAATACCAAGCATTTTCCACTGTGCGTGCCATAGCTCAGCAGGAGTTTCACAAGGCACGATAATGATGTGCTTGCTTCCCTCATGCTTGATAACAGGAGTTACATCAATCTGTGCCCAAGAAGCATCACCATACCAAGTTTCCTCAGTAAATGACTTGTTGGCATCAATATCCTTCCAAAGGTTGCCCGCTGTATTGTAGTCGAATGGCACCTTCAATTCTACAGGAACCACAGTACCATCATCGTTGGCATGATCTTTCAATACCAGGCTCTCTATCATGATTTCGTCATCAGCAGCATTGCCACCAAAGTCGAATACAATCTTCAAATTATTGATGTCCTTGCCTTCGAGGTCTGAACCATAAATACACTTAGGCTCTCCTGCCTCAAGACCGGTATTTACATCCTTAGAGTCAAAGAGAATGATGTCATCACCACCTGCGCCAGAATCACAAAGTTTCACTTTAACGGCATTATGTCCCTTGGCAGATGTAATGATGCAAGAGAAGTCATAATGCTTATCGGCAGAAGTAGAGATACCTAAGTTTTTGAAAGGAACCTGAGCTTGCCAACGTTCGGTAGTTGCCTCAGGGAGCTTCAATGTATAGCATCCCTTGCTGTAGCTACAAACCGGGTCAGCAATTTGGCTCCATCCTGGAGCATAATAGCCAGCAGAAGGTTTTTCAGGGAAGGTAATTTTCTTGAAGAGATTAAACTCGCTGTCCTCTACGAAACCTGCGAAGCCATTCATCTTGGTTTTCTCCACCGTGAAATGCTTCTTGACGCTCTCCTTGCTAATACCATTACGGTTCTTCACAAAGCACTCCACATCGTAAGTACCCTTCTTGCGATAATACTTAGAGAGGTTGAAAGCAGAAGAATAGGCACCATCTATCACCCATACCGGGCTTACTCCCTCTGCACCACCAAAAGAAAAGTTGGCTGTGTTGGTCTCTTGGTCTACATCAATCTTGAAGTTGTCGGCAAAGTCGGCTACATTAGGCAACTCACCGTTGGCACCAGAGAACTCCTCTGCAGAACATGCGCTGAGCATCAATCCACCCAGAAGAGCATAAGCCATATTTCGAAATATCTTTTTCATATTGCTGAAATCTTAAAGTTAATATTTTATTAGGGGGTAGAGGAAACTATTGTTCCTCTACCTTAATAAGTTTTAATAATTATTCTGAACCAAAGCAGGATCAGAGTCAAGCTCTGCCTGAGCGATAGGAATATACTTCTTGGATTCTGTCCAGGAGTTGGTGCGATAGCCGTAGCTGTCTGGTACCAACACGGTAGCAGCCTTGCCTGTGCGAACGAGGTCGAAGTAACGCTTACCCTCACCTACAAACTCCAAGCGGCGCTCATTGATAACATCATCCAGAGTTACGGCTCCAAGCTCTGCGATTCCTGCACGGTTGCGAATCTTATTCACATAATCCTTAGCCTGATTAGCATCGCCACCTGTCTCCAACAAAAGCTCTGCAGCATTGAGGTAAGCCTCAGCCAAGCGATATACACGGAGATTGTTATTATAGTTAAGGTTATTATCGAAACCTGCGTCAGCATTGTTCTCTGTGAACGGACGATACTTGGCCAGCCAAAGACCAGTATCCTCATAACGTTTGGTATATTTCACGCCACGGCAGTCCCATACAGTAGCATCACGGCGCTTGTCGTTGTCAGCAAACAGAGCATAGGTTTCGGTACGAACAGGTAGGAATCCCCAACCGTCACCGCCTTGGTTCCAACCATCGCCACCAGGCCAAGAGTTTGGAGAAATCAAGGTAGGCAATATTGTACCACCAATAGCCAATGGTGACCCCCAACCACGCTCGTTGTTACCATCCTCATAGTTTACTTCCCAGATGCTCTCCTTGCACCATTCGCCGCTCTCTTTCCAAATAGAGGCGTAATCGTCTACTATATCATAGTCACTCTTGTCGGCGATGAGCTCCTGCATATACTGGAGAGCCTTAGGATAGCGAGTCTTGTCATTCTGATACATCACCATCTCGGCATACATCATATAACACATGGCCTGCGACATTCTTCCACAGTTGGCATCGTCCCAACGCATTGGCAGGACCTTGGAGCCAATTACAGCCTCAAGCTCTACTATCAATTTGTCATATACTTCATCAGCCTTGAGCTGTGGGGCTGTGTAAGGAGCAGACAAGTTCTCCAGATAGAAAGGAATATTGCCGAAGTAGTGCCACAAGTTATTGTAGAAATATACACGGAGGGCTCTACCCTGCATCTCATAAGATGCCCTGTTGGCAGCAGTGAGATTAGCCTCTGCCCAGCCCAAATACCTCAAGAGGTCATTACAACGCTTGATGCCTGAGTAGTCCACTGTCCAAAGTGAGCTAAGGGTATTGCTGGCATTTGCCTCATAGTTGGCAAGCATGTGCCAGTGCTGTTGATCGGTTTTGTTAGAACCGCCTACCCAGAAGTTATCGCCCATTATCTCGGCATCGATATTGAGAGCATTATACTGTCCCAATCCCCAGTCTGGCCAGTGGATAGGATCGTAAGCCGCATTCAGAGCCTCATTGATATGGGCATCTGTGGTATAATATTCTTCGAGGTTTTCACCTGATGGGTTCTCCACCTCTAGGAAGCTGTCGCTGCAAGATGTGTTTGCCAGTGTCATACTGGTTGCCAACACTCCTAAAACTATATATTTTATTGTCTTCATAATAGTCTTTATTTTAAAGGTCCTTATTTTAGAATGAAAGGTTTACGCCGATGGTGTAGGTGCGAGCCTGTGGATATACACCATAGTCTACACCGAGAGAAGTTCCACCTGATGAGATTTCAGGGTCGAAGCCCCAATACTTGGTCCAGGTAATCAGGTTCTCTGCCATCACGTAGAAACGCAAGTGACTGATAGACAACTTCTGTGTAAGCTGCTTTGGCAAGGTGTAACCCAAAGAGATGTTCTTCAATCTCAAGTAAGAGCCATCGCAAAGATAGAGGTCAGAAACCTGCCAGTTGGTAGCATCGCCATTCTTCAGGATAGGATACTTATTGGAGGTACCCTCACCAGTCCATCTGCCGAGCATCCAAGTAGGGAAGTTGCCAGAGAACACATCTGTACGATAGGTAGCATCAAATACCTTATTACCTGTTACACCCTGCAAGAAGAGGTTGAGATCGAAACCCTTCCACTCAGCATTGAAGTTGAAACCGAAGGTCCATGAAGGTGTACCATTACCGATGTTGGTGCGGTCATCTGGATCGATTTTACCATCACCATTGACATCAACAAAGCGTACATCACCTGGCTTGGCATCTGGCATGATCAAATTTCCATCTGCATTGGTATAAGCATTAACCTCTGCCATATTCTGGAACACACCAGCTGTCTTATAACCATAGAAGTATGGGAAAGGCTGACCGTTAGATCCACGAGTGCCACCACCAGAGATACCCAGGAAGCCATCGAGGTCGATGTAACCTGTATCATTACCGAGGTTGGTCAACTCATTGTGCAGATAGGTAACATTAGCCTTGGCATTGAAGCGAGCATCAGAGATGTGCCACTTATAGCCGAGCTCAAACTCAAGACCTGAGTTCTTCATGTCACCCACGTTACCGATTGGCTTGGTCTCACCTACGTAGCTTGGGATAGGCATAGTAATCAACATACCGTTGGTCTTCTTTACATAATAGTCAGCTGAGAATGTCAGCGCACTGCCGAAGAAACCGAAGTCGAAACCGATATCAGTCTGCTCACTCTCCTCCCACTTCAAGTCTTCATTGGCTGTGGCATTCGCCTTAGAACCATTAAACTTGACTGCATTCTTTCCGAAGAGCACGTTGTTGCCCATAGCGGTCAATACGGTATAACGGAAGTCACCGATGTTATCATTACCATTCTTACCCCAGCTGGCACGGAACTTCAAGTTGCTCAACCAATCGCGAGTACTTTCCATGAATTTCTCGTTCATAATATTCCATCCTATAGAGGCAGATGGGAAGGTACCATATTTATGAGATGGTCCGAAACGGCTTGAACCATCTCGGCGGATTGTAGCCTGAAGCATGTACTTCTCATCATAGTTATAGCTCAATCGACCGAAGAGAGAAGATATAGCATGCACTACATTATTGCCACCTGATACAGCATGCTCAATGGTTGGAGCACCTACAGAGATGATGTTACCTTCAGCATCCTTCACGATGGTCTGGCTATATTTACCAGTAGCATAGTCGATAGAAGGCTTGTTTACATTCACAAGATTCCAACGGCTGCCGTTCAGATAATCACTCTTATTCTTCATTGCACTCTGACCTAAGACAACAGCAAAACTATGCTTGCCAATAGTCTTATCGTATGTCAAAGTATTCTCCACCTGCCAGTTGATACCCTTGTCAGAACTCTTGTAAGCCTTGGTATGCTCAGCCTTGGTGTTACCAGAGAGGTAATACTTGGATGCGGTGTAGCTATCTGAACCCCAGAAGCTGAGGTCTGCACTATAAGTGAAATGATACTTCAAGTTATCCCAGAGCTGGAGGTCGATAGAGAACTTAGGCACAAACTTATGTGACCAGTTCTTAGCTGCTGGGCGCGCCATCATGGCAAGAGGGTTGTTCATCTCCTGATAGGTACCTCCCATACCTGGGATGGTATAATAGTTGCCATTGGCATCACGAAGAAGCTCGTAAGTATCACGAGTACCTGTAATATTACCATCTGCATCGTATGTATTAGGATCCTCGTAGGTATTATAATACTTCTTCGCCACATTGCTATTGGTTACCGTAGGAGCCAATGTTGGAGCAAGATAGAGGGCACTACCCAATACTGAGCCATTACTATTAGTATCGATACCTGTACTCTTTACACGGGTGTAAGCCATGTTGACGGTTACATCGAGCTTGTTGAGGAAGTTGCGATCCTTGCTGGCATCCAATACATTATAAATGTTGTTGCTACGCATAGAGAGACGCTCATAGTTGCTCTGTCCGTAGTTACCACCTACGATACCTTCCTGCTTGTAGTAGCCCATGGAGAGGTAGTAGTTGATTTTTTCAGAGGCACCACTGATGCTCACCTCATGGTTCTGTACAGGGGCATTGTCGTTGAATACCAAGTCCTGCCAATCAGTACCAAATCCATTGATAGGATTGCCATTAGAGTCAGTCAGTTTGTATGGATCAGCATAGATAGGAGCCTGACCACCATTCACTGCACGCTCGTTCTGAAGGATGGCGTAGTCAGTGGCGCTTGTCACATCACGCTTCTTCCATGCGCTTTGCCAACCGTAAGAGAAGTTATAGTTGATCTGTGCCTTTCCTATCTTACCCTTCTTGGTGGTTACGAGAATTACACCGTTGGCAGCACGGGCACCATAGATAGCACCCGAAGCAGCATCCTTCAACACCTCGATACTCTCGATATCACTAGGGTTGAGATAGTCGAGACCACCCTCGATAGGCATGCCGTCTACGATGTAGAGAGGATCTGAATTGCTGATAGTACCTGTACCACGAATACGAACCTTAGGAGATGCACCAGGCTGACCTGAAGAAGAGGTTACGTTGACACCGGCAGCTAGACCCTTCAATGCGTTATCAACACGCACTGGGCTCTTGCCAGCCAAATCTTCGGTGCTCACTTTAGCGATAGCAGCAGTTACCACGCTCTTCTTCTGAACACCGTAACCTACAACAACCACTTCGTCCAAAGCCTTGTCGTCTTGTTTCAGAGTAATCTTCATGTTGGCTGAAGGACGGATCTCGGCATCCTTGTAGCCAATGTAGGTAATAACCAAGGTCTGGTTAGCATCTGCATCGATGACAAAGTTACCATCAAGGTCGGTAATTGCACCGGCACCCTTGACGCCTTTAACCTGTACGGTGGCTCCGATAACGGGTTCACCCAGGTCATCCAACACGACACCCTTGAAGGTGTTTTTCTGTGCGAGCGCTGACGTCGACATCAATAATGCAGTCGCCAGCAATAGACTTTTTGTTTTCATACTTCGATTATTAGTTTAGAAAAATATCTGTTTGTTAGTTCACTCTATTATAATAATGTTTAAGACTGTGCGGCTGTGCATTTTCTAAAATGCGTTAAGCCGTGTTTTCGATTGCAAATATAATATGTTTTTTTGATAATTCCTAACCCCTTCAACAGATAAGTGGAAAAGACACTTGCTTCAAACAACTTATATCGTTAGTTTTCAGATACTTATCTGTTTTTAACAACTATACGAAAGTGGATGGGGTAAAATGGAGAAAATGAGGCTAGAACACCCCTGAAACGTTATATCAGTATATTTCAGTGTTCACACTCTGCCACTTTTCAATAACGCGCATCGCCCATTATACTTCTCATTATCAATAACTTACAAAAGTTCCACTTTTACACCCATCCACTTTTCACTTATCACCCACCATTTTTTCATTATTTATTTAGTAATTTTGCAGATGAATGAGTATATACGCCTAAACGCACAAAAAAACGTGAGAGGCGGTGTGCAAAACAAACAACTGCAAGAAATAAACAAACCATAATAAATATTACTTATGAAACAGTTCATTTTATCATGTGTCCTGTCGGTTGCAGCCATCGCTCCGTGTCAGGCACAGCAGACTACCAGACAATTGCCAGTCTATCTCGACCAGACCAAACCGGTAGAGCAGCGCATCGATGATGCCATCTCCCGCATGACGCTGGCAGAGAAGATACGCATCATCCATGCTCAGAGCAAGTTTTCATCAGCCGGTGTACCACGCTTGGGATTTCCTGACTTCTGGACGGATGACGGACCTCACGGAGTGCGTCCTGACGTATTGTGGGATGAGTGGGAACAGGCTGGTCAGACCAACGACTCCTGTGTAGCCTTCCCTGCCCTCACCTGTCTTGCCGCATCATGGAATCCGCAGATGAGCCGCATCTATGGCGAAGCATTGGGCGAAGAAGCCCTGTATCGCGGCAAGGACATGATTCTGGGGCCTGGCGTCAACATCTACCGCACGCCTCTCAACGGCCGCAACTTCGAGTATATGGGCGAAGATCCGTTCCTGGCAAGCATCATGGTAGTGCCGTATATCCAGGGATTGCAGTCTAAGGGCGTATCAGCCTGCGTAAAGCACTATTGCCTGAACAACGATGAGGAATACCGCCATCAGGTCAACGTAATCGTCAGCGACCGTGCTCTCCACGAAATCTATCTCCCTGCCTTCAAGGCGGCTGTTGAGAAGGGTAAGACATGGGGTATCATGGGAGCCTACAACCTATATAAGAATGAGCACAACTGCCACAACCAGTGGACCCTGAACAAGATTCTGAAGGGCGACTGGAAGTATGATGGTGTCGTGGTAAGCGACTGGGGCGGTGCTCACGACCTGGAGCAGTCTGTAAAGAACGGGCTGGATATGGAGTTCGGCACCTGGACAGACGGTCTTACGATGGGCGCTACCAATGCCTACGACAACTATTATCTCTCCATGCCTTACATGAAGGCCATACAGGAAGGCAAGTTCACCCAGAAGGAGCTGGACGATAAGGTGCGCCGCGTATTGCGCCTTTTCTATCGCACCACGATGAATCCGAACCGCCCTCATGGTTTCCTCTGTTCCGAGAGCCATTATGCAGCTGCCAGACAGATTGCTGAGGAAGGCATCGTATTGCTCCAGAACAGAAACAATGTGCTCCCTATCAACACCCAGAAGGCTAAGCGCATACTGGTAGTGGGCGAGAATGCCATCAAGATGATGACCGTAGGCGGAGGCTCTTCTTCGCTCAAGGTACAGCGCGAGATTTCGCCTCTCGATGGTCTGAAGACGCGCTTGGGCAAGGACGGCATCGAGGTAGATTATGCCCGCGGATATGTGGGCGATGTAACGGGCAACTACAATGGCGTTACAACCGGCCAGAACCTGGAAGACAAGCGCAGCGAGGCTGAACTGATAGCCGAAGCCGTAGAGAAAGCCAAGACTGCCGACTATGTCATCATGTTTGGTGGTCTGAACAAGAGCGATTTCCAGGACTGCGAGGGTCACGACCGCAAGCATTATGAGTTGCCATACCATCAGGATAAGCTGATCGAGGCTTTGGCTAAGGCAAACAGAAACTTCGTTTATGTCAACATCTCGGGCAATGCGGTAGCTATGCCTTGGAAGGCTAAGGTTGCCGGCATCGTACAGGGCTGGTTCATCGGTTCGGAGAGCGGCGAAGCCCTTGCAAGCATCCTTACAGGCGATGCAAACCCTAGCGGCAAGTTGCCGTTTACATGGGTCAACTCGCTGAAGGAAACAGGTGCTCATGCACTCAATACCTATCCGGGAACCTGGCGTCAGGAAGGTGGAGCCAGCACGAAGGGCAACATCATTGATGAGGAATATAAGGAAGGCATCTATGTAGGTTACCGCTGGACCGATAAGGAGCGCATCAAGCCTACCTTTGCATTCGGTCACGGCTTGAGCTACACCCAGTTTGCCATCTCTAATCTGCGCAGCGACAAGATGCAGATGAAGCAGGACGGCACAATCACCTTTACCGTAAACGTAAAGAATACAGGTAAGCGTGCCGGAGCCGAGACGGTTCAGCTCTACATCCACGATGTCAAGGCATCGGTAGACCGCCCTCAGAAGGAGCTGAAGGGATTCCAGAAGGTTTATCTCCAGCCAGGTGAGAGCAAGGATATCAGCATCACCATCAGCAAAGAGGCCCTCAGTTTCTACGATGAGGCATCTTCATCCTGGAAGGCTGAAGCCGGAAAGTTTGAGGCTCTTGTTGGTAATGCAGCCGATAACCTGAAGCTCAAGAAAGCCTTCGAGCTCTTTTAAAAGAATGATTCGATTCTGAGAAATTGAACGGAGGGAAGAAATAAATATAACGCATAAAAGCTTGTTACGGTGAAACGCCGTAACAAACTTTTATTGTATTCCCCTGCTTTCATCCTATCGACAAACTCGTAGAAACGGGGACTTTCAAAAACATCAATATCTTGATTATCAGAAGATTAACCCACTTGATGTTGTAAAACACAACGTCAAACTATTATGCGATTTCTATCGCCTATCATCCATCACCAAGTTCGCAGAAACAGGGATACACAAACATCAATATTTTGATTATCAAATGACTAACCATATGTCGTGAAACACGACACATGGGTATCTGAAGTTTTTACTCATTTCCTAAAAACAACCAACACGCTGATTATCGGTTAGTTAACCCATATAATACGGCAAAACGCCGTACATGGGTACCCGAAGCATTTACTCTTTCCCAAAAAATAGTCAACGCCCTGATTATCGGACGTTTTACCCATACGCCCTAAAACAGGGCGCATGGGTATCTGTAGCATTTACTCCTGAATTTTCGCAAGTTTTCGCCATACGCCCTGAAAGGCTTATTTCATGCCAATCTGCTTCACACGCTGCTCGAACTCTTCCCTGTCACAGATAGCACTATTCTTGATTTTGGCGCGATAATTATAGATAGTGTTCACAGAATAGTGAAGGAACTCGGCAATCTTAGAACTGTCCTCGATGCCCAGACGGATAAGGGCAAAGATACGGAGGGTGGTAGAAAGACGGCTGTCATCTTCGAGCACGATACGCTCTTCAGGTCTCAAGAGGGCATTGAACTCCTCAACAAAGTCAGGGAAGAGCTTCAGGAAGGCGGAATCGAAATACTCATACAGCTCGCCCATGTAAGCCTCGCCAGCCTGCATCTGCTCCAGCAACTTGTTGAGTTCTCTTGCTTTCACCAGTTTCACTACTCGCTTGCGCATGGTCTCTATCTTGTCGACATAGATGGCACAAAGGCGCAGGAATCGACCAATATATACTTCCTTCATCTTGTTACTCTCGTTGAGCGACTGGTTCATCTCGTTGAGAGAATGGTTCATCTCGTTAAGACGCTCATTTGCCAACTGCAAGGCATGGTTGGTTTCCTTCAGCTTATGATGGGCCGCAGCAATGCGCTTGCGCTGCTTGTTGACATAGTAGAGCAAGAGCATAACCACAAAGAGAAGCAAGGCTGAACACGCAACCATGAGCCGCAGATGCTGGTTGCCCGAAGAAAGTTCTTTCTGATAGCCCTCCTCAATCTGCGTGAGCACAGGCATGATCTGGCGGCTGCGGATAGGCGTATTGAAAACGGTAGCCGACTTCCAGGCAAACTTGATATACTCGTGAGAGCGCTTCTGCTCGCCCAGTTCGGCGTTGAGCAGATTGGCAACTTCCCAGAGAGACCCCTGGTCCATCACAGCCAACTGGACATCGCAGATAGCAGAACGCAAGAGGCAGCGGAGGAACTGCTCTTTATCACCAAACTTATTGTAGGTCATGCCGCGATAAAACTGAACGATGGCATACTGATGGGTGCCCGGTTTCGTCATCGCCAGCCGCTTATCGCTCAATCGCAAAGCCTCCTTCATATTGCCTGCATCGCGTGTCCTCACTTCCTGCATCTGCAGATAAAGGTCATCATCATGGCTGAATGTGCTGTCTATTGCAGCCTGATAGGCATTATGCTTGCCGGCATAATATTTCTTCAAGGAAGGAACGTTGGAATAATATGCCATCTCGCCATACAGGTGCTGACAAGCCCAGAGGTAGTTGCGTTTGCCCTCAGCATCAAGATCAGCGATATTGACAGACTTCAGCAGGTCGTACGATTCGGCATAATCGCCCGTGGTAGATTCCTGGAAAGCAAGCAGCGCCTTGGCATTCCCCACCTTCTTTTTATCGCCCATTCTGAAGGCAAGTTCCATACACTGGTTGATGTATTTCAGCGCCATGTCGTTCTTGTAGGAGCGGTATTCCTCAAAGAGCGCAAAGCAGGCATCATACTTACTGCTTAGGCGCCTGGCGGTCTTCAGCTTCTGCTCCCAATCGCGAATTCGGGCTTCACGTACCTTCACATAATCAGCCGAATGGGCAATGGCGTTGTCCAGACTCTGGAAAAGCTGCTCTATATTATCTGTTTTTTTTGCTGCAAGAGAAAGAGGCATCAAGACAAAGAGCAGGAAGAAGAATGCCTTTCCCCATAATTCATTTATGCGATACATCAACTTGATTCCGTTTAAGATTGATTTATTTTCATGAGGTTTCATGTGCAAAAGTAATAAAAAAATCGGAAACGACAAATCAAATATAGAAGAAATGTAGATTTCTTCGCATTTTTCGCCTATACCGCATCCACTTTTTATGTTTCCGGTATTTTTCTTATCCATCTCATTATCAGACACATCTCTTTCTGAAAAAGAAAATTTCATCCACATTTTAACATTCGTATCGCGCATCGTATCATCTTTTTTATTATCTTTGCAAGGTCTTAATAGAAGATAAACTTTATAAAATAACAATTAACATAATAAACAATGAGAACAGCACTTTTATCACTCACATTTCTTTTGGCTGGTTCTATGGCAGCACCTGCTTTCGCCCATACCGCAGCCCCTAAGAAAAAAGTAACTGCCACAACCAAGAAAGGCAAGATTCTACCCATGAAGGAGTATATCGACCAACTGATGGCGAAGATGACGCTACAGGAGAAGATTGGTCAGCTGAACCTGATGGTAGCTGGCGACATCACCACCGGAGGCGCACTTGACACCCAGGTAGGCGGCGATATCGCCCAGGGCAACATGGGCGGAGTTTTCAATATCAAAGGACTCGACAAGATTAAGGCTCTGCAGGAAATCGCCATCAAGAACAGCCGTCTGGGCATCCCGCTGCTCGTAGGCATGGACGTGATTCATGGTTACGAAACGATGTTCCCTATCCCTCTCGCCCTCTCCTGCTCATGGGATACCGAGGCGATGAAGAAGGTAGGCGAAGTATCGGCCAAGGAAGCCAGTGCCGACGGCATCAACTGGACTTTCTCTCCTATGGTAGACATTGCACTCGATGCCCGCTGGGGACGAATAAGCGAAGGAAATGGCGAGGATCCTTATCTGAGCGGCGTGATGGGAGCAGCGATGACTCAGGGCTACCAGGGCGTGGATATGCGCACAGAAGAGATTCTGAGAGCCAACCGCATCATGGCCTGCCTGAAGCATTTTGCCCTGTACGGAGGCGTTGAGAGCGGAAAGGAATATAACACGGTAGATATGAGCCGCGTGCGCATGATGAACCAGTATCTTCCACCTTACGAGGCAGTGGTGAAGGCTGGCGTAGGCAGCGTGATGTCTTCATTCAATCTCATCGACTACATACCTGCTACAGCCAACAAATGGATGATGACCGATGTCTTGAGAAAGCAGTGGGGATTCAACGGTTTCGTGGTTACCGATTACGCTTCTATCGCCGAGATTCTGCAGCACGGAACGGCAAAAGACATTCAGGAGGCTTCAGAACAGGCACTGAAGGCGGGTACCGACATGGACATGTGTTCCAACGCCTTCGTAAAGCATCTGGCTAAGAGCATAGCAGAAGGAAAGGTGAGCGAGGAGGATGTGAACATCGCCTGCCGCCGCATTCTGGAAGCGAAATATAAACTGGGCCTGTTCAGCGACCCTTACCGCTACTGCAACACCAAGCGCAGCAAGAGCGAGATTTATACCGCTGAGAACCGTCAGGCAGCCCGCGATGTAGCAGCAGAGACCTTCGTGCTTCTGAAGAACAAAGGCAATATCCTGCCACTGAAGAAGGAAGGAAAGATAGCCCTGATAGGTCCGCTTGCCGACACCCGAAACAACATAGCCGGTACATGGAGCGTGGCTCAGGTACCATCTAAATATACCACCATCAAGGAGGCAATGGAGCATGCACTTGCCGGAAAAGCCACCTTATTATATGCCCAGGGAAGCAATATCTGGCGCAATCAGGAACTGCAGAAAAACGGCGAATCCGGTAAACCGATTAACTGGGGCAACGAGGCTGAGATGAAGGCTGAAGCGCTGAAGATTGCTAAAGAGGCCGACGTGATAGTATGTGCTATGGGCGAAAGTGCCGAGATGAGCGGCGAATGCGGTAGCCGTACCAACCTGGAGATGCCGGACGTACAGCGCGAACTGCTTGCCGAACTTCTGAAGACGGGCAAGCCAGTAGTGCTCCTCAACTTTGCAGGCCGTCCTACGGTTCTTACTTGGGAGAAAGCCCATGTACCAGCCATCATGAATGTATGGTTTGGAGGCTCAGAGATGGGCGATGCACTCTGCGATGTCATCTTTGGCGACAAATCGCCATCGGGTAAGCTCACCACTTCGATGCCTAAGACTACCGGTCAGGAGCCTCTCTACTACAACCATCAGAACACCGGTCGCCCTGTAGCAGACGATAATGAGAAGTTTGCCAAGTTTGCCAGCAACTGTCTGGATGTAAGCAATGGTCCGCTCTATCCTTTCGGTTACGGTTTGAGCTATACCTACTTTTCATACAGCAACTTCCGCCTGAGCAGCCAGGAGGCCGGCATCAGCAATGAGGAGGCTACCGAATGGCAGGATGGCAAGAAGATTACAGCTAGCGTCACCGTTAAGAACAACGGTTCCCGCGATGCCGACGAGATTGTGCAGCTCTACATCCGTGACATGGTAGCCAGCATCTCCCGCCCTGTAAAGGAACTGAAAGGTTTCCAGCGCATCCATCTGGCAGCAGGTGAGAGTAAAGAGGTAAGCTTTGATATCACCCCAGATATGCTCAAGTTCTACAACGCAGATCTGAAGCACGTGATAGAACCAGGCGACTTCCAGATTATGATAGGAACCAACAGTAAGGATGTAAAGACATTGAAACTGAACGTGAAATAAACAAGAAAAATCGCCCTGTAAAGAGCAAAGCATAGCTTGAAAGATGCTTTACTTCTTACAGGGCGATTTCTATTGACTGAGCCCACTCCAACAGAAAGCTCAGTTATGGATTCTATCCTTCAGGATTACTTAGTCATCTCGAAACCTACACGCATACCATCGTAATTATTGGCGATAGTACCGATAGCGCTGAGGGTAGAACTGCCCTTGAGGGCACCCATGGTCTTGATGAGGTTGAGCAACTTTGTCTGGTCGAAGAGCAGGCTGATGCCGTTGGTAGTCTTCGTAGCATAGCCCGACATACTCAAGAGCAAGCCCTTCATCTGAATGGCGTGAGTCTTCTCATCAAAAGTATAATTGCCCTGCCATGACTTGCCATCTATCTTGGCAGCGAAAGTTCCATCAGTTTTGAAGGTGAAATAGGTATTTGAGCCGCTGAAGCCAAACTTGCTGTAATACTCACCCAACTTCTCCTCTACCTTGTTGGCAGCAATCTCACCGCCAGCCTTTGCCAGGAGATTCTCAGAGGTAAAGGCACATCCCGGCTTGCTGTACTTCCAGGTATGGGCACAGAGATCCTGCTTGCTGAAGGTACCTGAACCGATTACATTATTCAGAATGCCATTGATAATGCTGCTACCTGCAGAACTGCTGCTGTTAGAGTTTCCGCCCAGTACAGCACCCAAGATACCTGCAACGGCTGAGCCTGCATTGCTGGTTGCACTGGTAGATGTTGCGGCATTGCTGGTTGTTGCTGCAGTTGTTGTTGTCGCAGCTGTTGTGTTAGATGCAGCAGAAGTTGTTTTCTTTGTAGAAGTCTTCTTGGTCGTAGTCTTCTTTGAAGTCTTCTTAGAAGTTTTCTTTGTTGTCTTCTTAGCCGTTTTCTTAACCGGCATCATCTCAGACATTGAGGCATTGAGCGCTGCCTCGTTCATAGCGTTTGCGTTGCTGCCAGCTGTGCATGCGAGCACGAGGGCAGCCAAAAGAAATACCTTTTTCATTGCTTTCTATATATTTATTTTTATCACTCTTATTTATATATACCCAATACTTCCTATTGTTCTTTCGGGTGCAAAGTTCGCAAAAAAATCGGAAATACAATAAGAAAAATCCCTATTTCGCGGTATGAATCTCCCTAAAAACTCAGCATTTCTGCTCTTTCTACGTTATTATAGACGATTGCGATGACAATTCGTTTAAAAGATAATGAAAAAAATCGTTCAGGAAATACTAATTATCATTCTAAAGGGGGAAAACTGCTCAAACGATTGCACTTTTTTTTGACATACATCAAAAAATAACGAATAAAACACGTATTTTCATGCATTTTATACCTAGAAATAGGTAGAAACCCCTATCTTTGCAAGCGGTTAACAAATATCAATAGGTTATGAATGATTTAATTAAGGTAAATTCAGAAAATCAGAATCAGGCTATCGATAGATGCCAACAGATTCTTCAGGATCGCCGAGAGGCTCTTGCCTCTAAGGCAAAGAGAAGAGGTTAATACTCTTCAGAAACAAGAAGTAAAGGAGGAAAGATGATGCTCTTATACAATATAAAGACGCATCCTTTCTTTTTAAAGAGAGATTTTTCGAAACGACTCTTAAATGATGAGTTTCAAAAATTTTGGGAAAAGAAAAAAACGTAAAAAATCCCGTTGTCAGCCATCTGGCTTGTACAACGGGATTTTTTCGTTTATTATTCAAGTCCGAGATTTTACTTCTCGTTCTTCACTGCCTTCATGATGATCTCGAAGTGATTACCACTCTTCAAGATGACATTCTTCAGGAAGTCTGAAATCTCAGATGCCTTCAGATTCTTCACCATCTCCTTGTAATCGCTATGAGTATCAACACCCATACGCTCGTATGTGCTCAATGCACCAAGCCAATAACCGTTAGACTTCTCGCTAACAGCAGCCTGCTTCAGGAGAATCTCCTTTACCTTCTGAAGGTCTTCTGCATTTGGCTGGGCTACGGTCTCGTCCATACCCTTGAAGAAGTAAGGAATAGCGATATCCGACTTCTCTGGGTTCAACTGAGCCACGGCAGAAATAGAGATGGCAGCCTTGTTATCATAATCGCGAAGCAAACCATAGTTTGCACCTGCATGATAAGCAGCACTGAGTTCCTCACGGATAGTACGCAAATACTTCATCTCCAAAAGGCGGGCTGAAACATCAGCAAGAACCATATACTGCAAGGTGAATGGAGCCTTGGTATACCAAATCTCTGTTGCCTGGTTCTGTGGGTTCTCCATTGCCTTGGTAAAGACATTGCTTACCTTACCCTTAGCATAAGGAATCTGCTTGTTCTTAAGCTTGAAGCCATTGTTTGGCAGACTGGCAATATACTGCTCGATGAGTGGGAGGAGAGTCTTCTCATCATAGTTACCTACGAAATAGAAGGTGAAGTCCTTGGCATTGCCGTAGAACTGCTTACCAATCTCCAGGATACGGTCGTAGTTGATATCCTTTATATCGCTTGCCTCTGGCACACGGGCAAGTTTGCTACCCAAATAGAGAGTGCTCTGAACAGAATCTTGATATACGAGGTTTGGGTTATTGCTCTTGTTGGCAAGAACAGTAGCCATCATACTCTTCATATTGTCAAAGCTCTTCTGGTCCTTGCTTACTGCGGTCATCTTGAGATAGATGAGCTGCATCAGGGTTTCGATGTCCTTAGGAGTAGAATTACCCTTCAAACCATGATTGAAAGGACTGAAGCTGAACGAAACACCAGCCTGCTTACCAGCCAAAGCCTTATCAAGTTCATTGCTTGAGAAATCGCCAAGACCACTAGCATCGAGCACATCTGCTGCGAATGCAGCATTCAGGAAGTCTTCCTTGCCGAAAGTAGAATAGCCCACATTGGCTGAAGCTGCGAAAGCAATCTCATTGTCCTTGAAATCAGTCTTCTTCAATACCACCTTAGCGCCATTAGAAAGAGTCAACTCCTTGAAGCCCAACTTCTTGTTCTCAACAGTCTTCTTAATCTTACCAGCCTTAGGAGCCTGAGCGATGAGAGGTTCCTGCTTGACATTATCCACATAAGCCTCGAGCTTCTCAGCACGTACCTGCTTTACGATGGCAGAGAGTTCCTGCTCTGTAGGATAAACGGCACCAGCCTGCTCGCGCATCATAACCAATGATACAAGGTTGGTATCGCTCTGGCAAACCAACTGCTTGGCATAGCTGTTGATAACCTCAAGAGGCAAGTTTGGAACTACCATCTTCCAGATCTGGCTCTCCTCTTCTACTGATGGAATAGGCTCGTTAGAAGTGAAGTTATCCACATACTGGGTGGTAAACTGCTCGTTCTTCATCTTATCCTTGTTGGCAAGCGCCTTGTCAACCTGGCTCATGAATTCATCCTTGGCACGCTGATACTCAGTAGCTGTGAAACCGAACTCATGCATACGCTGTGCCTCGCGGAGAACAGCAGCATAAGCCTCCTTAATCTTTCCTGGCTTAGCCACACCGGTAAGGGTGAAAGCATCCTTAGTGCTTGAAATCAGGTATGAACCATCACCGGCATTTGCCTGGAGATATGGACAGTCTGGCTCCAATGCCTTCTCTGCATAACGGGCAGCAATCATAGAAGAAATCACGTTATCCATGTATCCCTTCAGGAGATAGCTCATGTTGCTCTTCAGAGAATCTGGCACAGCATTGTGCTTCATATAAACCTGGAAGAGATCAACCTGCTGCTCCTTATCCTTGTCGATAACATAGATGGCTGAATCATTATCAGATACTTCTACCTTCTCTATCTTAGCGGCATTCTTAGGTACCTTGATACCTGAGAAGAGTTCCTTAATCTTAGCTTCGATATGATTTACATCTACATCACCCACGATGATAATAGCCTGATTGTCTGGGCGATACCATTTGCGGTAGTAAGCACGGAGAGTTTCTGGCTTACAGCCATCGATAACGCTCATCAAACCGATAGGGAAACGGTAGCCATACTTTTCGCCCTGATAGAGCTTAGGAAGTGAACGCTCTATCATGCGCTGCTGACCTACGATACGCATACGGTACTCATTGTGTACCACATCGCGCTCGTCATTGATGGCTTCCTTGGTAAGAGAGATACCGTTGCTCCAATCCTTGAGGATGAGCATGCATGAATCTACGGCTGTAGGGCGGGTAGTAGGTACATCGGTGAAGTAATATACGGTTTTCTCTACGCTGGTATAGGCATTGAGATTTCTACCATACTCCACGCCGATGCTCTGCAGGTAATCCTGGAGGGAATTACCTTTGAAGTGATCGGTACCATTGAAGGCAAGGTGCTCCAAGAGGTGAGCCAAACCGCGCTGGTCATCATTCTCATTGATAGAACCCACTTTCTGTGCGATGTAGAAACTGGCTACATGCTCAGGATAACTGTTGTGACGAATGTAGTAAGTCAATCCATTATCAAGACGACCTATCTTCACATTCTTGTCTACCGGAATAGCTGGCATCTGCTGTGCCATCGCTGTACCTGCAGAAAGGAACAGCACAACTGCTGCAAAAATCTTTCTTAGTTTCATCTGATTTTAATTATTTATGTATTTATTGTTTTCTATATCATTCTTTCTATATACCTTATTATATATATCATGCTACTTAACAAGTTAGCCTATATATAACGGCAAAACCTGCGACATGGTTACCATCTGCGATGCAAAATTAAGAAAAATAGAAAAGATTTGCAAACATTTTAGAGAATATCTTTCCGATGTATGCAAATCTTAACCTAAAACTAACATTGGAGACAGAAAAACAATCCTAACCTACATGAAAACTCTTCATCCATGAACCTCTGAAGAGGCGGATAAGGAAGAGGATTCCCCTGAATGTGAGTTCGGTAGCCATTGCTATCCATACTCCCTCCAACCCATAGCTCTTGGAAAGCGCATAAGCCAGAGTGAGGCGCACCAGCCACATGGTACCAAGATTGATCATCGCCGGTTTTCTGGTATCGCCCGCTCCTACACAAACACAATAGGTCACGATGCTGGCTGCAAAGAATGGTTCAGCAAAAGCCTCGATTCGCAAACAGATGGTTCCCATCTCACGGATGCTTTCTACCGGAGAAAGAACGCCAATCATCTCAGGAGCAAAGGCATACATCACCGCTCCCATCACAGCCATCACAGCCATTCCAAGTCCTACTGTCATATAGGCAAAATTCTTGCACAAACCTATTCGCCCTGCTCCATGCGTCTGTCCCACCAGAGTGGTAGCCGCATCACCAATTCCATAACCCGGCATATAGCAAAGACTCTCTGCCGTAATAGCAAAAGAATGGGAAGCAATGGCTATATTGCCAAGAGGTGCCACAATCATGGTACTCACTATCTGCGCCCCGCTCATCAATATGTTCTGTATGGCTATCGGAATGCTGATTTTACAGGCATTATGAACATACGACCTGACCCAACGGAAACGGACATGGTCCTGACGGAGATTCAGTATCTTATTCTTGAAACCTGCAAGATAAAGATTAGGCAGAGAGATGCAGACATAAGCCATCGCCGTTCCTAAGGCAGCCCCCACAACACCCAACTTCAGGATATAGATAAACAGGTAATTGAATATCACATCGCAGATGCAGATCAATACTGCCATCACACTAGGTGTATGCATATTGCCCGCCGATTTCAGCATCATTTCGGATATATGATAAAGGAAAACGAATGGCAGTACCAGACCGTATATCAGAAAATAGCGAGAGGAATAGGTGGCTATATCAGCACCTCCACCCAGCCAATAAGGCAGATAAGAATGAATGCCGACACAGAGAAGAGAAACAAAAATGCTGAACGCCACACCGCAAATCAGCGCATGACGAAACACCTGACGGGCATTTGCAAAATCATTAGCTCCGATAAAATGAGCCACCTGTACTGAAAAGCCAGTAGCCGCCGCACTGAGCAAGCTACCTATAAGCCAGGTAGTTGACTCTATCAATCCGATACTGGCAGAAGCCTCAGCTCCCAGATGACCCACCATTGAAGCATCGATGAAGAACATCATCACCGTAGAAATCTGAGCCAACATAGAAGGTATACTCAATCCTACAATAAGATTGAGTTTCTCGCGCCGATCCATCTCCCTACCCAGGCGAATCGACTCCATCAAATAATCTGTCTTCTTGCTATAAAGCATAAATTAATTTCTCGTATATCGCTCATACAAAAAAATATGTGCATATATCATTTCAAACATATGCACATACTTTTCTCTAAATCTTTATTCTTATTATTCAGTAATCCACTTCTTGCCAGAAGCTCTCTTATAACTCTTGAGTACCATCTCAAAACGGAGCATTGAATAGCCTTGGATTGAAGAATTACCACTCTCGCCATAAGCCAGCTGGTATGGAATGAACACCTGCCAATGGTCGCCCGGATGCATCTTGAGCAATGCGGTGGTAAAGCCATCGATAAATCCACCGGCCACACTACGGGTAGGATTAGCTGTAGCTGCATCAAAAGTACCCGTAAAACTCTGGTCGAAGACGTAACCTTCCGTATAATTCTTAGTAGGAATGAAACGACCACGATAGCTCACCTGTACCGAATCGGTAAGGATTGGAGAAGTTGTACCCTCTCCCTTCTTCAGAACATGAACAATGATATTATCGCAATCCTTATAAGTAAGGGTCACTAAATTACCATTCTGATCTTTGTTCGAAGTCTGGTTTTCGAACGTCCAGTTCTTATAAACGTACCAGTCGTTAGCTTCGCCCATCTTCCTGGCATAAGCCAATGTATCGGCAAAAGCCTGCTCGTTACGCTCCTTCCAGTTGGCATATTCCGAGACAGTATCATCATCTTCGCTGCATGATGACAGTGTGATCACTGCCATCATGAGGAAGAAGAAATATTTCAAACTCTTAAGATTCATCTAAATGTATTTGGTTAATTAGAAGTTCTTGATTTCCTTGCCAAGCTTCTTCAATACGCTAGTGATGCTTACGCGCTCCTCGATGATGCTGCGAAGATCTGAGATAGCTACGCGCTCCTGCTCCATGGTATCACGATAACGCAGAGTTACCTTATGATCGTTTGGAGTCTCGTGGTCTACGGTGATACAGAATGGAGTACCGATAGCATCCTGACGGCGATAACGCTTACCGATAGAATCCTTAGGATCGCCATAGTGAGTATTGAAGTGGAACTTCAGCTCGTCAACGATTTCGTGAGCCAACTCTGGCAAACCATACTTCTTATCCAATGGGAACACAGCACACTTAACAGGTGCCAAAGCCTCTGGCAAACGCAAGACAACACGTGTCTCGCCATTCTCCAGCTTCTCCTCGCAGTAAGAGTGGCACATTACGCTGAGGAACATACGGTCTACACCGATAGATGTCTCTACATCGTAAGGTACATAGCTCTCGTTCTTCTCTGGATCGAAGTACTTGATAGAACGGCCGCTGTACTTCTCGTGCTGAGAAAGGTCGAAATTGGTACGGCTGTGGATACCCTCTACCTCCTTGAAGCCGAATGGCATCTTAAACTCGATGTCGGTAGCAGCATTGGCATAGTGAGCCAGCTTCTCGTGATCGTGGTAACGGTAATTCTCATTACCCATACCGAGGGCCTCGTGCCAAGCCAGGCGAACCTTCTTCCAATACTCAAACCACTTCATCTCAGTACCAGGCTGGCAGAAGAACTGCATCTCCATCTGCTCGAACTCACGCATACGGAATACGAACTGACGGGCTACAACCTCGTTACGGAAAGCCTTACCAATCTGGCAGATACCGAATGGCAACTTCATACGGCCGGTCTTCTGAACGCTCAGATAATCTACGAAGATACCCTGAGCTGTCTCAGGACGGAGATATACCTTGCTTGTAGCATCGCTGGCAGCACCCATCTGGGTAGAGAACATCAGGTTGAACTGACGGACATCAGTCCAGTTCTTGGTACCGCTGATAGGGCAAACAATACCCTCATCCTCGATAATCTGCTTCAGCATTTCCAGGTTAGGACCCTGCATAGCCTCAGTATAGCGGGCATGGAGATCATCAAACTTCTTCTGGTTCTCCAGAACGCGAGGATTAGTTGCACGGAACTGAGCCTCATCAAAGCTATCGCCGAAACGCTTCTTAGCCTTGGCAATCTCCTTGGCAATCTTCTCCTCATACTTAGCCATGTGATCCTCGATGAGCACATCGGCACGATAACGCTTCTTTGAATCGCGGTTATCAATCAATGGGTCATTGAAAGCATCTACGTGTCCAGATGCCTTCCATACTGTAGGGTGCATGAAGATAGCTGCATCGAGACCAACAATGTTCTCGTGCAACAACACCATACTCTGCCACCAGTACTGCTTAATATTGTTTTTGAGCTCAACACCATTCTGACCATAGTCATAAACGGCAGCCAAGCCATCATAAATTTCACTACTTGGGAACACGAAGCCATATTCCTTGCAATGGCTTACAATTTTCTTAAAAACATCTTCCTGTGCCATGATTAAATCTTATTTTTTTCAAATTTTCGGCAAAGATACTCTTTTTTCTCGAAAAATTGTTGTATTTTTGCCATAAATTAATAAAATAAGTATTAAAAGCTATATATGAGCGACGAAATTAAAGATAAAAACGGTCTTGAAGAGGAAAAATCGCCAAATTTGGAAAATTCTTCTGCAGAATCTGAACAGGATGCTGCAGAAGATGCCAACGAGGAGATTTCGACCGAAGAACATTCCGATTATAAGCCGGTGAACCGATTCGATGCTTCTGCTGTACATCACCTCAGCGGAATGTATCAGAACTGGTTCCTCGACTATGCATCGTATGTGATCCTCGAACGTGCCGTTCCTCATATTGAGGATGGTTTGAAACCGGTACAGCGACGCATCCTCCACTCTATGAAGCGCATGGACGACGGAAGATACAACAAGGTTGCCAATATCGTGGGACATACCATGCAGTTTCACCCTCACGGCGATGCGTCTATCGGAGATGCTTTGGTACAGATGGGACAGAAAGACCTGCTCATCGATACGCAGGGTAACTGGGGAAACATTCTTACGGGCGACCGTGCTGCTGCTCCCCGATATATCGAGGCACGCCTCTCTAAGTTTGCTCTCGACGTGGTTTTCAATCCTAAAACTACCGACTGGCAACTCTCTTATGATGGCAGAAACAAGGAGCCTATCACGCTCCCTGCCAAATTCCCGTTGCTCCTGGCACAAGGTGCCGAGGGTATTGCCGTGGGATTGAGCAGTAAGGTTTTGCCACATAATTTCAATGAGATTTGCGATGCTGCCGTCCACTATCTCAAGGGCGAGCCATTCCAACTCTATCCCGACTTCCCTACAGGCGGTGCCATCGATGTAAGTAAATACAATGATGGACAGCGAGGTGGTGCATTGAAGGTAAGAGCCAAGATAGACAAGCTCGACAACAAGACACTCGTTATCAGCGAGATACCATTCAGTAAGACTACAGGCAGCCTCATCGATTCTATCACCAAAGCGGTAGAAAAGGGTAAGATTAAGGCACGCAAGGTAGATGATGTTACTTCGGCAAATGTTGAGATTCTTGTGCATCTGGCACCAGGTACCTCATCAGATAAAACGATGGACGCACTCTACGCATTCAGCGATTGCGAAATCAACATCTCGCCCAACTGCTGTGTCATCGAAGACAACAAGCCTGTTTTCCTCACCATCAGCGATGTGTTGCGCCACAGCGTAGACCGCACAATGGGATTGCTGCGCAAGGAACTGATGATCAGAAAGGGAGAATTGGAAGAACAGCTCTTCTTCTCTTCTCTCGAACGGATTTTCATCGAGGAACGCATCTACAAGGAGCGAAAGTTTGAGCAGAGTAAGAGTCAGGATGAGGTTGTTGCCTTCATCGATTCTAAACTCGAACCATTCAAGGACAAACTCTTTACTGCCGAAGTAGACGGTAAGGGTATGGTAGAGTATGCCTTCCATCGGGAAATTACCCGCGAGGACATTCTCAAACTCCTGGAAATCAAGATGCAGCGAATCCTTAAATATAATAAGGATAAGGCAGACGAACTGCTGATGAAGATTAAGGCTGAACTTGCTGAGATTGAGAACGACCTGGCTCACATGACCGATGTAACCATCAACTGGTTTGAATATCTCAAGGGTAAGTATGGAAAGAACCATCCTCGCAAAACAGAAATCAGAAACTTCGATACCATTGAGGTGACTAAGGTGGTAGAGGCTAACCAGAAACTCTATATCAACCGTCAGGAAGGTTTCGTTGGTACAGGGTTGAAGAAGGATGAATTCGTATGCAACTGCTCCGACCTCGATGACATCATCATCTTCTATAAGGATGGCAAGTTTAAAGTCACCAAGGTAGCCGACAAGATATTCGTTGGCAAGAATATCCTCCATGTACAGGTATTCAAGAAGAACGATAAGCGCACCATCTACAACTGTGTTTACCGCGACGGCAAGCAAGGCGATTACTTCATTAAGCGATTCAACGTAACCGCCATGACCCGCGACAAGTTGTATGACATCACCCAGGGCACACCTGGCAGCCGCGTCATCTATTTCACCGCCAACCCGAATGGAGAGGCAGAAATCATCAAGTGTACGATGGAGCCCGACCTGACGAAGAAGCGCCAGAGCATCTTCCTGGAGAAGGATTTCTCTGACATTCTGATCAAGGGACGTGCTGCCAAAGGTAATCTCCTTACCAAGCGCACCATTCGCCGCATCGGTCTGAAGAGTCACGGCCACAGCACGTTAGGAGGCAGAAAGGTTTGGTTCGACCCAGACGTAAACCGCATCAACTACGATGAGAACGGCCGCTTCCTGGGCGAATTCAATGATGATGAATCTATCTTGGTAGTACTCGACAACGGTGAATTCTACATCACCAATTTCGATGTCAACAACCACTACGAGGACAACATCATCCGCTTAGAGAAATGGGATGAGCACAAGATCTGGACGGCTCTCCTTTACGATGCCGACAATCAGGGATATCCATACATCAAGCGATTCACGATGGATGCCACCAAGCGCCATCAGAATTTCATGGGCGAGAACCCTAACTGCAAACTCATCTTGCTTACCGATACGGTTTATCCACGCATCAAGGTTACTTATGGCGGTGTGGATGCCATCCGTCCTGCCGAAGAAATCGATGCCGAGCAGTTCATTGCGCAGAAGAGTTTCAAGGCAAAGGGTAAGCGCCTCACGACATGGAAGATTGAAAGTATCGAGGAACTGGAACCAACCCGATTCCCAGAACCTCCTTCTGAGGATAATGATGAGGAACCGGATGGTTCTGACTCAGAAAATGAAGGTGAAAACCTTGATCCAGATGCTGGCAAAAGCGAGCAACAGGTGATTGACGAACTGACCGGTCAGACCAACCTCTTCTCAGAAAAAGATTTTGAAGAAGACCAGAAGGATAAAGACTGGTTATCGAAGCAATAAAAAGCGCTAAGAAAGCGCAAAAGAAAGCGCAAGAAAAGCGCAAGAAAAGCACAAAAGAAAGCGCAAGGAAAGCGCCCATCATAAAAAAAGGAGCTTAAGCCCAAAAAGCTTAAGCCCCTTTTTTATTATCTAGCCATTTGCATTTCGCGTTCAGCGTTTCGCGTTCAGCAAAAAAAGAAGCCAGTCCCCCTCCTGCCCCCGTTCCAGGCGATTCCATCGTCTGTCCTCCAGCAGTCAGTAGCCTTCATTTTTACCTTTTATACCCCGCCAGCTTTTTCTGGCAGTATTCCTTAAAGTCATTCCAGTGGTAATAAGGTGCCACATCGCTCTTGATAGGCAAAGTAGCCTCATCTTCATTCAAAAGCACCTTCACCAGCACATCATTCGCCTTGTTTCTATAAAAAACAAACTGCAAATTCGTAGCCATCGGAGTAATCTTATAATCCCACCATTGAGAAGCAATCTTCTCCGGATCCTTAATCTCCTCGCCATACCCATTCAAATCCAGCAAACAGGTAAGCGGAGTAACCATTGTATCGTGTCCATATCTCAGGGTAGCACCCGGATGCGGAAGAGCGATGCAGCTATCCGCCTTCTGGATGATGTTTCTCAAGAGATTGCGCTGGGAGAACGGCTGCACATTGCCCGTATAAGGCGAGTTGCCGTAAGCCATCTGCCACGAGATGTTGGCATTCAGCCAGTTCTGATACAGTTCCTCCTCCGTAAAGAGGTCATAGAGCGAAACCTTGCCCCTCAGTTCCGTGCCTTGGATTGAGCTTGCCATCTTATAAAGTTTGCTGTTCAGGTCACTCTGGTTGATATTCTGCTTCACCCAGGCAGGGTCGTTGAACAATTCCTGCATCACACGGCTATAGCTAACGTGCTTCTGTGCAAATTCCTGCAGTGCCACCTTGATACCCACGCTATGCTTCAAGCTATCCAGGTATCTGTCGTCCTGGTTCATATAATACATATCATGCTCGCTGGCATCATGGAAGATATGAAGTTTCGGATTGATACGCAGCATCTGCTGCAAACCGTTCTCCATAGAGAGGATACATCGGATTACCAAAGTACTTCGGGCTTCGATATTCGTATTACCGGCAAAAATCTCAGGGAATCGCTCCATCATTCTTCTGGTGATACCCTGATGCTGGAGAGCTCCGAGCGGAGTCAGTTCGCCATCGCGCCCCTTCGCCTCCTCACGAATCATCTTCACCTTAGCCAGCGTTTCCTCGCCTTTAGCTGTCAGTTTGCCCTCCTGCTTCGCTTTGAGCAGAGAGAAATAAGGCACATCATAAGCCTTCTTGCCAATCATATAGCGGGAACCATGCCGACCATAATGGCTCAGATAGAATGGCTTATAACCCTTAGGAGCCGCAGTCAACTGCTTCTGAGGACCACGATAAGCTACATAGTTACTACCCGAAAGCGTAATATCCCGCTTGAAATCCTCTTGCGGAGTCTGTGCTGTCAGAGGCATCGCCAATGTAAGAGATGCCAACAATAATAGATTCTTTGTATTCATTGTTATCATATAATTTTGTTTGGGAAACATGCAATTTCATTTAATTCCAATTCATCAGTTTTCTCAGGAACGGAAGCAATTCTGCCGCCATCTTCCGATGCTGCAACATACTAGGATGCCAGCTGGCGCCATAACCTAAATCTCCTTTCTGGAAACTGAAATCAAAACGGTAAATGTTCTTATCAGTTTTATTGGCATCAGCACAGATTCTATCAAGCACAGTTCGCTGCTTGCTACTCTCCTTCTCGCCGAGCATCGGACCAGTCAACATCACAATCTTTGCATGAGGATACTTGCTACGTACCGTTTTAAGAAACATGCGATAATTCTTCTCGTAGAGTTGAATATCATAATTCTTGGTAGAAAGATCGTTCGTACCCAGATTGATGCAGACTAACTGAGGCTGATACTTGGCAAAATCCCATTTTTCATCATGCTGATCAAATAAGGTATATTTATATTGCCAAGGCATGTTATCGGCATCACCTGTCTTCGGACCATTATAATTACGATATACACCGATACCACTACGGGAGATAGAAGTATGCTGAGCCTTCAGACTGTCACTTACAATATTGGCATAAGTAAGCCAATGGTTCTCCGTTTCATCTTCAAAAGGATCAGACTTGTTGATACTTTCTACGCCATAACCGCAAGTGATTGAATTTCCGATAAATTCAATCTTCCGGTCTGGGAGAGCCGGAGCCTCAACGAGCTGACATCCCTTATCAAGAACGAATCCCCTGAATTCCGGTTTGCGGAACAAGCCTTCTATCACATACATCACCTTAACATGATGCACCCCCTTTGGCAAAGCCGCAGCCAGGGTAACAACCGAATCGCGTTCGGTATTAAAGCCCACTTTGAAAGGTTCGCAACCATCAATCTGCGCCATGAAATATCCAGTCTTCGGGCGACACAGCATTTTCAGAGAAGACCCTTGAAAACTAGCCTCTATCGTAGTTCCCGGATAATTGAAACTGGCTACATCAGGATTCTTAGCAAAGCTCACACGTCCAACATACTGAATCATTGGATGAGAAGCCTTTACGATCTCTCCCTCAATAGGAAGAGTAGTTGATTTCTTCACATTTCCAGCCATCATCGTGGAAGAAACCATCAATGTAGCCAGCATCATAACCCATATTTTTTTCATATTCCTGTTATTATAGTTTTTATCTGTCCTTACTGTCCAGCCTTCGTTTTTTGCAAAATAAAAATAGAACAGTATCTGTTTGCAAAATTACCATTATTTCTCGTAAAAAGCAAGTAAAACCATCATTTTTTTCATTTTTCTTCTTTTTATTCAAATTATTATTGTATCTTTGCACCCAAGAATGCGCTTGTGGCGAAATTGGTAGACGCGCTAGACTTAGGATCTAGTGGTTCAGGCCGTGTAGGTTCGAGTCCTATCAGGCGCACCAAAGAAAATCCTAACTGCCTGATAATAAGCGGTTAGGATTTTTTAGTTTTAGAAATTGCCAACATTTTGGCAACATAATTCCAAACTAAATTGAATCGGTTGGCAAAAGCAAGGCTTCATTTTACATACTTTCACACGATTACATGCTATAACACAAGCGCTTTTTGTTATATCTTGTTAAAGATTACACTATAGGCACATTGTTATAAAAATAAATCACTTACTTTGCATCTAAAGTAATAAATTATGAGTAACGAGATACAATTTCTTCTTTATAATATGCCCGATGCTGATGGCAAAGTACAAGTTGTCATAAAAGACGAAACTCTTTGGTATACGCAAAAGGCTATGGCACAGCTCTTTGGTGTAGGTGTTCCTGCTATAAGCAAGCATTTAAAGAACATCTTTGATGAGGGAGAGTTGGATAAGGACGTGGTTGTTTCCAAAATGGAAATAACCACTCGGCATGGTGCAATTGAGAAAATCGGCTGCACAAGCCAAGAAGAAGGCGGAAGAAGAATATAACATCTTTAATAAAACACAACGCATAGACTCGGACTTTGATAAGGGTATAAGAGGATTGCTTAATAATGAATAATACAATTTGGCAAGTGACAGAACTATCTCGGTCGTTTTCGGTCGTTATTGCGGTCGTTTGCGGTCGTTTTTGTGGTCATTTGCGGTCGTTTGCGGCTATTTTAAGTCGTTTTAAGTCGTTTTAAGTCGTTATTTGGCTATTTTCGGTCGTTTGCGGTCGTTAATTCGGCTATTTGAGGTCGTTACTTGGGCATAACTCATGTAACTGGCATGTAACTGGGCAACTCGAAATAGCCCTTAATCAATGCAAAAGCCCTTTAAAACGGTGCCTGACGCATGTAACCAGCATGTAACTGGATAAAAAAAGAGAGTGTGTCATAAGTCTATGACGCACCCTCATCAACTTAAATTAACGTGACTCAGTTTATCCTTCTCCTAAACAGAGAGATACCTACATCATCCCTTCCAGTTTTTCCTGTGCCTCGCGCATATCTTTTTCAAAATTCACATGGTCTAGAAGGAATTCCGTTCTGCCTTGCGAAAGAAGAAGATAAAGCTGCGGATTCATGCCCTCTACATACTGGGCGATGGCATACTCTATATCATCACGCTGCGTAGGATTGGTGGAAAATTCAAAAACCCTGAGCTTCTGATGAATAAAGCAATATGCCGACTCTATACAATCTCTGGTGATGCCCCCTGCCAAGAGAGCATCACCATTATTATTCTGATTCATTCTGAATATCCTTTCTATTTCACGCCCTTCATCGACAAGGCGATGCGCTTGCGCTTCAAATCTACTTCTGCCACTCTCACCATCACATGCTCATGAAGTTTTACCACCTCAGAAGGATCCTGAATGTAACGGTTTGACATCTGGGATACATGAACCAGACCATCGTTGTGGACACCTATATCTACAAAGGCACCAAACTTGGTAATGTTGGTAACAATGCCCGGCACAACCATGCCCACCTGCAAATCCTCTATCTCCTTGATGCTGGCATCAAACTCAAACTTCTCTACCTCACCACGAGGGTCCAAGCCCGGCTTGTCAAGCTCAGCCATGATATCGGTCAAAGTAGGCATACCCACCTCGGCACTCACATATTTTCTGATATCAATCTTCTTCTGCAGCGCCTTGTCTTCTACCAGCTGCTTCACCGTTACGCCCTGATCTTTCGCCATCTGCTCTACCAGCGCATAGCGCTCCGGATGAACGGCACTGTTATCCAAAGGATTCTTAGCGCCTGGAATGCGGAGGAAGCCGGCACACTGCTCAAAGGCCGAAGGACCCAGACGTGGCACCTTCTTCAACTGGGCACGGGAAGCGAAGGCTCCATTCTCGCGGCGATATTCCACGATATTCTTGGCAAGCGTAGGTCCTAAACCGCTCACATAGGTCAGGAGATGCTGCGATGCGGTATTCAGGTTGACACCCACCGAGTTCACACAACTCATTACCACTGTATCCAGACTCTTCTTCAACTGAGTCTGATCCACATCATGCTGATACTGTCCCACACCGATGCTCTTCGGATCAATCTTCACCAATTCTGCAAGCGGATCCATCAGTCTTCGTCCGATGCTCACAGCACCACGCACGGTAACATCCTCATCCGGGAACTCATCTCTTGCAATCTTCGAAGCCGAATAGATAGAAGCGCCATCCTCGCTCACCACATAGATATCTACCGGATGAACGAAATCGATGCTATGCAGCCAGTCGCTGGTTTCGCGGCTTGCCGTACCGTTACCTACAGCCATTGCCTCCACCTGATACATCTTAACCATGCGCTGGATGGCAGCCGTTGCCTCGCTCTTCCTGTTGCGGGGAGGATGAGGATAAACGATTTCATGATGAATCAGATTGCCCTGCGCATCGAGACAGCAAGTCTTGCAACCATTGGCAAAACCCGGGTCAACCGCCATCACGCGTTTCTGTCCGAGAGGAGCCGCCAACAGAAGCTGGCGCAGGTTTTCGGCGAAGACCACAATAGCCTCCTCATCCGCCTTCTGCTTGCTGAGCGCAGCAAATTCAGTTTCAATGCTAGGCTTCAGCAGTCGCTTAAAGGCATCATCCACCGCTTCACCCACCAGCGTCTGGCACTCACCGAAACCATGTACATAGTGGCGCTTCAGTTTATCCTGACACTGCTCATCATCAGCCGAGATGCTGACACGCAAGAATCCTGCCGCCTCGCCTCTACGCATAGCCAGCAGTCGGTGCGAAGAACATTTCTTCAATGGTTCTGAGAAATCGAAATAATCGGAGAAGCGCTGCGCCTCTTCCTCATCCTTCTTCTTGGCTACCACCTTAGAAGTGATGATGGCACCGCGTCTGAACTCACCGCGAATCTGATTGCGGCTCTGCTCATTCTCGCTTACGGTTTCGGCGATGATGTCCTTGGCTCCCTGAAGTGCAGCCTCCACATCCTTCACCTTATCGCCCACAAACTTCCTGGCAGCCTGTTCCGGGTTGCGCTCACGCTGGAAGAGGAGCAGCTGTGCCAGAGGTTCCAAGCCTGCCTCACGTGCTATCTGTGCACGGGTGCGGCGCTTTGGCTTATAAGGAAGATAGATGTCTTCCAGTTCGGTGGCATCCCAGCACTGTTCGATGCGTTTTTTCAGTTCATCCGAGAGTTTTCCCTGTTCCTCGATGGTTTTGAGGATAGTCTCCTTTCTCTTCGCCATCTCAGAGAGTTTCTCGTTAGCCTGTGCGATGGCTTCAATGTTTACCTCGTCCATATTACCGGTTTTCTCCTTGCGGTATCGCGAGATAAACGGAATGGTGCAGCCCTCTTCGAGCAGCGCCAGAGTATTTTCTACAGCCTGCTCCTTCAGATTGAGCTGGGCTGCTATCAGCTTTGTAAATTGATTCATTTATGATATTAATAAAAAAGATTCAAACTGTTTGTTCATGCAAAGATAGAGAAAAAAGTTGGTTTGCCCAAATATTCCCTCATATTATTTGGCGGTTTCACTAAAAAATCGTAGCTTTGCAGCAGAAATAGCTTTAGATACATTCAGCACACCCGATTTTCTTGATTTATATCAACAATACGGCTTGTTTTGCAAGAAAAACTGAGAAATAGTTTTGAGTTTTAAGTTATTTCCTATACCTTTGCCGCCGAATTAGAGAGTGCAGGGCATGTCTGGGATGTGCTTTGCTATCATAAATAAAGGGGCTGAAAAGCTACCTGATTAGAGTGATAAAAGAAAGTAATAATTAAAAGAAAAGATTGATTATGAAGAAGATTATGTTGAGCCTTGCTATGGCTCTCGTTTCAGTTTGCGCTAGCGCACAGGTTTACATCGGTGGTACAGCTGGTATTTCCAGCAACAAGTTTGAGGGTGGTGACAGCAAGACAGCTTACACCCTGATGCCTGAAATCGGTTACGAATTCAACAACAAGTGGGAAGCAGGTCTCGAGATTGGTATCAAAAAGGGCGAAGTTTGCAAGCTTTCTCCTGTAGGTGAAGCTACAACATTCACTGTACTCCTTACGTACGTTACACAGCCGTAGAAACCAAGTTGGTTAACCTCTTCGTTGAGGGTACAATCGGTTACAGCAGCGTCAGCAAGGGCCATGGCGATTATTACGAGGTAGGCATCAAGCCAGGTTTGGCTGTTAAGCTTTCAGACCACGTAAACTTCATCACAAAGGTAGGTTTCCTCGGTTACAAAGGTTATTCTCCTGACCATGGTGACAACTCATCAACATTCGGACTTAACGTAGATGCAAGCAACATTTCATTTGGTGCTACCTACAAGTTCTAATCTAAGGATGCTCATTTACTCATAAGCAATAATATCAGGGGCGCAAGCAATTCCTTTCCAGGAAACAGCTTGCGCCCCATTTTTTATCTGCAAGCGAACACGCTTTTACTCTTCACTCTTCACCTTTCCTTCGAAAACCCCTGTGTTTATCGGCATTCCGAGGGGTGAAGAGTTTGCTGCGACTCTTCACCCACTCTTCACCACTCTTCACCGATTCCAAAGACCAACAGGCGTAAATTGCAGCGCAAGACCGCTAGGCGTCCCTGAGGAGGGTGTGTCATAAGTCTGGATGTTGGTGCATAACAGTTGACCATCGCATGCACATCACCTGTTGTGCATGCGCATATCAGCTGTTAGACAAGCGCACAACAGCTGTTGTGCGACCGAAGATACAGACTGCCTCAACAACATATCCTATCTCTTCCAACAACATATTCTTACTCATCCAACAACATATCCTAGCTCTTCAAACAACATATCCTTACTCATCCAACAACAAGAAAAGGGTGAATCATAAATTTATGACACATCCTCCGCCGAACCAGCCAGGGTGAAGAGTGGTGAAGAGTGGGTGAAGAGTGTCCAAGAACTCTTCACCCCTCGAAACGCCCATAAACACTGGGGATTCCGAAGGAAAGGTGAAGAGTGAAGAGTATTTCCTTATCCTTTACTTACAACAATAATTCAGGCATTTACGCTGACTGTTCCTATAGAACAGCCAACTGGCGAGTGTATGGCTAGTCAGCTGTTCTTCATTCGCCAGTACCCTATTTCCGATTAACAGCCAACTTATTCCTCGGCAGAATACTTTTCCATAACTAGGCAATAAACGCTAAGTACTAATAAAAACTCTCTGGCAGCTATACAAAATTGGAGACAAAGGAAACTTTTTAGCAAAAATAAATAAGCAAAAAGTTTGGAGTTTTAAAAGAAAAAACATTTATATATGCACCTTGGAAGGTGCACATTGCGCATAAATTTGCACCTTCCAAGGTGCATATACTACAAAAAACAGCAACTTAAAAGAGCGCAATAATCAAATAAGGGGCGTGCTTAAATGAGCACGCCCCCAGACGAGAGATTTTATGTATTCTTTTCACAAAGAATCCTATTAAACATTATGTATATAATTTTATTTCATGATGGAAAGTTTAGGTGTCGCAACGTTCATCTTCTTGCGAGCACCCGAAGCATCTATCTTCAAGAGATAAGGTGCTATCATATTCATCAAACCACCAATACGGGTTTCACTTGTGAACTCCTTTGAAGAGAATGCGTAAAGCGACAGATAATCTACGTTATAAGTCGTCCATGAACCATTATTTTCGAACTCAGCATAGGTTCCATCTTCATCATTATGGAAAGCAGCAGAGTAGGTAACAGACGAAGACCATGTTATATAACCAGTCTCCGAATCACCTAAAACGATACCCATATTATAGATTGTATTCTCATCTACCTGGTAGTCGCCGATATAAGAACCTGCAGCAATAGACAACTTACAAGAAGCCGCATCGAAAGTTACAGGAATTGTAAAGCCTAAATCAGGCAATATCAAGGATAGCTTACCTGCCTCATCGGCTACCAAGTTTGCATTAAGATAACTTGTCTTACCCGTAGAAGCATTTGTAAATGCCAGATAATACGTGCCTGCAATATCTTCTGCAAAATCATACTGAGAAACAAGAACAGAATCCTTAAATTCCCCAAATGAATACTTTACATAAGCCTGACGCATATGACCAGTTTCATTGGCTGCTGAAGATACTACTACGCTGTCATTCTCAACACTGGCAGTAAGCCAGTCTGCAGTAGTAGAAACAACCGTTTTACCATTGGTATTCAAGGCAAAAGCCTCTCGTGATGCGCCATTAGCTAAGGAAACGGCAGTACCCATATCACTCTGGAAATAGAAACCCTGCTGCTGTACTGTTACATTTACAGAATCTACTCCAGACTTGATGGTAAGCAAACTGGAACGGCCATTATTAGTCTCGTTATTATCTACCGAAACCTGAACGGTAGAATCATTCAGAGCCGTAGCCTTACACCAGTCGCTGGCACTGGAGAAAGTGATAGGACCTTGCGACTTAACCACAACAGTTCCTGTACCAGCACTGGCAGAGAACAAAACATCTGATTTTACCACAGAGATGGTAGACGCACGATTGTATACTGCCCCTACCTCATCGTCGTCGCTACAAGCGACGAACGACAAGGCCAAAGTAGCCATACATATTAAACTAAATATCTTTTTCATATCAAATTCATTTTTTATTGTTTAACCAATCCGTACAAATATGGAAGACGGTTGCTACCATTAATCAACCATGAACTATTATTGAACTGACCAACAGAAGAACCTGATGGAGTTATCAACCACAAAATGAACGAATCCGTAACCAAGCCTGAATAAGAATTAGTCTGGAATGTATATACAGGTTTTTCTGTATCCATATTCCACTGTGTCTGAACTCCGGCTTCCGATGCCCAAGTAAGGTTACCACCAGCTTCAAGACCCCAAGCGCAGAGCCAGACATCGTTGCCACCATATGAGCCAACAATCTGAGAGTTCAATTCCAGGTTACCCTTGCTCTTGTTAAACTTCAGTACAGGCTTGATATTATCATTGAGACCTTCCATGATGAAGCCAGACTTATCTTCTGTAGGTGTCAATGTAACATTGAGAGCATAATAAACACTCTTACCGGTAGATGGATTCTTATGTGGCCAATAATACAGTTTATAATTACCTGCATATTGATCATACTTCACATAATCGGCTGGTAAAGTACCATTAAATGTTACGGCAGTACCGCCAGAAGTTACACCAGTAAACGTGTTAGTCTCAGCATTGAAGTTCAAAGAACTCAGTAGCTCGCCATTGATACTGAATGGCATGTAGAAACGAATACCAGTATCAGTAAAGGCAAAAGCCTGCTGCTGTGCATTGGAACCATCCTCATTGCTAATCAGCAACTGTTTGTTATCCAAATCAAATTCACCCAAGAATTTTGTATCACCAACAGTACCTTGCAGACCAGAGACGATGAAATTGTCTTCCATTTCCAGTACCTTATTGATATACTCTTCAGGTGAAGTTTCCAGCTTACGGAAATAGAAGGTATTTCCTGTCTTCTTGCCATGTACCTTGATTGCATCATCACCGATAGAATCTACAACAAATTCGAAATCACCATGATATGCCTCATAGTTGCCAGCTGATGGTGTAGCAAAGAGATGCATCAGATCATTATATGTATCAAATGTCAAGACCGGTCCCTGGTCATTTGTCATTTTATAAAGACTTTCACAGGAATTGCCCGGATTCAGGTCACTAGAAACCGTAGCTTTTCCATCAGCAAACTTTATGGTGAAAACACATCCGCCATACGACTGGGCCTCCTCTGGATAATATTCCAAGAGCCAGCCATTTTCTGCACTAGTAAACGCCTTATCGGCATTATCCATTGCATCTTGTACTCGCAAGGCAGCATCCTTGTCGAAGATTTCCTCTTGATCTTTCAGACAAGACTGAAAGGCGAACATCGGCAAGAGGAGCAATATATATATGAATAGTTTCTTTTTCATATTCCTTTTATGTTAAAGTTATTTCACACTAATATCTGTCAAATCAACTTTGCCTGCAGCCAAATCTGCCTGACGACGAAGAATCGTATCACGGAGTTTGTCCATATCAATACCCCAGGAATCCTTCATGTAGCTCTTAACGATATCAAGTTTGGCCTGCAGAAGAGGTGCACCGTTCTCTCCAGCCTCAGCCATCCATTCATCCCACTGCTCCTTAGAGTTGGTTACATATAAAGACATCATCTCTGCAAAATCCTCCGTATCAGAATGCTGAGCATAATCAGAAATAAAGCCTCGTTCCAAGTAACCCACATCAAAAGGCTCTTTACTCCAGGAATCTGCAACATAAGAATTACCGGTAATCAACTTAAACTCAGCAGAATATTCTTTAGTCTGATTCAGGATATGGGTAAACTCATGATGAATCGTCTTAAAATAGTAATGGTTCAACGCAGCAGGACTACTCTTGTATGTATCCAGATAATTAACACCCGTCAGCAAGATTTTCTTGCCGCTTTCTGCAGTACCTAAGATAAAAGTACCATTGTTACGATACTCCCACTCACCGATGGTGAAAATCATCTTAGGGAAGTGGTTACGTGTAAAATCGATACCGGCAACCTCATCATAAGATTCCAGACAGAGATATTTCACCAGATGTGCCATCTCGATAGCCTGGTTTAATTCTGCAGGAATGGTATAATAGTTAGCATCGGTCTCTTTATACTCATAACGATACTTGAACTCCAGATTATACGGATTGACAAAATTGGCAGTGAGCCACTTGTCAAAGTCGTTGGCCTGCTTCTTATCTATCGTAATTACGCTCTCGGCATTCAAGTCATCTTCTGAACAGGAAACCAAGGCTGTACCTGTAGATACCGCAAGCAAAGCATATAATAAATACTTTTTCATTTTCTTTCCTTATTATTGTTAATAACTTGGTTCTTCCTCGCTACATTATTCTGTAGGAGTTGTAGCAGTTGTTGCCTTGCGTGGATTAGCAGGGCAACCAGCATCACGAACCTTCTGTGGTATCTGGATGGCACGGCGTTCATCATCCTTCGTCAAGACATCAGTCTTCTCAGCTGGCAAACCATTTGCACTCATGGTACGACGAATGATTTCTATACCATATCTTTTGATATCAAACCAACGAAGACCACCCTCCATGGTTTCGATACGGCGGAAGTTTAGCATACACTGAAGCATGCACTCCTGTGTGCTACCCTCAGCATCAATAGAGAACGCAGGATTCAGATGCTTCTTAATGGTAGAATTAATACCCTTAGGATCATCATCGGTAACCGTATAAGAATAAGGTATGTCCTTGTAGAATTCTGTGATGTTCTCTGGTGTAAGTACCATGTTGGTCTTCACCATATTCTGCATCCAGAGTGTCAGATCGGCTGCAGCCTCATCATACTTCTTCAGCATGATATAAGCCTCAGCACGGTTGAGCAAACATTCGTCTGTAGTAAATGTGGTAATCACTGTACGCTGATAACCTATCTGTGCCACAGGATCAGAAAACTCAAACTTATAAGGCATCTTCCAGAAGATAGTCTTATCAAGGTTGGTTGCAGTATATGTCTTCATCCCGGAATAGAAAGAAGCACTGCCCCAAATATTTCCAGCCATACCATCCTCATGACTTGCAACATACGAACCATGAGCATATTTTGAGTAAACATCGTAAGGACCCAAAGCCAAACCTAAGCTACTTACAGCCGTATTAAGCATAAGATTACAGTTTACACCTGCATCAATATACTGATTAGTAACAGCCACATAAGTCTGCGTCATACCAGCAATGGCTTTCCAGTCACGTAACATGGTCTTAGGCTGACTTCCCAGACACTTAGTGGCATATTCTACAGCCTTGTCCCACTTTTCATAATACAGGTAGAAACGGGTAGCAAAAGCATAGGCTGCACGAGTATTGAAATGATACTTAGGCACCTCCAGATGAGAATCACCTACCAAAGGTAAAGCCTCCTGAATATCCTTATCTATCTTTTCATAAGTTTCGGCTACAGTACCACGAGGAGTCTGTGCCATCAACTCACTCGAAGTCTTACTAATATACGGAATACCTGCATCTTTCGTACTGGTCTGAGAGTTATAAGCCTTTGAGAAAAGGTTTACCAAAATAAAATGATTGTAAGCACGACAGAGCAAAGCTTCTGCCTTTTCTTCCTTCAGCGAAGTTGTGGTGGCACCACCCATCTCTTCAATACCATCAAGAGCCAGATTGGCATTGGCGATGGCATTATAGCTAGCCTCCCAATAATCCTCAGGAGAATCATTGTTACCCTCTGTTACATCCTCCCAGGCGTATACCTGATCAACGAAGCGGTCGGTATTAGGATTCGACTCTCCATAATTATCAGAATTATCAGACATAAGTTCTGTAACCAGCGCATATGTCCTGTCGGGATAAGCTGAAGTCAAGATGCTCTTTACCTTTTCTTCATTATCTATTGTCGTACGGTTGTCTGGCAATGTATCCAAGAAATCATCGCATGATGTAAACGATGCTCCCGCAGCAAGTACCATCAACACATATAATATTTTCTTCTTCATACGTTTTTCTTCCTTAAAAAATTAAATACCCAAGTTCAATGTCATTGTAAACTGACGAGCCATAGGAACAGCAACACCACCCGTATTGAAGAATTCAGGATCCTGACCATTCAGCTTCTTATCTGCATAGATCAAGAAGAGGTTGGTACCCTGCAATTTCAATGACAGATTGCTTAATCTCAAAGCTGAAGCCCATGCCTTAGGGAATTCATAGCCCAAAGATATTTCCTTCATACGAATAAAATCGCCCTTAGCAATACGCTCTGTTGAATAGTTATATGCATTATAAGCATACTTCAAATCGGTATCCATCTTGTTCTGAGTCTTGCTGGCGATAACAGGAACCGAAGTTCTGTTCTCGTCACCTGGCACTGCCCAACGATTCTTAAACTCCTTAGGAGTAGAAGTCAAATCATCATATTCATTACTGAAAACAGGATCCAGACGAACTACATTACCAAACGAATAAGTAAGGAAGACATTCAATGTGAAACCTTTATATTTAAAGATATTACCCAAACTACCTACATCGGTTGGATCTACACTACCCTCATACTTCAGATATTTCAAGTTCTCAGGATCTGATGACTGGAAATAGATGTCACTTACTGTAACATTACCATCCTGATTGATAAAGGTAGGAAGACCTTCCTTGTTCAAGCCCATAAACTGAATAGAGAACAAACTTCTGACAGGATAGCCCTCCTGAGCGAAACCTGTACCAGAAACCAAGTCAATCATACGTTTACTTGTCTTCAAGTCTGTAACCTCATTATGAGTATGAGAGTAAATAAAGCTGGTTGACCATGTGAAGTTCTCTGTTTTGATATTGGTAGTATTCAAACTAAGTTCCAAACCACTAGACTTCATGGAAGCGATGTTACCATAACGCTGTACCTCTCCAGAAAGTCCCCACGTATTGGCAAGACCAATCAAATCGTAGTTGTTACGCTTATACCAGTCAATTGCCAAATTGATACGGTTATTCAAGAAACCAGCCTCCAAGCCAAGATTCAACTCATGCTTCTTCTCATAAGTCAGTTCACTATTTGCAGCCTCTTTCTGATACAAAGCACTCTCCTTTACACCTGCAAAAGGACGCCAAGGAACTGTACTACCAATCACAGCGAGGGAATTGGTTACAGAAGGACGGTCACCAGTCAAAGAGTAAGAAGCCTTCAATGTCAAGTGAGACAAAGCTGGCTCAAGAGCCTTAAACCAACTCTCCTCATGAGCATTCCATGCACCGGAAATATTCCATGTAGGCATCCAGCGGGAAGAACGGCTCTTACCCAATCCATTGGTACCCTCATAACGAACAGTACCATTCACTGTATACTTTCCTTTATAAGAATAGGTAGCATTGCCAAAGAAGGCTGCACTACGCTGGTGCTTATTTACCAAAGTATAATATTCAGAGTTATCCTCTACACCTTTTTTAAATACCTGATAAGCATAGTTGGCTATCTCACCCATACTATACTGCATACCCCAACCACGGAACCATGTAGAATGACGGTCGTTACTGTTGGTTTCCATACCACCATAGAAATTTACGATGTGATCTTCATTGAATACATCGTTATAACTGATGGCAGCACGCATATCCCATCCAAAAAGACGGTTGTCGGTGCGCTCAAAAATACCACCATTAGGCAATACTGAGACTGGCAACGCATAAACATCATCTGGATCGGTATAAAGAAGATTATTATTATTACGGATAGTTGATGTAGCCATCGCACGATAAGCTAAAGCCTGGTTTGAACTATCCAAAATATAATGTTCCTGTGAAGTAGCAGAATATTTCACTGCACCCAACAAAGAGAGTTCTACCTTCTTGATTGGCTTGTAGTTAACACGTCCCTGCAAACGGAAATCAGTAACATTCAAATCCATATAGTTACTTTCCAACTCATGGAAGATATTGAAATCAGCATAGTTGCGGGTATAATACAGAGTAGGATCAAGCGCACGAGATGTATTCAACGCATAAGAATATGGGTTGATATCGAAATCACGCTTTACCTCACCAGATACAGCATCAATAGAACTGCTCAATGTACCAGGGGCCTTCTGCTTACGATATGATGCATTACTGATCAAGTTCAAATTCAACTTATCCGAAATATTGAAAGTTGAATTCAAGTTGGCTGTATAACGCTCTACCTTACTCTGCAATGTCCATCCTGGATCAAACATAGCACTGGCAGATGCATAATACTGAGCCTTATCAGTACCTGCACTTACACTTACAGAGTGGTTGTGCTGAATGGCAGTTGAGAAAAGAGAATCAAACCAGTTGGTATTGCGATACTCTGCACTACGCAAATAGGCAGCCTTAGCTTCTGGAGTATTAGCCAAAGCAAACTGACCGGTTGTAGGATCATACTGACTCAACATCTGATACATCTTACCATACACACCGCTTTCTGAAGCTACGGAAGTCTCAGCATAATTAAGATAACCTTTCTGTTCCAATTCCTGATAAACAGACATCTGGTCCTGAGAATTCATGATATTGAAGTTAGCATAGCTAGGCTTCAAACGCATTGTATATTCACCTGTATAGCTAACACGAGCCTGACCGGCACGTCCTTTTTTAGTAGTAACTACGATGACACCAGCCATGGCACGGGCACCATAAATAGAGGTTGCAGAACCATCCTTCAAAATCTGGAAACTTTCAATATCGTCTGAGTTTAAGCCTGCAATGGCTGAAGAAATCAAGGTATTAGCATCACCAGAAGATAGCTGGTCTGCACTAACATCTACCACATCCTCCATGATGACACCATCTACAACCCAAAGAGGTTTAGAAGAACCATAGATAGATGTAGCACCACGTACACGAATCTTTGGAGCGGTACCGAAAGTACCAGAAACGTTCTGTACAGACACACCGGCTGCACGACCTTCGAGGGAGCGGCTGATATCAGCTACACCATCCAACTTTGCATCTGCAGCATTTACGCTTGTGGCAGAACCTGTAAAAAGTCGCTTATCCACTTTCTGCATACCCGTTACAACCACCTCGCCCAAGCTCTTACTATCTGCCTTCAGACGGATAGTCATCTTGGCGGCTGGAGTCAAGGTCTGGCTCTGCATACCGATGTAGCTAACTACAAGTTTCTTACCAGCAGGTACCTCCAAAGAGAAGTGACCGTCAATATCGGTGACGGTACCTGTACGTGCCGCTCCAGCGACTACGACAGATGCACCAATGACAGGTTCACCATCTTCCTGAGAAACTACGGTACCTGTTACTTTCGTTTGAGCCAATACCCCCCCACAAAAAGGAAGAGATTGACTAACAAGAAAAGCAATCTTTTTTCCATAAAATCTTCTCTAAATAATTAAACAACTCTTATATAACTTTAAATTATTATTTTCTCTCTTCTTACATTTTTTAAGCCTCTCTCGTTGCTTTACGGGTGCAAAGGTAAGAAAAAGTATTGAATTAATGCAAACCTTATCGATATTTTTATAGAAAAAAGTTAGTTTTTCTTGATTTTCGTCAACATTTAGAAATATCGTCTACACTTTTAACAGAAAAAAGTCAGAAATAATAGATTTAAGCAAAGTTTACAAAAAGAAAACAAAAATGTTCTAAAAGACAAAAAAGGCAAGGTTTCTGTAAAACCTCATTCAGAAGTTTCCCAGAAGTCTTGCCTTTCTTTATACTTAAGTACCTTTATCAGCCACTTGATTATTTATATTTGCCGCTTAGATATTTTATTCAAAAAACATTTTTATTTCTTAAGCGTAAATTCAAACTTCAAGCCGCCTTCCAGTTGATTACTTACACGGATGGTTCCGCCATGCAGGAGAACGGCATTCTTGACGATGGCAAGACCCAAACCGGTGCCACCCATCTTGCGGCTGCGTCCCTTATCTACCCGATAGAAACGCTCAAAAAGACGGGAAAGATGCTCGGCAGGAACTCCCTGACCATTATCACAGAAAATGAAATGCCACTTGTTGCCCTGCTCCTTGGCACTCAACGTTATCTTACGCCCTTCGCCGGCATAAGCTATGGCATTGTCGGTAAGATTGCGGAACACACTGTAGAGCAGACTGCGGTTACCCTTCACGATAATATGCTGGTCGGGAAGAAGATTCTCGAAAGTCATCTTGTGCGACTCTCTTTGCAGCGCCGTCTCACGGGCTATTTCACTCACCATCTGCGTAATGTCTACCGCCTCGAAATCTATCATATCCGAACCGTCATCCAACCGGTTCAGGGTTGAGATGTCGCGGAGTAGAGAGGTGAGGCGCTCGCTCTGGGCATAACAGCGCTGCAGAAACTGCGACTTCATCTCTTCGTTGATATGCGGATTGTCGAGTATCGTTTCCAGATAACCCTGAATACTTGCTACAGGAGTCTTCAATTCGTGAGCGATATTCTGGGTAAGCTGCCGCTTCAGTACATCCTGTTCACGTCGGGTGGTCTGTATGCGCTTATACATCTTGATGATACGCTCAGCTATCTCGCCCAACTCATCGTTAGGAAACTTGGCGAGATCTTCCACCTCCAGACTCTCGTTGTGGTCTGCCTTATAAGCAAAGATGCTCAGTTTGGAAACATTCTTACCCAGACGGTCCGTAAAACGGTAGAGCACGATGGTAAGCAGAATGACGGCTACAATGGCAAACCAGATGAAATGCTGGTCGGCCTGCAGCGACTTAGCCAAATCATTATTGTAAGGTAGTGCCGTACGGATGATGAGCTTGCTTTCCGGAAAATAAGAAGCCACATAGAAATAGTCATGCTTCAGGGTTTTAGACTGTCGCTCCACGCTTGAGCCTACCCTGTTTTTCAAGGCCTCTGCTATTTCCTCGCGCTTAGCATGGTTGGCAAAATGATCATAGTCGGAACTCATGTTGTCATAAATCACCTTACCGTTAGGGCGCACCAGCGTAACACGAAGATCCTTGCTTTCATGTTCTCGGACAAAAGCCTGCAACTTCTCATGAGCCACAGTCACATCCCTATTGTGGATGCTATCCTGCAGAATAATTCCTTCACCAGGAGAGAGCGCAAGATCTTCTGCCAGCAGTTCATTATAATTTTCCAGCTTGATAGTAAGCGTACCTATTTTATACTGTTTCTCTCGTGCCTGCTGGAACACGATAAAACTGACGGCGAACACAAGGAACACCGCCAGTACACTGAAGTACAACTTCCTACCTACACTATTTAACTTAAACATTTTAATTACGCATCAAAATAATAACCGAATCCCAGACGGGTAACGATGCACTTGGCAAACTTACCAATCTTCTTTCTCATACGGGTGATGTTGACATCCACCGTGCGGTCGAGTACCATCACATCCTTAGGCCATACCCGGTCGATAAGTTCCTGACGGGAGAACACCTTGCCGCGCTCTTCGAGGAAAAGACGCAGGAGTTCGAACTCGGTCTTGGTGAAAGGGATAGCCTCACCATCGATGCTCACCGTCTTCTTGTCCAGATTCAGCTGCAGTCCCTGATAGTTGATGATCTTCGATTCATCAGCATCGCCAGCCTGTTCAGCGGTACGGCGCAAGACGGCACGCACTCTGACCATCACCTCTCGGATAGAGAAAGGTTTCGAGATATAATCATCGGCACCGATATTGAATCCAGTAACCGTATCGTTTTCCGTATCTCGGGCTGTAAGGAAGATAATCGGAACATTGGCTGTCATCGGATTGTCCTTCAACTGCTTAGCCAGCTGGAAACCGCTCATTCCTCCCATCATGACGTCCAGTAGCAGCAGGTCGAACGAAGCGATGTCCATCTCCAAAGCCTCTTCTGCAGAATTGGCAGTCTCTACCTCATATCCTTCTGTTTCGAGATTGAATTTCAGAATCTCACACAAGTCTTGCTCATCATCAACAACAAGTATTCTTTTCATATTCTCTTCCATATTTCATGTTATTTAAAATACCGCTGCAAAATTACGACTTTTCTTTCGTAATAAGCGTTACATTCGGTTACAATTTCGTGACATTTAGTTCTTTAGAGAAAAAAAATATAAAAAAGCGGGTATTTTGTTACACATTTTAACTTAGTGTTTCCAAATTCGCTACATGTTTCTTTGCTAGTTAGAAACAGAAATACTACTTTTGCACCCGATATAACTATAAGTGAGCATATAACACAACTGAAAGAGTATGAAAGATAAAGTAAATGCAATTCCCTTAATCGGTGAAATCATCAAAGAGGAATTAAACAAGCAAGGCAAGACCACAGTATGGCTTGCTGAGCAATTAGGCTGCCATCGTACTAATATATATAAGGTATACGGCAGAGCCACTATAGATACGGGTATGCTTTACCATATCTGTCAGTTGCTGAACATTGATTTGTTTAAGGTTTATTCAGACGCTTTGCGTAAACGCAAGAAAAAGAATCAAGATTTAAACTAAAAATAACTAAAACAATAAGACCTGAGGTTAATCACCCCAGGTCTTATTGTTTTTTATGCCAATCGCTTTTCCAGACGCTCGCGGATGGCAGCGATAAAGCCGGCAGAGTTTACTGCCTTAGCCTCAACACCTTCCATCAGGTTTACGAGATCCTTGGTAGCGATACCGTCGTTCAAAGTATCGAAACATGCAGCCTCCAGCTGGTCGCCAAAGTTCTGAAGTTCCTTGATGCCATCCAGTTCGCCACGCTTTCTCAACGCACCGCTCCATGCAAAGATGGTAGCCATAGGGTTGGTAGATGTATCCTCACCCTTCAGATAACGATAGTAGTGACGGGTCACGGTACCGTGAGCTGCCTCATACTCATACTTGCCGTCAGGAGAAACCAATACAGAAGTCATCATTGCCAGAGAACCGAAAGCTGTACTGAGCATATCACTCATCACATCACCGTCATAGTTCTTGCAAGCCCAGATGAAACCGCCCTTGCTGCGGATAACACGAGCCACAGCATCATCAATCAATGTATAGAAATACTCGATACCGAGTTCTGCAAACTTCTCTTTATAGTCGCTCTCATATACTTCCTCAAAGATTTTACGGAATTGGGCATCATAAGTCTTAGAGATGGTATCCTTGGTAGCAAACCAGAGATCCTGCTTGGTATCAATGGCAAACTTGAAGCAGCTGTGAGCAAAGCTGCGGATACTCTTATCAGTATTGTGCATGCCCTGGATAACGCCGGCGCCATCGAAAGAATGAATCTCAATCTCCTGCTTCTTGCCGCTCTTACCCTCGAACACGAGTTTGGCTGTACCTGGCTCATCAGCACGAAGTTCCACGCTCTTGTATACATCGCCGTAAGCATGACGGGCGATGGTAATAGGCTTCTCCCAGTTCTTTACACAAGGGTGGATACTTGGGATGGTGATAGGAGCACGGAATACGGTACCGTCCATGATGCTACGGATAGTTCCATTAGGGCTCTTCCACATTTTGTGGAGTTTATACTCGTCCATACGCTGTGCATTAGGAGTGATAGTAGCACACTTCACAGCCACGCCATATTTCTTAGCCGCCTCAGCAGAGTCGATGGTTACCTGGTCATTGGTCTGGTCGCGATAAGGCAGACCGAGATCATAATACTCAGACTTCAAATCAACGAAAGGAAGAATGAGTTCATCCTTAATCATCTTCCAGAGAATTCTTGTCATCTCATCACCGTCCATCTCTACCAATGGAGTTGTCATCTTAATCTTTTCCATAACACAATATAATGTATAATTAATAATTTACAATGTACAATGATCAGGGCAGCCAAGTGCCCCTTGATATTTTGCCTGCAAAATTAATAAAAATAATTAAGAAAAGAAAGGATATTAAGAATATTTCTAGCAAAATGATAACAAAAAGCACTTTTTCACGGCTTTAAAACATAAAACCTGTATATTTATACCGAAAAAGAAGGGTGTGTCATAAGTCCAGATAATGGCAGCAAGGTCGGGCTGAAAGCCCAAAAGCTCCTAGCCCAGGGCATCGCCCTGGGTATAATGGCAATCAGCAAGACGCCCTGTAAGGGCAAAAGCTTTGTATACTGCCAGGTATTTTAAAGCTTTTGCCCTTACAGGGCGACAAGTTTGCGTCTGTAATAACCCAGGGCGATGCCCTGGGCTAGGAGCTTCTGCCCTTTCAGGGCGTATTGGATGTGACTTATGACACTCCCTCCTCTATCTATTTACTTTTTTACTTCTCCTCTGGAGCCTTGTCGATCAAGTCCATGAACTGGTCGAGCTTAGGAGTGATGATAATCTGAGTGCGGCGGTTGCGCTGCTTGCCTACCTCAGTATCATTAGTTGTTACAGGGTTGTACTCACCACGGCCACCAGCAGTAAGGCGCTTAGGATTTACACCGAAGTGATCCTGCAAGTACTGAACAACAGAAGCTGCACGGAGAGCAGAGAGGTCCCAGTTGTTGCGGATATTCTTCATCTTGGCACTTGTAGTGCTTACTGGTACGTTATCGGTATTACCCTCTACGAGCACATCGTAATCCTTGTAGTCTGTGATGATCTTAGCAATCTTGCTCAATGTTTCCTGAGCACGGCTGTTCACCTCATAGCTACCACTCTGATAGAGCATATTGTCAGCCAGAGAGATGTAAACTACACCCTTCAGAACCTGAACATCAACCTCCTTCATCTCTTCCTTGCTCAAAGAGCGGGTCAGGTTGTTGGTAAGAACCATGTTGAGCGAATCGCTCTTGCTCTTTACCTCAACCAGGTGACGGATATACTGGTTACTCTCGTTGATCTGGTCAACGAGTTTCTCAATGCTCACGTTGTTCTGGCTTGCATTGTTCAAACTCTTGTCAAGCGAGTTCTGCAACTTAGCGTAATCGCTCTTTGCAGTAGCGAGCTGCTCCTGAGCTGCTGCCAGACTAGCCTCAGTAGCTGCCAGCTTTTCCTTGGTAGCCTGATAGTTGCTTGACAATTCCTTATTCTCATTCTGGCAATTCTGAAGATCCTTCTTACTTGCACAGCTTGTAGCCATCAGAGCTACAGCCATCATTGCCATTACCATTAACTTTGTCTGTTTCATATTCTTTCTAATTTAAATTATCTTGTTATTATTAATTGATTATAGTATATCTTAACGTCGCTTTCTACCTTTATATTAGAGTTCTCCCGGCTTTTATCCGTTATCCGGAAGCTTCTACATTTTAGGGCATTATAGAAACTGATTCACTTCTTTCACTTGCAAAGTTACAGATAAGACTCGAATAAACAATATTTGTCAAATGCATTTAGACATTTTTAACCTCTAAATCTTTATTTATCACCTTTTTAACCAAAAAAGGCAACAGAAAGCACTTTTCTTATAACTAAACCGTCAAATGTAGCCTCTCAAGGTAAGAATAGCCCAAATCTCAACAAAAAAAACATAAAAAACAGAGTTTTATTTTGTAGTGTCTTGAAATTGCACTATCTTTGCACTCGAAAAGAAATAAATACATTAATAATATAAAAGAAAGCAAGTATGATTCTTTTTTTTAGAACTCCATCTAAGAGTGTGATTGCGACCGAGATTGACCACAAACCATCTCAGGACGAAATCAATGAACTTTGTTGGCTTTATGGTGACGCGACTTTAGAGGACGCCCAGCAGTTGCAGGGCTTCTATGTCGGCCCACGCCGTGAAATGATTACTCCTTGGAGTACGAATGCCGTTGAGATTACTCAGAACATGAGTCTTAACGGCATTTCGCGTATCGAGGAGTACTTCCCTGTAGATAGCGAAGACGCTGAGCACGACCCTATGCTCCAGCGTATGTACAACGGTATCGGACAGGATGTGTTCACCGTGAACCACCAGCCAGAACCTATCAAGTACGTCGATGACCTCGAGAAGTATAACGAGGAAGAGGGTCTTGCCCTCAGCGAGGACGAAATGGCTTATCTCCACAAGCTGGAGAAAGAGAACGGACGCCCTCTCACCGACAGCGAAATCTTCGGTTTCGCACAGATCAACTCAGAGCACTGCCGCCACAAGATTTTCGGCGGCCAGTTTATCATCGACGGTAAGGAGATGGAGTCTTCTCTCTTCAACATGATCAAGAAGACCACCAACGAGAATCCTAACAAGATCCTCTCTGCTTACAAGGACAACGTGGCTTTCTCTCAGGGTCCTGTTATCGAGCAGTTTGCTCCAGCCGATCAGACTACCAGCGATTTCTTCCAGGTGAAGGATATCGAGAGTGTTATCTCTCTGAAGGCTGAGACCCACAACTTCCCTACTACTGTAGAGCCTTTCAATGGTGCTGCTACCGGTACGGGTGGTGAAATCCGCGACCGTATGGGTGGTGGTGTCGGTTCATGGCCTATCGCAGGTACAGCCTGCTACATGACTGCGTATCCTCGCCTGAAGGATGACAACGGCAAGAGCGATGTTGAGCGCGACTGGGAAGACATCATGCCAGTACGTAAGTGGCTCTATCAGACTCCTGAGCAGATTCTGATCAAGGCTTCCAACGGTGCATCAGACTTCGGTAACAAGTTCGGTCAGCCTCTCATCACTGGTTCTGTGCTTACATTCGAGCACGAGGAGAATGGTGAGAAGTATGCATACGATAAGGTAATCATGCTTGCTGGTGGTGTAGGCTACGGCAAGAAGCGTGACTACAAGAAGGGTGAGCCACAGAAGGGCAACAAGGTTGTAGTAGTAGGTGGTGACAACTATCGCATCGGTCTTGGTGGTGGTTCTGTTTCTTCTGTAGATACAGGCCGTTACAGCAATGGTATCGAGTTGAACGCTGTTCAGCGTGCCAACCCTGAGATGCAGAAGCGTGCCTACAACCTGGTTCGTGCACTCGTTGAGAACGATGAGAACCCAGTAGTCAGCATCCACGACCACGGTTCAGCCGGTCACTTGAACTGTCTCTCTGAGTTGGTAGAAGAGTGCGGTGGCGAAATCGATATGTCTAAGTTGCCTATCGGCGACAAGACTTTGAGCGCCAAGGAAATCATCGCCAACGAGAGCCAGGAGCGCATGGGCTTGCTCATCGACGAGAAATATATCAGCGAGGTTCAGAAGATTGCCGACCGTGAGCGTGCTCCAATGTACGTGGTTGGTGAAACTACAGGCGATGCTCACTTCAGCTTCAAGCAGGCTGACGGCGTAAAGCCATTCGACCTCGATGTAGCTCAGATGTTCGGTCATACTCCTAAAACTGTAATGGTAGATGAGACCGTAGAGCGTAAATATGAAGATGTAACTTATTCTGCAGATAACCTCGACAAGTACTTGCAGCGTGTTCTCCAGATGGAGGCTGTGGCTTGTAAGGACTGGTTGACCAACAAGGTAGACCGTTCCGTAACAGGTAAGATTGCCCGTCAGCAGGGTCAGGGTCAGATTCAGTTGCCACTCTCAGACTGTGGTGTCGTAGCACTCGACTACCGTGGCGAGAAGGGTATCGTAACTGCAATGGGTCATGCACCTCAGGCAGGTCTTGCCGATCCTAAGGCAGGTTCTGTACTCTCTGTAGCAGAGTCATTGACTAATATCGTATGGGCTCCATTGGCAGATGGCATGGACAGCATCAGCCTCTCAGCCAACTGGATGTGGCCTTGCCGCAGTCAGAAGGGTGAGGATGCCCGTCTGTACGAGGGTGTGAAGGCATTGTCAGACTTCTGCTGCGCCATCCACGTAAACGTACCAACAGGTAAGGACTCTCTCTCATTGACCCAGCAGTATCCTAACGGCGAGAAGATCATCGCTCCGGGTACTGTTATCGTAAGTGCCGGTGGTGAGGTTTCAGATGTCAAGAAGGTGGTTAGCCCAGTTCTCGTTAACGACAAGAACTCTAGCCTCTACCATATCGACTTCAGTTTCGACGAGCAGCGTCTCGGTGGTTCTGCTTTCGCTCAGAGTCTGGGCAAGGTGGGCAGCGATGTTCCTACCGTAAAGAACCCAGAGTACTTCGTTGACTGCTTCAACGCTGTACAGGAACTCATCAACCGTGGTTGGGTAATGGCTGGTCACGATATCAGCGCCGGTGGTTTGATTACAACTCTCCTCGAAATGACATTCGCCAACGTAGAGGGTGGTATGAAGATCAACCTCCACGACATCGCAGATGCCGACATCATCAAGACTCTCTTCGCAGAGAACCCAGGTGTTGTCATCCAGGTAAGCGATGCTCACAAGGACGAGTTGAAGGCATTCTTCGATGAGAACGGTATCGGTTATGCTAAGATTGGTTATCCAGCTCCTGAGCTCCGCAAGATCATCATCAAGAAGGAAGGCTTCGAGCACGAGTTCGATATCGATGCATTGCGTGACGACTGGTATAAGACATCTTACCTCCTCGACCGCAAGCAGAGCATGAACGGTATGGCCAAGAAGCGTTACACCAACTATAAGAAGCAGCCTATCGAGATGAACTTCGGTTATGGCTTCAAGGGAACCCTCGCTAGCTACAGCCTCGACGCTAACCGTCGCAAGCCATCTGGCATCAAGGCAGCTATCATCCGTGAGAAGGGTACCAATGGTGAGCGTGAGATGGCATACTCTATGTATCTCGCCGGCTTCGATGTAAAGGATGTGATGATGACCGACTTGATTTCTGGTCGTGAGACTCTGGAGGATGTGAACTTCATCGTATTCTGCGGTGGTTTCTCTAACTCCGATGTTCTCGGTTCTGCCAAGGGTTGGGCTGGTGCATTCCTCTACAATCCTAAGGCTAAGGAGGCACTCGATAAGTTCTATGCCCGTGAGGATACCCTTTCACTCGGTATCTGCAACGGTTGCCAGCTGATGGTTGAGTTGAACCTCATCAATCCTGAGCACAAGCATCGTTCACACCTCTGCCACAACACATCCAAGAAGTTCGAGAGCACATTCCTCGGTCTGACCATTCCTCAGAACGACAGTGTGATGTTCGGTAGCCTGAGCGGTGATAAGCTCGGTATCTGGGTAGCTCACGGCGAGGGCCGTTTCTACTTGCCAGAGCCAGAGGATCACTACAACATCATTGCGAAGTACAACTACGCTGAGTATCCAGGTAATCCTAACGGCAGTGACTACAATGTAGCAGGTATCTGCTCTGCAGATGGCCGCCACTTGGCTATGATGCCACACTTGGAGCGTGCCATCTTCCCATGGCAGAACGCCTGGTATCCAGCCGATCGCCGCAACGACGAGGTAACTCCTTGGATTGAGGCATTTGTCAATGCACGTCAGTGGATTGAAGAAAGAGCTTTGAAAAAGTAAAAAAATAAAAAGGTAAAAAATGAATAATAGCGTAAGTTATCTTACATTATTCAAAACATTTTTGAAGATTGGCATAGTCACCTTTGGTGGTGGCTATGCCATGATTCCTATTATAGAATCCGAAGTCGTCGACAAGCATCATTGGATGACGAAGGAGGAATTCTTGGATGCCATTGCTACTACCCAGGTTTGTCCGGGCGCCTTGGCCATCAACATGAGTTCCCTACTCGGATATAAGTTGGCAAAGACACCGGGAGCCATCGTCTGCACCCTCGGCGCTTCGTTGCCATCGTTCCTTATTATCTTAGCGATAGCCATGTTTTTCCATCAGTTTGAAGACAACAAGGTTGTTGCTGCCATGTTTGCAGGCATCCGTCCTGCCGTCGTGGCATTGATAGCCGTACCTACATTCTCGCTTGCCAAGAGTGCCGGTATTTCGCTTGTCAACTGCTGGATTCCTATTCTATCCGCCCTTCTGATCTGGCTTTTGGGCGTCAACCCAATCTGGGTGATTATCGCAGCTGCCGTAGGTGGCTACATCTATGGACAGTTTATCCAGCCAACGGAATAAAGGTAAAAGGGGAAAAAAGTAAAAAGGTAAAAAAGTAAATAGCTTAAAACATAATGATGATATTTTTTCAGCTTTTCATCGTATTCATTCAGATAGGCATCTTCGGATTCGGAGGTGGCTATTCCATGATATCCCTGATTCAGGGACAGGTTGTTACGCAGTATCATTGGATGACGATGCAAGAGTTTACCGATGTGGTTGCTATTTCTCAGATGACACCGGGACCTATCGGTATCAACACCGCCACCTATTGTGGCTATACAGCTGTCCATAATGCCGGTATGAGTGGCATGATGGCTGTACTCGGAAGTGCCATGGCAACCTTTGCTTTGGTTCTCCCATCCTTGGTTTTGATGATTCTTATCAGCAAGATGCTGTACAAGTATATGAACACCTCAGCCGTCCAGAGCATCTTCATCGGTCTTCGTCCTGCCATCGTCGGCTTGGTGGGAGCCGCAGCCCTGCTCCTGATGAATGGCGAGAACTTCTCTACGCCAGCCAATCCCTGGCATTTCTACATCTCCATCGCCCTCTTCTTTGCCACCTTTATCGGCGTGAAGGTGATGAAGATCAATCCTATCCGCATGATACTCTACTCGGCTTTTGCCGGACTGGTATTACTATATTAAAACCGATTTTATTGACCAACAATAAGCAAAAGGTGGATTTTCTGATGAAAATCCACCTTTTACACTATAATTCGCTTTTTGTCCACCTCTTCTTTGTGTTTTTTGTGTACTTTTGCAACTGTGTATCAATAGCGGCATGAATTCAGGCTTAGCTTGGTTTTATGCCAACCAACAAGTAAACAAACAAACCTAAGAATAAGAAATGAATAAGAAAAGACAGATTTTACTTTCAGCAGTGTTGGCCTCTGCTTTGGCATCCAACGCACAGGTTTCCATCAATGTAGATGCCTCTAACCCAGGTATCAAGGTATCTCCTAACCTCTACGGTATCTTCTTCGAGGATATCAACCATGCTGCAGATGGCGGTCTCTATGCCGAACTCATCAGCAACCGTTCTTTCGAAGACGATGACAAGAATATTCCTACCTGGAAAACTGCCGCTCAAGAAGGTGCAAAGATCAATGCACAACTCATCAATAAGGGTTTGCTCAACAATGCACAGGGCAAGGCACTCCAATTGACCATCGCTGCCAAGCCTGCAGCTACAGCCTCTCTCATCAATGAGGGTTTCTGGGGAATCAACGCCGTGCAGGGCAGAACCTACAAACTCTCTTTCTGGGCGAAAGGTAGCTACAAGGGCGGATTGAAGGCTCGCCTCACCAACACCAAGGGCGATAAGGTTTACGCAGAAACCACCCTCAATGCCAAGGTTGGCAAGAAGTGGACCAAATATACGGCTGAGTTGACAGCCAACGGAAACGACGCCAAGGCTCAGTTTGAACTCGTAGCCGACGGAAAGGGTACCATCGTTCTCGATGTAGTAAGCCTCTTCCCTCCTACTTTCAAGAATCGAGAGAACGGCTTGCGCCCTGATTTGGCTCAGCTTCTCTATAACATCCATCCTAAGTTCGTCCGCTTCCCAGGCGGTTGCTACGTAGAGGGACAGGAGTCTCCTGAAAATGCATTCCACTGGGAGAAGACTATCGGTCCTATCGAGGAGCGTCCGGGACATAAAAACGTAAACTGGCGCTACCGCACCAGCGACGGTATGGGATTCGATGAGTATCTGCAGCTTGCCGAAGATTTGAACGCCAAGCCTCTCTATGTAGTAAACGTAGGTTTGTGGCACGGCGGTATGACTCCTGTGGATAGCATCCAGCCTTGGATTGACGAGTGCATGAATGCCCTGGAGTATGCCAATGGTCCTGTTACCTCCAAGTATGGTGCGCTGCGTGCCAAGAACGGACATCCGGAGCCATACAACATCGAGTATCTGGAGATTGGCAATGAGAACAACCAGCCGGATCCTGCGGCTCAGAGCGACCACTACTACGAGCGCTTCAAGAAGTTCAAGGATGCCGTATTGGCGAAATATCCTAAGATGCACCTCATCGGCAACGTGGTAGCCTGGGGCGATGACAACCCTAAGTGGGAAAGCAACGAAAGCGTAGAGCTGCTCGATGAGCACTACTACAGAAACCCAGCCTGGTTTGCCGAGAACTTCAACAAGTATGACAACTACAACCGCAAGGGCAGCGAGATTTATGTAGGCGAATATGCCGTAACCCAGGGCTTCGGCAATATGGGTTCGCTCGATGCAGCACTCGGTGAGGCTGTCTATATGATGGGCATCGAGAACAATTCTGATATTGTGACCATGGCATCCTACGCTCCTATCTTCGCCAACCTCAACAACCGTATGTGGGCGCCGGATATGATTCAATATACCTCTGATAAGGTATTCGGAACTCCATCTTACTACGTCCAGAACGTGATGGCGAACAACATCGGTACCCGTGTATTGAAGGTGAACCAGGAGAATCCATACAAGTATGAGCAGACCCAGGTGAAGCCAGCCATCTGCCGTGTGGGAATGGGAACATGGGGCACCCAGGTTTCTTTCGAGGACAAGGGATACAGCGATGAGAACGGCAAGGCGCTGCCAATGCCCTTGCAGGAACTACCTACCGACATCCATGGACAGTGGAAGACTGAGGGCAGCCTCATCAAGCAGACCAGCAACGAGGAGAGCTGCATCCGTCTGAACCCAGGCGAGATTACCAGCAACGGCTATATATATAAGGTACGCGCGAAGAAGGATGCCGGCAACGAAGGTTTCCTCATCATCTTCAACTACGTGGATAAGAACAACTACTGCTGGTTGAACCTTGGTGGCTGGAACAATACCCAGCACGGCGTGGAGTCTATCGTGAATGGTGCCAAGAGTCAGATTGCTACCTGCCCAGGCAAGATTGAAACCGGCAAGTGGTACGATATCGAGCTGAAGGTAGTAGGCGACAGCATCTTCGCCAAGTTGGATGGCAAGGAGGTATTCGCTACCAAGTTGAAGGCAAACACCCTTTCTGGCATCTTCTCTACAGCCACACTCGATGAGAAGACTGGCGAGGTAATCCTGAAGATTGCCAACACCAGCACCGAGCACACCACAGCGAAGATCAATCTTCAGGGCAAGGAGATCAAGGCTGGCAAACTTATCCGCCTTTCTGCCAAGAATGGTCTGGAGGAGAACACCATCGACAATCCTACCAATATCTATCCTGTAGAAAACTACGTAACTACAGAGAAGAATGGTGCTACGGTAGAGATTCCAGCCAGCTCGCTGAACATCATCAGATTGAAATAACAGACTACATCCAGGGCAGGATGCCCTGGGATCCATATATAGGTAATAACATTTTGAATAGTTGATAAGAAAGTTAGTTAGAAAAGAGAAGGCGGCAATCTGCGTGATGCAGGTTGCCGCCTCGTTTTTATCTATCGCTTCATTTAGCTGAAAACATAATTGAAGAGCAGGAAGATGCTCAGGATATAGAGCGTAAGATTCAGATCCTTGAACTTACCCACCATCATCTTGATGAGCACATAACTCAGGATGCCGAGGCAGATGCCATCGGCGATGCTGTAGCAGAGCACCATCGTAATCATTGTAATGAAGGCAGGGAATGATTCGGAAATATCCTCCAACTCAATCTTCTTGAACGAATCAATCATCAAAACACCCACCATTACCAGGGCACCACTGGTGGCTGCACTCGGAATCAGCAGGAAGATAGGAGCCAGGAAAATGCTCAGGATAAACATCAAACCCACAAAGAAAGATGTCAAACCCGACTTACCGCCCTCGGCAACTCCCGAAGCACTCTCCACATAAGTGGTAATGGTAGAGCTGCCCAGCAGGGCACCGGCAGTAGTACCGATGGCATCACTCATCATCGCCTCCTTTACGCCCGGAATCTCACCCTTCTCATTCTCCTTGATACCCAACTTAGAAACCAATCCCAGCACCGTTCCGATGGTATCGAAGATGTTGACAAGCAACAGGGAGAAAACCACCATGAACATCTTTGGGGTAAAGAAGCCGGTGAAATCGAACTGGCAGAAGATAGGAGCAATGCTGTGAGGGGTAGATACCGGCATCCAGTTGTCAGAGAACTGGGTTACGCCCATCGGAATACCTATCAATGTAGAGATAATGATGGCGATGAACAAAGAGCCCTTCACTCTTCTCGCCATCAGACAGCCACAGAGCAGGATACTGATGAGACCCAGGATGCTGACTGGTGTAAACTTGCCGAGCTGCACGAAGGTATCCGCATTGGCAGTAATGATGCCCGCATTCTTCAAACCGATAAAGGCGATAAACATACCGATACCTGCCGATATGGCAAAGCGGAGGTTTTTCGGAATGCACTCCAATATCTTGTCACGGATATTGAGGAAGGTGATGGCAAGGAAGATGATTCCCTCTACGAGCAATACTGCCAAAGCCTGCTGCCAGGTCAAGCCCATCGCCTGACAAAGGGTGAAGGCGAAGAAGGCGTTCAGTCCCATGCTAGGAGCCTGGGCAAAAGGCAACTTTGCCATGAAAGCCAGCAGGAAAGTGGCGATGGCTGAAGCGATGGCTGTGGCAGTAAAGAGAGCTCCCTTGTCCATACCCGTAGTGGCGAGAATGGTAGGGTTTACTGCCAGGATGTAACACATGGTCAGGAAGGTAGTCATACCAGCTATCAATTCCGTCTTGACCGTAGTAGTCTTTGGGTCGAAACCCAATAATGCTTTTAATTTGTTCATTTCTTATATTTAAATTTATCTCTATTTTCTCTTCCCCCCTTTCCACAACCCAATCCCGTTGTTTTTTCGGGGCGAACAAAGGTAAGAAAAAATAATGAGGAAAGCATTATTTTACATGTTTTTAACTCATCAGAACGCCTTATTTTATATGTTTCGGGGTATTCCGGATGCCTTATTTTACAAAGCATTTTATTTTTAACCATTATGCTTGGTTAATTCGGATTTTCTTTGTAACTTAGCAGCGCAAAACGTAAGGCATGTAGAATTATGGCAAAAATAGTAAATAAATATCCTGTAGGAATTCAGACTTTTGAAGAAATTCGCGAGAAAGGTTATCTCTATGTAGATAAGACCAAATACATCGTGGATTTCAGAGAAAAAGGTATGAAGTATATCTTTCTGAGCCGTCCAAGACGATTCGGCAAGTCACTCTTTGCCTCTACCCTCCAGGCCTATTTCGAGGGCAGAAAGGAACTTTTCGAGGGATTGGCTATTGCTGATTACGAGAAGGAATGGGTGAAGCATCCTGTGCTCCACTTCGACATGAGCGGTGCCAAGCATTTTGATGCAGATGCCTTGAACAATTATCTGAACCTGCAGCTTTTGCCCTACGAAAAACTTTATGGTAAAGGAGAAGATGAAATCCGTCCTAATGAAAGACTGGATGGTATCGTGAAGCGGGCTTACAAGCAGACGGGCGAAAAGGCTGTGGTCATCATAGACGAATATGATGCCGCATTGCTGGATGTGGTACATGAAAAGGAAAACCTGCAACCGCTCCGCCGCATCATGCAGAACTTCTACAGTCCTCTGAAAAAGCTCGACCCATACCTGGAGTTCACCTTCATCACAGGTATCACCAAGTTCTCGCAGCTCAGCATCTTCAGCGAACTCAACAACCTCGACAATATCAGTCTGTTCGACCAGTATTCGGCTATCTGTGGTATCAGCAAGACGGAACTTACTACACAGATGAAACCGGATATTGAGGCTATGGGCAAGGCACTGAACATGACGTATGAGGAGTGTCTGGAAGAGCTGACGCAATTCTACGACGGTTATCATTTCAGTGAGAAATCAGAAGATATCTTTAATCCTTTCAGTCTGGTAAAGGCACTGAATGCAGGAAAGATTGCTCCTTACTGGTTTGGTTCCGGCACGCCGTCCTTCCTCTTGAAACTCTTGGATAAGTATCATGTCAATCTTTCTACTTTAGAGAGTCAGGAGACAGTATTGAGTTCCTTCGACCAATCTACAGAGGAAATGACAGAAGCCTTGCCATTGCTCTACCAGAGCGGCTATCTGACCATCAAGAAATATGAACCGATGTTTCAGGAATACACGCTGGGCATCCCAAACAAGGAGGTACGCGACGGACTGCTCAACTCATTGATTCCCCATTATGTGAACCCTCGCCGTTCTGACAACAATGCCTTCCTCTTGGGATTCTGCAAGGCGGTTTATCGAAACGATATCGAGGCGGCACTGGAGCACATGCGCACGTATATGGCTACGATACCATACGATCTGGAGAATCATAGCGAGAAGCATTATCAGACCATCTTCTATCTGATGTTCAGCTTCCTCAACATCTATATCCGCACAGAGGTGAAGAGCGCCATCGGCAGAGCTGATGCCGTGATGCACATGCCAGATACGATATATGTTTTCGAACTGAAGGTAGATAAAAGTGCCGAGGAGGCTTTGGCACAGATAGACGAAAAAGGCTATATGCTGCCATATCATACAGAAGGCAAGCGATTGGTAAAAATCGGTATCAGTTTTGATAGCACCCAGCGGACAATCAGCGATTGGAAGATTAAGGAAGAATAAAAATAGGATAAGAAAAAATCCGAAACAGAAGCTTACCAAGTTATCTGTTTCGGATTTTTTGATGCTTTTTGTTAAATACCATCCATTATATAAACAAATCATCCAGAGTTACTGAAGCCCTGAATATATCGGAGTATTCATTACTCACCAGTTCTGAATTTCCCACATACGTAAGGAGGAAAGTCTTGGTAGGGTTCTTTTCTTCCAAAGTCTGCAAACGGCTATTCAGCACCTGAGCATAGCCCTTGGTCACTGCATAAGGAGCCTTATAAAATTTCATCTCGCAAACATTCACTGCATCATCAGCCCTGTCTATCAGCAAGTCAATCTGCATGCCATCAGCCTCCTCGCTTCCTTTCACTATAAGCGAAGATTCCTGAGAAGACACGGCACCAATATGAAGAGCATATTTTATCTGTGAAATATGCTGCAAACAAACCTCCTCGAAAGCAATGCCACGCCATGAGGCAACATCGCTCTCCTTCAAATGCTGCTGCCAGTAATCAGTTTGATTTACAGCCTTCTTCTCCTTAAAATGAAGCCAGAACCAACAAAAGGAATCAATAAGCTTATAATACTCCTCTCGCTGACTGAAACCGAAAGGAGTATATTTCACCACAAAATCACTGCCCATCAAGGCTTTCAGCATCTTGGTAAAATCACCATTCGGATTCAAACCGGTATGCTCAGCTATCTCCTTACGAGTGAAACCTGCATGGCGGGTACCCAAAAAGCGAACAATCTTCATACAGTCTTCGGCATTGTCAAACACAGAATTGAAGAGCCTGTCAAACTCATCCCCCAACTTTGCATGACGGGCAAAGAACAAGGCGTCTATGTTCTGAGCCAAGCTATAGGATGGATTAAAGAAATTCATATAGAAAGGAATTCCGCCCATAATCATATAAGCCTGCGTAATATTATAACGGGACATCCTGATGCCACGGCTCTGATAAAACTCCTCGCATTCTTTCAATGTAAACGGCGACAGTTTGATTTCACCAGTCAAACGCCCGTATAATCCTCCTTTATTACTGATCAGATTATCAAGCATCCAGGAGGTGGCAGAACCACAGACTACGAGTAACAGATTGTGGCGCATATTGCCCCAACCATTCCAGAAAGCCTCTAATGCCGTAAGAAAACCGGAACGAGCCGTATCCATCCAGGGCAACTCATCGATAAATACCACCTGTCGGGAACCATTATCGCAAGTTTCCAGAAAACGTTCCAGCAAAAAGAAAGCCTCCATCCACGACTTAGGTTGCGCAATGTCCTCCATACCATGACGAAGAAGCGAGAAATAGAAATTCTGCAACTGGTCTTTCAAGGTTACCTTTCGGCGACGGTCGTAAGGCGACAATCCTGTATGATGAAACACCATATCATCATGAAACACCTCATCAATCAAGAATGTTTTACCGACACGGCGACGACCATACACAGCCACAAACTCAGCTCTACCACTTTCGTAGTAACGCTTCAATTCTGCTATTTCCTTTTTTCTACCTATTATTTCACACATAATCATACCCAATTGGTTCGCTGCAAATATACGACTTATTTTGGAAATAGCGAAAGAAAATAGCGTTTATTTCGCTACGAAACCGTTTTTTTGCCGTTCGTAGCGGAATAAACGCTATTTTAACTTGTTTTTAACACTTCTACAGATATATCACAAGTGATAACCTATTTTCAGAAAAGTACACCTACTCCAGTGTCAGCCACCCATCTTCCGTCCAGTTGATTTTCTTCTGAACCAGGATGCTGGCACCATTCTTGGCTATGCTATAACCATGACAGAAGAAGAAATCGCCATCAGGGAAGGAGTAGGCAGAGCAATGACCCATCGCCTCATATTCCTTCTTGTCGCCTTCCAGCAGCAAGGTGCCACCACCTTCTCGCATATCCTTGCCATCCTTATCCAGATAAGGACCAGCCACCTTCCTGCTTCTACCCACGGCAACACGATAGGTACTCTTCATACCCTGGCAGCAGTAATCCCAACTGACGAAGAGATAGTAATAACCACCATGCTTCATGATGAAAGGAGCCTCAATGGCATTGGTGCCGGCATCACGGGAGGTAGGATTGGTAGGCACATCCATCTGATTGAGCGCATAACGGCGGGCAATGGTCTGAGGCTTGGCGCCCTTCTTCACATGCATCGTCTTCTTGTCTAAAGGAATAAGCTGGATACCATCCCAGAAAGAACCCCAGGTAAGCCAAGGCTTTCCCTTCTCATCAATCACAAAATTCGGATCAATGGCATTCCAGTTGTCTCTACCACCCTTTGACGATATGAGGCAGCCCTCATCCTTCCATCCATCAGTATCGGCGAGCGAAGAATTGCTCAGCAATCCGATAGCAGAGGTGTTCTTGCCGAAGGTAGAACAGGAATAAGCCATATACCACTTATTCTTATACCTGATGACATCAGGTGCCCAGGTATGACTCTCATAACCCGGCACACTATCATGGGTCCATGCAGGAAAAGCACCACGAGCCTCATCCTTCAATACACCCTGCGGATTCAGGGTCCAGTGCTGGCGGTCGGTAGAAGTCATCTGAGCCACTCCATGACCCGTGCAATAGAGATAGTACTTGCCATTCTCGTAAGCCATCACAGGATCATGAACCATTGGTGAATCCACCACAATCGGCTGTGAAAGAGCCGTCTGCGCCTTTGCGGAAACGGCGGAAACGGCACAAGCCGCCACTAAGGGTATAGAGAGAGCCCATACTCTTATATCTTTAATCAAAAAATTTTTCATACGTCTTTTTGTTACTGTTTATAGGATTACTTACTAAGTTGAGTTATTAAAAAAGGGAGCTGAATGCTTCACAGCTTAGCTCCCCTTATGACTGTTAAAAAACCGCAGATGCGGTCAAACTTAAAACTAACTAAAGATCTTAATTCTTCTTTCCCCAATAGCTTCTGTTGCCACTCACTCCTGAGTAAACGATGGTAACCTTGCGAGGACTTGCCTCCCAATCTACCTCACGCTGAACCTTCAGCTTGGTAGTACCGATGGTCAATGTGTTGGAAGAAGCATCGAAGCTCCATGCCTTGACATTGCTCCAGGCAGAACCACCCTCCATCACGCCATTACTGCTGAGCTTGAAGGTCTTGCTGGTCTTCTGCTTGCCATACTCATAAGAGAGTTCGATACCTTCCCAGGTTCCCTCCAGTTCGCTGGCGGTGATTGTCGCCTGTGGAACAGCTCCATAACGCTCAGGCATCACAACTGGCCATCCGTTGCTATCCCACTGGATAGAACGCACGCCACCCATCATGATGGCATTGCTGGCTGCAATACCTGCAACATTGGCAGGCATACGCTGCTGGGAAACATAATACCAGTTGCCTGCACCATCATCGAATACGGCACAGTGACTGATACCTACCCAACCGCTTCCTGCGCTGAACTTGTAAGGATGAGTCAGTACGGTAGGTTCCTCATTGGCACCCTTGGCAGCATCGGTAATCTTACCATTCATGGTCTCATACGGACCATCCACGTTCTTGGAACGGAGCACACGGGTATTGTAAGGAACTTCCAGGGCATCGTAAGCAACGAAAAGATAATAATAGCCATCATGATATACAATCTCCGGAGCCTCGGAACCCTGCCAACGGTTATTCAACGTACGTGTAAAGATGGTCTTTCCGTAAGCAGCGATATCATCGGCTGTACCCCATGGGTTAGGCAAGGCAGCCTTGGTCTTACCCGTTTTGGCATCAAGCTCCACAGCAGCGAAACCACTGTGCCAGGAACCATATATCAGCCAATGCTTTCCTTCTGGAGTGATGACGTAAGTAGGGTCGATGGCATTATATTTGAAATAGCAGTTTGCCCAATCATTTGATTTTACCTTGAAATTCAATCCCTTGTCAGAAGCGTTGGTGATGACATATCCCTTATCTTTCCATTTGTTGGAAGCCGGATCGCTGGTCTCCATCAGTCCGATGAAGGCACGTTCACTCCAGGTTCCGTCACCATTGATGGTGCCAGGACAGGTGATGGCATAATACATACGGTAGAGATAGTCGTTGACCTTGCGCACGCATGGAGCCCAGAAACCGAAGTCCAGGTCATTGGCAAAATAGCTGTCAGGACGTTCAGCCACTCCCATGCCCTTGCGGAATTCATTGAGTTTTGTCTTCACCCAGGAAGGCAAGCCCACCATGGTGGCTCCTACAAATTCCCAATCTACGAGATTCTTGGAGCGGCGGCAGAAGAAGTGTCCGTGCTTGTTGCTGTTGCGGATATCCTTCTGATGTGCATTGCCATAGCTGGCATCAGTCTGATACATATAATAATATCCATCAGATGCCTTCACCACCGTAGGATCGTGCATATTGGCAAGATTCCACTTCGAGCGCTGTGTCCAGGCAGCCACCGATGTATAATTATCATCATAGGTAGGACATTTGTAATTAGCCAGTTCCTCAGCTGTCTGATCACCAGGAGTTGGTGTAGGTGGAGTTGGTGTAGGAGTTGGAGTTGGATCCACAGGAATCTCCGGATCATCACTGCTACTGCTGCATCCTACCGCCAGCGTACAAGCCAGCAAAAGGGCAAATATATGAAGCTTTTTCATTTTTCTTTTCGTTTAGTTAGTTTTATGATCTTCTTTTCTGAAAAAAGGCAGACCTATGGGAATGTGTTTCTGCATAGGTCATGCCTTCTCATACTATTTCAAAAATCTCTTATCTGCGATGTGCACGTGAGTAATGCTTGCGTGCTGATGCAAATGAAGAATTGGCGAATGGCAAATCGAATACCAGATGAGCCTTTTCTATGGTGAGCTTGAACGCCAGGTCATTGGCATCGATGTTGTTGATGCCATTATAGGTCTGGGTGTAGGTTACACCATTGTTGCCTATCATGGTTGCCTTGATGTTGGCTGTACCATTACCTACATTGGTTACAGAGAGCTGAACCTTGGCACCATCCATGGCAGCAAGCCAAGCACCCCAGTCTTCCCATGAGCAGGCATGAGTACATGCATCATATCCAGTACCCCAACCGAAGTTGTCGGCACGAACGGCAGCATACTCCTTATCGTTTGCCTTGTTGACAAGAACTGCTACAAAGTTGTGATAGTTTTCACCACCAGCTGTATAGTTGACAAACTGAGTAGAAACGGTCTTTCCTGCAGGAACATCAAACACTTTAGAGAGAGCTCCGAAGAAAGCAGAAGTATTGTCCTCATTACCGATGACGGTATCAAACTCCAGGTGAGCCTTCTCAAGAGAGAGCTTGACGAAGAAGTCGTTAGGATCTACGCCAGAGATTCCAGTGTAGCCCATGTGATACTTATGTCCATTGGCTGCCAGGATATCGTACTTGATATCTACAGTGCCATCACCATTGTTGGTTGTATAGAGAGTAACCTTGGCGCCATCCATGTCAGCGAGCCATGTAGCCCAATTTTCAGGAGCACCGAAAGGAGTTGCCTTGCCATCGTAAGCAGTACCCCAACCGTAGCAGTCGGCACGGGTAACACCATATTCTGTTCCGGCACCGTTGACCATCACAACGAGGAAGTTATCCCAATTTTCAGCACCAGCCGTATAGTTGGTAAACTGCATCACCTGAGTCTCATGAGGAGCTACCTTCACTGCCTCAGTCTGAGCACCGAAGAATGGAGTTGAGTTGTCTGTAGCACCCAGGCAGTTGAACATCTTATCTACCACGCTGAACTGAGCCTGACCAGCAATAGGAGTACTGCAGTTCTCGTTCTTGAATGTCTTGTTGTAGATAGCAACGAGTGTCTTCACACCTACCTGATCCATATTAGGAACAGCCACGAATCCGAGTTCAGCAGCAGGAACCTCCTTGGTGATACCTGTCTCGAATGTAATGGTAGCAGAAACGTTGGCCATTGCATCCTCAAGAGATGTACCTACCAGCACCTTCTTAGGAACAGAGTGCAACTCCATAGAAAGAGGCTGCTTATCCTCTGCAGAAGTGAAACCACCGATTGGCTCGATGTTTGACTGGAGGAAGTTGATATATGAACCTTCCGGTACAAGGAATGCACGGATATTGGTATCGCTTGCATCAGGATTGAGATTTGGGAGAGGAGTAGCCTGCTTGTATGTCTTGGTTACAGTTCCGTTGGTAATCTTGACGCTGAAGGCATTAGGGTCTGAGCGGTCAACAGTAACAACTACTGTACCACCGAGCTTCTGTACGCCTTCATCGGTATCAGTTTCAAAAGTAAGATCACTTACTACACCATTTCTATCAATATAATCACCCCACTCAGAGTTACCGCTTGGCTGATTATCGAAACGGATAGCTCCATACTCCTTATAGTTGGCGCCGCCACGATCATCATCACTAGCAAGGACGAGGGCGAAGTTCTTAAAGGTATTAGGAGCCGATGGGTTGATGTTCAGATTGAACACGGCATTCCAAGTCTTGCCCTCAGGTACAACATAATACTTAGAGAAGGCTGTCCACCAACCTGTAGAATAGTCAGTAGCACCGATGGTGTAAACATCCTCCTCGCCTTCTGGCAATGCATTGTCATTGCCCTTAGCAGCATTGATGGAGTCTATCTTTTCTGAAATCCAATCAGGAGAGTTAACACTGAACATGTCACTTCCCTCGCATCCTGTCAATGCTGTCAAAGCCATTGCTGCCACGCAGAAGACAGATGCTATTTTATTTAGGTGTTTCATATTTTATATATTCTATATTGTAAATATATGATTTTCAGGTTATCTCATGGGCAGGAGATGCTGCGCCATGAGATAAGCCATATTGTTATTTGCCCAAGTTTACTACTGGGTGAACAGTCCAGCCTCTTCCGAAGAAATCAGTAGAGTTGTCTGTATTGGTATTCGCAGAGTTACCAGCCAGATTAGGGTTATCATTCAACAAGCCCTGATAGATAGGCAGAAACTCATGACCTGGTACGTATGTATCGTAAGAGCTCTTCACCTCTGAATCAACACCTACCAAAGAGTAGCTTACCGACTCCTTAGCCTTGTATGGAGAACGACGGAAGGTTCCGTGCTCCTTCAACTGAGCCAAACGACCCTGATCATAGAAGAATCCCCAACGAATCAAATCGAAACCACGACCGTACTCGCAACCGAACTCCTTTGGACGCTCTACATTGGCAATCTGCTCGAAGAGCTTATCCTTGCTATTGAAGTCTGAAAGCTTCAAGTCCTTCAGGTTGGCACGCTCACGAACCTGGTTAATCCAGTAGATAGCCTGCTGTGTAGGACCGTTCACCTCGTTCTCGCACTCTGCAGCACGAAGCAAAACGTCTGAATAACGCATCATACGGAGGTTGATACCGCAATGAAGACCGGTTGTCACCTTATCATAAAGGTTGGTACGGAAATTGGTCCACTTAGCGATAGGAAGACCACCATAGTTGTTGTTGGTTATGATGGTATCAGAAGCTGTCATCTCGCTCTTGTAAGCTACGTTACCATTCTCAAAACCAACCCAGTCAGTCTCGTATGTACCGATAGTCCAGTAGAGACGTGGATCCAACTTACCAGCTGTGGTACGCTCCTGCTTGAAGAGGTTGTACAACCAAGGAGAAGCAGAGAGGTCAGCCCATCCACCGAATCTACCTGGAGCGAAGTTAGACTCAACGGCATGTCCCTGTGTAGCGTTAGGGCTTGTATTGACTGGAGTCCACTCATCATCCACACCCTGTGAACCGTAGTCGAGATACTGAATCTCGAAGAGGCTCTCGGCATTGTTCTCATAAGCAGAACCCTCACGGAAGTTGTCGCCATAGTTGGCCATCAGCTTGTAAGAGCCATACTTCTTATTCATGATGTCCTTGAGTACGGTGAGCGCATCGCTATACTTATGGCGCTGCATCAGAGTACGGGCATAGTAACCGGCAGCGGCACCGCAGGTAGCACGACCCTTTGCCCACTCGCCACCAGCATCACGGGAAGGAAGAAGTGTCATCGCCTCTGCGAAATCCTTCTCCACCTGATCGAGCACATCGTCGTAGGTACTGTTTTTGCCATAGAGACCATCCAGAGAAGAATAGTTGGCATAATCAGTTATCAGCGCAGGATTCTGGTAATATCCTGCCAATGTATAGTATGAATAACCGCGGAGGAAGAGAGCCTGTCCCTTGATTCGCTTCATGCTTTCGCTGAGCGAAGCATCATCGCCTGTGGTACGTGAAAGAATGAAGTTACATACATTAATAGTATAGTAAGCCTCACGCCAAGGCCACATGGAGATTTCATCCGTCACAGGGTCGTCCATGTCATCGAATGGCATGTACCATACCTGTGATGAGTTCCATACCTCATCGCCACGTGTCACATCGAGGGTATAACCCACACGTGCCGAAGAACCTTCCATACGAATATGGTTGTATGCTGCAATAACGCACTCCTCCAGATCATCAGCATTGAAACCGAAGGTACCGGTGGTCTGCTGGTTAGGATTGGTAACATCCAACTTGTCCTCGCAAGATGTGGTAGCCATAGCACCGAGGCCAAGGAAGAGAGCTAATGATAATTTATATAGTTTCATATCAAATGTCCTTTTAAATAATAATGAATCTTATTCTTGTCTATTCTCATTATTAGAATGTGAAATGGAGACCGCACATAAACGTTCTGGCACTTGGGAAAGAGCAGAAGTTGTAACCTGGGGTAAAGGTACCGCCGGCGTAGTCTACATTATATCCATGATAGCCTGTGAAGGTGTAGAGGTTCTGTGCTGATACATAGAGACGTACACCACTTACATATCCACCAAACCACTTGTCTGGGAAGTTGTAGCCCAACTCTACGTTGGCTATCTTCCAGTAAGCAGCATTCTGAATCTTGCGAGAGCTGAAGAGGTCGTTCCATGCCAATGTTGCATTGTTGGCTGCGTAGGTACGTGGAACACTTGAAAGGTAGGTACCATCCTCTGACCAACGGTTGGCATCCAGCATTCCTACTTCCTTGTTGCCATAGCCGTAGCAAGAGTTCAAGCTATTATAGATATCATCTGATACGTGATAATTCAATACTCCGTATGTAGAGATGTTGAGGTCGAAACCCTTATACTCCAAGTGAGTGCTCAAACCGAAGTTTACCTTTGGAAGACCACTGCCCAATACGGTCTGGTCGTAAGCATCGATTACGCCATCAGGAGTTCCGTCAGGACCTGAGATATCCTCATAGAGGCAGTCACCGACATTGGCACCCTGCTGAACAGCATTGTTGTCCAAATCTTCCTGAGTACGGGCGATTCCCTTGTAAACCCAACCGTAGAACTGACCAATCTCCTGACCTACGTAAGTAGCGTATGCACCAGAAATGTATGAATCCTTACCGATACCCAGAGAGGTTACCTTGTTCTTCAGGGTACTTACGTTGGCGCTGATATCATACTTGAGGGCATGATCGCGGTTGCGGTAGGTAGCGCTGAACTCGAAACCACTGTTCTCCATAGAGGCAGCGTTCATGGTTACAGAGGTGTTGGATACACCGGTCTGTGCTGGCACAGGAACTGAGTAAAGCAGGTCTTCTGACTTGTTCTTATACCACTCGGCAGTGAACTCCAAACGGTTGTTGAACATTGCCAGGTCGATACCCACGTTGGTGGTCTTCTTCTTCTCCCAAGCGATATCGTTGTTCACGAAGGTAGAAACAGCAGAACCGGTTACAGGACTGTTGCCGAAGCTGTAAGTCATGTTGTTACGGTTCATGCTAGCCATATACTGGTACTCACCGATGTTCTCGTTACCAAGCTCACCGTAGCTGGCACGAATCTTGAACATGTTAACGATGTCGCGGCTGATAGGGAAGAACTTCTCCTTATCGAAACGCCAACCTAAAGATACAGATGGGAAGGTTGCCCAACGGATGTTCTTGCTCAAACGGGAGCTACCATCACGACGTACTACTGCAGAAAGCAGGTACTTCTCATCATAGTTGTAGTTCAAACGACCTACGTAAGAAGCCAGGCTATGCTTGAACTCGTATGACTCAGAGTAAGTGTTCTTGGCATTCTGAAGCTGGAGGAAGTATGGCTCAGTGAAATTGATACCCCAACCAGTAAGGAGGTTGGTATTTTCCTCCTCGTATGTCATACCGGCGAGCAGGTTGATGTTGTGCTTGCCAATCTTGCCATCGTATGTGATGGTATTCTCAACCAAGGCGTCGCTGTAGTTGCGTGAGCCCTTGGTAAGGCGCTCATTCTCCTTGGCAAGATATACACGGTTGCTCTGAATCCAGGAAGGAATCCAGGTCTTATCCTTTGCCTCTGTCTTGCTGTAAGAGAGGTTTACATTATAGTGAAGACCATGGTTCTTGCTCTTGATGCCTACCATACCCAACAGGTCAACATCAGCAGAAGCTGTACCTACGAAGCGGTCAACCAAGGTGTTGCGCTGCAAGAGGTTATTCACCAACAATGGGTTGGATGCAGAGATATCTCCATGTACGCCATCATAATATACACCATAACCGTAAGCATCGTAGCGATAACCGTTTGCAGCACCAACCTTGTCATCGAGAACCCATGTTGACTTATCGTAAGCCTTGATGGTAGGCTGCATCAGAAGTGTACCACGGAGCACGTTGGTTACATCACCGTAAAGACCCTGAACATACTCTGAGGCATTGGAAAGACCCATGTTGTCCTGGTCAGAGTGAGAGTAAACCATGCTTGTACGGAACTTCACGAACTTGGTGTCCATGGTATTGTTCACACGGGCTGTGTAACGCTCGTAGTTAGGACCTGCACCTTCCAAGGTACCCTTCTGGTTATAGTAGTCGAGAGATACATTATAAGTACTGTGTGAACTACCACCGCTGAGGGCTACGTTGTGATTCTGGCGGATACCAGTCTTGAACACTTCGTCAAACCAATTTGTATTGGTAGCATCCTGGAAGTGATACTTGCCATCCTCGCCCATCTTGTAACCACCAGGCAGAGGAGTATTGGAGTTAGAACAAGCCTGACCGAGATAGTTGCTATACTGGTCGGCATTCATCACATCATATACATCGCCAGGAATCTGGTCAACGCCAAAGTAACCGGAGTAGTTCACCTTCAGAGGCTGGTCTTTCTTACCATTCTTGGTAGTGATAATAACGACACCATTCGCAGCACGAGAACCATAGATGGCACCCGCAGAAGCATCCTTCAGAATCTGGATGGTCTCGATATCATTAGGAGAGAAGTCACGGATAGTGGTACCCATTGGCACACCATCGATGACATAAAGAGGAGCTGTGCTACCGAAAGAACCGATACCACGAATTCTCACACTAGGATCTGCACCAGGCTGACCGTCTGATGTAATCTGCACACCGGCAACCTTACCTTCAAGCATAGTAGAGATGTTAGAGTTTGACACCTTCTTCATCTCCTCAGCATTTACGATAGATACAGAACCGGTAAGGTCTGCCTTTTTCTGTGTACCATAACCCACTACTACAACCTGGTCGAGCACCTGATTGTCGGCAGAGAGTTGGATAGATTCGATAATGGCACGACCGCGCACTGCAATCTCACGCTCCTTGTAGCCAAGATAGCTCACGAAAAGAGTCGCATTAGCCTTTACTCGAATTTCGAAATTACCATCTAAGTCGGTAACTGCACCAGTCTTGGCATCTTTAGTCTTAACTGTTGCACCAATCAGAGGTTCACCCTGATCATCTACAACATGTCCCTTGACCGTGATCACCTGATCTTGTGCAACTGCAGCCATTGCGGGCATTGGGGTGACAAAAGAAGCACCACCAACAGCACCTAGGCATAGCATCATAGAGAATAATTGTTTCCTCATTGCTTATCAATTTTTAGGTTTATACTTTGTTTATTCTATTTTTACAGTTTGTTATTGCTTCGTCCGTTCTCTTTTTAGGTTGCGGATGAAATGATAAATGTCAGCTAAACTAGACATCAACCATCAAATTTCAGTGCAAAAGTACAATTAACCGGATTATATTGGGTGGACAATTGGGTTTTATAGGTGGACAAAACGCATAAACAGTGGATTTTTAAGGATATTACGTGCTTATCCACCAGTTGTGTACCCACACATACAAAACAAGGGGTTACTTGACCTATATCAAGTAACCCCTCGGTTTTATTTTGTTTACTTAACAAATTATCACATCCTGGAACATTATTTCTCCGAAGAATCTAAGGAGAACTATGCCATATCTGAACCCTGAGAATCCAACTGATCCTTATATGCAGTCGGCGAGATGCCAAACTGCTTGGTGAAGCAACGGGTGAAATACTTCGGATCGTTGAAGCCTACACGGTAGGCTATCTCCGTAATATTTCGGTTGGAAGTTTTATCAGCCATCATCTTGCGCGAGATGTCGAGACGGTAGTTGCGGATAAACTGGGCTGTTGGCAAGCCTGTCTCCTTGGAGAGATTCTTGCTCAGTACACTGCGGGATATACCCAAGGTATCTGCCAGTTCCTGTACACCAAACTCCGAATTATCGTAATTCTTCTCCATCACATCCATCACTTCTTCCATGAATGGACGCATAGTCTCCTCTACCATCTTCCTGTCAGCCTCAATGCTCTTTTTCTGACTGTCCTGATAACGCTTCTGGTTCTGCAGAATCATCTGGATGCGACTCTGCAGCTTTTCAGGTTCATCACTTTCCTTCATCGCAGCCTCAATAGGACGGTACAGAGCCTCTACTTCCTCTTCGCGCATCTTGTTGAGACGGCGCACATAAGCATATTGGAGCAAGGCGATGATACCTATTATAATAAGGGTAACAAACCACCAGCTCTTCCAGAAATAAGGAGTAATCTGAACTTCTACAGAAATCACCTGCTCCTTGTCGGAATTGATAGATGGGATATATTTCACCTCAAACTTATAGTCTCCAGCTGGCAGAGTGGAATAACGCACACTATGCTGACCAGCCTTGAGTTGAACCCACTCATTCTCGTATCCCTTCATGCGATAAAGGTACACACCCTGTGTCTCGCAGCCATAATTGAGCGCAGAGAAAAAGAGGGTGAACGACTTATCACTCTCATGGATACGCAACTTTCTGGCAATAGAAATGTCTTCTTCCAGATAATCGCTGCCGGCAAAGACAGGCTGGTTATCTACCAGAAGTTCGGTAAAGCACAACTTACCCGTCTGATGCACAGAACGGTTTATACCCTTTACAGCCATCATACCCGCATCGGTGCCCAGGAATATTTCGCCCTTGGCATTGCGGATGGCTCCATTGAAATAGAACTGCGAACTGATCAGACCATCTTCACGGGAGAAACTGCAGAAAGCCTCGGTCTTCGGATTGAAGATAGAGAGTCCGTTATCGGTAGCTATCCACAACATCCCCTGGTTATCCTCTACAATACCCTTCACGATATTGTTGGCAAGTCCGTTATTGGTGGTATACGACTTCACTTGAGGCTTTCCGTTTTTATCGCTGGTATAGCAATACAGACCGTAGCCGTTACTGCCCATCCATATCTTTCCATCCTTAGCCTGGCAGAAAGACAATATCTTATCGAAGACTCCACTCTTCGGATTGTCGAGTTTATACTGATGATACGTCACAGCGAAATCGCCCTTGCCATGAGGACGCGACTTGAGGTCGACCTCTACCATTCCCCGCACACAACCCATCAGGAGTTTGCCCTTTCGGGTTATCAGAGAACCGATGCAGCCGCGCACATTCTGGCATCCCCTGAAAGGTTCGATGAGTTGGCGGCGCTTCATATCATAGAAGAAGAGACCGTCATTGGTTCCGAGCCACATACCATCATTGATAGGATCGTAAGCCAAGGCACCGGCAAAGTTAAGTAAATGCTGATGCTTTGCATCTATCACCAGAGGAATAATCTTGCCCGGCTGACTGAGATTCATCACAGCAAAGCCCCTTCCCCAGGTACCAATCCAGAGCTGATTGCGGTTATCGGCTGCAAGAACCGAGACGGTATTATGCGGCAAACCGGAATTTGCCACCGTATAATGAACAAAGTTCATGCTGCCTGGAGTCAAGGCATTGAGACCTCCCTCTACTGTTCCTACCCACAGGGTTCCGTCGGCTGCCGCATACATAGCATTGACAGCATTAGGAGAGATACTGCCCGGGGTGGCGGGGTCGTGACGGTAGAATTCCAAATTCAGCTGACGTGGAGCCAACTTGATAACACCACCTGTCTCGGAACCTACCCATATCTGTCCGTTCTTAGAGAAAAGACTGTTAATAAAGTTGCTGCTCAGCGGATTCACAGCCGTAGCCGTGTTCCAATGTTCTATCTCTCCGGTCTTATCATTGAAGATATCTACGCCACAGAGCGTTCCTACCAGAAGTTTGTCATCTGGAGAAACGGCAAGGCTCGTCACTACTTCGTGCTGGAGCGAATGGTCGGTAGCAGAGCAATGGAATTCCTGCTTGCCACTATTAAACAATCCGCGATTCGTACCCATCCATATCTTACCATGATAATAAATAAGCGCCCCCCCATACCGACCTTCGAGCGGAGGAAACAGGGATGAGATATTCTTTGCTACGAGCCGATTGTTCTTCACAGAAAACTCGCTCACTACTCCATTGTTGCATAATACAACCGTTCCTCTGCGATAGACATCACAGATTCCGAGGTCGGGAGCATTATAAGGATAGGATGTGGACAAGACGCTGTTCACCTCGCCCTTTTCGTTAAAGCCGAAACGGGTAAGCTGGTTGAAAGAAAGCATCCATATATTGCCCTTTGCATCACAATATGTTCGGGTGCAAAGGTTCTTGAAAACTTTGTTGAGTTGTGCCTCTACCTGGCTGTTCTCACAAGGTGGAACAACAGGCTGCATCGTTTTGAGGTCGAGAACCTGTGGACCTTCTTCGAAAGCCACCCAAAGGCGCTTGAAATGATCTTCGCAAGTATTGCGGCAGCTGTTGCTTCGCAGACTGATACCAGGAGCCCCCAAACCGAAGTTCATGAAATTGAAACCATCGTAGCGTACCAGTCCACCACCATGCGTACTGATCCATACGAAGCCGTAAGAGTCCTGAAAGATATCATCAGCAAAATTATTCGGCATACCTGCAGCCATATTGAGATAGCTTACATTATAGCGACTAGGCAGCCCACCTTGCGCCCAACTGCTCAAGGTTATGAAGAATGCTGCTATGATGGAAAAAATGTATCTAGTCATTAACTATTCTTTTGCTCTTTTCTGTCTTCTATTTTAACGTAAATGAAAGAACCAACAGCAATCAAAGCCAGAAATATATACATTCCTAATAATCCGTAATCCATAATTATTGCCTTTTCTGTTCTTTGCGATCATCAATTTTGGCATAAATAAATATTCCTGCTGCCAAAAGCAACAAAAAGCCATACATAATAAACAATCCAGTATCCATATTATTTTCCTTTCTTTTTATTATTTTTATCTTTGTCCTTTCGTAAACAGTACAATCCTAAGGCAAACAGCAATGCCGCAACTAGAACTGCACCTATTACAACCCATGTTGAGTCTTCTTGACCAAACATTTTGGCTAAAACATAGCCCGTTATTAAATATTTAGATATATCTAATAGCCATTTTCCGATTTCTCCAAACATTTTTATTAAGTTTTTAAACTTCTGATTGCAAAAGTACGAAGAAAAAACGAAACAAAAGAATTTTTATCAAGAAAAAACGTTCCTAGAAGTGTAAATTTACAACTCTAGGAACGTTCATATAGGAATATACTTGCGTTTTAGAACTCAAGAATCATGCTCTGGCGAGGACGGAGCTTCACGTTCTTGTTGATAAGAACGGTGCGACCGTTTGTAACATCCGTAGCCTTGTCATGAGAACCGATAATCTCTGCATAACGGGAAACATTCAGCTCGTTTGCCTCGTTCTTGCCGTTGATCACCGTCATCACATTCTTACCCTTATACTGGCGGGCAATTACGTAAACACCCTTCTGAGGACAGAACTGGGTCTGCTTGCCCTTAGTAATCACTTCATTGCCCTGACGCCAATGCAACAGGTTGCTGAGCCAGTTGAACATCTGGTTCTCTGCCTGTGTTCTACCCTCTGCTGTAAAGGCATTGTGCTTATCACCAGCCCAACCGCCAGGGAAGTCCTTGCGTACATTGCCATCGGTTACACTCTTGGTACCGTTCATCAGCACCTCTGTACCATAATAGAGCTGAGGAGTGCGGTTGATGGTCAGAAGCAATGACAGTGCCTGCTTCAAAGCCAGAGTATCCTTGCCTTCACCCAGGAAGCGGTCGGTATCATGATTCTCGATAAATGCCATTACGCTCTTTGGATTAGGATAGAGATAGTCGTAGCAGAACACGTTGTAGAGACGATTCATGCCGTTCCACCAGTCATCGGTCTCCTCTTTCTTTGCACTGTTGATGCGGTCGAAGAAAGCGAAATCCATAACGGTTGGCAGATAGCTGTTCTTCTCTGAAAGTTTGCTGTCCTTCTGCCAGGCAGCAGTATAGGCAGGCTCGGTTACCCAAGTCTCGCCTACGGTATTGAAGTGAGGATACTCCTCGCCCAGCACCTTCATCCAGTGTGCCATCGCATCGCGGTCGGCATAAGGATAGGTATCCATACGGATGCCGTCGATACCAGCGCTCTCTATCCACCACTCGCTGTTCTGAATCAGATACTTGATAACATGTGGGTTGCGCTGGTTGAGGTCAGGCATGGTTGGAACAAACCAGCCGTCTACGGTTTCAGTGAGATCAACCTTGCTGGCGTATGGGTCAAGTACCGGAGTCAGCTTATAACTGGTCTGCAGATACTTATCGTTCACCTTAGCAGCGCCATCCACCGTACCGATGTTCTTCTGATGCTCGGCAGTCTGATTTTCAGGAGCCAGCCATTCTGGTTTATTAAACCAGTCCTTTGAAGGCATATCGGCAACCCAAGGATGCTCGAAGCCGCAATGGTTGAAAATCATATCCATCACAATCTTCAAACCTTTCTTATGAGCCTCATCTATCAGCTGCTTATAATCGGCATTGGTTCCGAAGCGTGGGTCTACACGATAATAATTGGTGGTAGCATAACCATGATAGCTGCTGTTCTTGCCGTTACTTGGACTGTCGTTCTCCAAAACCGGGGTAAACCACAGAGCGGTTACACCCAACTGGTTAAAATAATCCAAGTGCTGGCGGATTCCCTCCAGGTCGCCACCATGTCGCAGACTAGGCTCTGCACGGTTGCAGGTCTTATCACGCATCGTCTTAAAGGCATCGTTCTTCAGATTGCCGTTGGCAAAACGGTCTGGCATCAGCATATAGAGCACATCTTCATTAGAGAAACCGATGCGCTTATCGCCCGCCATCTCACGGTTTTTCAACACATACTTCACCTTCTTCGACTGTTTGCCCTGCTTGAAGTTGAGGGTCATCTCACCAGCCTTTGCCCCATCGAGGTTAAGATAAACCAGGAGATAATTAGGAGAATCAAGGCGGGCGATGCTGTCTACCTTCACACCCGGATAGTCTACCGTTACATCGGCATTCTTGATATCCTTGCCATACACCATCAGCTGGAGTGAAGCATCTTTCATGCCCACATACCAGTCGGTAGGTTCAATGCGGTTCACGTTGACCGCTGCATTCATACTTATTGCACTACTCATAAGCAATAAAGAAGCTATTATCTTTTTCATATTACACCTTATTATATATATAAACTATTTCTGATAAAGTATCAGGGCTGACTGAGGGGCAACCTCAACTTCCTTTCCCGAAACAAAGCCTAAGCCTTCCTCGTTGATCACACCGTTGCAGCAAGCCACGGTATAATTACCCTCAGGAATCTGCATCTTCTTTGCCTCCTTATTGAAGTTATAGATCACGATGATATTCTTCCAGGCATCAATGCCCTCCAGATTCTTGAGCTGGAAACCTACGAGGCAAGTCTGCTGACAAGGCAGGAACTCCAGATGCTGACGTACCTTATCGCCTGTTGAAAGACGGAATGCCGGATGATTCTTGCGGAGCTGGATCAGACTCTTGTAATAAGCAAACGCCTGCGGATACTTCTGCAGATTGGTCCAGGTAAACTGGTTGATGCTGTCAGGAGAATTATAGCTGTTGTGTACTCCCTTCTTGTCGCGGAGCATCTCTTCGCCGGCAAGGATGAAAGGAACACCCTGTGAAGTGAATACGCAGGTCTGCGCAAGCTTATCGATGCGGAGCAACTCGGCAGTACGTATTGCTTCAGGGATATTCTTGTCGGTAAGAGATGCGATGCTTGCCTTCAAACGGTCTACCAGACACATATCGTCATGACAGCTTACATAACTGATCTGCTCGGTAGGATTGTTGGTCCAGGGCTTCTTGTCATAGTTCACCTTTGTCATATCCACCTGCGGATGAGCAATGCCACCCACGATACCGAACTTCAGACTCTCCTCCTGACCTGTAAGACCAGCCAGGAGCGCACCCTTATGGTCATCAGAGAAAGGACCACGGAGCGCATCGCGCATATCATCGCTGAAAGCACCGATACCCTTGAGCTGCTGGGTATTCGCCTTCACCGCCAGTTTCTCGGTAGGATAAGCACAACTGCCTGCACTCCATCCCTCACCATAAATATAGATGCTAGGATCGATGCGGTTTACCATCTCACGGATAGCCTGCATGGTTTCAATGTCATGAACACCCATCAGGTCGAAACGGAAACCATCGATATGATATTCGTCTATCCAGTATTTCACGCTCTCCAGCATATACTGACGCATGAGAGGCTTTTCAGAAGCAGTCTCGTTGCCACAGCCTGAACCGTCAGAATACTTACCATCCTTGGTCTTGCGATAATAATAATCAGGATAGGTACGCTGGAAATTGCTGCCGTTGATATCGAAAGTATGGTTATATACGGCATCAAAAATCACTCGAATGCCTGCCTTATGCAGCGCCATCACCATCTCCTTGAACTCCTTGATGCGGGTTGCTGGAGAATAAGGGTCGGTAGCGTAACTGCCTTCCGGCACATTATAGTTCTTCGGATCATAACCCCAGTTGAACTGTGGTTTGTCGAGTCGGGTCTCATCAATAGAAGCGAAATCGAATACAGGCTGGAAGTGGATGGCGTTGATGCCCAGATTCTTGAGGTATTCGATGGCCTTAGGCTCGGTGAGGGCGAGATATTTACCCTTATATTTCAAGCCGGATGTAGGAGAAATGGAGAAATCACGCACGTGAAGCTCGTAGACAACGAGATCGGCTGGCGATTTCAGGGCAGGACGCACGTCCTTATCCCATCCAGATGGATCGGTATCATACAAATCTACGATGGCGCCACGGTTTCCGTTCACACCTACTGCTTTGGCAAATGTACCTGGTGTTTCACCCTTGCCAATATCAAAGGTATAGAACTTTCCCTTGAGGTCGCCCTTTACTGTAGCCTCCCAGCGTTCATCGCCCAACCTCTTCATTTTCAGCGTTTTATAAGCCTTTCCTCCATGACCTTGCTTATAAAGTCGGAGGGTTACAGAAGACTTTTGGGCTGTTGGAGCATTCAGGATAAACATGGTTTTCTCCTTGGAATACATCATCTCATTGAATGTCTGCTGGGCATTCAATGAAGTTGGTAAAACGGTTGCTGTCAATGCTGCAATTATTAGTTTTTGGATATTCATATCGTTAAGTCGTTGTTATACAGGACATTAAAGCGAACTGAGCGAAGAAAACCGTGACAAATTATCTACGCTCATTTTTAGCGTATTTCCGACCAACCGGACAATTGGAAGGAAATACGGAAATTATAGGCTTATTTAGCGAGCAATGAGATGGCGAAACCACCACCACGTGCTTCATTAATCTTCAAAACATCACCCTTCTTCACAGTCTTGTGGATGATCTGATAAGATTTAGGGTTCTTCTCGTAGTCAGCATTCTTGCCGTCCTGATAGATAGCGCAAACATACTTCTTGCCCTTATCCAGGAAGTCGAGCTTTACTACAGCTGTGCGGGCTGCATCAGTCTTACCACCAATAAACCAGTTGTCGGTTCCCTTTGCCTTGCGGGCTACGGTGATATACTTAGCTGGCTCTGCCTCCAGATACTTGGAGTCATCCCAGTCGCAAGCTACGTCGCGGATAAACTGGAAGGCATCATCATACTTCTCATAATGCTCTGGAAGATCGGCAGCCATCTGCAGCGGACTGTACATTACGAGATAGAGAGAAAGCTGACCACAGAGAGTGGTATGAACATAACTCTTATTGTTGCTCCACTCAGAAAGCTTGGTCTCAAAGATACCAGGAGTATAATCCATCGGACCACCCTGCAAACGGGTGAATGGCAACATTACGGTATGATAAGACTTGTTACCGCCAAATGCCTCATATTCTGTACCACGTGCACTCTCGTTGCCAACCAGGTTAGGCCAGGTGCGGCAGATACCTGTAGGACGGGTTGCCTCGTGGGCATTTACCATGATATGATGCTTGGCAGCGGTCTCAATGACACGCTGGTAGTGATTGTTCATCAACTGGCTGTAGTGATACTCACCTCTTGGGATGATATCACCTACATAACCGGTCTTCACGGCATCATAACCATATTTGTTCATCAGGTTGAAGGCATCTTCCAGGTGACGCTCGTAGTTGAGAGCTGCAGAAGATGTCTCGTGGTGCATCATCAGCTTCACGCCCTTAGAGTGAGCATATTCGTTGAGCATCTTGATATCGAAGTCAGGATATGGAGTCACGAAGTCGAAGACATCGAGCTTCTGATGACCGAACCAGTCTTCCCAACCTTCGTTCCAGCCTTCTACCAATACTTCCTGCAAACCGTTCTTGGCTGCAAAGTCGATGTAGCGCTTCACTTCCTCGTTGGTTGCACCATGAGTACCGTTAGGCTTGCACTTGCTGTAATCGGTTACACCGAGACGCACAGATGGCAGATCGTTGGTATAGCTCCAGGTCTTGGTGCCTACAATCATGTTCCACCATACACCGCAGTACTTGGTAGGATGAATCCAGGATGTATCCTTAATCTTGCAAGGCTCGTTGAGATTCAAAGTCAACTTGCATGAAAGCATATCACGGGCATCATCACTTACCATCACGGTACGCCAAGGGGTATTGAATGGAGTCTGGATAAATCCCTTTCTGCCCACGGCATCAGGAGTGAGCCATGACTCGAAGGTCAATGTTTTCTCGTCCAGATTGAGGTGCATGGTAGGATAATCCAGACAGGCAGCCTCATGGATGTTGATGTAGAGTCCGTCCTTGGTCTTCATCTGGAGAGAGGTCTGAACACCGGTATCAGAGAAGACGGTGGTAGATGAATTACTCTTGTAAGCTTCACGGTTTTTCGCAATAATTGGGCGAATGCCTGTCAATGGAGTAATGTTGTAATCATACTCCTGTGTATCATAATCACCAGGAATCCAGTAAGCGGTATGATCGCCTGCCATGGCAAACTGGGTATGCTCCTCCTGGATGACGAAATAATTCAGACTCTCCTGCTGTGGGAACTCATAGCGCAAGCCCATACCATAATCATATACACGGAAACGGATGGTGATGTTACGCTTAGAAGCAGCCTGGTTCAGGTTTACCTCCATCTCGTTGTAATGGTTGCGGATGGTAGCGGTCTCGCCCCATACCGGCTTCCAGGTTTCATCGAAGGTCGATGTCTTGCTGCCGGTTTCAGTAAAACCATCCATCAGGCTGGTTTCCTCCATGCCCTTAGAGGCATGTTTATCCTTAGCCAGTTCCAATCCTAAGTGGGATGGCTTGCATACAGTCTTTCCCTTATAGCTCATCTCATAGGTAGGCTGTCCCTTTTCGGTCAAAGAGAATGTTACCGAGACATTGCCGTTAGGCGACTTTATGGTCTGGGCTGCTGCCAACATAGGAAGCAAGAGACCCATCACTAATACATTCAGTTTTTTCATACTGTTCAGTTGTTGTTTATTCTTGTTTTTGAATCTTCGTTAGTTTATCTCAATCATTATCTGTTTATTCTTAAGATAGTGCAAAGATACAAAAAACAAAAATACCCTCCACGTTTTGGGAGGGTATTTTTCTGCAAATGAGTGTGCAAACGTTTGCACTGTATATATAATCATGTTAGTTAGACTCTTCCAGACTGCGAAATCATTTCGGTGATACTCTGCACGAAACGCTTGTCAGCAGCCAGATCCTCTATGTTGAGGTGCATGCGATAACGCCAGTAATGCTTAGGGTTAGCCGGGATATTGATACGCTCGGCATCGGCATCTGGTAGACGGAGAGCCTCATCGGTAGCCAACCAGTCCTGGATGCTCAATATGCAGAGCATGGATGGAGAGGTGAGATGGCGGCTGATGATGTCACTAGCCAACCAGCCTGGGAGTGGATGAGGTGCTGGTCCCTGACGGTAGAGCATCGTATTGTAATACTCCTGGGTACGCTGGACATTCTCATCCCACCACATGCGCAGAGTAGGCATATCGTGGCTCGAAATGGTACATACCGAGCGGTATGGGTTACGGCTCAGATGTCCGAACTTAACCGATGGATCCTTTGGCATGCTCTGGAGTTCCAGACTCAATATCTTCAACTCGTCCATTACCCAAGGCACACAGTCTGGCACCATACCGAGGTCTTCGGCACAAACCAGCATGCGGGTAGCCTGAACCAGTTTAGGCAACTTTTTCATCGCCTCCTGATACCAGAACTGGTTGTTGCGGCGATAGAAATAGTCGTTGTAAAGGCGGTTGAACGCAGCCTTGTCATTATCATAGAGCGACTCGTAGATAAAGTCGAGCTGGGCTGAGATACGTGGATGGAAGACGCCAGGGTTGGTATGATCGCGTACGAAGAGTACATCGCTAATCAGGGCATACAAGCCATCACGCAGCCAGAGTTCCTTCTCATCTGTTGCGTCAGCAAAGAGTGCTTCTACCTTGCGCTGGGTATCTACCTCAGGCTTCATCTGATAACGTTCGTCATCCAGACGGTCGAGATACTTCTCCTTTACCTCGCCGGCACGCTCATGGAACACACGGTCCAATACCCAATCGGTAATGAACGGACGGGTGAAACGGTCTTCCTGGAAGTGCAAACCATAGCTTTCTATCTCTTCACGGCTCATAGCAAGCGCCGGTGCAAACTGTCCGAGCAATCCATGTACGCTATGTACCGGAATCTCCCAGATACGGAAGAAGCCCAATACGTGGTCGATGCGGTAAGCATCAAAGTATCTTGCCATGTTCTTGAAACGGCGGTTCCACCACTGGCAGCCATCCTTCAGCATCTCAAACCAGTTATAGGTAGGGAATCCCCAGTTCTGACCATTGGCAGAGAAGTCATCTGGTGGAGCACCCGCCTGACCATTGAGGTTGAAGTATTTAGGTTCCGTCCATACATCGCAACCATTGCGGTTTACACCGATTGGAATATCACCCTTCAAAATAACGCCCTTAGTCTTGGCATGCTCGTGAGCCTCCTGCATCTGTCGGTCCAGTACGAACTGTACGAAATAGAAGAACGCCACGTTCTTGTAAGCAGCAGTCTTAGGGTCGGCAAGCGCCTTGCGCTCAGCCTCATCCCATACCTGATGATCTGGCCACTGGTTGAAATCAGCCGTACCATTCTTATCACGCAGGTATGAATATTGTGCGTAAGGAACCAGCCACAGTTCAGTATCCTGGAAGAAAGCCTTGTATTCGGCTGTCTTCATCATCTTTCCACCTTCCTGATTGAAGATTTGGCGCAAGTAATTTATCTTGAAATCATTTACCTTTTCGTAATCTATCTTATCCAGTGCATTCAACTCAGCACGTGTCTTCTCAGCCTCAGCACGAGCCTTGGCATCCTTCAGCTCAGGGAGAGCATGGAGGTCGGCATACTGTGGATGAATAGCGAAGACGCTGATGCAGCTGTATGGATAACTGTCGGTCCATGTATGAGTGATGGTGGTATCATTGATAGGAAGGAGCTGGAGCACCTTCTGACCGGTAGAAGCCACAAAATCAATCATGGTCTTCAGGTCACCGAAATCACCGATACCGGCACTCTTACGGGTACGCAATGAGAATACAGGCACCTGCGTTCCGGCAAGTTTGCGGTTATACAGAGCGAAGGAAGCCTGGTCGAGTTCATAAGATACCAACTCACCTGCCTTCATCTCCGGCAAATCCACGGTTCTGTTCATGCTGTTTTCCCAGAGAAGCTCGTTCTTTGCATTTCTGAAAGCCACGAACTTAAACTCCAGATGACTGCCCTCAAGATGAGTCGCATCAATATCAGCCACCCATTCATTATAGGTATGCTGAGTCATCGGAAGAATCTTCTGCACATCCCAAGCACCCAAAGCTTTATCAGCACCCAATACACCCAGACGCTCACCATCGCGAAGCTGAGGAGCACGGACTATCAGACGCACAATCTTGCTGCCCGTTTCCGGCTTCATTACCTGTGGAACCTGATGATTGATGCAATCGGTAAAGGCACTGCTGTAGAGGAAAGCATCCTCAGGCATTGCCTTCCAATGATCGTAAAGGGTATAAACCGCAGCCTTCTTGGCATTTACTTCGAGCTGATGCTTAATCATAAGCCATTCGGTCTTGACTGCTCTACCTTCACGTTCTACACAATAATAATAGGTATACGATTTTTCTGGTGATTCAACACACCAGTCGCATGCCCATCTTTCACCATCTGTTGTCTCGAGAGGAAGTTTCAGTTCACCTTCCTCCGTCTGAATGTTTACGACGATCTGTTCGCCGAACATTGCTTTATACTCAATATTAAACTGTACTGTCATAAGACTCTTAAAGGCTCTTGAAAATGTTATAATTTATATTTGCTGCTACAAAGGTAAGAAAAACGTATGAAAAACGTATCAGAAATTTGCATTTTTTCTCACACAAACCTTGCAAACGTTTGCACATTCCCCACTCCGTAGAAACAATCAATTAATCGTTCACTCTGTTACTTACACCTATTTCTTATACTTGATGATACTCACAGACAGCGCACCCGCAATCAGCAGGATACCTGCCACAATCATCATATCGCTCTGATGAGAACCCACCAGACTCAGGACAGTTCCACCGCAGATGGCAGCCACAATCTGAGGGATACAGATGGTTCCGTTAAACAGACCGAGATAAGCACCCATGTGACCATATCCCTGCAAAGCATTGGTAACAAAGGTGAAAGGCATCGCCAGCATGGCTGCCCAACCGGCACCAATCATCAGGAATGGGATAAACTGCAAGTACTGGTCATGCAGGAATGGAATGAGAGCAAAGCCCACGCCACCAATAATCAAGCTGACAGCGTATGCCACCTTCGTATTCTTAAACTGAGGGAGAACGACAGCCCAGATAACACTACCTACCGCCTGTACGGCAAAGAGAATGCCCACCCAGTTGCCTGCCTCCTGGAATGCTTCAGAAGCAGGATCGGTCGTATTCCATACGGTTTCAGCGATGGCTCCAGTAGAATAATTCCAAAGATAAAGGAAACCAGCCCAGCAGAAGAACTGAACCAGTCCCACCTTCCAGAAGGTAGATGGCGCCTTGCGGAGCAAAGTAATCCAACCGGCCTTGTCTTCAGAAGCCTCAGCATTAGGATTCTTCACTCTTCCCTCTTCACTCTTCGCTTCATTATAGTCCGCATACTGCTGTGGATTCCACTCCTTCACCTTCATCGAGGTGTAGATAACACAGAGAATCAGGATAGCCGCACCGATATAGAACGACCAGATGACAGAATCAGGAACCACACCCTTCTCAGCATAATTCTTGATACCGAGGAAGGTAAAGAGGAATGGGAAGATATATCCGGCTACAGAACCAGCATTGCAGAGGAAACTCTGGATAGAGTAAGCCTTTGCCTTCTGTTTTTCATTTACCATATCGCCTACCAGCATCTTGAACGGCTGCATCGCCATGTTGATGCTCGTATCGAGGAACATCAGCGCTATCAGTCCGAAGAGCATCGCACCGCTCACGGTCAGTCCGAGCGAACCGGCGTTCGGGAGCAGGCACATCACCAGGACGGCAATCGTAGCACCCACAAAGAGATAAGGGATGCGGCGGCCGAAGCGGCACCACGTCTTATCGCTCAACGTGCCCACGATAGGCTGAACCAGGATTCCCATCAGAGGAGGGAGAATCCAGAAATAACTCAAGTTGTGTGGGTCAGCACCCAACGTTGCAAAGATTCGGGAGATATTGGCGCTTTGTAGGGCGTAGGCAATCTGTACTCCGAAAAATCCGAAGCTCAAGTTCCAGAGCTTCCAGAAACTTAAATCAGGTTTTTGTTTCATATTGTTATGCTTTTATTTATATTCATTCAGAAAAGAATGTCAATTCAACATTTAACATTCAACATTTAACATTCAACATTTAACATTATCTAGTAGTTCCTCTCACCACGAGTCGTGTTCTCACCACTCTCTTCTCCACATCATCTCTAGGGATGGAGCCTTCCACCTGACCAATCAGGATATTGGCAGCTTCCTCGCCTACGGCTACACCTCGCTGCTCAACCGTAGTAAGCATCGGGTCGCACGCCTTGGCACGGTCACCATTGGTGAATCCGCAGATGCTGATTTCTTCAGGCACCTTGAACCCCATCCGCTTGGCGGTATAGAGGATGCCGATTGCCGTATCATCATTGATGGCGAAGAAAGCATCCGGACGATCTTCCTCTATCAGAATATCCGGCGTTATTGCCTCGGCATTGGCACGGTCATCGCAGATCTTCACCCAGTCAGGGTTCTCCGTCAAACCATGCTTTACCAGCGCATCATGATAACCGTTATACCGGTTCTTGGAGATTTCCAGATTCATCGGCGAGCCGTAGAAGGCAATCTTCTTACAGCCCGTATCAATCATGTGGGTAACGGCAGTAAAGGCACCCATATAGTCATCTACCACCACTCGCGAGCAGTTCACGCCCGTACATATTCTATCATAGAAGATGAGCGGCACCCCATTCTGCAGCAGTTTTTCGAAATGGTCATACTGCTTGGTATCCTTCGCCTGCGAAACGATGATGCCACAAACCTTGTTCTGATAGAAGTCTTCACAGATGGCCACCTCCTTATCGTAACGCTCGTTACTCTGCGCCACCATCACACGGTAACCTCTGGCTCTAGCCTCTTCCTCGATGCCCGAAAGCACCGACATGAAGTAATAGTGTACCACCTGAGGTACAATAACTCCAATCACCTTCATCGGCTTCACCTTATTATGTCTTAGAGCTTCACCCAGGAAATTAGGAAAGAAGTTATGTTCACGCGCGTATTTCTGAATACGCTCCTTTTGGGCAGTACTGATACGAGAACTGTCCTTCAATGCTCGGCTCACCGTGGCAACACTTACGCCCAGGTTGCGAGCAATATCTTTCATTGTTATTGTTTCTTTATCGCCCATTGCTATTAGTTGTGCTGCAAAATTACGAAATATCCTCAATATCAGTTCAAAGTTCTTGACTTAAATCAAGTAATTTCTGTGCAAACGTTTGCACAAAATAAATAACGGAATTAACATAAAAATAGTACAACATAAGAGAAAAGAACTTAATTTTGCACACAGAAACGACAAGTTTATGGGCAAGCGCCCCATTCCTACCTTATATAATATAAGTAAGATGCCAGAAAGACTAAACAAGAGCCAGAACGACATTTTGAGTAGGAACGACAACAACTTAAGCCAAGAAGAAAAGAAGAAAAAGTAGATAAATAAATATAATTCATTAACTTAAAAATCAAGCAAATGATGAAGCAGGTTAAAATTAAATTGCCTCTCAGAGCGTTGACCCTAGCAAGCGGTCTGCTTCTGACGGTGAGTTCCTTTGCGCAGACAAATGCAGTTAAGGGACATGTGAAGGATGCTTCTGGTGAGCCTATCATGGGTGCTACCATTACAGTTAACGGTAAGGCAGTGGGCATTACCGACATGGATGGTAACTTCTCAGTTGATGCAGCGCCAGGTGCCAATCTTACTTTCACCTATCTTGGAATGACACCAAAAACAATCAAAGCAACATCTAACATGATGATTACCTTGGTTGACGACCAGAAGTCTTTGAACGAGGTCGTTGTCATTGGTTATGGTCGCGCTAAGAAGAACGACTTGACTGGTTCTGTTACAGCTATCAAGCCAGATGAGATGTCAAAGGGTATCACAAGCAGTGCCTCTGATATGTTGGTAGGTAAGATTGCCGGTGTAGATGTACAGACTGGTGGCGGTCAGCCAGGTACCGGTGCACAGATTCGTATCCGTGGTGGTGCTTCTCTGAGTGCTTCTAATGACCCTCTCTACGTAATCGATGGTTTGGCTATTGACAACAATACCAACAAGGGTATGAGTAACGTCTTAGCCATGATTAACCCTAACGATATCGAGAGCTTCACTGTATTGAAAGATGCTTCTGCTACAGCTATTTACGGATCCCGTGCTTCTAATGGTGTCATCATCATTACAACCAAGAAGGGACGTTCTGGCCAGAAACCATCTGTTACTTATAATGGCAACGTAACACTGTCAACCATCCAGAAGAAATATGATGTGATGAATGCCAGCGAGTACAAGCAGGCTCTTACCTCTCTTGGTATCGACACAAGCACATTAGGCAGTTACGATACAGACTGGCAGAATGAGATTTTCCGCACCTCTGTTTCTACTAATCACAACATTAGTATTCAGGGTGGTCTGAAGAATATGCCTTATCGCGTCAGCTTAGGTTTCGAAGACAACAATGGTATTGTCAAGACAACATGGATGAAGCGTTTCAATACATCTGTCAATGTTGCTCCTTCTTTCCTCGATAAGCACTTGAACTTCAACTTCACAGCGAAGTATATGTTCGAGAAGGACCGCTATGCAAAAGTTGGTGATGCTATCGGTAATGCATTGTCAATGGATCCTACACAGCCTGTATATGGAAATGGTGAAGACTACAAATACGTTGGTGGATATTTCCAGTACTTGCAGAACAAGAGCGACCAGATTAGCGATCCTGATTGGAAGAAGATGGCTGCCTCTCAAGTTACACAGAACCCAGTTGCAGCTCTCGACAACTACAAGTGTATAGCAAAGTCTAATGATATTTCAGGAAACCTTGAGGTAGACTACAAGATTCATGGCTTCGAAGACTTGCATTTGCATGCTGCCATCGGTGCCCAGTATACAGATGGTAAGCAGAATGAAGACATTTCCAAGTATTCCTTCTCTAACAACTATTTTGGATATTATGGCACTGACCATCAATACAAATATAGCATCGAAGGAAAAGCTTTTGCTGAATATGCACACAAGTTCGGTGTTCATGATATCGACATCATGGCAGGTGCAGAGCAGAGCCACTACCACAGAACAGGCTATAACTACGGAAGTGGTATTGATGAGTACTTGAGAGACAACAATCCTCAGTTCGTTGAAGCAGATGGTAAAATGAACTATATATATAGTCCAACGTATCAGAAGAACACCATGTGGAAGGCTCACAACTCATTGGTGTCTTACTTCGGACGTTTTAATTACAACTTGTTAGATCGCTATTTGCTTACAGCAACATTCCGTGCCGATGGTTCTTCTCGTTTCAAAAAAGGCAAGAAGTGGGGTTACTTCCCTGCTGCAGCCTTTGCTTGGAAGATTAACAACGAACCTTTCTTGAAGGACGCAAAATGGCTTGATGAGTTGAAGCTCCGCTTGGGTTGGGGTATGACTGGTCAGCAGAATGGTATTCCAGACTTCTACTATACTCCTGTATATACAGTCAGCGATACTTATGCACAGTATCCATTTGGTGACAAATATTATATAACCATGCGTCCATCAGCATACAATCCTGAATTGACTTGGGAAAAGACAACAACCTACAATGCTGGTTTAGACTTCACCGCTCTCAATGGTCGTTTCGGTATGAATGTGGATGGTTACTATCGTAAGACTACCGACCTTCTGTCAACAATTGCCGTCGCCGGTGGTACTACCTTTGGCGACCAGCTTCTGAAGAATATTGGTTCTTTGGAAAACTATGGTGTTGAATTGGCATTCGATGTCAAGCCTATTGTTACAAAGGACTTCATATGGGATGTAACCTACAACGTAGGATGGAACCACAACGAAATTACACAATTGGATGCAGGTTTGCAAGACTGGGTATGGACTGGAGATAAAGTATCTCGTGGTAACAACACCAAGATTCAGGTAAACAAGGTAGGTCAGCCTATCAAATCATTCTATGTTTTCCAGCAGGTTTATGATGAAAACGGCAAACCTATCGAGGGTCTGTATGTTGACCGCGACGGAAATGGTACAATCGATGATGACGACCGCTATTGCTACAAGAGCCCAGCTCCTGACGTAATCATGGGTCTCACCACCAAGTTCATCTATAAGAACTGGGACTTCAGTGCAGCATTCCATGCCTCAATCGGCAACTATGTTTACTACGATTTCTTGAACGAGAAGGCAGTTTTAGCCGACCTCAGTAAAGACAACATCTTCAGAAATACTACAGCAGAAGCTGTTGATCTTGGTTTCTGGGGTAAAACCTCAAAAGCAACCAACACCAGTGACTACTTCGTACGCAATGCTTCTTACTTGAAGTGTACAAACATGACATTGGGATATAGCTTCCCTGCATTGATCAAGGTTGGTGCTGAGAAGATTTGCAGTGGTCGAATTTTCTTCACAGTTCAGAACCCATTCATCATTTCCAAGTATAAGGGTATTGACCCTGAGGTAAGCAGTGGTATCGACAGTAATCCTTACCCACGTCCAATAAGCTTCCAGCTTGGTTTGAATCTTAACATCTAAAAATAAAAAAGGAGACAATTATGAAAAAAATATTTATAACGGCTGCAATGGCAAGTATGTTGTGCATGGGCTTTGTCTCATGCGCAGACGAACTGAATATCAAGTCCATTGATCCACAGTCTTCCCCAACATATACTGCGGAGGGCCTCTTGGCTAAACAGTATGCAACCCTCGGTCTTACAGGTCAGAAAGGTGCTGCTGGTTCACCAGACTTGAGTGGAGACGAGGGTGAGAGCGGATTTATCCGTACCGTCTTCAACTTGCAAGAATTAATGACAGACGAAATTTTGTGGGCATGGCAAGACAATGAAGGTATTGCCGCTATTACCCACATGAACTGGGATAAGAGTAATGCACGAGTAAACTGGGCATACCAGCGATTAATTTTCGACATCACCCTGTACAACCAGTTTATTTCCGAGCAGACAGGTAAGATGAGCGAAGATAAGATTGCAGAAGTCCGCTTCCTCCGTGCACTGAACTACTATTATTTCCTCGACCTGTATCGCAAGGCTCCTTTCAAGGAAACCTTCGACAGCAATCTCCCTATTGAGAAAAGCGGCAAGGATCTCTACGAGTGGCTTGACAACGAGTTGACTACCATCGAGCCTATGATGGCAGAGGTGGGTGCTTATAATAACAGTGAGAATTTCGGACGTGCCGACCGTGGTGCAGCTTATGCCCTCCATGCTCGTTTGGCACTTAACTCAGCTGTTTATACAGATGGTCAGGTTAAGGACTACCAGAAGGCTATCGATTATTGCGACAAGATTATCAATAGCGGCAAATATGACCTTTCTCGCGAAGCAAAGAATGGCTACAGCGGTTACCAGCAGTTGTTCATGGGCGACAATGATTGCAATCCAGAGGCTATGAAGGAAATCATCTTTGCTGTTCGTCAGGATGGTTTGAAGACTCGCCAGTATGGCGGTTCTACTTATCTCGTAGCAGCCTGCACCAAAGCTGGCATGCCATCAGCAAGTACCGCTGACCCTTGGAAATGTATCTTTGCACGCGAAGACTTGGTTAAGAAGTTCTTCCCTAACGGGGATATTCCTATGGCAACTACAGATGATGTTTTAGCTAATGCAACAAAGGATCAGATTATCGCAAAAGATAATGAGAAAGGCATCGGCACAGACGCTGTTATAGCAAAGGCAAAAGACGACCGAGCTTTGTTATACATGGGTGTAGGTGGCTGCGAAAGTGGAAAAGTTCGTACACTCAATCCTGGTGAAGCTATCACAGACCCTCTGAATGGTGCGGCTATCGTAAAGTGGAGCAATTTCCACGCAGATGGTACAGCACAGCATGACCAGAACTTTTCAGACACCGACATTCCATTGTTCCGCCTGGCAGAAATTTATCTGACCCGCGCAGAGGCAAAGTTCCGTCTCAACGGCAGTCAGGAAGGTTTGGATGACATCAAGTTAGTTCAGAGACGTGCTCATCGTGGGACAGAAGCTACATCAGTAGATGAGCAGACCCTTATAGATGAATGGGGCCGCGAGTTCTTTATGGAAGGCCGCCGTCGTTCAGACTTGGTTCGCTTTGGCTTGTTCACAGGTTCTAAGTACCTCTGGAGTTTCAAGGGTGGTGTACCTAATGGTGCAGGTATTGAATCACATTTCGATATCTTCCCTATCCCTGGTAATGAGACTCTGAACAACCCTAACATGACACAGAACCCAAAATACTAATTGTTAGGTTAACAGATTAAATTAAAAAAGAAAGAATTATGAAAAAGATATTCAAATTCATGTTGTTGCCAGCATTGGTACTCCCTTTGCTCTTTACATCATGCGATGATGACAGAGACAGCAACCCTACATTGGACTTGAGTCATGTTGCAGATGGATTTGTATTGAACACTCCTGCCGTAGCAGAAAACAATACTTACGATCTCATCAGTGCAAAAAGTTTAAGATTGACATGTTCTCAGCCAAACTATGGTGGAGTACCTTACTCTATGAGATATTACGTACAGGTATCTATCGATCCAGCATTCGTCAGCGATGGTACTGCTACTCACACAGAGTTAGCGACATTCTATAGAACTGCCGATATGCAAGTTAATGCAACTGAAATAAACAACGCTATAGTAGATCTCTTTCAGGCTGCAAATCCTGATACAAGTGTTCCTGCAGAAATGCCTGTTTACATTCGCTTGCGTGCTGTGATTGGAGACGCTACTGATACAAGTTTGGGCGAGACATTCTCAAATACCATCACCTTGCGTTCTGTGAAGGCTACTTATGAGGCTCCTGATGCTAAGTTCACTGACAACCTCTACTTGATTGGTAGTTCTATCCAGACTCCATGGAAGAGTTGGAAACCAATTCCTAAGGTCTTTGGTTTGGAAGGTAACTACTATGGTATAATCTACTTGCCAGCTGGTGGTGAGTTCAAGTGGGGTACAGAAAACAATGACTATCGCGGTATTAACCGTCTTAAGGAAATCAACGATGTAGCTGGTGCAGGTATCTCTGCAGGTGAGGAACAAAACATCAAGGTAACCAACGCAGGTTGGTACACTCTCTTGTTCAAAGGTAAGATTACAGAAGACAAGAAGAATATTGACTGGACACTGTCTGTTTACCCAACAAAGGTTTACATCTTAGGTGGTAGTGTCGAGATGTCTGGTACTTGGGCATTTGATGACGCTTATGCTCTGACAGCTCCAGCAGATAAGAATGGCAAATGGGTTTCTCCAGCATTCACTGCCAGCGCAGAACTTCGCGCAGCTGTCAAGGTGGGCGATTTGGACTGGTATAGAACAGAATTCACCGTTTACAAAGGCAACTTATTCTGGCGTAGATATGATATCGTAAACAACTGGGCTGAGACTGAGGGCCCAGATTACTCTGTAACTACCCAAGTTGGACAGAAGTTGTATATCGACTTTGATAATTACACAGCAGAAGTTAAATAATTAAGACCAAAGCACAATGAAAAAAACATTATTATATAGCTTAGCAGTCTTGGCAAGTGTCACACTTGCCAGCTGCAACGGCGACTACGATGATTGGGCTAATCCTCAGACCAATCCACAGGAGGCCTCAGCTGCCACATACGGAATTACTTTCGCAGCAGGTACTGAAGCTGAAAGTAGCTTGCCAGACAATGACGGTATTATCAATCTCGTCACAGTCAATTCATCAGATGCAGATGTTACAGGTTTCACACTCAAAGACTTGAAAGTAAATGGCGAAGCCATTAAAGGCAAGATCAACGGTAACAGCATTCAGGTAAATGCAACTGAATTGGAGAAGATTCTTTGCAGCCAGAACAAATCACGCGCAAGCGTTGCTCGTGACATCAACGTTGAGTCTAAGGTTTCTGCCAACTTGGCATCAGGTGATGCCGTTGCCATCAATACCGTAGGTACGACGACAGCCAAACTTAAGCCATCCCCAACTCCTGCTATTGATGCGAAGGGCTACTACATGCTTGGCGAAGTTAATGGCAATAACTGGGATCCAAAAAATCCTGTATGGATGAACAAAGTGTCTGATGGTGTTTACCAGCTCAAGGTCACCACAGAGAAAGATAAGAACTATTTTAAGTTCTACGAAGGCAGCAAGTTCGAAAGCAACAACTGGGATGTTATCAACACAGGTGTCATGGGTTGCGAGAAAGACGGTAGCGAAGATGTTTCTGGTATAATCTATTATACTGGCGACAGCTGGGGTACTCCACAGTCAATGGTTATCGTAGGTACAGGTACATGGATTGTAACTCTCGACATGAACAACCTGTCTTACTCTGTAGGCAAGCCTATCCTCTATATGGCAGGTGATGCTAATGGCTGGAACCATAGTGACGTTCTCAATAGTGATGATGGTGTTCACTTTACAGGTTATATGTACCTGAACCAGAATGGCTTCAAGTTCAGTACTCAGCCAAACTGGGATGGCACAAGCTATGGTGCTGACTTTGATACAGCTCCTGATGCAGGAAACATCGTGATAACAGAAGATGCAGGTTTCTATCAGGTAGATGTTGACTTGTCTGCGAAGACTTACACACTGACTCCATTTACTATTGGTATCATTGGTAACGCAACTCCTAAAGGTTGGGATGGCGATACAGATATGACATACAATCCGGAAGAGCGCTGCTGGGAACTTAAGAACGTCGAATTGACTGATGGCGAAATGAAGTTCCGTCACACAAACGATTGGTCTCTCAGTTGGGGTGGAGAATTAGATAACCTCACTACACAGAATGGTCCAAACATCCCTGTAACAACTGGTACTTACGACATTAAGCTTGTGGTTAATTGGGCAGAAGGAACAGCAATGTGTGAGATGACAAAGAAGTAAGCATTTGCTTCATCAAATAAACTTAAAATTAATAGGCGGCTCTCAATTCCGGGAGTCGCCTATTTTTCTTTCTCTCCTCCCCCTTTTCAAATATTTTTTCCCTAAAACCTTGGAAGTTACGAGGAAAAGTCGTATCTTTGCCAACGAATAGCAATATTGCGTCCACGACCTTATAAAGCGTAAGCAGATGGCAAGATTTATAGACCCACGTGTTGACTGGGCTTTCAAGAGGATATTTGGAAGCGAAGACACGAAAGAATGTCTGATCACATTCCTCAACGGACTGTTTGAAGACGAGTTGGTAATCAAGGACGTGACGTTTGCCAAGACCGAAAAACTTGGCTTGCGCCCCGATGACCGCGGTGTGGTCTTCGATGTCTATTGCATCACAAACGAAGGCAAGCATGTCATCGTAGAGATGCAGAAGAAAGAGCAGGAATACTTTGCCGACAGGGCATTGTATTACACGGCACGTGCCATTGTGCAGCAAGGCATCCGTGGAATCTGGGACTACCACTTAGCTCCAGTCTATACGGTATGTTTCATGGACTTTGTATCGCAAAGTCCGATATTAAAGGAGTTTCGCACCGATCTGGTGCTTACCGACTTGCAGACACGCCAGCGAGTGTCCGACAGAATGCGTATTGTGTACCTCCAACTGCCATTGTTCGACAAGCACACGGAGGCAGAGTGTATGGATATATTTGATTGTTGGATTTATATAGTAAAGAATATGAACATGTTTGAACAGATGCCATTCAGCGAGAAGTATCCAGTCTTCCGCAAGTTGGCAGAAATAGGCGACCTCCGCAAGCTCTCCCGAGAGGAACTTGAGCTTTATGACGAGGACATCAAGAATATGCGTGATATATATGCCACCAGAAAGTTTGATGAAAAGAAAGGTATGGAAAAAGGTATGGCGAAAGGTATGGCGAAAGGTATGGAAAAAGAAAAGCTAGCCACAGCTCGCCGCCTTCTGTCAATGGGCCTTTCTGATGAGCAAGTATCAACAGCCACCGAACTCCCACTGGAGGAAATCCAGAAAATGAAGGAATAAGAAGAGATTACTAGGCGGTTCTCGAACATATCGGGAGCCGCCTATTTTCTTCTCAAAAAATCTTTTCCACCCTAAATCCTTGCGAGTTTCAGGATAAAGTCGTATCTTTGCAGAAGAAAAGCTGCACTCGGCAAATTGAAAGCAAGCTTTCTTTGCGCTCGTTTGCATTTTCTTTGCATAAGAAAAGCTGCACTCGGCAAATTGAAAGCAAGCTTTCTTTGCGCTCGTTTGCATTTTCTTTGCCAACAAATAGCTTAAAAAAAATTTTTCGTTTATGTAAAACTTGGGTTAAAGATAATGAATCTGTGTGAATCTGTGAAATCTGTGGGAGTTTTTTATGTCCCACGGATTTCACAGATTTACACAGATTTTTTATGCCCTGGGCTGGCAGCTTCAGCCTTTACCTTTTTGCAGTAATGCTGTGTGAAGTATTTTTGCTTATTCCGTTGTCTGTACATCAGAGGCGGCTTTAGGAGATAATTATTATTAAAAAACTAGAAAACATTTGGTGGTCTCGTTTTTTATTGCGTAATTTGCGTTGCGTAAAAAGCGCAATGAACGTTTGTGTAATGAATGATAACAAGATATGGCAAGATTGAACAATCCTTTTGTGGTATATGGCTATAAGGGCGCAGAGTATTTCTGCGACCGCCAGAAAGAGACGGAGAAAATGATTTCTTCGCTGCATAATGAACGTAACATCACGTTGGTTGCCCCACGCCGTATGGGTAAGACGGGATTAATTCATCATGTATTCCATCAGATGGAGGAGCAATACGCGGAAGTGAAGTGTTTCTATCTCGACATCTTTGCCACCAAGAATCTGGAGCAGATGGTGCAACTGATGGCTTCTGAAATCATCGGAAAACTGGATACAGTTTCCCAATCAGCCCTTCGGAAGGTACAGGAATTCTTCAGCTGCTGGCGTCCTACTCTGACGATAGATGAATTGACAGGCATTCCTTCTTTTTCTTTAGACTTGAAACCGAGTGAAGGGAAGGAGAGTTTGAAGCGAATCTTTGAGTATTTGAAGCAATCGGGAAAGCGATGCTACATTGCCATTGATGAGTTTCAGCAGATATTAAGTTATCCGGAGGATGGGGTTGAGGCGATGATCCGTTCTTATATCCAGTTTTTGCCGAATGTATATTTCGTGTTTTCGGGCAGTCAGCAGCACATGATGCAGGAGATGTTTCTGTCGGCAAACCGTCCTTTCTTCCAGAGTTCGCTGGTGTTGTCTTTGCCTTGCATCGGGGAGCAGGTGTATCGGGAGTTTGCCAATCGCTTGTTGGCATCTCAGCACAGGTCGATAGATGAATCTACCTTTTCTTATATTTATCAGCAGTCTGATAGTGTAACCTGGTATGTGCAGTCGATATTGCATGGTATCTACGAGCATGCTTCTTCCGAGATTACGAAGTCTCTGGTAGATGAGGTGATTCTGGAGCTGATTGAGGAGCAGGCGATGACTTATCAGAACTATTGTGCCTGGCTAACCGAGAACCAGCAGATGCTTTTGGGGGCGATAGCTCGTGAGCATTTGGTATCTTCGCCGTTGAGCCAGCAGTTTATCAGCACCCACCATCTTCCAGCTACGAGCAGCGTGAAAACTGCATTAAAGGCATTGGTAGATAAGCAGCTGGTAAGCAAGACTCCGACTGGCTATCTGGTTAGTGACCGCTTCTTTGCGAAATGGCTGGTGGGAGGAGGAATCATAGCCAACTGAGGAAACGAAAATTACGTCCCGATGCAGCATTTGCTACGTCCCGACGCAGCAAAAGATACGTCCCGACGCAGTAACAGATACGTCGGGACGTAATTTCAGAAGCATCCTAGTTCCCATCAAGTGAGCCTCTTTCGCATCATGTACGTCATTGCGCAAGTTCATACGTTTCATTGAGTCTACGGATACGACTGCGCTGGGTTAAGGATACGACTGCGCTGGGTTAAGGATACGACTGCGCTGGGTTAAAGATACGACTTCGTTGGGTTAAAGATACGACTTCGTTGGGTGGAAGAGTCAATTTCGTTGGGTGAATGAAGTGGCTGCGTTGGCTGAAAAATATGGCTGCGTTAGCTGAATGAAGTGGTTGAAGTAGCAGAATGAAGCACTAAACTTTCTGGTGGCATATATATCACGCATATTCTTGATGTCCTCGTCATACAGCTCTAGTTCCTCTCGGGAGAGCTTGCGGAGGTCGCCTATTTCTGCCAACTTGCGGAAGACTGGATACTTCTCGCTGAATGGCATCTGTTCAAACATGTTCATATTCTTTCCTCCTTTTTATATTGTTTTATTCTTTAGATTCTCTTGTGGTTTCTATAGAAAATTTCAGCACTCCTAAATTTACCCCAAAAGTCAATCTGCGCATTTTTAATGGCAGCTTATCTGCGAAGACTTCGTTCATGGCAGCTTGTATCTTACCTTCTGTTGCTTTGTCTGGTAAAATGCCATGCTCCTTTGCATCTTCATTCACCTTATCTATAGTTCTTGCCAATTTGCGAAGTTGAGTGAAAGTATCAATGATGGCAATGGTTGTACTGATGGCTAAATCACCTTTCAGAATAGTGGCAAGCATATAAAGTCCTTGTTCAGTAAATGCGTGAGGTGCAACAGTGGAATGCTTGAGGGTATTGAACCGGTGGAAATTTTCCACCAGTTCCTGTTTCTCGCTGCTATTCAGTTCAATAATATAACCAGGGGGAAACTTTTTGGGGTTATTTTTAACCGCTTTGTTTATATCTCTGGTTTCTACTCCATACAATTCCGCAACATCTCTGTCAAGGATAACTTGCGTATCCCTGATGACAATGATTTTACTTTCAGTTTTTACAATATCTTCTTGATGTCCCATAATTTCTTTTTTATAGCTTTTCTTATGCAAAGATACGACTTTTCCTCGTAACATCCAAGGTTTTAGGGAAAAAATACTTGAAAAGGGGGAGGAGAAAAAGAAAATAGGCGACTCCCGGAATTGAGAGCCGCCTATTGGTTATACTATTTTTATTATGATGAAGCAAATGCTTACTCTACTGTGCAGTAGATATTGTCTTTTGTCTTTCTTGTTGGATACAACTTGATGGTGTTGCCAGCAACCTTAAGGTTGGTCTGGCTACCTACGATCAGTTCGTTGATAGTTCCACCGAGGCTGATGTCCCAACTCTTATTTACGTTGAACTTCCATTCGACACCATCTGCAATTCCTGCATTGGTTACCTCAAAGCAATATTCATCTTTATTCCATTTCATTGGAAGAGGTGCTTTCTCTTGCCATACCGGATCCTGGAATCCACCAACCATACCCATGGTCTCAACCTTAGTTGCTTTGATAGTGCCTTCTGAAAGATTAACATCGAAGTAGTAGACTCCTTCTCCTTCAGTAACGCCGATGTTTCCACTTGCGTCGCTTGCTGCATCTAAGAATTTGTTGAATGTACCAGCGTTGATCTCGTTCTCCCATTTTCCTGCTATACGCTGGAACTTGAACTGGAGTCCAGCCCCATTAGGATCGGCTATATAAACGAAACCAGTGTATACGCCCTTTGCATCGTCTACAAGAGCAAGCTTCTGGTCAGAAGATCCCCATCCATCAGTACTACCAATGAAGTAGATGAATGGATCGTAGTTAACCTCCTCTATGGTATAAGTGTAGTCCATCATGTTGATGGTGAGCTTATACTTACCAGCCTTGGCAATCTTACCAGCCTTAGCGTCACCGTTGGTCAGCGCACCAGTCATGCTGGCGTCGCCGTCAACCTTAGGACCTACTACGCCGGCAGCCCAGAGGTCATCTGCATCAATATTTTTCTTAGGAATAATCTTCCAATACTGGTCTGCCTTGGTTGTTTCGAAAGATACGGTGAAGACCGGATCCTCATATACATCCTTGTCGCTGTGGTTGAATGCTTTTGCAACACCCTTAGTCCAACCATTTACGTCATCTGTAGTAAACATGTCGCCTACGAGGTAATAGCCTTCTTCGATAACTGGAGCCTCAGGAATAGCCTTTACCTGGAAGTTTTCTGATGTAGCCATCTTAACCTTTGCGGCTGTTGAACCATTGCTTTGCCATGCGTCGAGAGTAGCATCAATGTCACGCTCTATTGGGCGTTTGCCATACGTATTTGTGATGTAATTTACCAAGTCAGCTTTTGCCATGTTACCATCAGCATCAATGTCGAATGACTGACCGTCGAAATTAATCTTGAAAAATGGAGCGTAAGTATCTTTGGTAGAAGTAGGAGCAACAATGCTCGCTACTTTTACCTTATCTCCTGTAACATCTTTCAAGTTGATGACACCTTCTGGAGTTACGCTACCATCTCCAAATGATACAGCTTCTTCCTTATCAGGATTGGACTGTGGATTAGCCCAGTCTGTATAGTCTTCGGTACAAGATACCATAGACATCAGCAGGGTCATTCCCAATAATATTTTCTTAATCATAATTGTCTATACTTTAAGTGATTTACAATTTAACAATGCTGAATGCACCAGTGATGTCGTTGAATGAGATGACATACTTGCCTTCTTCCAAACCGATGTTCTTGCCACCAGCCTCACATTTACCGAACATGTTGATATCGCCATCAGCTGTGCCATATCCCCAGTTTGTCTCCCAAGAACCAGCAATCTTGAACTTGAACTGTACGGTTTCGCCAGCAGCAACTTCCATTACATAATACCAAGCGTGGTTCTCAACGCCCACAGTATTGTAAGGAAGCATTGGAGTGTCGCTCTTAAACTCGTCTCTAGAGGTAGCAATCTGGATTATACCATAGTCCTTCACCTCACCTTTGTACTCCTCCATTTTGGCTGTATTGTCAGCAGTATTCAGAGTAATGGTGTAGTAACCTGCTGTCTTTGGTACGATGTGACCACCATCTTTTCCTGTATCACCACGATAGACGATTGTACCTGCTTTACCATCAACGGCATTCATACTGTAATCCCAGTTGAAGTTTGCAGGCAGAATCTTGAAACCTGCATCAGCGACCTCAGCTTTATCATTGTATTCACCTGTAAGGAAGTAGTTGGTGTATTCAATCTCACCTGTACCTGTCTTCTTATTGTAAGTTGAGGTTGGCTTCAAGAACATAGGAAGAGCATCCGTACCAACAAGTTTGTCATTTGCCCACTTGGCACCGAACATGTTTCCAACGAGATACCACATTATAGGAGTTGCATCCTTTACATCAACATAATAAGGTAATACCTTAAGATGGATGGTGTTTTTTGATGCGATAGGATTCAGACGGTTGTCACCCTCTTGTATGTATGCATTTATGCGGATGTACGCATCCTGTTCAACAGGAACATAGTCTACTGGCAATTTCAGAACCTTTACCAGTGCCTTGTCTATTTCTTCAGCAGAGGCAGAAGTTTTACATACCTGCGTGGTGTGCTCAAGAACATCGTAATCTGCTACCTTTTCACCATCTTTGTCTGCTGCAGCCTCATCTGCAGAAACTGTGAAAGAGTTGGTTGGAGATACCTGTATCTCGTATGTTACATTGATTGGAGCGTTGTCTGCAGTATACTTAGGCTGTGACCATGAAAGGCTAAGTCCTGTAGATTGCTTCAAGTCAATAGTAGAATTTACATATTCTGGAGTGTTCAACACAAAATCCGAAGGCTGAATCAGCGTTGGGTTTGAGTCGTTGTCATCCGAACATGATGCGAATAAGCTGATGATGCCGACAAGCAGAGCACCAATTATATATTTATTCTTCATATTGCGTTTTCTTTTATAATTCTATTATACTTTAGTTTTGAACCTCATTGTATCCGTCAATCTGAATCAGGTTATCGTTGGAAAGAAGCTCTGAAGATGGGAGAGGATATACATTAAACTTCTTGTCGAAGGTTGTACCATTCTTACTACCAGCCTTATATTCCCAATTGTATGTAGCCTGAGCACCACCAAACTGGTTGTAACGGATCAGGTCAGTACGACGTAAACCTTCGCAGTACAACTCACGGGCACGCTCGTCGAGTACGTCTTCAAGAGTATATGAAGAACGAAGTTCTGCGTTAGCGCGATCGCGAAGAGCATTAATCCATTCCTTAGCTGAATTTGCGTCGTTAAGGTGCAATGCAGCTTCTGCAGCGTTGAGGTAAGCCTCTGCTACACGGAAGAGGAAGAAGTCTGTATCTACAAATTTTGTATCATGTGAATTGGCACCGGTGGAATATTGATTGTTCCATTTTACAACGTTGAGTCCATTCTTGAACGCTGCATTTTTACCCAAGTCTACGGTATGCATTTCTGGTTCTTCATCAGCTTTACCTGCTTTCTCGCCCCAGAACAGTGCACGATCATCTTTGGCTATTACACGAATTTCAGCTGCAGTTTTGCCTTCAAATTCTGTAGGATTATTGATAAACTTTTTCAAGAACGAAGGGCGTACACGCATTCCTGACCAGTTGAGCTCTGTTGTACCCATAGCTTTACCTGTAACAGTTCTTGATTGAGCATCTATACTTGTTGCGATAAAGAAGAGTGATCCTCCGTAGCCCTGAGTATCGTTTCCATCCTGCATCAGAGGTAGAAGAGCCTCGCAACTTGCACCATTCGAACCATTGTCACCCATAAAGAGCAAGTCGTATGGCTTGTAGCCATTAGCCTTTGCCTCAGCAGTCATATCGGTGCCAAGGAAGAGTTTATATGGTGAATCGATAACCTTCTTGGCATATTCGAGAGCCTTATCCCAATATGGATTGTCCTGACCATTGTTGTTGAGGTATGTACCGGCGTTGAGGTACAGACGGCTTAAGAGCAACCAGCATGTACCTTTATCTACGCGGCCATAGTCTGGATCTGTGTCTGTCTCAGGCTTTGCCTCCAACAGGTCTGGCTCTGCAGCAAGCAATTCGCTTTTTACCCAGTTGAACAGGAATTCACGACCCATCTGAAGGAGCTGTGCACGAGTGTAACTCTTACTTGCATCATACTTTTCATTGTAGGTGTGAGCCTGGCGTGGAGTTTCTTCCGAAATCTTATCTGAGAAAGAAGGATCTCCCCAGAAATCCAGCATTAATAAGTATTGGTAAGCACGGATAACACGTACCTCTGCATACTTCGCCTTATCTTCTTTTGCAGCCTCGAGACCTAAGAAATGATTCTCGTACGAAATGTTACTCATCATACGATAGTAAAGAATCTTCAGGTAATCATTATCTGGCGCAAACTCATTGTAACATGTTTTTACGATACCACCATCTGACCACCAGCAGATAGATTCGTCTGTAGGTAATTCGTTGAAGTAATATAGGTTACGTATCAACGTAGATTTACCATTGTCGTCAACTTTGAAATCTGCGTTACCATCATTACCTTCCATAATAAGACCCGCATAGCACTTGCTATACAAGCCCATAATGTTTGCATTAGCATCACCATTTGGATCAATGTTTCCCTTGTCCAAATCATCCATGCAAGAGCACAAACTTGCTGAAAGCAGAAGAGCTGCAGCAGGGACGATTGTTTTGAATTTATTGAGTTTCATATTGAAATCTATTTTAAATTGTTAGAAGTTGAGGTTCAAACCGAGCAGGAATGTGCGGCAGCGTGGATATACGTTGCTGTCCTTACCTGATGTCTGTTCTGGTTCGAGACCTTTGTACTTTGTGATAGTAAATACATTAGAGCATGATGCGTAGATACGACCTGAGATACCCTTGTAGTTACCCATCTTCAATATATTGTCAAAATTGTAGCCCAAAGTAATGTTGTCACACTTCAAGAAGCTTGCATTCTGTACAAAGTAATCGCTAAGAGGATAGTTGTAGGAAGTCCAGCCTAAAGCAGTAATATCCTTTGTGCTATTCTCATAATATCCCTTTGGATTACAGAGTACAGAAGTGTTAGCCTTGCTTTCTGCGTATCCATTGTAGATATAATTGCCGAAACTTGCACGGAAGTTACTTCCGAGATCCCAGTTCTTGTATGAAACCTTGAAGCTGAAACCACCTGTCCAAGGAGCTACGATATTCTTATAGAAGTATTTGTCGTTCTCGTCAATAGCACCATCACCATTGCGGTCTACATAGCAACCCATGATAGGGCGTCCGTTCTCATCGTATACCTGCTGGTAAACCAGGAATGAGTTGGCTGGCTTACCTACCTTATGATAGGTGATTGGCTGATCCTGACCTACCGTCATTCCTGCCTCAATCATATCGCGACCACCTGCAAGTTCAGTAATCTCGTTCTTGTTGTAGGCAGCGTTCACGCTCAATTCTACAAACCAGTCCTTGGTCTGGATAGGACGACCTGTTACAGCAACCTCAAAACCCTTGTTCTCCAAAGAACCTGCGTTCTTTATAAGTACATTGCTGAAGTTCTGTCCTGCAGGGATGGTAGTTGTACTGAGCAAGTCTGTTGTCTTGCGATAATATGCATCAACGTTGATGGCAAGTCTTTGGTTGAACATACCGTAATCGAGGCCGACGTTCCATGTAGTAGTGGTCTCCCATGTCAGGTCTTCATTGTAAGCCTCTGGACGATAGAGCAGACCAGGGTTGTTTTCTTTACCACCGATAGGATAGAGGTAGTGTACGCTTGTACTCTTCTTGTAGATAGGAGTATAGAACTCTCTACCTGTATCCTGCTGACCGGTCTTACCCCAACCCAGACGAAGTTTCAAGTCGCTGATAGCGTCAACATCTTTCAGGAAACTCTCTTCTTTAATACGCCATGCGAAGGCTGCTGCAGGGAAGAAACCCCAACGATGTCCGTCGGCAAAGCGGCTAGAACCATCATAACGTGCGGTAAATGTAAGGAGGTAGCGGTCCAACAAAGAATAGTTGGCACGACCATACCAGCTCACGAGATAAGTCTGACCTCTCCATCTGCTGGTATCGTAAGCCTTTTGTGTGCCAGCAAGAGCTTCACCCTTATCATTCTTTCCTTCGTAGGTAGATGGATACATGGTTCTGTTCCATTGGTCTCCCCAATATTTCATGTGGCTATACTCGTAACCAGCTGTGATATCGAAGTGGTTAGCCTTGTTGAAGTCCTTGGTGTACTGAGCATAAGCTGTTGCTACAACGTTATACTTCTTTTCTGTATTTTCGCTGTCGCCACCATAGTAGAATGCGTAGGTAGACTGTGGATTCATGTGATTGTACTCACCACCAGTGGTATATTCACCAGCTAAGTTGACATGCAGATGCAGGTCTTCGAAACCATGAATCTTATAGTCAGCCTCTACGTTACCCAAAAGAACATGTGCACTCTTGTTAAATCCGTAGTTCTCTACCTTTTCAACAGGGTTGGTTGGAGCGTCAGAATTACGATCGTATGGGAAGGTCTTGTCGTATGAGTCAACAGGATTAACCCACTGCCAATAGCCGCCCCAGTTCTTGAATTTCTCATCACTGCTCTTAACAGGACGAGTAGGGTCCATTGTGATAGCAGCGCCAACGGCATCCTGTCCGCCAGGAACTGTCTTAGAGTAAGAATACTTACCATTTACATTCAGGTTGAGGTGCTTGTTGAGCAAAGAAGGACTGAGGTTGAAACCAGCTGTAACACGCTTGTAGTCAGAACCCTTCAAGATACCTTCCTGGCCTGTGTAACCAACGCTGACGCGGTAAGGCATTGACCATGATTTCTTATTGATGCCACCTGATAAGCTGACATTATGCTCATGGCTGACAGCTGCGCGGTAAATCTCATCCTGCCAGTCAGTATCGTATGTACCGGCAGCATAGTTAGGTGTACCATCAGCATTGTATTCCTTCCAACCTAAGCCTTTATAAGCTTTAGAATCTTCGCCATAATAATTCTTGATGAAGTCTGTGTACTCAGAAGCGTTCATCACATCCAGTTTCTTGGCGATAGTACTTACCGAAAGTGTACCATTGTAAGAAACCTGCGGCTTCTGACCATTGCGACCCTTCTTAGTGGTAATGATGATGACACCATTGGAACCACGGGAACCATAGATGGCTGTAGCAGAAGCATCTTTCAATACAGTGAAGCTCTCGATATCGTTAGGATTGACAAGAGAAAGAGGGTTGTTAACACCCTTTGTATCATTGTTATCCATAGGCATACCATCGATAACAATCAATGGGTTGTTGCTCGCAGTAAGAGAAGCACCACCACGAATACGGATCTGTGCACCTTCACCAGGAGCACCCGTTGCAGCGTTTACATTTACACCGGCAATCTTACCCTGGATCATATCCTGTGCAGATGTAATGATACCATGGTTCTTCTCATCTGGCTTGAGTGCTGCGACAGAACCAGTCAAGTCGTTCTTCTTAGCTACACCATAACCGATGACAACGATTTCGTTCAAAGACTTAGAGTCATCTTCCAAGGTAATGTTCATGTTGTTAGATGCCTTCACAGTCTGTGGTGTCATACCCAGATAGGTGAATGTAATCTTGGCACCTGGCGCTGCATCAACTGAGAAGTTACCATCCATGTCGGTAATGCCCACTGCCTTACCGTTAACTGTAATGGTAGCACCCATGATAGGCTCACCAGAAGCATCCTTCACATGTCCCTTAATTGCATTACTCTGCGCAAAGGAACTCACCGTCAGAAGCAGACCGCTTGCTAGGGTCAATGCTCTGAGAGGCAATTTAATTTTTACCTGCTTCATCATTTGCTCGATTTTTAAGTTTGCAACTTGCCCTCTCCTTCAAGTTTCTGAAAGCATCATGTACCTAAAAGCGTACCTAAAGAGGCTTGATTTGGTCCAAAAGGTTCACCGCCTCAACCTTCTTTCTGTTCACTATCTCGGCATATACTTGCGTGATTATGATGTTTTGATGTCCCAACAGTTTGCTGGTGGTATAGAGGTCCACTCCCATCGTGAGCAAGGTGGTGGCAAAGGTATGACGAAAGCAATGCACAATTTAAGCAAAAGCAACGGAAAGTGAATATGAGAGGAATGAACTGCAAGTGGTTGAGGATGAGCAATATTTCATAATTCTGCCAATTGTCTGCAAAGCAAAGCCGAGCAGGATATTGAGTTATTTCAGTTACCAAACCGTTAGCGGTCAGTTACCGA
>ERZ780125.2-NODE-2-length-187604-cov-3.86316_pt1 | contig 187604 bp, 157 predicted proteins | sample MGYA00433082_ERZ780125 | MGnify/ENA primary metagenome ERZ780125 (study PRJEB29588, sample SAMEA1970465) | human gut metagenome | biome: human gut; feature: human-associated habitat; material: faeces | place: Denmark | collected 2008/2010 ... | reverse complement strand
TTTCTGCCATCTACTATGGTCCTCCTTTGTTTGTCACAGGAGTTACCATATATCATATTATTTCGAAACTCCTGCCTTATTGATAAATGTGAAATAAAGCATGAATTTTCTGAAATAAGATATGAGTAAGACTTTGGATCGTTATGTTTAAAATACGCTTCATTTTCTAACAATCCGATAGACTTGATAAAAGAAAATATGCTTTGCAATAACTATACCATTATTGCAAAGCATTGACAATCACATAACATGTTTTTCAAATGGGATGATTGTAAATCAAAAACTAAATTTCGTCTCTGAAAAACTGTATTGTCATATAGTTTTCCCTCCAATCATCACAGTTCATTCGCATATCGCCTCTCCCAATTATTGTAATACCACGAATTGCTACGTGCTCCGCACTCCCGCAATTCTCTCAGACATTCGCATATCGCGAAGCTTACGCTTCTATGTTTTTTGTAACACTGCAGAGCCTCATTCGCAAAATCGCCTCTTCGAGGCTTTCCTTTTGCTCATGATGGCTGCTCGCCATATAGATTTATAAAAATTGCCCTCTCCAAGCAAGCTTGACGGGCAATTTTATATAAATCTGCCTGGCTCTGCAGTATTACATGAAGTCAAATAAGCTCAACTGGTTTGACTGGGGCAGGCTGCCAAGAAGTCCCAGCTCGCCCATCTTATCAATAACGTTCTGCGGTGCTTTGCTGCGGCTTCGCAGGTCATCTCTGGATAAGAACGGTCCGTCCTTTGCCGCTTCCATCATTGCTTCTGCGGCTTTATCTCCCATACCGTCGATACTGCCGAGGGATGGCATGATCTTGCCGTCGATGATCTGGAACAATCTCGAATGTGCTTTGTAAATATCGATTGGCATAAACTCAAAGCCTCTCGCATACATTTCCTGCACGATACGCAGATCACGGATGGAATCCTGTTCCTTCTTGGATAGCTCATCCTTCCTTCTGTTGTAATCCGCCAGCACGGCTTCAAGATGCTCCTTGCCCTGACACATCAGTTCATAGGAAAAGCAGTCCGCTCGGATACTGTAAAATGCCGCATAGTAGGCAAGCGGATAATTTACCTTACAATACGCAATACGCCATGCCATCATAACATAGGCCGCAGCATGTGCCTTCGGGAACATGTACTTGATCTTTTTGCACGACCAGATATACCAGTCAGGTACATTATGTTCCTTCATGGTCGCGATCCATTCGTCCTTCAGACCTTTTCCCTTTCGCACGCTTTCCATGATTGTAAAGGAAAGTCCCGCCTCAACACCCATCTGCATCAGATAGATCATGATATCATCACGCGTACAGATTGCTGTTGAAATCGTTGCCTTGCCTTCCTCGATCAGCGTCTGTGCATTGCCCAGCCATACGTCCGTACCATGGGAAAGCCCTGCAATACGGACAAGATCGGAAAACGAGGTCGGCTGCGTATCAATTAACATCTGCATGGCAAAATCGGTACCGAACTCCGGAATACCGAGGGATCCCAGTTTACAGCCTAAAATATCCTCCGGCTTGACACCAAGTGCATCTGTATTCTGGAACAGGCTCATAACGTCCTTATCGTCCAGCGGGATCTTTGTCGGATCGATCCCTGTCAGGTCCTGCAGCATACGGATCATGGTCGGATCATCGTGTCCGAGAATATCCAGCTTTAACAAGTTGTGGTCGATCTTATGGTAGTCAAAATGTGTGGTTACGATATCCGTTGTCATATCATTTGCCGGATGCTGTACAGGCGTAAAGGAGTTGATCTCCTCGCCCAGCGGCAGTACAACGATACCGCCCGGATGCTGTCCGGTTGAACGTCTGACACCGGTACAGCCTTCTGCGATTCGTTCAATCTCACAGCGGCGTTTATGGATGCCACGCTCTTCATAATATTTCATCACATATCCATACGCTGTCTTTTCTGCCAGCGTACCGATCGTTCCGGCGCGGAATGTCTGTCCGTAACCGAAAATAACTTCTGTATATTTATGTGCCTTACTCTGATATTCACCGGAAAAGTTCAGGTCGATATCCGGCTCCTTATCTCCCTTAAATCCAAGGAATGTTTCAAACGGGATATCAAAACCGTCCTTGACCAGCTTTTCGCCGCAGTTCGGACAGATCTTATCCGGCATATCACATCCTGCCTTACCGGCATATGCCTTAACCTCGGGTGAATCAAAATCATAATAATGGCATTTCTTACAATAATAATGCGGACTCAAGGAATTAACCTCTGTGATTCCCGCCATATTGGCAACGAAGGAAGAACCTACGGAGCCACGGGATCCAACCAGATACCCATCCTCCACCGATTTCCATACCAGCTTCTGCGCAATGATATACATAACGGCAAATCCGTTGGAAATAATAGAATTCAGTTCCTTTTCCAGTCGTTTTTCTACAATATCCGGCAATACCTCGCCATAGATCTCATGCGCTCTCCGGTAGCAGATATCCGTCAGCGTCTGGTCACTGTTTTCAATAACAGGCGGACATTTATCCGGTCTGACCGGATCGATGGAATCCACCATATCCGCGATCAGGTTTGTGTTATCAATAACTACCTCCCGCGCTTTATCACTGCCTAAATATTCAAACTCCGCCAGCATTTCTTCCGTGGTGCGCAGATATAACGGAGCCTGGGAATCCGCATCTTTGAAACCGTTTCCCGCCATGATGATGCGGCGGTATACCTCATCCTCCGGATCCAGAAAATGCACGTCACACGTTGCACAGACCGGCTTGTGGAACTCCTCACCCAGATCGCAGATCTTTTTATTGATCTCCTGAATATCTTCCATGGAATGAATGTTTTCATGATCTGACTTATCGGAATCGATCATAAATGCATTGTTTCCATTTGGCTGGATCTCCAGATAATCGTAGAAATTCACGATATCGGCGATCTCCGCCTGTGGTGCCCCGCGCAGCAAGGCTCTGTAAAGCTCTCCCGCTTCACAGGCACTTCCAAGGATCAGACCTTCTCTGTTTTCAAGGATCAGGCTCTTCGGTACCTTCGGCCGTCTGTTAAAATACTGCAGATGGGAAGCTGAAATGAGCTTATATAAATTGACACGTCCCACATCATTTTTCGCCAGTACAATGGCATGATAAGACGGTGTTTTACGGACATAATCCGTACTTGTCCTGCCCAGCTCATTAACCGCATCCAGATCATGTGCACCTTTTTCCAGCAGCATCGGAATAAATTTCTCAAAAATTTCAGCCGTTGCCTCCGCATCATCTACCGCACGATGATGGTTTTCCAAAGATACACCGACTGTCTTTGCCACATGATCCAGTGTAAACTTGGCAAGCTGTGGCAGCAGCACTCGTGCCATGGCAAGCGTATCCACATGAGTATATGCATAAGGCAGCTCCAGTTTCCTCGCATTTTCCTTAATAAAACCGGTATCAAAAGAAGCATTGTGCGCTACCAGTACACAGCCTTCGCAAAAGGCAAAAAACTCCGGCAGAACCTGATCGATCGTCGGTGCATCCATGACATCTGCATCCGTGATCGTTGTCAGCTTGGTGATCCGGTATGGAATCGGCTCCTGCGGGTTTACATAAGTTGAAAAACGGTCTACGATTTTTCCATTTTCCACCTTTACCGCACCGATCTCTATAATGTGGTTCGTCACACTTGAAAAACCGGTTGTTTCAATATCAAATACAACAAAGGAATCCATCAGAGATTGTCCCTTCGGATTGACTACAATATTTTTCAGATCATCTACCAGATAGATCTCACAGCCGCAGATCACCTTGAAGAAATCCTGTCTGTCAAGCTGTTTTCCTTCCTTTTCCGCCTCTGCTTTCGCACCTTTATACAGATCCTGCCACGTATGGAATACATCCGCAAGTGCCTGTACCACGCCATGATCTGTGATCGCGATCGCCGGATGTCCCCATTTATATGCCCGCTTTACAATATCGATAACATCGGAAACACCGTCCATATCACTCATTTTCGTATGACAGTGCAGCTCTACACGCTTCTTTGCACTGTGATCCATTCTGGTCACGGTAAAGTCTTTTGTTTTTTGCAGGCTCTTAATGGAAATCGTCAGATCCTTATCAAAGCTGTCCATGGCACAAAGTCCCCTGACAAGCAGAAAGGATCCCTTTTTAACCCCTTCCCGAATATTCGGGAGTTCTTCGTTCGGACAGAACATCTTGCATTTCATCGTATCCGTAAAGTCTGTAATAAAGAAGCTGACGATCGTCTTTTCATTACGGATCTCTCGTTCTTCTACACTCAGCACTTTTCCACGTATCGTGATCTCACCCATTTCATCCAGGATCTGATCCATCGGAACGATCTCACCTTCCACATCATAGCCATACAATACATCCGGATTGTCCGAACGCCTGCCCTGTCTGCGGAAGCTCTTAAAATCTTTTTTACCTTCTTTTTTAAATTCTTTCTTCGACGGCTGTGCAGGCTCTGCTTTCTGCACCGGCTGCTTCTGCGGTTGTTCAGCAATTTTTGCATCTGCTCCCTGCATAGGCGATGCGGCATGCTCAAATTCATTTCCGTCCACACCGCTCATATCCACATATTCACTGTCACTCGTTTGTGAAATAGCCGCACGGTTTCCCGCAATTTCCGCGATCCGGCGTGCAATCTTGATATCGTCCTCTTCCCGGTATTTGCTTTCCTTCGGCTCATCATATGCCACTTCAAAAAACGCACGTACCCCGCATCTTTCACAGACGATCTTGTCCAGGATCTGCAGAAGCTCTCCGCTTTTCTGATGATACAGTGGAATATCTTCCATCGTCAGAACAACTTTATCATCTGCTTCAAAAGACATCTCTGCGGACTTTAACATGCTGTGCAGCATCGGACTGTATTCCTTCAGCTCCAGCAGCATACTGTTTTTATACGCCCCGAAAACAGCCGGCGCATCATACTGCGCAGACAGATGAAACGTTTCATAAAGCTTGACTTCAGGTCCTTCTTTTCCGCCTTCCAAGGCAGAAAAAAGCTGCTTATGCAGCTCTTTTTCCACTTTATAAATATATTCTTTTTCTATGATGTTGTCACAACTTATGTAAACCTTCAGCAGATCTCTTGCTCTTGTCGTCACAACTCTGTCAACTCTGACATCTTCCATATAGACTTTACAGTCGCCTTCCAGATGCAGCGTTGGAAATACTTCCATAAATGAATGACTCACTACTCATTTCCCCAATTCAATAATTCTTCCCTGAGTGTATTTAATAACTGATCTTCCGGTACTTTTCTGATCACTTCACCTTTTTTGATCAGAAGTCCTTCTCCTTTACCGCCGGCAATACCAATATCAGCTTCTTTCGCTTCGCCCGGTCCGTTTACAACGCAGCCCATAACCGCCACCTTCAGGTCAAGCGGAATATCTGCCACCATCTGTTCCACTGCATTAGCCAGTCCGATCAGATCAATATTCGTTCTGCCGCAGGTCGGACAGGATACTACTTCAATACCACCCTTTCTCAGTCCCAGTGTCCGTAAAATCAGCTTTGCGGATTTTACTTCTTCCACCGGATCGCCCGTCAGGGAAACGCGGATCGTATCACCGATGCCTTCATGCAGCAATATACCAAGTCCTATCGAAGATTTGATATTGCCGCTCATGATTGTACCGGACTCCGTGATTCCGACATGCAGCGGATAATTGGTCTCTTTTACGAGCTTTTCATGCGCTGCTACACACATCAGGACATCCGAAGATTTGATACTGATCACCAGATTGTCATATCCCAGATCTTCTATGATATGCACCTTATCCAGCGCACTTTCCACAATACCTTCTGCCGTTACACCATGGTATTTATCTACCAGATCCTTTTCCAGAGAACCGCTGTTTACACCGACACGGATTGGGATATTCCGCTCCTTTGCCACTTCCACAACAGCCTTCACTCTGTCAATGCTTCCGATATTGCCCGGATTGATGCGGATCTTATCTGCTCCGTTTTCCATGGCAGCGATCGCCATCTTATAATCAAAATGGATGTCTGCCACAAGCGGGATATGGATCTGTTTTTTGATCTCGCCGATCGCTTTTGCAGCCTCCTCGGTCGGAACCGTACAGCGGATGATCTCGCAGCCTGCCTGTTCCAGTCTGTGGATCTGCATTACTGTCGCTGCCACATCCTCTGTATGTGTATTCGTCATGGACTGGATCAGCACCGGATTTCCGCCACCGATCACTCTGTCACCAATATGCACTACTTTTGTATGATCACGATACATAATTATCCTCTTTTCATTGCTCTATCTATATAATAATAATTTAAAAAATCTTTGTCAGATCATTGTACAGTACAAATACCATTAAAAGCATCAGGCACGCCATACCGATCATATGCACCAGACCTTCTTTTTCCGGTGGAACCGGTTTACCCCTGACTGCTTCTACCAAAAGGAATACCAGTCTGCCGCCATCCAGCGCCGGGAACGGTAACAGATTCAATACGCCCAGGTTAGCGCTCAGCAGGATTGCAAAATTGAGCATATTCAGCCAGATATAATAAATGCCGTCCGGTTTTGACTGGTCGTAGATCTGTGTCACAGTCTGTGCCATTCCGACAGGGCCGGATACATCATCCTTTGAAACCTGCCCCTGTATCAGAAGTTCCAGACTCTTGACCGTTGTATTGATCCAGTAACCGACTTCATACAGGCTGTATTTTACAGTACCGAAAATACCGAATTTCTGATAAGAGCCTACGCCATATAAGCCCATATAATAACGCCCTGCTGATTCGTCGTAGATCGGCTTTATCACGGTGTCATACTGCTTGCCGTCTCTTTCATAGGTAACTGCGATATCTTCCCCTTTATTCAGCATGGAGGCAAGACTGATCTCACGATACAGATGGATCTTTTTGCCGTTCATGAAAAGGATCCTGTCTCCATCCTGCATGCCCGCAAGCTGCGCCGCGCCGCCATCCGAAACCTGCTGTACGACCGGCAGATCGGTTCCGTAGCTGCCAACAATGATCGTAGACATCAAAAATGCCAGAATAAAGTTAAATACCGGTCCGGCTAAGACAGTGGCAATCCTTGCAAACACCGGTGCATCCGGAAATGCGCCCGGCTTCTTTTTGCTGCCCAGCTCTGTATTGGCCACCGCCTGCTGCACATCCTGCTGCGGATCTGCTTCTCCACTTTCTGCTTCTTTTTTTTCGGTATCGCGTTCGATGCCATCCTCACCTTCAAAAATACAGGCACCACCAAGCGGCAGTAAACGGATCGCATATTTGGTTCCGCCCTTTTTCACCGAAAAAATACACGGCCCCATACCGACTGTAAATTCCACAACCGAAATTCCATTTGCTTTTGCAATGATAAAATGTCCGAATTCATGCGCAATGACAACTACGCCGAAAATGACAAAAAACAGGACAATGCCCAATCTTTAACACCTGCTTTCAATATAGTCATAGCATGCAGCTTCCGCCTCTAAGATCTGCTCCACCGTCGGATCTGCGATCACATGATGGTTCTGCATACATGCACCGATCAGCTCCGGAATATCCAGGAAACCGATCTTATCCTGCAAGAAGAGGCTGACTGCCTTTTCATTTGCAGCATTAAATACCGTTGGCATACTGCCGCCTGCACGGAATGCTTCATAAGCCAGCTTCAATCCCGTAAACACTTCCATATCAGGCTCTTCAAATGTAATTCTGCCCAACTTGAAGAAATCTATGTTATTTTCCTGCATCGGTCTTCTGTCAGGATAAAAAAGTGCATACTGGATCGGCAGTTTCATGTCCGGTACGCCAAGCTGCGCGATCACCGCGCCATCTACATACTCTACCATAGAATGTATGATGCTTTGTGGTTGTACTACTACAGTTATTTTTTCCGGCGGTACATGGAATAACCAGCCGGCTTCCATAACCTCCAGTCCTTTGTTGACCATTGTCGCGGAATCGATCGTGATTTTGCGTCCCATCGTCCAGTTCGGATGCTTTAAGGCATCTGCTGCTTTTACATTGGTAAGCTGCTCTTTTGTAAAACCGCGGAACGGACCGCCTGATGCAGTCAGAAGGATCTGTCTGATCTTATCCTTCGGTTCTCCGTTTAAAGACTGGAAAATCGCACTGTGTTCGCTGTCAACCGGTAAGATCTTCACGCCATGCTTCTTTGCAAGCGGCATAATGATATGTCCTGCCGTCACAAGCGTTTCCTTATTGGCAAGCGCAATATCCTTGCCCGCCTCGATTGCTGCGATCGTCGGGCGGATTCCGATCATTCCCACGATCGCAGTGAGTACAACATCCGCCTCGGGCAGAACCGAAATGGCAAGCAGACCATCCATGCCCGTCAGTACCTGCACCTGCAGATCACTGACACGCTGCTTTAAATCCTTTGCCGCCCCTTCCGACCACATAACCGCATAAGAGGGCGAAAATTCACGGATCTGCTGCTCCATCTTTTCCACACTGCTGCCTGCTGCCAGTGCAACCACATGCAGATCTTCTTTATAGCTGCGTACCACATCCAGTGTCTGCGTTCCGATCGAACCTGTGGAACCCAGCAATACGATATTTTTCATCTTTCTGCTCCTTCTACCATCTTCCTCCGGATCACGTCTACAGTTCCAGAAGAATGATACATAAATAATAGATCAGCGGTGCTGTTACAATCACGCTGTCAAAACGATCCATAATACCGCCATGTCCCGGGATCAGCCTGCCATAATCCTTAATGTTATGATCACGCTTGATACCGGAAGCCGCCAGATCACCGAGCTGGCTTAAAACTGCTCCGACACCTGAGATCAGCGGAAATGCCCAGATGGCATCATCCGAAATAGCAGTCACGCCCGCCTTCTGCAGTCCCCACGCATATAAAAAGCCGATCAGCGCAGCACCTGCCACGCCACCAACCGCTCCTTCAATTGATTTTTTCGGGCTCAGCACCGGTGCCAGCTTATGTTTTCCCAACAGCTTACCGACTGCATACGCACACGTATCGCAGCCCCAGGATGCGGAAAAGATCAGCCATACCAGAAAGATGCCCTGTGTCAGGTTCCTTGTCATATAAATATAGGACAAAAGCACCGGACAATACAGAAATGAAAAGCCTGCTGACATAACCTGCTGTGCATGATACTTCGGGAATGTCAGAACATATACAAGCATCATGCCCATGATCGTCAGAATGATCGCAAGCAATGCATACGTATCAGAATCCGTCAGATACCGCACAATATAATATGCCACGATGCCAAGATATCCGACGATCTCAATACCGGACGGCTTTTTCTCTTCTTTTCGTACATTCGTTGCTTTCACAAGCTCTGAAAATCCGACAAGCGAAATAAAAAGAGTCAGGGCATACAAAACGATGCCCCCGTTACTCATTGCAAATGCCAGAATGATCAGAAGCAGTATTCCACTGATCAGTCTTGTCAGCATGTTACTCCTCCTTTACAAGCCCAAACCGGCGATCCCGCTGATTGTAGGCTGCAATTGCTTCCTCCAGTTCCTTTTTGCCGAAAGCAGGCCATGGAACCGGTGTAAAATAAAGCTCCGTATAGGCAAGCTGCCAGATCAGGAAATTGGAAATCCTCTGTTCTCCGCTTGTACGGATCATCAGATCCGGTTCAGGGATCCCTTTTGTATCCAGATAGTCAGCGAACTTTTCGATCGTCATGTCTTCCGGCTGGAGCCCCTTCTGAGTATCTGCCATTACCTTGCGGACTGCACGAACGATCTCATCCTGCCCGCCGTAATTTAATGCGATCTGGAAATTCAGACCATCATAGTCTTTTGTTGCTTCCTCAAGCTCAGCGATCCGCTCCCGGATATCCGGTGCAAGCCCCATCTTATCTCCCAGTACGCGGACACGCATATTATTTTTCGCTGCGGTTTTCAGACAGGTCTTCATATAATTGTGCAGAAGCTTCATCAGTGCATCCACTTCGTCCTTCGGTCTGTTCCAGTTCTCTGTGGAAAATGCATAGACCGTCAGGTATTTCACACCAAGGTCGTACGCTGCAGCACAGACTGTTTCCACATTTTTGCTGCCCTGTACATGCCCGTAATTACGTGGCATTCCCTTGCTCTTTGCCCATCTGCCGTTTCCATCCAATATAATGGCGATATGATTCGGTACACTCATTATACAGTCATGATCTCCTTTGACTTCTCTTCTACCATACCATCAATTTCTTTGATGAATTTATCTGTAACTTTCTGTAACTGTTCTTCTAGCATCTTGATCTCGTCTTCGGAAACATCTTCCTTTGCCAGCTTCTTGAAGGAGTCATTTCCATCTCTTCTGGAATTGCGGACTGCAACCTTGCTTTCCTCACCTTTTTTCTTCACTTCCTTAACCAGATCCTTACGACGTTCCTCGGTAAGCTCCGGGAATACCAGACGGATCACGGAACCATCGTTGGATGGTGTAATGCCGACATCAGAACATAAAATTGCTTTTTCGATCTCTTTGATCAGGGATTTTTCCCATGGCGCGATCTGGATCATTCTCGGTTCCGGAACTGTGATATTACCAACCTGCTGCAGTGGTGTCGGTGTTCCGTAGTAATCAACCTTGATCTTATCAAGTACATGAGGATTGGCTCTTCCTGCACGGATCGTCATGAAATCCTCTCCTAAAAAGTCAACTGTCTTCTGCATTTTTTCTTCAAATGTTTTTACTCTTGCATCCATTTTATATGTCCTCCCTTATTCTATACTGTAACCTTTGTTCCGTTAAATTTACCGTTCATGGTATTCACAATGCTGTTTTCTTCATTCAGTCCGAATACCCACATCGGCATTTTGTTATCTCTTGCCAGAATAGACGCTGTCATATCAACAACCTGCAGATTCTGTGCAACCACATCATCAATGGAAACCTCATCGTATTTCTTTGCATTTGGATTTTTATGCGGATCATCATCATATACACCATCGATCGCTTTTGCCAGCAGGATCACATCTGCTTCTACTTCAATGGCACGCAGTACAACACCTGTATCTGTTGAGAAGTAAGGATGTCCTGTTCCGCCTGCGAAAAATACTACCATATTCTTGGAAAAGTATTTATTGGCGCGATCCTTGGAAAACAGCTTTGTAAACGAACCACATTCAAACGGTGTCAGGATCGCCGTCATCATTCCTACGCTTCTGAAGATCTCCGATACATAAATACAGTTCATGACAGTTGCCAGCATTCCGATCTGATCTGCCTTTGTTCTGTCGATATTTTCGCTGGAACGGCCACGCCAGAAATTACCGCCGCCGATCACAATACCAACCTGTACGCCGTCATCAACAAGCTGCTTTACCTGCAATGCCACACCACGTACTGTTTCTTCATCAAAACCGGTCTTTTTTTCTCCTGCAAGCGCTTCGCCGCTCAGCTTCAGCATTACTCTTTTCATATCTTTTCTCCTATCACTTTGTCCCTTGGTTTATTTTGCGATCAGATCATTAAAGAAATCTGTCGGATTTACTTCTGCGTAGCACTGGCTGCACATACCTTCGATCACCGCACCGTTGTTGATCTGAACGGATTTGGATTTGATATTCCCCATTACAATGGCGGATGCATCTAAGATAACCGGTCCCTTCACATCAATATCGCCTTTGACAGCGCCTGCGATCACCGCACTGGAAGCTGCCACATTACCGATCACAACGGAATTCTGTCCGATCTTGACAGTTCCTTCCGCAACGATCATACCTGTGATATGTGCACCGTCTGCAAATACCTCCGCAGCTTTGGAATCTCCTTCGATCGTACCGGAAACATTTAACTTGCCGAGCAGCTCAACCTTTCCTTTTACTTTACCGAGAATATCCACATTGCCTTTTGCGCTGATATCACCATTTAATGTCATGCCTGCAGTGATGATCGCTGTTTCATCTAATACTTCTGTATCTTCCAAACTCATTTTCTGTTCTTCCATTGCTTTTCCTACCTCTTTTTCCAATTCTGATTCTTCTTTTTCTGTATGCTGTCCCAGATCCATATGCATGAGCATTTCTTCCGGTGTCTGCATCTGTCTCTCTGCAAAATCATCTTCATCCTCATCTGCATCCGGCTTTACGATACCTGCAATGCTCTGCATCTGCTCCGCTGCCGCTTTCTGCAGCATAACCGCCTCGGATTCTTCTGCCGCCTTTTCTGAAGGTTCTTCCACAGCTTCTGCTGCCTCAGCTTCTTCCTTCACTACTTCCGGTTCTTCGGTCTCTACAACCTGTTCTTCGTCTTCCGGTGCTGCAGACTCCGCTTCCGGCTCCTCTTCAGCAGCCTGGTCATCCTGTTTTTCTTCCTGCTTTTCCTCATCCGCAGTTTCTGCATCCTTTGTTTCTTCTGCAGCTTCATCCTGCTTTCCGGCTTCTTCGGTGTCAGGGCTTCCGACTTCCGCAGCCAGTGCTTCCTGCACTTCCTTCAGCGCATCATCCAGTGCCTTATCTTCGTCGTCTTTTTTACTTTCCTGTCCCGTCTCTTCTTCCGGCAGAAGTTCATTGACTGCCTGAGACAGGTCTTCTTTCAGTTCCTGAAAAAATCCCATTTTTTTTCCTCCGTTTATTATTACTGCTGCGCAGTTGATTGTTGTAATTTTAGATGCTGCACAAATTCCATGTCATCACTGACCGGCAAAAGAACCGTATCATCCATTGCCTGTATTTCCTCAATGATCGCAGGAAGTGCTTCCACTGTCGTATTTTTATTCGCCGCATCATGCAAAAGGACAACAGAGGTCTGATGCTTCCCCACACCTGTCAGTACATTGTCCACAAGCGTCTGTGCTTTTACCTTTTTGCCTGTTGCATCACCGCTTGACACATTCCAGTCCAGATAATAGATATCCTGTTGCTGCATATACGCTGCAAGTTCACTCATATCCACCGTACTGACCTGATTGGAGCTTCCACCCGGAAATCTGTAAAAATGTGACCATACACCGGTCGTATCATATAAGAAATCCTGCAGCCTGGAAAGATCCTCTTCAAAGGCTTCCTCCGAAGCATAGATCTCATCGTATTTGTGGCTGTAGGAATGCATACCGAGTGTATGCCCTTCCTCTACAATACGCTGATACATTTCCTTGTACTGTTCCTGCGGCTTTCCTGTCACAAAAAAAGTAGCTTTCACATCATACTGTTTTAAAATATCCAGTATGGCATCTGTGTTACTGCTCGGTCCATCATCAAAGGTCAGATAAACCTTTCTCTTCTGTCCATCGTCCGGTTCCGTTTCTTCTGCCTGCCATTTTGCAAGGCTGTTATCTGCCTGCATTCCGTCTGCCTGCTGCCAGGCTTCTGCATCTGCTTCTGCGGAAGCAGTCTGTTCAGCCCCGGCAGTACTTTCGCTCTGCTGCGATGCGATCTGCCGCTGCACCTGATCCAGCTCTTTCTGCAGTCTGTCTACCTTGATAAACAACAAAATACATAACAGGATCGGAATCAGAATCCCTAAAAGTAAATACGCTACTATCAGCCTCTTCATGGAAGAAATCCGGCTGCGTCTCTTTTCCTCTTCACTTTTTGGCATACCAAGACTCCATTCTTTGCATATTCGATTTATTCTATCATAATTTTTATCCGAAATCCAGCGTTATAGATACAAATTGACAGACTGTATTTGGAACATAAACAAAGCTCATCCATACAATCTTTTTCCTGTTGCTGTACAGATAAGCTTTTCTGCTTCTTTATCCCTTATTTTGTTTTCTCAAAAAGCTGTATACCACGGGCAAGGCGCGTAAGCCCGTCTTTAACTGCTGTATGCGGGCATGCGATGTTCATACGCAAAAAGAAGTTCCCGTTTCCGTGGTAGCCGCTGCCCTTGGACAGATACAGTCCTGTTTCTTTTCGGAGAAATTCCTGCAGATGATCCGTGTCATCCGTTACCTTGGAACAATCCAGCCAGAGCAGATAAGTCGCTGTATTTTCCACCAGATGGATCTGCGGCAGTTTACCTGCCAGAAATGCTGCAACCATATCCCTGCTTTCTTTCAAATAGCTCCGCAGGCTGTCAAGCCATGCATCTCCCTCTGTAAAAGCCGCGATCGTGCCTGCCATGGCAAAGGCATTCGGCTCTGCCACTTCATCGGAATTCAATCCTCTGTCCATCTTTTCCCGGATCGCTTCATCCGGTATCATGACTGCTGCCGACTGCAGCCCCGCCATATTAAAGGTCTTGCTTGGTGCCAGGCATGTAATGCTGTTATATTTGCAATCGTCCGATACGGAAGCAAACGGTACATATGCATAGCCGGGCATCGTCAGATCACAGTGGATCTCGTCCGCTACAACCAGTACATGGTGTTTTTTGCAAAGTGCACCGACTCTGGCAAGCTCTTCCTTACTCCAGATCTTTCCTGCCGGATTCTGCGGATTACATAATAAGAGCATCGTTGTCTGCGGATTTGCCAGTTTTTTCTCCAAATCCTCAAAATCCATTTCGTATTGTCCTTTTTCATAAAGAAGCCGGTTTTCCAGTACATGTCTGCCATGATTTTCAACACAGTTATAAAAAATATTATAGACCGGTGTCTGCACAACAACATTATCTCCTACATTTGTCATGCGTTTGACCGCCACATCGATCGCAGGGATCACGCCTGTACAGAAGATCAGCCAGTCCTCCTGCATTTGAAAATGATGTCTTCTCTGCCACCAGCCGCAAATTGCCCGGTTCCACTCCTGCGGAACAACGGAATAGCCAAAGATACCATGCTCTGCCCGCCGGATCAAAGCTTCCTTGACACAGGGTGCTGTTTCAAAATCCATATCCGCAACCCACATCGGGAGCTCACCTTCTTTGATATCCCATTTATAGGAGAAGGTATTTCTTCTGTCAGTTATCCGATCAAAATCATATGCTTCCATTTTCCTTCCTTTCCACTGTTTGCAGTTTACATAATGTTTTCGTACCACCGGTTACAATTTTTTCAGAAGCCGGATCAGCATAAGGATTCCCCGGCAGATCAGCTCCAGACACATGGCGATCCATACGCCTGTCAGTCCAAACGGCTTTGCCAGTATCCAGGAAAGCGGGATACGCACAAACCAGAGACTGATAAAATTCAAAATGCTTGGGATCATCGTATCCCCTGCCCCGCGCAGTGCACCTGACGCCACAATAGAAGCCGCATACATCGGTTCCGCAAAAACTTCGATCCGAAGCACCTTCGTTCCGAGTGCCTGTACCGCCGGATCCGGGGAAAGCGACAGCATCATGAGCGGTGCCAGAAAATACATCAGGATTCCCGTCACAGTCATAACGCCAATACCGGTCCACGCCGTCATCCTTGAAAAATGATGTACCAGATTTTTGCGTCCCGCGCCTGTACTCTGTCCTACCAGTGTTGCTGCTGCCTCACCGATTCCATAGCCCGGCATGTAACACAGACTTTCCGCCGTTACCGCAAAAGAATTAGCAGCCAGTGCCACCGAACCGAGCGGCGCCACGATCCCTGTCGTTACGATCATGGCAAGACAGACAACAAATCGTTCAAATGTCACAGGGAGCGATAAAGTGATCGCCTTTTTCTGACATTCCGCCGAAAGATGAAATCCTTCTTCCTTCCGGATATGCAGGATCGGACTTTTCACGCAGGCAAAATACAGCATGATACTCGCAATGATCAGCTCCGATACACCCGTGCCAAGTGCTGCACCTGCCACACCCATTCTGCAGCCGTATATAAACAGTACATTAAACAAGACATCCAGAAGACACAGCAGGGAATTTAAAATACCGGGCACTTTCATATTGCCGCTGCTCTGCAGCATACTGCCTGCCAGCACATTCAGTCCCGAACAAGGCAAAAAGCAGACATAGATCAGAAAATAGTGTCCTGCGTCCTTTAAAATAGCCTTTTCTCCGCCAAGCCAGCCCGGCAGAAAGCTGCTGATCGCAATACCGATCGCAGCCAGAAATACGGAAATGCACGAAATGGTAAAAAGGGCCTGCTTCAGTACATCTCTTGCCGCCTCCAGCTTATTGGCTCCGATCAGCTGAGCTGCCTGTACGGCAAATCCGACCGAAAAAGAATTGCAGACGCCGCCAAAAAGCCATGTTGTCGATGCAACCAGACCGATCGCTGCTGCCGCCCCCGAGCCAAGCCGCCCCACCATGGATGCATCAATATACTGCATTGCCACAGAAGTAAGCTGTGCCATGATCGCGGGAAGTGAAAGCTGTATCACCAGCAGGATCTGCTGCCTGCCGGAAAGCTCCCGCCCCATCCTTATATAGGAGACCAGTTCCTCTCTGTTTTCTTTTTTATTTTTTACGTTCTCTTGTTTCATGTAACTGATAGTCTTTCTTTATTTCTTCCGGTCTTCACATCACAACACTTCATTCTGAAAATACTCATGCAGTTTTCTGCTGTAGATTTCCCGTTAGTCTTCGGTAACAATATCCGTATTTTCCTTTTTGACATCCGGATTATCAAAAATGATCTCGTCGATCTGTTTTGCCCGGATTTTTCCGGAGATCGGATTTTTCACACTATCGATCTTAGAGTCGATCTGTGCATCTACGGTTGCATATTCAAACGCCAGATTGGTATTCAGCAGCCTGCAGTTTTCCATCTTCAGATTATCCATATAGCACATGCCCTGCTCACTCTCGATCGTACAGTTGATCAGTGTGACATTTTTGGCATTCCAGCCCAGATATTCTCCGGATATAAAGGAATCATAAACCGTTACATTTTCGCAGTTCCAGAAAGCATCCTTGGACAGCATTCTGGCATTGCGGATCGTCAGGTTCTTTGCGCCGTCAAAGCTGTAATTGCCGACCAGTGTAAAATTATCGATCTCCATATCGGAGCTTCCCATTGCAAAATAGTCGCCCTTGGCTGTCACATTCTGCATTTTTACCTGACTGCAGTTCCAGAGTGTTTCTGCCGCATTCGGGAAATTGATATCCTTGAGCACGACATCCTTGCATCGTCTGAAACCCTTCGGTGCCTGATAAGTAATATCCTCCATGGAAATATGGTCTGTATACCAGATACCGGCTCTTGCCATTTCAAACATGGTAGAATGCTTTACTTCTACATCCCGGCAATACCACAGCGGATATTTCCACTGAAACAGACAATTCTCTATTTTTAAATTTTTACTTTCCTTCAGCGGTGACTCGCCGTCCGCAAAGGTACAATAAGAAAGCTCCAGATCTCTGCTTTGAAATAAAGCACGCTCTCCTACAAATTTTTGTTGTGTATACTGATTCATGTTCTTCCACTCACTTTCTTCTTATAGCATACCCAGATTTCGTTTATCCTGTTCTTTTTTATCATGACTTTCGCATGCTGTCAAGGTAAAGTTAGGTTTAGGTATTTATTTTGTATAAGTACCGGTCAATTTACCATAGGCGGCTATGTTTCCACTCGCTCCTGCAGCATCTGCATCCAGTTCCTGTGCAATCTTGTCAATACCATCACACACTGCATTAACTTTTCCTGCATAGTCTGTCTTTGCCTGCTTTAATGCAAACACATACACTTCATAGGAATGAGTTCCGGCAGGTGGATACGGTCCGATATAACCGGTGTCACTTGTCCCCTTATTGACCTGTGTGATCTCTCCCTGCACTACTTCTTCTTTAGTCAGAGTACCTGAGATCAGATGGATCCAGTTATTTCCATCCGGATCTATCATATAGATCACATAAGCCTGTGCATTTTCTGCCTTTTCCCAGCTTAGCTGCGGCGAAAGGTTTTTTCCACGCTCCGTATTGGCAATGCTGTCATCCCATACACCGTTTTGCAGATTTTCGCTTGTTATGGTCAGCTCGTCTATCCCCGCCCAATCGAATGTGGACGTTGTATTTAGTTGTTCATGACTAACTTCCATTATTGGCACTATTGCCAGTAATACCACCAATAATAGCACCAGACAGAGCATTCCAGTTATGAATGCCATGCTTTTATTCTTTTTATGTTTTCTTTTCATATAAGATTCACGCTTCCATATTTCTTATGTATTTACATTTTGGAAAAGCCCATTTGTATGTTTTTCCCGGTATTGGATAAATTTCTGTAATTATTCCTAAGCCTAGATCTTTATCTTTGCTTCTCACAATCTATCCTGCCATCCACAACCCTGATCCCATACTTCTCAAGATCAACTCTGCCGTCCACAACTTCGATCCCGTCTGCGCGCAGGCGGTCTGCCTGTGCATTTTCCCCGCCAAATGCAAAAGCGCCTGCAAGTTCCCCTTTGGCATTTACAATGCGGTAGCACGGGGTAAGTTCCGGGTCGGGATTTTTGTGCAGTGCATTCCCGACTGCTCTGCACATCTTTTTATCTCCTGCCAGCTCTGCGATCTGCCCATAGGTTGCAACCTTCCCTTTCGGTACCTGCCTGACCGCTTCATAGATCCGTTTTGCGGGGCTGTCCGTGACCAGATCATAGCTTTCCGCGATCATCCGTCTGACCTCTTCTACCGGAATACTGCCATCCACAATGATCGTATTCCAGTGCTCTTTATTTTGATGATAGCCGGGGATAACTGCAGCATATGCATTTCTCCAGAAGTCACGCCATTCCGGCTTTACTTTTACATTCAGATTTAAAAAGCCGTCTTTTTCATACGTCCAGAGAAAGACCTTTTTGCTTCCCTTCACCCGGACAAGCTGCCAGTTTGGATCATGGAATGGAGCTTCCTGATAGGTACCTGGGAAAGACAGTCCGTATTGTAGTATGTCCTGCCTTGTCAGCAGATCCGCTGTGCTTCTTGTCTCTTTTGCTTCTTTCATATCTCTGCCTCCTCTTACAACTGCATTTTCCAAGTATCCAGCTTCTTTTCGTATGCTTCAAATTCCTGCAGCCGCTTCTGAAGTGCCAGTATTTCATGATTGATATTACTGATCTGATATTTGTTTTTCAGAAAAGCCGCAAATGATTTGTTATGATAGACCAGATATAAAAAAGATCCTTTTACAAGTTTATAGCAGACAACCGGCAAAGCGATCGTATACCCTGCGATCAAAATAAACAGACCTACAGCTGCCACGATTGAAAGCGGCATTTCGCGTCTATACCGTAGCACTATAACCGTGCGACCTATCTTCCTGTTACAGCATATCATATGCATACTATGAAAAGCAAATATGTGCAGATTTTTTACGCTTCTGTCCTGCCTTCCAGCATATTCTCCAGTGTATGCCAGCCAAGCACCGCACATTTAACACGGGCAGGCATATGAGAAATATCGGCAAGTGCACCAGCTTCTTCCAAAAGCTCCATTTCCTCGTCTGTCGCCTCTCCCTTGATCATATGCAGAAAGCTTTCTTTCAGTCTTTCTGCTTCTTCTACCTCTCTGCCGATGATCAGATCCAGCATAATGTCCGCGGAAGCCTGAGAAATTGCACAGCCGTCACCTGTGAAGGAGCCGTCCACGATCTTTCCATCCTCTACTTTAAGATTTAAAATAATATCATCTCCGCAGCTTGGATTCACGCCCTCAAGCTGCATATTGGCATCCGCAAGCTCATGCTTATGCATGGGATGCAGATTGTGATCCGTTAATATTTCATTGTAAAAGCTTCTGTTATTCTCCATAGCCCATTCTCCTTCTGATCGTCTGCACGCTTGCAAGCAACTTTTCTATATCCTCTTCCGTATTATAAAAATACATACTGGCACGAGTGGTTGACATAACGCCAATCTGTTGCATCAGAGGCTGTGCACAGTGATGTCCTGCACGGACTGCAATGCCATCTGCATCCAGAATGCTGCTGACATCATGCGGATGCACGCCATCTATGGTAAAGCTGACAATCCCACAATGCTCTTTCGGATCCGGTGATCCCTGGACCTGTACATGTGGCACCTTCTTAAGCCCATCCATCAGTTGTGTGGTCAGCAAAAGCTCCTGCTTCTGTATCTGCTCATAACCGACTTCCTGTAAATACCGGATCGCCGCCGCAAGTGCCCATGCCCCTGCACCATTGACAGTACCTGCTTCAAATTTATGTGGCAGCTCGGCATACACTACCTTATCTCTTGTCACCGTCTGGATCATTTCTCCGCCGGTCAAAAAAGGCGGCATTTCAGAAAGCAGTTTCTTCCTTCCATATAATACGCCAATTCCCATAGGTGCCATCAGCTTATGCCCGGAAAATGCCAGGAAATCCACGCCCAGTTTTTGTACATCCACTTCCATATGCGGCGTAGACTGCGCTGCATCCAGTACAACAACAGCTCCGCTTTTCCTTGCCAGTGCGACGATCTTTTCAATCGGTGTCCTGATACCAAGCACATTGGATACCTGCGTAACTGCGACCAGCTTTGTTTTTTCTGAGAAAGCAGCCTGCAGATCCGCATCCGAAATATGTCCCTGCCGGTCACATTCCAGATACTTGACGACCGCACCTGTTTTTTCAGCCACCATACGCCACGGAAGCTGATTGCTGTGATGCTCCAATATACTGACAACGATCTCATCGCCCTTTTGCAGATGCGATAAGCCGTAGCTATAGGCAACCAGATTCAGGCTTTCCGTTGCATTTCTTGTAAAGATGATCTCCTTTGCGGATGCTGCATGGATAAATTTTGCCACACATTCCCGCGCCTCTTCATAGCGATCTGTTGCTTCTATTCCCAGAGAATACAGACCACGCAAAGGATTAGCATTATAATTTCTGTAAAATTCCATTTCTGCTTCTATGACCACATCCGGACGCTGCGCCGTTGCTGCACTGTCCAGATATACGATCGGATTTTCCCGCAGGAGCGGAAAATCCTGTCTGTAATCACGCTTCATCGCCTGTTACCTCCCAAAGCCAGTTTTCAGCCTGTTCTGCAATTTTCTGCTCTCCGATCCGGTTACAGAGTGCTTCCAGCTTTGCTCTTGCCAGCAGATTGCAGGCATCCTCTTCCGAAAGTCCTCTGCTTGCCAGATAAAACAGTACCTCATCTGCCGGTCTTCGATCGAAGCACCATGATTTCCTTCTACATCTTCCTCCGCGCATAGGATCAGCGGAACTGTCTGGTTGATGGCATCCTCTCCTAAAATGAGGACGTCCTCCATTTCATCTCCCTTTGCACCCACGCAGCCCAGTGGAAAGTCAATGGTTCCGCGGAATACCTTTTTAGACGCATCCTGCAGTACACCGCCCACATTCATGTTGCTTCCCGTTTTCTTTCCGATATGCTGTGCCACATAGTTCATATCCAGAAGCTGCTGTTTTTCTCTGTAATAACCGGCATCAAGCTGCAGATGGCTCTTTTCTCCTGTTAGCGCAGCATAACTTCCTGCCCAGATCTTCTCTGCGCCAAGAAACAGCTGCATAACCTCTATCTGTGCCTGTTTGCCGCTTTCTACTCCGATATCATTGAAAAGCTGCATTCTATCGCCCAGCAGATCTACCTGCACAAGTCGGATCTTTGCATTTTCTTCTGCCTGCAGAAGTGTCCGCAGTACAGCTTTCCCTTCCGCATCCTTTTTGGATCTTACAACAGTCCAGACGGTTACACTTTCTCCTGCCCTCGCATAGATTTTTACATCCTGAAAACAGTTTTTCCGATCCGGATAGTCCAATACAAGTACCACCTCATCACGTCTCATACGCTCTCTTCTCTCATCGGATTCCCCGCCCTCTTCTACTGTCTCCACACAAATATCTGTTGCGTCTTCCGGTTTCAGGCGGCTTACTTCCGCGCCCATTCCGGTTCGGATCTGCTCCATCTTTTTATATACAGAAGATTCCTGTTCAGTCGTCAGTTCTCTTACAATTGGCTTTTCATCCTTTGGGTAGCGGACGGTAACAGCCGGTCTTTGCCAGCCATCAGCCGTCAGATCCTTGATTTCTGCCTGATTGACCGATAGTCTGTTCCAGGTTTTTGCAGGCAGTCTGTTTACGATCATATCTATTTTCTGTTCCATTTCGTTCCTCCTACAATGCCCATTCCTTTTAGCCTATGCTGCCTTTCATTTCGAGCTGTATCAGATTGTTCATTTCCACCGCATACTCAAGCGGAAGTTCCTTTGATACATTATCCGCAAATCCGCTGACGATCATTGCTCTCGCATCTTCCTCTGAAAGTCCTCTGGACATCAGATAAAAGACAGCTTCATCACTGATCCGTCCGATCTTTGCTTCATGTCCGATATCCGCATCTGCTGTCCGGATGTCCATTGCCGGGATCGTGTCAGATCTTGACTTATCATCCAGCATCAGGGACTGACAGGAAACAGCCGCTTTTGTATTCTTTGCAGACTTTTCTACCTGCACGCTGCTTCTGAATGTGCTGATACCGCCATCTTTGGAAATAGACCTTGTACCGATAAAGGAAGAAGTATTCTTTCCGATGTGCACGACTTTTGCTCCCGTGTCCAGATTCTGTCCTTTTCCAGCAAAGGTGATTCCCGTAAATTCCATCCGGGAATGATCCCCTTTCAGAATCGTCATCGGATATAAGTAAGATACATGGGATCCGAATGATCCGGAAACCCATTCCATCACGCCGCCGTCTTCCACCATGGCACGTTTTGTATTCAGGTTATACATGTTTTTAGACCAGTTCTCAATCGTCGAATAACGCAGTCTGGCATTTTTCTTTACAAAAAGTTCCACACAGCCCGCATGCAGATTTGCCACATTATATTTTGGTGCAGAGCAGCCTTCAATAAAATGCAGGTCTGCGCCCTCATCTACAATGATCAGCGTATGTTCAAACTGTCCTGCGCCCGGCGCATTCAGACGGAAATAAGACTGCAGCGGGATTTCCACGGAAACACCCGGTGGCACATACACAAAGGAACCGCCTGACCAGACTGCCCCATGCAGAGCAGCAAATTTATGGTCGTTCGGCCGTACAAGCTTCATAAAATATTTTCTGACCATATCTGCATATCCGCCTTTTAAGGCACTTTCCATATCCGTATACACAACGCCCTGTGCTGCCACTTCTTCCCTGACATTATGATAGACTAGCTCGGAATCATACTGTGCACCGACACCTGCCAGCGATTTTCTTTCAGCCTGCGGAATGCCAAGCTTTTCAAATGTATCCTTAATATCTTCCGGTACTTCAGACCATTTTGCACTCATTTTCGTGTTCGGACGTACATAAGTCGCAATATGGCTCATATCCAGTCCGTCAATGGATGGTCCCCAGTCAGGCACCTTCAGTTCATTATAAATCTGCAATGATTGCAGACGGAACATCGTCATCCAGGCAGGATCGTTCTTTTCCTTTGATATTTTTTCTACAATGGACGCATCCAGTCCTTCCTGCACACGATATACATCTTTTTCTTCATTACGAATATCGTAAATGCTTCTGTCCACATCATCGACATAGGTTTTTTCTTTCATCCGGCTTACCTCCCCGTCTCTGATTCCTGTTTTAAAAGATCCAGATATTTTTCAAATCCATGTTCATTGATCTCGTCGATCAGGGAAGCATCTCCTGTCTTTACAATATGCCCGTCTACCAGAACATGCGTATAATCCACATGTAAAGCTTCCAAAATCCTTGTGCTGTGCGTGATGATCAGAAGTGCTCCATCTCTTGTCTTCTGGTATTCCTCCACACCTTTTGAAACAGTACGCACTGCGTCCACATCAAGTCCGGAATCCGTTTCGTCCAAAATTGCCAGCTCCGGTCTGAGCATCAGCATCTGCAAAATCTCTGTTTTCTTTTTTTCACCGCCGGAAAATCCAACATTCAGATCCCGCTCTGCATAGGATGGATCCATCTGCAGCAGTTCCATTTCCTTCTGCAGCTCCTTCTTAAAATCCCAGAGACGGATTCTGCTGCCACGTCTCTTTTCCACTGCGTTTCTGATGAAGGAGCTTAAAGAAAGACCCGGAACCTCCAAAGGACTCTGGAAGGATAAAAAGATACCCTCCCTGGCTCTCTTATCTGCACCATCCTCATTGATCCGATTTCCGCGGAACAAAATATCCCCTTTCATTACTTCATATTTCGGATTGCCCATCAGTGCATAACCAAGTGTTGATTTTCCCGCACCGTTTGGTCCCATTAACACATGAGTCTCTCCTTTTCCGATTTCTAAATTTATATCATGCAGAATTTCCTTATCCTCTACACGAACTGAAATACCGTTTACCTGCAAAAGTTTGTCTGCCATTTTCTGATCCACACCTTTCCTTTAATTCAGCCCACCTGTTTGGTAGGCAATTAAACTATAGTATGTTACTAGGATTTTGTCAACCATTGTCCCATATTTGCAAAGCAAATATGGGGCCAAATAATCTGCGTCAGCAGATTATAGCCTAACTATATCTTTCTAACCAACCTGCGCAGCAAATGCATTGCTAAATAACCTGCACAGCAGGTTATAGTTTGTGCTATAATAAATTCAAATATACGCTCCAAAGAAGCGGAAAAAAAGGACGGATTTCATATGCTGATCTCAACCAGAGGACGATATGCGCTCTACGTGCTGATCGATCTTGCCCATCATGAAAATGAAGGATATGTGCCACTCAAGGAAATTGCCGAACGGCAGCACATTTCCAAGAAATATATGGAAGGAATTTTAAAAATTCTGGTAGAACACGACCTGCTGGAGGGCGTGAAAGGGAAAGGTGGTGGATACCGGCTGACAAAACCCACTACAGACTATACATTAGGAGAAATCCTCAGACTGACAGAGGGCGATCTTGCTTCCGTTTCCTGCACTTCCTCATCTACAGGTCCATGCAAAAATATTGCCACCTGTCCCACACATCCGGTCTGGCAGAAGCTGGATTCGATCATCAATGACTATCTGGATGGGGTCACACTTGCTCAACTCTTGTAAGCAAAATACCCCGGGATCAGAAATGATCCCGGGGATTTGTGTTGTGTTGTGAGTTTTATTAACTTTAATTATTATTTGTAATCTGATACTTGCTTTGCCTGTAAATTAAGCATTAGCCATCTGTGCAGCTACTTCTGCAGCGAAGTCTTCATTCTTCTTTTCCATACCTTCGCCAACTTCAAAACGTACAAATTTCTTGATTGCAAGATCTTTGTTTACGGAAGCAAGATATTTAGCTACAGACTGTTTTCCATCTTCTGCTTTAACATATGTCTGATCAAGCAGGCAGATCTCTTTCAACTGCTTGGAAACACGACCTTCTACAAGACCATTGAAGATCTTGTCAGCTGCGATTGTTTCCTTATCAGCCATAGCAATCTCAGCAAGCTGTGCAGCAGCTTCCTTTGAAAGGAAGTTGAATAAATACTGCATATTAGATTTCTTTTCTTCGTAGATAGCTACATCTTCTGCTGACCATACACCGGCTACTGCCTTTTCGATCAGTTTGTTTAAGATCGGTTTTGGCAGAGATGCAGGATCATTTAATGCGCTGTCAACTGTAATCTCACGAAGCTTTGCAACTTCTTCATCAGCCATATCAGCTCTGCTGATATACTGTGGGTTCATAGCTGCGATCTGCATTGCGATATTTGTAAGTGCTTCCTTAGCTGCATCATCGGATGCACCTGTACCGGCAACTAATACACCGATTCTTCCGCCGCCGTGAAGGTAAGATGTTACAACATCCCCTGTCACCTTCTCGAAACGTCTGAAGGATAATTTTTCACCAATTGTTGCTGTCTTTTCAACTAAAGCTTCTTTCAGTCCGTTTTCAGCAAGAAGTGCTTCTACATCTTCGCCATCCTTGCCACCGTTTAAAGATGAAGCAAGTGCCTGATCTGCGATAGACTGTACAAATTCCTGGAATACTGCGTTCTTTGCAACGAAGTCTGTCTCTGAGTTTACTTCTACAACAACTGCTGTATTATCGTTTGCTGCTGTACGTGTAATACCTTCTGCTGCGATACGGCTGGCTTTCTTTTCAGCCTTAGCTGCACCGCTTTTTCTTAATACTTCAACTGCTGCATCCATATCTCCATCAGTTTCTGCAAGAGCTTTCTTACAGTCCATCATGCCTGCACCAGTCATTTCTCTTAACTCTTTTACCATAACTGCTGTGATAGCCATTTTCGTGTCCTCCATTTATATTATGTTAGTCGTACTCTTACTTTCGGATACTGATTATTCAGCATCTGCCTGAGCGGATTCTTCAGCTTCTGCCTGAGCAACCTCTTCTGCTGCGCCCTGGTTTGCTTCGATAACAGCGTCTGCCATCTTGGAAACGATCAGCTTTACAGCGCGGATAGCATCATCGTTACCCGGGATAACGAAATCAAGTTCTTCCGGATCACAGTTTGTATCAGCGATACCGATCAGAGTGATTCCAAGAGCCTGTGCTTCCTGTACGCAGATTCTTTCCTTCTTAGGATCAACAACAAAGATTGCATCCGGAATATGTTCCATCTCTTTGATACCGCCTAAGTTCTTTTCCAGTTTTTCCATTTCTTTCTTGATCTGGATTACTTCTTTTTTAGGAAGAACATCAAATGTACCGTCTTCTTCCATAGTTTCATATTTCTTTAATGTAGCGATACGTGTCTGGATTGTCTTGAAGTTTGTCAGCATACCGCCTAACCATCTCTCATTTACATAGTACATACCACAACGCTCAGCTTCTGTCTTAACAGCTTCCTGTGCCTGTTTCTTTGTACCAACGAAGAGGATTGTACCACCTGCTGCAGCGATTTCAGATACTGCCTGGTAAGCTTCGTCTACTTTACCTACAGATGTCTGCAGATCGATAATGTGGATACCATTTCTCTCTGTGTAGATGTATGGAGCCATCTTAGGGTTCCATCTTCTTGTCTGATGTCCGAAATGAACACCTGCTTCTAATAACTGTTTCATTGAAATAACGCTCATGTCTTTACCTCCATTTGGTTTTTTTGCTTCCGCATGCTTCTTCTTTTACAGTCATTCTTCCCGGCGTTATACGGGATGTGCGCTGCACAAAGTAATAAAAGGCTTTTATTACCCAGAAAACCAACTGAAAATCTGCATACGTGTTTTCTAGTCACAACGAATTGAGTTTAACATAAAAAATCCCTTACTGCAAGGGATTTTTCTTATTTTGTGAAATTGTGAATTTTCTACCGCGTTGTCAGAATCTGCGCGATCTCCGCCTCTGTGGCACCTGCAGGGATTGTCTTGACGCCTGTGCAGATTTTCTTATCGTAGCCATTCTGGCAGAGATATCTGTCATAGGCGGCTACATCACTGATAAGTCCGGCTTCGTACAGCTTTCTTGCCACTGTATCAGAACCGTCACCGCTGCTGACTGTGATCTGCTTGCTGCCTGCAGCCTGTGTATCTGATTCGCTGCTTCCTGCTGCGGTTGTCTGATCTGAATCATCTGCAGTACTTTCGTCCTGCGCATCCGCTGCGTTTTCCTCTGTTGTGCTTTCCTCTGCGCTGTCCGCATCTGCACTGCTATCCGTTTTTGCTTCCGTACGTTCTGCCGCATCCGGGTCTTCATGATAGATGTCCTGTTGCAGGCTGTCTGTCGATCCCGCTTCAGCAGCATCTGTATTTTCCGCTTCCCTGTCGAGCAGTGGATTTCCCGTTTTTTCTTCCGCTGCCAGCCGGTTTGCAAGAGAAGTTTCTTCCTTCACCTGATTAGGCAGCTCAGCCGGTTTTGTATCTTCCGCAGCATTCTCTGACACTGCATCTGCAAGCACATCACTACTGTATTTCATTTCCATGCCAAGTGCCTCGGCACGTTCTATGATCTGTTCATCTGTCAGACGCTCTGTTTTTCCATGTATTGTCAATGCCATAAGGATCGCCGTCACAAAGATGCCAATGCCGAGCCCCCGCATATAATATCGTAACTTCATTCCTACATCTCCTTAAACAAGTCAATGATCAGCTTCACTTCGCCGACACCGAGCCCAAGCTCTTTGGCGATCGCCACATTGCTTTTTCCCTGTTTATGAAGCGCGAGTACGCGTTCGTTCTTATTGCTGCTATCTGTGATCGGCTGCAGGGAAAGTGCGATATCTCCGCTTTCCGGTGTCTTTGCTTCTGTTTTTGCCTCTGTTTTTGCTTTTGTTTTTGCTTTTGCCGCCGTTTTTTTCGGTTTGCTTTCTGCCGGTTTTACAGGCTTTTCTTTTTTCGCTGGCTCAGCCGCCGGTTTTGCCACAGGTTTTTCCTCTGTCTTTACTGCCGGCTCTGCAGGCTTTTCATCCTTTTCTTCTGCCGGTGCCGGCTTTTTCTCCTTTGGGATCACAGGGCTCTGCGCGATCGCTTTCTTGACAACAGACTCCGCAGCCTTGTCCATCTCATGCAGGCTGTCCTCTCTGCGTTTCAGCTTTTCGATTCCGGAAAGACTGATTGGTTCAAAGGTCTCCTCCACGATCGGTTCGCCCGTTCTGGCATCCTCCATCACAGACTCGATCGGTTGATCCGGGTCGATCTCAGGCTCCGCAGCCCGTGCTGCATCCAGCTCACTGACCTTGACACTCGCTTCTTTGACTGCCATGGATACTTCTGTCGCTGTCTCTTTTAAATTTTCATGCTTATTATTGAGCATGTCATATAGAAACATGACTTCTTCATGATTTTTATGAATGTCTTCCAGAACAGTCTGTGCATACTCGGAAACCGCTGTCATCTTTTCATTTGTCAGTCGTTCCAGTCCGCGCTCTGTTTTTTCCATGGAATAATGAACTGTCTCATCCACTGCATCCGCTACCTGAGAACGTACATTTTTCATTTCCTCCTGCAAAAGCTCCTGCAGTTTTTCCTGTGTCAGTTGTTTATCTGCTGCATCCAGTTCACTTTTGCTTTCCGGTACGATAAAACTTGCAATAAAAATAACCGCACCCAGTATCAGAAGCAAAATCTCCAATGTTGTCATAGTATCTTCCTCTTTTCATATGCCGGTATCAAATAGAACAGTCAAAATGAGAACCATTGCCTTTTCCCCTGATGACTCTTCCCTCCGGCGGGATTTCATTTTTCTTTCTTCTGCGTCCGCCGTCTCCGAAATATTCATTTTTCCCTTTTTCACTCGCATCCTGACGTCTCTGTCTTGTATCTGTTTCTTCCGAACGTCTGACCTGACCTGCCTGCTCTTTTTCTGCCTTTTCCATCTGGTTCTGAAAAGCTGTCTGCTCAGTCATCGGTCTGAGATCCTCATTCTGTTTGATTGCAGAAACATCCTGCGCACGTCCTACCATCATATTCAGTTCGATCGGTCCCAGTGCCATAACGATTTCTCCTTTACAATGAGGTATACTTCACTTCACCGCCAACCAGTGCAAAACGGCAAAATTGTACTTTACTCTTTAAGGTCATGGAATCGTCCCCTATCACAACCTTTGTGCCGGGATATGCAGTGTCCCGCACGCAGACACATGCCTCTGTCTTCTGCCCAAGCATGTTTTCCAGCTTGTCAAATTCCGCATTGTCATCTGCAAGCTGCTTCTCCAGCTGCTGGCTGGCAGTAAGCAGCGTCTGCACATATTTCATCTGCTCCGGTGAAAGTTTGACACCACTTTTGACCTTTGCCGCCGCACCTGTCAGTGTTGTCTTTACCGTCATATATTTCTTCTGTAATTCTACGATCTCCTTCTGCAGCACCACATATCTTGCTTTCTGCTCCGGATTGACGCCGACCTCAACCACGGTATCCGCTCCAAGCTCTGATCCAAGCGTCTTGCAGGACACCTTCACCGTTGCCCGTACAATACCGCCTGCAATAAAGCCTTTCCTGCCGTCTACCGTAACCTCTGTTTTTGCACTTACCTTGCTATGCATCAGAGAATCCGCTTCTACGTAACTCCCTGCTTCGATCACAGCATTTTCCACAAATTTGGCAATGACTCTGCCGCCTGCCAGAAGCTTGCCACGTCCCATTCCATTCATGCCGCGTTCGATAACAATATCACCGCCCGCCTGAATTACAGCGCCTTCCACGACACCCTTGACCTGTACATTTTCCTTTGCCGTCACGGAAAATCCTGCCTGTACATTACCATTTACGACCACACTGCCCTCGGAAGTAATATTTCCGGTAGCAGGTCCTACATTTTCCACTTCATAAATATCCGAAACAAATACCTGATCGCCGGACAGAACTACGTGGCCGTTGATATCGGAATATAATTCCAGTCTGTCTTCCGATATTGTTATGTTTCTGCCATAACGGAGAGACAGATGCTTAACCTCCCTCGGTCTGAGCCGCTCTCCCAGCACATTGCAGCCTTCTTCCCCCTTATCCTCCGGGTGAAGTCTTGCAAGAAGATCCCCTTTCCTGCAATGATTCATTGTATTCAAATTAAAAAAGTCAACCGAGCCGTCTTCCCGCCTCGTCGGCTTTGCCTGTAAATCTGTTTCAAAGAAATACTCGATCCATGCATTTTCACCATGTCTCGGCTCTTTTCCCCGTGCTACCACAATGTCTGTACAGTAAGTCCTGTTTTTGAGAAACGCATCTATTGCCGCTTCATCGATTCCGAATCGGATCTGTCTCGCATAAAGATCTTTCAGGATCTCATCCTTTGACATGGTGCTTCCTGCATTACTTGGCGCAATAAACCGTGCTGTCACAGTCATTTTATCCTCTGACATGCGGAAAAAACACATTTCATTTTCCTGATAAGACCGCATACTGCAGAGCGGGATCTGTACAGGCTTATCCTTCAGCCTTCCGATCGTCTGATAGATCAGTTTGATATCATAATCCACAATCCCTTTTAGCTGCAGATACGCCGCAATCTCATCCATACTGAGCGGACTGCCGCCAACTGTCTGTGGAATCAGTTCAATTGCCGTTCCTGTTTGTGATATGATCAATCGAAAATATGCGTTCATAATAAGCCCCCCTTTCTCCCGGACTACACGGTATCATGCAAAATTCCCATATAATTACCAAGCTTTTTCTTCATCTTGGAAAGCCCTTTTGTATGTAACTGGGAAACGCGGGATTCCGACACTTCCAATATATTGCTGATTTCCTTCAGCGTCAGATCCTCATAATAATAAAGAACTATAACTTTCTTTTCCTTCTCGGTCAGAAGCTCCAGTGCATCTGCCAGTTTCACCTTCAGCTCCTGCTGCTCTATGACAGATTCCGGCTCTGCAAAATGTCTGGAAATCTGTCTTCCGTCACCCGAAATATCACTTCCCTGCTCCAGATATTCATTCAGGGAAACAATACCCGTAATTTTCATACTGGATTGCCAGTCCGTATATTCTTCCTGTGTTATGCCAAGTCCCTGTGCGATTTCTTCATCAGTTGCTTCTCTTCCTTTTTCCAGTTCAACCTGACGTATCACACTTTCGATCTGTTTCTGTTTTTTCCGTATCGTGCGAGGAATCCAATCCATCTTCCGGATCTGGTCCAGAATTGCGCCCCTGATACGAAGACTGGCATAAGTTTCAAATTTAACATCTTTCAAAGAATCAAACTTATCGATTGCATCGATCAGTCCAAAGATCCCATAGCTTACCAGCTCTTCATATTCCACATTACTGCCAAGATACATATGAAGTCTGCCTGCCACCACCTTTACAAGCGGCGCATATTCCAGGATGATCTTCTCCCGGATGCCCGGATCTTTTGTTCTCGCATAATCCACCCAGAGACGTTTTCTTGCCGCTTCCTCCATAGATTACCCTCCTTGGCTACTGTTTCTCGATCACAGCTCCATCCTCGGTTTGCTGCCTTTCTTCCTGCTGCCCTGTCTCCTGTGCTGCTTCACCTTCCTGCTCTGCTTCCTTCTTCTTCTCCTGCTGCATACCGAATTTATCAAGCATCAGCCTGATCAGACAGCCCAGCACATAAAAAACAGCAAAAACAAGAAGAATCACCCAGGACATCGTATACAGACTATAATGCATCCGAAACATGACAATTCCTGCCACCAGTCCTGCTGTCAGCATAACAAGTGCCGGTATATTTCTGGTATTCATATTGTATACGTTTCCTTTCCGACTGCTTTGATCTGAAATTCCCCTGTTTCCGGATAAAAGATAACGGTTCTACCGAAATCTTTCCCTGTATCTTCCGCCAGGATCGGTATATTCAGCTGCTTCAGCTTTGCTTTCGTTGCCTCTACATTTCTTTCGCCCACACGTACCATGCTGGATTTATTCTGAAATGCAAACATCTGCGCCCCGCCGGCGATCTTTGCAACTAGCCTTGATCTGTTGCCGCCCGCTGCCACGATCCGTTTTACCAGCTCTTCAATTCCAGTATCAGCGAATTTCGGAATATTGGAATTGTCTTTGATCTGCGTACTGTCAGGCAGCATGATATGTGCAAGACCCCCAATGCCTGTCACCGGATCCCGTAATGCGATTCCCACACAGGATCCCAGCCCCAGGGTCGTAATGCCGTCAGGACTGATACAGACATTCAGATCTGCCATTCCCACTTTTATTATCTCACTCATTCCATTACCTTGTTACACTTTCTACTAATTACATCCCAGAGATGCCATGATCTTATCATAGGATTCCAGATCAGGCACGAGAATGAAAAAACCATCCAGTAATTTATCATCCGTAAACTGTGTCTGGATCAGCAGGATCCTGTCACCCAACGCACCAAATTCTATCGCCGGAACACTTAAGATCGCTCCCGCCATATCAATGCTCAGATCGGGAACCGATGGGATGATCTTCATATTAGTCAGCATGGATAAGGAATTCAGATAAGCACCCGTAATAATATTACCGATCTCCTTCAAGGCAGAAAGCTCCATCTCTGAAAACTCTCCGCTGTCCGGACCGGATACGCCCATCAGCTTATTCACAAGATCATGGGCTGCGTCTTCTTTCAGAAGGAACATGATGCTTCCGGTAATATCACCTTCTACCAGCAGATAAACACCTGCCATGATCTGTTCCTCGCCCCCCATGGCCGCGCCAACCTCCTGAAATTTCAGAAGTTTGACCTGTGGAACCTTCATATCCACCTTGCAGCCAAGCATCTGTGCCAGAGCTGTCGTTGCATTACCGGCACCGATATTGCCCAGTTCTTTTAAAATGTCAAAATATTGCTGGGATACATGATTCAAATCAAATTTACTCATATATACCCCCCTTTTTCTAAATGTAATGCTTCTGTTATTGTCCGTCCTTATCTGTAAATGTTGCATTGACATCCAGCAGGGAGATCAGCCTGTCTTTCTCCTTACCGACTCCGTTGATAAAATTCGCTTTTTTATCCTTGGAATCATAAGCAACCTTCTCGATCTGGGACTGCTCCAGTGTTACCACTTCTTCTACCGCATCCACTAAAACACCGATACTGTCTCCGCTTTCCAGCTTGATGATGATGATACGTGTTGCTTTCGTGATCTCATCATCGGAAAGTCCCATTTTCAGCCGCAGGCTGATGACCGGAATGATCTCGCCACGCAGGTTGATCACACCCTTTATGTAGCTCTGCACCTTTGGCACACGTGTAATACGCTGCATCCGGACAATATTATCCACATATTTGATATCGATACCGAACTGCTCATCTCCATAACGGACTACGATGAACTGTGTTGTCATATACTGCTCTTTTAATTCGTCCATACTGCCCCTCCTTATAATAATGCATTCGTATCAAGGATCAGAGCGATCTCGCCGTCACCTAAGATCGTTGCACCGCTGATGATCTTATTCTTATTGATATAATTGCCAAGTGACTTGATAACGATCTCCTGCTGTCCCATCAGTTCGTCTACGACAAGACCTGCCAGCTTATCACCCTTCTTGACAATGATCACAAGCAGATTCTCATCCGGTTTCTTAGTAGATTCATTATCCAGCACTTCGTTTAAACGGATCAGTGGAATAACTGTACCACGCAGGTTGATCACTTCTTTTGCCTGTACATATTTGATCTCTGCCGGTTCCACATCTTCGATCGTCTGGATGGAGCCAAGCGGGATCGCATATTTTTCGCCACCCACTTCTACCATCAGTGCCTGTATGATCGCCAGTGTCAGCGGGAGTCTGATAATAAAGGTACTTCCCTCTCCCAGCTTTGTTTTTACTTCAACCTCACCGCTCAGAGATTCAATCTTTGATTTTACAACATCAAGTCCAACGCCCCTTCCGGATACATCAGTAACTTTCTCTGATGTAGAGAAACTTGGTAAAAACAGCAGCCCGATAACATCTTTATCTGCCATATTTTCTGCCTGCTCCGGAGTGATCGTACCACGTTCGATCGCTTTCTTTTTCACTGCTTCCACATCGATTCCGTTACCGTCGTCTCTTACTTCAATAATAACGTTATTTCCATCCTGATAAGCATTGAGGAAGATCGATCCAACTTCCGGCTTTCCTCTCTCCTTACGGACTTCAGCAGATTCCAGACCATGGTCTGCGGAATTACGAAGCAGATGCATCAGCGGATCTCCGATCTCATCTACCACAGTTCTGTCAAGCTCGGTCTCTTCACCGGACATGATCAGCTGCATTTTCTTATCCAGCTTCTTGGACAGATCACGGATCATCTTCGGGAATTTCTGTACGACAGTCTCGATTGGAACCATTCGTACCTTCATAACAGATTCATGCAGGTTTGTTGTCACGCTTTCCAGATATTCGATCTGCTCATTAAATGTATTGTTTGTCAAAATGCCTTCCTGGGATGAAGTGGATACCAGAGAGTTTTTCGCAATGATCAGCTCGCTGACCAGATTCATCAGAACATCCAGTTTTTCGATATCCACACGTACCGTTCTGTTAACGATCGGTTTGGAGATTGGCTTTTTATCTGCTGCCTTTGCCGGTGCTGCAGGTGCTGCTTTCTTCGGCTGTTCCTCTTCCTTTGGCTGTGCTTCGGCAATTGCCGCAGGCTTCACTGCTTCTTCCGGCTGCGTAAGCTCTACCTCTCCCACATAAGCAGCCTCGATCTCAGATACATTGAGAATTGCATTCTTTACAGTCTCTACATCTGCATCTGTCAGAATGATCACGCTGAAGTCGAATTCAAAATGCTCATCTTCAATATCCTGTGCACTCGGAACGGAAACGATCATGTCGCCCAGCTCTTCCAGTGCTTTATATACAAGGAATGCTCTTGCTGCTTTTAAAATACAGGATTCCTGCACATAAACCGTCACACCGAGACATTTCTTTCCCTGTTTTTTTGCTTCTGCTATAACAGTATGCTCTGTATCGCCCAGCTTGATCTCCCGCCATTTTTCCTTGCCCGGATCTGCGCCTGCTTCCTGCTTCGGTTCTTCCTTTGCCGGTTCTTTCTTTTCCTCTTTTGCCGGCTGTGGTGCGCCGTCGCCGCTGTTTTTAGCCAGATAATCATTCAACGCCTTGATCAGGTGCTCATTATCGTTGGTACCCTCATCTCCCGTATTCTGGATATTCTCCGTATACTCTTCGAGTGCATCCAGGCACTGGAATAAAAGGTCTACCATGGCACCGTCAACTTTGATCGTATTGTTACGGACTTCCGAGAACACATTTTCCATATCATGTGTCAGCGTCTGCATCCGCTTATATCCCATCGTACCTGCCATGCCTTTCAGGGTATGTGCGGAACGGAATATTTCATTGATGGTATCCATGTTGTCCGGTTCCTGCTCGAGGATCATAAACTGATCACTCAGGCTCTGTAAGTGTTCTTTTGTTTCGTCAAGAAAGATTTCCAGATATTGCGTTACGTCCATATCATTTTACCCCCACGCTTTTTATAATGGCATCTGCCACATTTTCTACTGGTTCAATTTGATTGGTTAATCCGGATGCCACAATGCTGCGCGGCATTCCGTATACAGCACAGCTTTCTTTCTGCTGTGCGATCACATAAATTGGTTTCTTCTGATGCAGATTCCGTATGCCGGCGGTTCCGTCTGCTCCCATTCCGGTCATTACAACGCATACAACCCGCGCATAACCGGACTCTGCCAGCGATTCATACATAAAATTGGCGCATGGACGGACACCCTCCCGTGTGGGTCCGTCCTTCAGGATCAGATAATGTTTCCCATCCCGCCGCACAATCTCCATATGCTTACCGCCTCTTGCAATATAAGCGCATCCCTTTTGGATTTCCATGTTATTTTCCGCTTCCATGACATGCAGCGGGCTGCGTTCATCCAGACGCTGTGCCAGCGATTTGGTAAAGCCCTCCGGCATATGCTGTACGATCAGAACCGGGGCATCCAGGTTCTGTGGCAATTTCGGTATTACCTCGGCAAGTGCCTTCGGTCCGCCTGTAGAACAGGCAATCGCCACAACTGCATTTCCATCCGGTATGACCTTCTGCTTTATGATCTGTTTTCTGCTGCTTTCCCCGACCGTCACTTTTTTCGGCTGCGGTCTGCTCTGCACAGCAGAAGATAAAATAGCCAGAAATCGTCTGACAAAGGTATCCCCTTTTGCCTCCAAAATGGAATCCGGCTTATGAATAAAATCCATCGCACCAAGCTCCAGTGCCTGCAGAGTAATCTCTGCATCCTTTCTGGCTTCAGAACTGAACATCACCACATGCTCCTGCAGCCCCAGCCGGTTGATCTCCTTCAGGACACCGATCCCGTCCAGCTTCGGCATGATAATATCAAGAATAACCGCATCATATGTATTTTTCTGCATCAGACTGATTGCCTCCAGTCCGTTTGCAGCCATATCCTGCACACAGAATTGTTCATCCAGATTTATTATATCATATACTATTCTTCTCATGAGTGCAGAGTCATCTACAACCAGTATTTTTTTCTTATTATCCATTTTTTCTCTGCCTGTTCTTTCGTTCTTCTTCAAAAATATAACGAATAATCTCTTCCCGCTGCTGATTATCTATGTTGATATACTGTACCCTGTGCTCAAAGGTGCCTCTTCTGTTTTCCAGTTCCTTCACAGAAAGGATTTTTCCCACAAGGTTATATGTTTTCTGTATCTTTTCACTGCTCAGATTGTAAGTCAGATAGATCAGTGTCCCGTTTTCATATTTATAATCAGATACAAAACGAATCCCTCCGCCGCTGATATCCACCACCACACTCTGTCTGAGCGGAAGTCCTGCCTGAATGTACTGCTTGTTCTGTTCTATCGCAGAAAGCTCTTCCTCTACAAGTTCCCTGCTGCTCATATTGAGAATGCAGGAGAAACGATAAAATTCTCTTCTCTGATGTTTTCTCAGATTGGAGATTGTTTCGCATAGTAAAATATAGGTATTGTCCTTTTTGTAACGATCTGCGATCCTGACATAACATTGATACAATCCCTGCTTGGTATAAAAACAGACATCATATTCCCCGTCTACAGGCAGCAGAACTAGTTTTGTCTGCTCCATCGGCATCAAAACCTCAAACTGATCGTCGGACAATACATCATAAATTCTGGATATATAACTTTTCTTATCTGAAGCGCTGCCCAGTATACTTTTCTCCATCGACTGTAATTCGATTTTTTCTCCCGGTAAAATCAATTTTGTCAACATAATTTTCTCCTGTTTTTATTGCGGTGTATTTCCGATAAAATGTGCAAAAAACGCAGCCATACCACGTTTTTTTACAGCCGGTTCCCCTTCCCCGGGATACATCAGCTTTGCCGCGATCCGCTCATATGCCTTGGCAGATTTTGCATTCTCGTTCTGCAGAGAAACAGGCATCTGCTGCATCACTGCTTTTTCAAGCTGCACATCCTGCGGTACTGTACCTAAATAAGAAATCTCCATCTTCAGATACCTTGTCACGACCGTATTCAGCTTCTGATAAAGAATCTGCCCTTCCTCTATCTTTTCCATCTTATTCGCAATCATCATAACCTTTGTATTCTCATTGGAAAAACGCGGATGACGCCCGAGTGCTTTTAACAGAGAATACGAATCTGTAATGGAGGTCGGTTCCGGTGTCGTTACCAGAAGCACCTCGCTGCTCGCCACCAGAAATTCCAGTACAGCATCCGAAATGCCCGCTCCCGTGTCCACAATGATCACGTCCGCTATAGAATCCAGCTTTGCCAGATTGCGGATAATATAAGCCAGATATTCCCGGTTCAGATTAGAAAGTCCCGCAATACCGGAACCACCCGAGATAAAACCGATTCCGCCCGGTCCCCATGTAATGATCTCTGTGATATCCTTTCCCTTATAGATCAGATCACTCAGATTAAACTGTGGCACTGCGCCAAACATGATCTCAATATTGGCCAGTCCGAAATCCGCATCCAAAATCACAACACGCTGTCCCAGCTTTTTTAACTGGATCGCCAGATTGATGCTTGTATTTGATTTTCCGACACCGCCTTTCCCACTTGTGACCGTAATGACGCGTGCAAGCGGACGGGGGCGCTCCTGATTCATTTTTATGATATTTCTAAGCTGTGATGCCTGATCCAAACGATCGCCCTCCTTTACTCGAACTGATTGCCGCCTAATAACAGCTTCACGGTTTTCTGCGCGTCAAATTCACCGATATCATCCGGGACATTCTGCCCACATGTCACATAAGACATCGGTGCATCCGTATGCAGACGCAGATTAAACAGATTTCCCTGACATTGTGTCTCGTCAAGCTTTGTAAATACCAGTCTGAAATCTGTCAGCTTCTGATATGTATCTGCTATGTTCAATAAATCTCTGTACTTGGTTGTTGCACTGACAACCAGATAAACTTCCTTTTCTGCCTGGCCGTCCGCTGCACGTAAAAGTGCCAGTGTATCGTCCCGCTGATCCGTATTTTTCTGGGAATGCCCGGAAGTATCCACGAAAATATAGTCATATGCCGCATAATCTTCTATCGCAGTTCTGATCTCCTGCGGCGTATAAATGATCCGGAACGGAACTTCCAGGATATTGGCGTATGTACGAAGCTGCTCTGCCGCTGCGATCCGGTATGTATCCGCTGTCAGAAGCACGATCTTTTTCTTTTCCACAACGCTGAGGCGGGACGCGATTTTTGCGATCGTTGTTGTTTTTCCGACACCGGTCGGTCCGATGAAGTAAACAAGCTTTGGCCCTTTTTCTGTCGACTGTATCGTTTTGGTCTGCCCGAATTTCAGCACCATCTTCTGATACACAACGGAAAGCAGATAATCGATCGGCATATCCGGCTTTACACTGCCATCCAACTCTTCCACAAGCTGATTGGCATACGTTTCTTCGATTTCATTATCCAGCAGCATTTTATAAAGGAGATGGAAGAAGGCGACATTACTGTCCTCTTTCTTTTCTTCTTCCATGCTGTCTTTTTCCTTATCCTGCACATCACTGATCTGTTTTTCCAGCAGATTTTGTAAGGTGCTCAGTTTTTCTTCGATCGCGCTCTCCTGTCTGCTGTCAATTGTCTGCGTATTTTTCTCAGGCTGCCTCTGTTTCTCCTGTTGTCTCTGTTTCTCCGGCTGTGATCCCGGCTCTGCCTTTCCCTGCTTTGCCGGCCGTTCCGGTTCCGTTTTCGCGCTCCGGGTGTTTCCAGCCGCTTCACTCTGTCTGGCGATCTCACTGACCTTCGCAACCGCTTCGCGGAAATTCTGTTTTTCCTCTTCCTCAAGAGCCACCGTCACTTCTACCTGTTGTGGCTTAAAGATGCTGAACAGACCTTTCTTTTTCACTTTTTTTACATTCATGACAACAATACCGCTGCCAAGCTCTTTTCTTGCCAGCTCAAGCGCTGCCTCTTCTGTTTTTGCCTGAAATTTTTTTATGATCATTTATGCGGTCACCATCCCAACTGATTGTAATTCAACATTTGTCTCCACCTCATTATAGGAAACAACGATCAAATCTTTAAAATAATCCTCTGTCAACCGTTTAAAATACATACGAACGATCGGTGAAGTAATAATGATCGGATTTTTACCGAGACTCTCCAGTTTATCGATTTCCGTCTGAACACTTGCCATGATCGCCTTTGTCCGCTCCGGTGCCAGTGTCAGATATGCGCCCTGTTCCGTCTGCTTGACGCTGCTCATGATCTCCTGCTCGACCTTCGGATCCAGTGTTACCACGCTTGTTGTTTCATTTGCAGGGAAATATTTTGCAGAGATCGCACGCTTCAGGCTCTGTCTGACATATTCGGTCAGGACATCCGTATCTCTCGTTGTCTGGGCATAATCTGCCAGTGTTTCAAAAATAGTCAGCAGATCACGGATAGAAATGCCTTCACGCAGCAGATTCTGCAATACCTTTTGTACTTCGCCAAGTCCCAGCATCTTTGGCACCAGTTCTTCCACAATGGAAGGATTGCTTTCCTTTAAGTTGTCCACCAGATTCTGTACATCCTGGCGGGACAGAAGTTCTGCAATATGCTGGCGGATCACTTCCGTCAGATGAGTTGCAATAATGGACGGTGGATCGACTACCGTATAACCAAGGCTTTCCGCACGCTCACGCTGTCCTTCTGTGATCCAGACAGCCGGCAGATGGAAGGAAGGTTCAAACGTCTTGATACCTGTGATCTCTTCCTCTACATAACCGGGATTCATTGCCATATAATGATCAAACAGAATCTCTCCCTCACTGACCTGGATTCCTTTGATCTTGATAATATATTGATTCGGATTCAGCTGGATATTGTCACGCAGTCTGATGATCGGAACGATCGTACCAAGCTCAAGTGCGATCTGCCGTCTGATCATAACAACACGGTCAAGAAGATCTCCGCCCTGATTGACATCTGCCAGCGGTATGATACCATAACCAAACTCCAGCTCGATCGGATCGACCTGCAGAAGCGAGGTAACATTTTCCGGCTGTCTGATCTCCTCTGCCGCCATCTCCTCCTGATTTGCTTCATTTTCAATCTGCGCCGTTTCGATCGTACCTGCCATCATACGTCCCGTTACCACAAAAGCAACACCTACTCCGACAAAAATGATCGTATTCAGCGGTGTCACAATACCAAGGCCGATCAGTACCGCACCTACCATATACATCGTACGCGGTACGCCAAAAAGCTGACTGATCAGTGCTGCACCGAAATCTGCATCCTTACTGCCCTTAGTCACCAGAATACCGGTCGATAAGGAGATCAGAAGAGATGGGATCTGGCTGACAAGTCCGTCACCGATCGTCAGAACTGCATAAGTATTCAGTGCTGTATTAAAATCAAGCCCCTGACGGAACATTCCCATCAGAATACCACCGACAATATTCACGGCGGTGATGATCAGGCCTGCGGTTGCATCTCCCTTTACATACTTGACCGCACCATCCATGGAACCGAAGAAGCTGGCTTCCTGCTGGATCTTATCACGTCGTTCCTTTGCCTGCTTGTCAGTGATCGCGCCTGTATTTAAGTCCGCGTCGATTGCCATCTGTTTACCGGGCATGGCATCCAGTGTAAAACGCGCCGTTACTTCAGCCACACGTTCGGAACCTTTGTTGATGACCATAAACTGGATGATGATCAGAATAATAAAGACGATCGCACCCATGATCAAGTCATTACCACCTACGAACTGTCCGAATGTGCGGACAACATTACCCGGATCGCCGCTTGTCAGGATCAGACGGGTGGAAGATACATTCAGGGAAATCCTGAATATGGTCGTGAATAACAGAACTGTCGGGAAATAAGACATATCCAGTGCTTCTTTTGCAAACATACTGCCAAACATGATCGTAAACGCTACTGCCATGTTAATACACAGCAGAACATCAAGAAGACCTGATGGAATTGGCACGATCAACATAATAAATGCCGCCAGGACATAGCCTGCAACTGCAAGATCTGCTTTTTTCATTCCATCACCTTCCCTTCCTGATCATATTTTTTTCTTATCTTAAGAAACGATTTATCCTATATCTTCCCCTGCATATGATAAACCATTGCCAGCACCTCCGCAACCGCCTGATACAATTCCGGCGGTACCTGCTGCCCGATATCTACATTATAATACAACATACGGGCAAGTGGTTTATTTTCTACAATTTCTACTTTATTTTCTCTGGCAACTTCCTTGATCTTCGCCGCCAGATGATCCTCTCCTTTTGCGAGCACAACAGGTGCTGCTGCTACCTCGGCATCATATTGAATAGCCACCGCAAAATGGGTTGGATTCGTAATAACAACATCCGCTTTGGGAATATCCTGCATCATACGCCTGCGGGAAGCTTCCTGCATTCTCTGCCTCTGTTTTCCCTTTATGGCAGGATCTCCTTCAGCATTCTTATATTCATCCTTGATCTCCTGCTTTGTCATCATCTGGTCTTTATTGAATTTATGCTTCTGGTATGCAAAATCAAGTACCGCGATAATAACATAAACGATCGATACCTTCATGCCGATTGAAATCGCGATATCAGCGGCAGAAGCAATTCCCTGCCACAGTGTCATGTGAAACAGCAGGTAAATGACCTGCAGCTTGTCCCTGACCGTCGTATAAACCACATAACTGATCAGTCCGATTTTCAGAATAGATTTCAAAAGCTCCATCAGAGAATTGACGGAAAAAATACGTTTAAATCCGTTGATCGGATTCATCTTACTGAATTTCGGCTGCAAAGGTTTTGTTGTTACCTTCCATTTTACCTGTAAAAAATCAGAAAGAAACGCAACCACAAAACCGACCGCAAGAAAGGGAGCCATGGTAAGGAGCATCCTCAAAAGCATATGAAACAGCAGCATGGAAAAATCTCCGCTCCGTATCTTACCGTCTGTCAGTCCGACCACTTCCGGAATATACTTATAAGCATCTTCAAAGCTGCCCAAAAACTGATCCCCCAGAAAAGAAAGGGATAACTTCAGCAGAACAAAAAGTGCGATCATTGTAAATGCATTGGATACCTCGCGGCTCTTTACAACCTGTCCTTCTTTTCTGGCATCTTCCAGCTTTTTTGCTGTTGGTTTTTCTGTTTTTTCTCCGCCCGGTCCTTCTTTGGCGAAAAACTGTAGTCTGTATTCTATCATGGCATGATTGCCTCCACAAATGAGACGATCATGATCTTCATCTCTTTATAAATATAATCGCTGACATAAGGCAGCATGCCCACTGTCAGAAACATAACGCCCAGGCCGATCAGAATCTTGATCTGCATACCGACCGCAAACATATTCATCTGCGGTGCCACCTTTGCCAAAATGCCCAGTACAACATTAACGATGAGCGTCACACAGAAAATCGGCAGACAGATCTGAAAACCGATATTGATATACTGGCTCATAAAGCCGATCACAGCCTTCATCAGCGGTTCCGACCGGAAAACCGCGCCATTTACAGGGATCAGCTCATAAGTCTGTGCCAGCGCCTGCAGAATATAGCGGTGCATACCGGATACGATCAGAAGAAGCATTACCGTATACTGATAGTAGAAGCCTGAGATCGTAGCATTTTCCTTCGTCGTCGGATCGATCGCATTGACCATGGCAAAACCGATCTCCATATCGACAAGACGTCCCGCAAATAAAACAATGGAGCTGCAGATATTTGCGCCCCATCCGATGATCAGACCGACAAGTGCTTCCCGCATCACAATGACCGCATATTCCAGTACAGTCCCATAAACCAGTTCCTGATGCGGCAATGACACTGCATAAAGCAGATAAGACACAAACAATCCCAAACCGATCTTAAACTGATTCGGTGTATTATTCATACTGTAAAACGGTGCTGCATAAATAAAACATGTCACTCTGACAAAATATAATAATAATATTTCAAGTTCCTGGATTGAAAAACTATACTCTATCATGATCCATTACCTGATATAAACAGAAAAGTCCGACCACATATCCACCATGAGATTCGTCATCTGGTTCAGCATCCAGTGTCCTAAGATCATCAGCGTTACAAAAACTGCAACGATCTTCGGTACAAACGTAAGTGTCTGCTCCTGGATTGACGTAACGGTCTGAAAAATGCTGACGATCAGACCGATCACAAGCGAAATAATAAGTACCGGAGCTGACGTTAATATGACGGTATAAAGAGCTTTATTTGCAAGTTCCACAACAAGATCAACTGTCATACCTCATCCTCCTAGTAAAAGTAAAATGTTTTCACAAGATTTACAATGACCAGATTCCAGCCATCCGCCAGTACAAATAACAAAATCTTAAACGGCATGGAAATCGTTGTCGGTGGAAGCATCATCATACCCATACTCATCAGGGCTGATGCCACAACCATATCGATCACAAGGAACGGAATATAGATCACAAAACCGATAATGAATGCTGTCCGCAGCTCACTTACCATAAACGCAGGGATCAGGGCACTCGTCGGGATATCGGCAAGTTCTCCCGTCCATTCGATATTGCCGATCTCGCAGAACATCTGTGCATCCTTGGTCTGTGTCTGCTTATACATAAACTCACGCAGTGGCTTCACTCCGGTCTCCAGAGCCTCCTCCTGCGTGATCTCACCGGCCTCAAACGGTTTGATCGCATCCTCATTGATCGTATTGATCGTCGGACTCATAATAAAAAACGTCAGAAAAAGTGCCAGACCGATCAGCACCTGATTGGGTGGCGCGGACTGCGTATTCAATGCCATTCTGGTAAAATGGAGCACGATCAGGATACGTGTAAAACTTGTCAGACAGATCAAAAGAGTCGGTGCGACTGCAATTGCCGTCAGGATCAGCAATATTCTGAGAGACCCTGCCAGTGTACCGTTCCCATCACTGTACGTAACTGTCATTGTATTTGCTATATTCAGATTTTTCAGATCCTCTGCGGAATCCGATGTGCCCGGCTCTGTAATGTTGGTTCTTGTTTCCGTATCTCCTGCCAGATGTCTGTTCATGGTAGAAGCTTCTGCCTTGATGCTCCCTGCAGAAAAAAACAGAACTACCGCACAAAAAACCATTACAAGCCGTATGTACCATTTATTCATTTTTATCCGCCCGTTTCTTATCGTTTTTACTGTCCGCCGCATACTTCCTTGCTTTCTCCAGGATCTGTTTGAAATCCATCTGCGATGTCTCCTGCTTTGGTTTCAGCGTACCTGGATCCAGCTCCGACAGCATAGTCACTGTATCCTTACAGACTGCAAGAAGAATATATTTCTCTCCCGCCCGCACGATCTGCAGATACTTATTAGGCGCAATCCTGGAAGTCTCCACGATCTCTATATTGGTCGTGTCGATCTGTTGTTTCTGAAAGCGGGCAATATAGCGTGTTGTCCCATAGGTCAGCAGTAAAACAAACAGGAAGATCAGTATCACCGTAAACAGACGGGCTGCTGATTCTAACATACCTGCCGCAAGGATCATATCAGCCCACTACCTTTTTCACGGCTTCAATTACACGGTCTGCCTGGAACGGCTTTACGATAAAATCTTTGGCACCGGCCTGAATAGATTCAATAACCATTGCCTGCTGTCCCATTGCGGAACACATGATAACTGTTGCACCGGAATCCAGTTCTTTGATCTTTTTCAGCGCCTGGATACCGTCCATCTCAGGCATTGTGATATCCATCAGTACCAGATCCGGTTTTGTCTCGGAATACTTTTCGACAGCCTTTAAACCGTTCTCGGCTTCTCCGACCACATTATAACCGTTTTTGGTTAAGATATCCTTGATCATCATTCTCATAAACGCTGCGTCATCACAAATCAAAATATTCTTTGCCATAATTCTCTCTCCTAAATGAATTTTATTTTATAATCTCTGTCACTCTGATACCAAAGCTTTCTTCAATTACAACTACCTCACCTTTGGCAACAAACTTTCCGTTTACCAGTACATCAATCGGCTCTCCTGCAATCTTATCCAGTTCGATGATCGTACCCGGCGTAAAATCCAGAATCTCCGCAATAGACTTTTTGGTTCTGCCAAGCTCTACAGTAACCTCCAGCGGCACATCCATGATCAGACCGATATTTTCCTGACTTGCCATCTGCTGTGGCATCTGCGTATTGAATGCCTGGAACTGTGCAGGCTGTATATTTGCCTGCTGCATCTGTGGCATTGCCTGCTGCATCTGCGGCATCTGCGGCATTTCTGCCTGCGGTGGAACATAAGGCTGCGGTTGCGGTGCAGGATCCGGCTGTGGCTGCGGTGCAGGAACCGACTGTGGCTGCGGCGCAGGATCCGGCTGTGCAGGAGCTGCGCTCGTTCCCATCTGCTGTTCCATAAAAATCTTATACAGGGATTTTGCGAAATCGATCGGATACAGCTGCATGATCGTACTGTCTACCAGATCTTCAATCTGCATTCTGAATTCTATTTTCACGAAATCACCGGCCAAAAACGGTGCAATGTCTGCTCCGTTTTTATTTTCAAGTATATTTACAAGACTTGCTTCCGGCGGACTGATATCGATCATCCTGCCAAGCATGGAGGAAAGGGATGTCGCAGAGGACCCCATCATCTGATTCATCGCCTCTGAAATAGCACTCAGATGCAGTTCTCCAAGCTCACCGTCTATATTGCTGCCATCACCGCCCATCATAAGATCGGTGATAACTTTTACGTCTCTTTCCCGCATGATCAGGATATTAGCACCATCCAGACCCTCCGTATATTTAATCTGAATAAAAACGCACGGTTTTTCCTGTTCATCTATAAAATTTTTCCAATTTGCAATGGATACCGTCGGTGTTGTGATATTGACCTTACGGTTCACCAGGGAATAAAGTGTGGTAGCGGATGTTCCCATGCTGATATTGGCGATCTCGCCAATGGCATCCTTTTCAATATCCGTAAGGATCTCTTCCGTCGCTGCCGGCTGCGGATCCGGCTGTGGATCTGAACTGCCTGCGTTCACGCCTGATAACAGTGCATTTATTTCGTCCTGTGACAGCATACCGTCCATTTATTTATTCCTCCTCTCTGACAACTGACGTGATCCGGACAGCATAATTATCCTTGCTTGTACCGGGTAACGCAGTAAATTTTTTAATATTACCAACATAAACTTCCATTTCATCGTCTATCTTGGAATCAAGCCGGATGACATCTCCGACCTGTAATCCGGCAAAATCCATGACGGAAACAACACTCTTTCCAAGCACTGCTTTGACCGGAATATCAGTTCTCTTGATCATCGAACTGATATATTCTGCATAATTCTCTCCGCTTGCATTCTGCATCGTAGAGAACCAGAACTTCGTATTTAATTTATCCATGATATCTTCCAGCGTAATATATGGAAGACATGCGTTCATATACCCTTCCACATCACCGATCTTGATATTCAGTGTCACGATCGCGATCATCTCATTCGGGGCTATGATCTGTGCAAACTGTGCATTTGTCTCGATCCGCTCCATGAACGGATCCAGATCCACTACATTTTTCCATGGTTCCCGCAATAGCTGCATACAGGTGACCATAATCTTGTCAAGTATTGACAATTCAATCTCTGAGAACTCCCTGTTCTTCTCCAGGGGCTTTCCGGCTCCTCCCAGCATACGATCCAGAATTGCAAAGCCGATATTCGTGGAAAGCTCCAGAATGATATCTCCCGCCATTGGTGCGAAATTGATAATGCCCAGTACGACCGGATTGCTCAGTGCATTCGTAAATTCCGAAAAAGTAACCGTTTCGGAACTCGCCACACTGACTTGTACCGTTTTTCGCAGATAAACCGGAAGATTCGTGGAAAGAAGCCGTCCGTAATGTTCAAATATGATTTCCAGCGTACGAAGATGCTCTTTTGAAAACTTTGCCGGTCTTTTAAAGTCGTAGTTCTTTACCGACTTCTCCGGCGCCGATTTCATTTCATCTACATCCAGCTCGCCGGTGCTCAGTGCCTGCAGCAGGCTGTCTATCTCATTTTGAGATAAAACCTCTCCCACCTGACTCACCTCCTGTCATGACATATGTCATTTCTTTCACCAGACTACTGGATGATAATATCGCGGAATGTAACTTTATAAACAAACTTTGAATCATAAAGTCCCTGGATCCTTGCCAGGATATCATCTCTGACAACGTCCGAATCCGCCTGGATCTGTTCCATCGTATAGCTGCCAAATGCTTCTACGATCTCACCTTTGATCAGGCTTTCATTATCTGCGATCTTTGTTCCGTATGTCTCATAATCTTTGTCTTTTGTATTCATGACAAGAGACACCGAAACGAGTGCATAATGCTCCTTACCGTCTTCACCCTTGCGAAGCGGGATCGTCATGGAATCTTCGATATTATATACAGCCGTATCATCAATGGATACCTCTTTTCCCGCCGTATCCTCTCCGCTTGTATTCAGCTCCAGATTCAGAACCGTTGCAATACTGTTTACCACCGATGCGGTCTTTTTGTTTGTCGATGTCACGCTGACCATTGTGATTACTGTCAGCACGATATTAACGATTAGAAGCGCCAGAATCAGAACTGACATTAAATTCTTTTTCATTTTAAAACTCCCTTTTATTCATAATCAGATAATTCTGTATAGATTTTGATCTCCACACGCCGGTTTTTTGCTCTTCCCTCCGGTGTCGCATTATCCGCAACCGGAACATACTCACCACGTCCGGAATGTTTGATCTTTGCTGGATCAAGTGTGGTCGTAGACATAAAATAATCAAATACCGAAAGGGCTCTGAAGCTTGACAATTCATCATTGTTGGCAAATCTGGCGTTATGGATCGGCACATTGTCCGTATGACCTTCAATCTCGATCGTACTGTCCGCATAACGTTCCAATATCTGTCCCACCTTGTCCAGAAGCGGCTTTGCCTCTTCCCGGATCTGATCACTGCCCGAATCAAACAAAAAAGCACCGTTCAGATTCAACGAAACATACTGGGATGTAAAATCCACTGAAATATCGCTGTTATATTCCCCGTGATCTTCCTGCAGGCTTTCTTCTATATTCTCAGCCATCTGCTCTGCCTGCTCCATGGAAGCTGCCTGATATGCCTCAAGTGCATCCGATTGTGTGTCGGTATCTGCTGATTTACCGGTACTGTTTATGTACTTATCAAGCTCATTGAGCTGACTGACACCGTTACTGATCAGAATGCCGTCTCCGATCGCAGTTGCACCGGCCTCAAAAATGCTGAACGTCTGTGAAAAGGATGCAGCTACCGCTTCAAACTTCTGCGCGTCTACAGTAGACATGGAAAACAGAAGCACGAAGAAACAAAGAAGCAGGTTCATCAGATCACTGAACGTCGACATCCATGCGGGGGAACCCTTCGGTGGTTCTTCCTGCCGCTTCTTAGCCATTTACTTCCGCCTCCTCTTCTCCGACTGTCGTTCTGTCCTTCGGTGCCAGGAAGGATTTCAGCTTCTCTTCAATAACACGCGGGTTTTCACCTGCCTGTATGGATAACAGACCTTCCACCATGATCTCCTTTGCCTCGATCTCCGCATCATTATCAGCCTTCAGCTTTGCGGAAACAGGCGTGCAGAGCCAGTTGGCAAGTATGGAACCGTAAAACGTTGTAACAAGAGCAACGGACATATTTGGTCCGACTGATGTTACATCTGACATATTCTTTAACATGTTGATCAGACCGATCAGCGTACCGATCATACCCCAGGCAGGACCCATGGCACCAAGTGCCTCCCAGAACCCAATTCGTTTTTTGTGTCTTGCATCGATACTGCCCAGCTCCGTATCCATGATACCACGGACAAGCTCCGGATCTGTTCCGTCAACGATCAACAGGATTCCCTTCTTCAAAAAAGCATCGTCCAGATCTGCCGCTGCCTCTTCCAAAGAAAGCAATCCTTCTTTTCTTGCTACATTTGATAGCTCTATAATTTTAGAAATAATCTGCGGTGTATCAAGTGCCGGCGTTTTAAAGATCAGAAGAAAGCTCTTTAAACCTGCCAAAAAGTCTGACAACGTATGACTTGCCAGTGTCGCACAGATTGCACCACCGAATGTGATCAATATAGACGAGAAATCATAGAAATTGCCAAGTGCCGCTGCCCCGTCATCACCGCTGCAAATACCGTATATCAGGAAAAAGCCACACATGACCATTCCGATAATGGAAGCTATATCCAATTTTTTCACCTACCTATTATTTTATATGTATACACATACCTATAATCTTACTAATCAATTCTACTAAATTTTTTGTATCTTGTCTATGCCTTTTTGCATTTCTAAACCACCCGAAATACTTAAATCCCATTTCTTTATTACAGGTATCCCCTATATTTATATAGAATAAAGGATATTCCACAACACATTCCGCACCGGATGCGGTCTCCCGCAATATATTATTTTCTTTTACAAAAGCCCCTGTATACAAGATACAGAGGCTTTTCCTTTATTTCATCAAATTTATCTCTTCAGATTGACAAGTTCTTCCAACAATGTGTCAGAAACTGTAATAATTCTGGAGTTTGCCTGGAAACCTCTCTGCGTTGTGATCATTTCTGTAAATTCAGAAGAAAGATCTACGTTACTCATTTCCAGAACGCCTGTCGTCATATAACCACCGTCACTTGTAACATCCATACCGATGCCATCAAACTGTCCGGAGTTTAAGGTTGCGGAATACAGGTTATCACCTTCCTTCTGCAGACCGGATGGGTTTGCGAAGCTGGCAACTGCGATCTGACCAAGCAGCTTTGTCATACCATTATCGTATGCTGCGTAGATCATACCGTCTGGCTGGATGGAAATGCTCGTCATTTCACCAAGCTTCCTACCGGTTCCTTTTCCATACACATCACCGTAATCACCGCTGATCGTACTCGTTCCGTTGTTATTGTAGTTAGATGATGGTGAAAAGTCAATCGTAATATTCTCAAACGCACTGCCCGGCTGGTCTCCAAAATCAAGCACCAGATTCAGGTTATTGGTCAGTCCGTTGACACTCTGGATCTCACCTGTCGCCGTATTATACTGGATAACACCGCCTGTGATCTGCTTTCCGTCTGTTGCAATGCTGCCATCCGCTGCATTGATCACCTGTGCAAAGGTTCCACCGTCCAGATGGGCTCCCAGTGTCGTAACAGTACCATCAGCTCCCGCCACATACAGCTTTGCCATTTCATCGTAGGAGGTAAAGCCGTAAGACTCAGCCAGTATCTTCTTCTGGGCATCTGTCAGATTTCCGCTCAGATCCATTGTCTGGTTCTGACCTGCCTCATCCAGATACGTCAGTGTAGTACCATTGATACTGCAGCCGTTTGCCAGAGAAAGCTTCTTGCTCTCTGCCACATTTCTGACAGAACCGAGTTTAATATTTGTTTTATCGATCGCATTTCCCTTGGAATCAAGAATATCTGTCAATTCTACCGTATACTGTCCTTCTGCTGCTGTCGCCTTCATGGAAAGCTTTGCCGTATAGGAGTAACCTCGGTTATCAAAGAAGCTGATGCTGATAATCTTACCTGCTTCCGAGCTGACGGAAGTATCATTCTTATCCACAATACCGGAAACGTGTGCCTGTGTGGTAGCCTCCGGTGGATATTTCATATTATCGGAGCTCATGATACGAAGCGGGCTCACCGTATCTCTGACGATCTTTCCGTTATCCACACCCCAGCCCTGTACGGTATAACCGTTAGAGCTCATAGCCAGATTGCCCTGACCGTCTACATAGAAAGATCCGTCCCTTGTAAAGAAATTGGATGATCCGTCGCTGACGATAAAGAAAGAATTACCGGTCAGTTTGATATCAAACGGATTTCCCGTAGACTGAGAAGAGCCCGATGTTTCCACAGATGCAGTGATCGCACCTGATTTTACGCCAAGACCGATCTGACGGGCATTGGTACCTGCCTTGCCGGTCTGTGTATTGGCACCCGAAGCTGCCTGTGTTGTCTGATACATCAGTTCTGAAAATGTAATGGACTGTGATTTGAATGCAGTTGTGTTTACATTTGCGATGTTATTACCAATAACATCCATTTTTGTCTGGTGCGTCTTCAGACCCGATACACCAGAGTAAAGTGCTCTCATCATAGTAAATGACCTCCTTGTGGTACGTTTTCGTTCCCTCTGTCATTCAGGAACTGATAGCCTCCTGTAAGGTCCGGCTAGTTGATTACGGTACCATCAATATTTGTAAAAATGTTTTCCTGTGTCTGATCCTGGCTTGTCGCCGTGATCACTGTTCTGGATCCGGTGCTGACGATAAATGCCAGATTATCGATCAGCACAAGCGGTTCCTTGATTCCTTTTCCGCTTGCCTTATCCATCCCCTCGCTCAAACGCTTCAGCTGACCTTCCGAAAGACTGATATTTCTTTCCGACAGCCTGTTTGCCGCATGCTTGGAAAATCTGACAGTCTGTGTATCAAGCTGTTTCTGCTTTTCTTCCAGTAATGCTCCAAATCTGCCTGCTTCGCTTTTTTCCTGTGTTTTTGAAACCGGGGCTTTCTGTGTTTCCTGCAAAGCGGATATGTATGGGTTTATCTGTATACTCATATTCCGCCTCCGTTTCTATACATCCTGTGCTGTATCATTGCCGCCGTCTGCTTTATCACCGTCTGCATTCTCCGTGTCATCTGCTTTATTGCCGGAAAGCTCAGCCAGCTTCTTGCGATATTCTTCCAGTGAACCGACAACCGACTTGGATAAGAATGTCTTCTGATAATCATTCATATCATCATATTGTTTCAGAACCTTTTCAATTGTTTCTTTATCAGATGCTGTTACCTGTTCAATCTTCGGAAGCTTTGCCATATCCGATACAAGCGTCTGTGCCAGTCCGAAAGCTGTCAGGTAGTCCTGATCACATACATAAGTCACATCATCCAGAGAGTACAGTTCCTCATCAACGGAAACCATTGCTTTTCCGTTCTCATATTTTACATAATCCACTTTACCCATCTTCGTCGTTTCTTTGCCGTTATCATCCGTGGAAGTGATCTGTACGGTCTGTCCGACAAGGCTTGAGGCTCTGCTCAGATCCATGCTCTTGCTCATATTCTGGATCTGTTCCACTTCCGAGAACGTCGCATACTGTGCTATGTATTCCGTATTGGAAGTCGGCTCAAGCGGATCCTGAAATTTCATCTGCGCTACTAAAAGCTGCAGGAAATCATCTTTGCCGAGTGTTGAGGATTTTTCCTTTGTACTTGTTGTCGATGTTGCATTTTTGATCTTGCCATCTTCTACAATTGCTGCTACGCCCATGCTTCTCTCCTTTCTTTTATACTTGGAAGTTCAGTTTGTTACCGCCCATCCGCATCATTTCAATCTGCAGTTTTTCTGCCTGTGTCATTTCCTCTTCATAGGCTTCCTCTTCCGGAAGTTCATCCAGATTTAAAAGTCTTCTGCCTGACTTTTTCTGTGCTTCTGCACTTTCCTGCTGCCCGCCGTTCTGATCCAGATTCTGTTCCAGCTGATGGCTGTGCTCCGTAATTTCGATCGCATCTACCTTCATGCCCTGTGCTTCCAACGATTCCTTCAATGCTGCCACCTGGCTCTCCAGAGCTGCCCTGACTGCCTCATCCTGTGCATACAGCTGTGCGCTGATCACACCACCCTTTGAGGATACGTGCAGGTTCACACTGCCAAGACTTGCCGGATTTAGCGCGATCTCCATTGAAGTGAGCTTTTCGCTCGAATGTATCTTCACATAATCCGCAATCTGATCTATGATCTTTTGTGTCCTTTGCAGGCCAAACCGCTCTGTCGTCTGTTCTGCCGCTATTGCACTGCCCTGCGTCTGCTGCAGATTTTCTGCGGGCTTTTGCATATCCTGCATCTGCTGCTGCATATTACCGTTTTCGTCTCTCTTTGTCTCACGCGGCTGCTCTGCCTCGATATCTGTGGTCGTTGCCGTCTGTACTTCCTGATCGCCTGTGCTTTCCTGCTGCATATCGGTAACAGGTGCTGCAGATTCCTGTTCCACTACAATAACCGGCTCTTCCGGTTCCTTTACGCTGTCTTGCAGAAGTGTTGTCAGCTGCTCTTTATCCATCCCCAAAGTATCTGCCAGCTCTTCAATCGTCTGCTCTACCGCATTTGCCAGATCACTTACCTGTGTATAAAGCGATTCATCCGTCAGAACCGCCATCTGATCCGTACCTGTCAGCTCTGACAATAGTGCTGCCATATTCTGCGAAAGATCTTCCGCGGAAATACCAAGTGCATCCATCGCCTGCAGAACTTCTTCCGGCGAAACACCGAGCTGCTCCGTGATCTGCTGCAGAATCTGCTGCATCACATCCGAAAGCAATACCGCATCCGGTTCTCCGGTTTCTTCTTCCTGCTTCGGTTCTTCTGCAGCGGTTTCTTCCGTCTGCTGCACCTGTTCCTTTTCTGCAGATTTTTGCGCATCCTGTGTCTTTGGCTCTTTGGCTTCATCTGTCTGCTGATTGTCAGTCGGCTGCGTATCCGTCTGCTGCTGATCTGTCTGCTTCGGCTGTTCTTTTACCGGCTGCGCAGTCTGCTGTACACCATCTGCCGGACCTTGCACTGTCGGGGCTGTCTGTCTGAGCATATCCGAAAAACTCTGTTCCGCATTCTGCTGCGCCTTTGGAGCACTCATCTGATACCCTGTCGCCCCTGCAAGATTGCTAATTGCATTACTTGTCATATGGCTCCTCCTTTCCTTCCGATTTTTGAGCTCCGTATCTGTACAGAACTCTATTATTTATATCGGTCGTCCGGGCACAAATATTAGCTTTCCGGATCCATAATTTTTGTAACTCGCGCCGCTACTGCCGCGTCCATCACGCCAAGTATCTTTCCTCTGTCGTCTGCTGACATCACACCCAGAATCCGGGCAACCAGCTGAAGATTATCCGTCATGGATTCAAAGATCGCTGCTGCCTCTTTTGGCTTCATTGCGGAATATGCAGCTGCATAATCCTGTATTTCCGTCGTTTCCTGCTGTTTGGCGACAACCTCTTTATATAGCGCCTCTGCTGTCGTCGGATCCATAGACTCATAATACTTGGCATATTCGTCTGCGCCCGGTCCTTTTTCCGCATAAACAACTTCCTGATAAAATTCATTTTTAATCTTCTGGAATTCCAGCTGGTTATTTTCGAACGTTTTCAGTCTTTCGATCTCCGCCTGCATCTGCGCGATCGTCGTCTCATCCGTCTGCGATTCCGCTGTCGCTGCGGAAAGCTGAAGCTCCAGTGTCTTGATCTGGTCGACCGCCTCCTGCAAAGAGCTGTACCCTTCATATCCACTCTCATCCGCCGCAGATTCCGATGCCGGCAGGATCTTATTGACAACCGGTACATTCCTCAGGATCGGTGTCATGACATTGCTGCCAAAGCCTCCCACATCCAGTTTGATCAGAAGTCCAAGGATCAGAAGCCAGATCGCCACGATCACGATTGTGATCAATATGACGGATGCAGGATTGCCTTCCGAATCATCATCAAGCTGTGCTTCCTCCAGTGCAATTTCTTTTGCACGCGCCCGGGCTTCTTTCCGCTGCTTCTTCTGTTCCTGCTTTAGTTTATTTTTTTCATCCTTCAGCCGTTTTTTATCAGCTTTCAGATCTGTTGTCTGTTTCTCCGTATCTTCCATTTTGTCACCTGCTCTCTTCCTTCTTTGCCTTCTGTCCGTATGTATAGCTGGTCAGCTGGTCGATCTGCTTTCCTTCTTCCGCCTTTTCCTCCTGCAGAAAGACTTCAAACGCCTTATCCCGCAAAACCTCCTGCGTTTTTCTCTCCTGCATCAGATCCGTCATTGCCTTTCGCTTTTCTTCCATCTTCTGCTCTGCCCGATGAATGGCAAGTGCCTGTCTTTTCATTTTTTCTTTCATCAGAGAAACAGAAAGGCTGTTATCCGCAATATCCCGGATACTGAGACTTTCCTTCTGCCTGAGCTTTCTGCCTTCCTCCTGCAGCGCCGCATTTTCCTGCAGCATCACAGAAAGCCGCTCCTGCTCTTCTAAAAGCTCCATATTGGCAGCCGCGAATTCATTTTTTGCCTGCATCTCCAGCTTTTCTTTGATATTTAATATATTCTGCATCCGATACCGGAATTTTGCCATTGCTTATTCCCCTGCCTGTCAGGCTTCAAATATCTGTTCCAGCATATTGACTTCCTCTTCAAATTCAAACTTTTCATCCGTCTGCTGCATGACATAATCATTTACCGCGCCGATCTTCTCGATCGCATAATCGATATCGGGATTGCTGCCCTTTTTATAGGCTCCGATATTGATCAGATCTTCCGCTTCATGATAAGTTGCCATAACATTTTTCAGCTTACCTGCTGCCTGTTTATGCTCCTTCGCCGCGATCTGGCTCATACAACGGGAAATACTCTGCAAAATATCGATCGCAGGATAATGGTTCTTATGTGCCAGCTTTCGATCCAGCATAATATGCCCATCCAGAATACTTCTAGCCGTATCCGTGATCGGTTCGTTAAAATCATCACCGTCCACCAGGACAGTATACAGTCCGGTGATCGAACCTTTATCAGAACGTCCCGCGCGCTCTAAAAGCTTCGGCATTTCCGAGTACACGCTCGGCGGATAACCTCTTGTTACCGGCGGTTCTCCGCTTGCCAGTCCGATCTCACGCTGTGCCATGCTGAAACGTGTCAGGGAATCCATCATCAGAAGGACATCCTTTCCCTGATCGCGGAAATACTCTGCGATCGCCGTAGCCGTCTTGGCAGCTTTATTACGTTCCAGCGCCGGTTTATCGGAAGTCGCCACAACAACGACCGAACGCCGCATTCCCTCTTCTCCGAGGTCTCTCTCTATAAATTCCCGCACTTCCCTGCCTCGTTCTCCGATCAGTGCGATCACATTGATGTCCGCCTTTGTATTGCGGGCAAACATACCCATTAAGGTAGATTTACCGACACCGGAGCCGGCAAAAATGCCGATACGCTGTCCTTTTCCGACTGTGATCAGTCCGTCTACCGCCTTTACACCAAGCGGAAGCACGGTATCGATGATCTCTCTTGCCATCGGATCAGGCGGCGGCGCTTCTACCGGATACTCCATTCCCTGTGGAAAACTGCCATCCGGAAGTCTGCCAAGGCCATCCAGTGTTTTCCCCAGTAAAGAAGGTCCTACATGCACCGTCAGCGGGCAGCCTTCGTTTTCCACGATACAGCCACCACCGATACCGTCCGTCACCTCATAAGGCATGAGCAGCGTCAGTCCGTCTTTAAAGCCGACAACCTCTGCAGAAATATAATCTCCGCAACGTCCGCTCTTATAAATGCGGCAAAGATCGCCCAATCTGGCATCCGGTCCTACCGATTCTATCGTCAGACCAACCACACCTGCGATCTTTCCCAGTCTTTTAAAATAAAGCTCTTCCTTTAATTCATCATATTTTTCAATATTCACACATGTATCTGACACACTCATTGCTCCTTTGCTCCCGAATAGGACAACAAAAGCAGCTTCCGTTTCAGTTCTGAAAGCTGCACGGAAAGACTGCAGTCATATATGCCATCCGGTGTTTCGATCAGACACTCATTCTTCCCAAGCGTCCGGTCCTCCACAAATTCAAGCATGGATGGCTTAACGCCTCCATCCTCGGCGATCTGTGTCTTCTGCATACTGACAAACTGATAGTCCTGCTCGGATACATGGATCAGATAAGTATCTGTATTCTCCAGTGCATGCAGCGTGTTGCTGATCAGATGGAATATCACATTTCTGTATTCTGACAGATCTACCGCAAAAATATGGTCGTAAATATCAGTCAGCTTGTCGACCAGATATGGCTCCACATTGTCCAGCTTTTCCTGATACTCCCGCTCCATGGCTGCTTCCTTTTCAGAAAGCTCTGCCATTTTTGCCTGTGTTTCCTGCACCGCCTTCTGATTTCCCTCGCTATAGCCTTGTGTATAGCCCTGCTGCTGTGCCTGTTCCAGTGCACGCCCCGCATCTGCCTGGCTCTGTGCCTGTGCATCTGCGATGATCTGCTGTGCCTGTGCATTTGCCTCTGCTATGATCTGCTCTGCGCGGCTGTTTGCCTGCTCGATCAGCTTCGTTGCATTTTCATTCAGTGAGCTTTCTATCAGCTGCGCATCAGACTGTACGTCCGGCTCTGCTGCAGCCGTCTCATCATTTTCCGCTTCATCCATGTATGCCTCTTCTTCCTCCATGATCTCATCCGGATAAGAAGGCATTTCCCGAAGGGATTCCAGCCTTTGGGAAATTCTGTCATTGGAATTGATCACACGGACAGCATCCGCATCCAGCTTCACAAATCCCGCTTTAAATAAACTCTGACTAGACAATGATCTCGTCACCTCCGCCTCTGGAAATAACGATCTCAGCAGAATCCTCCAGCTTTCTGATAATATTGACGATCTTCTGCTGTGCTTCCTCTACATCCTTCATTCTGACAGGTCCCATGAAATCCATATCTTCCTTGATCATGGAAGCCAGACGTTTGGACAGGTTGTTAAAGATTGCATTCTGTACCTGTTCGTTTGCACCCTTTAAGGCGATCGCCAGATCAGAATTATCCACATCACGCAGCACTCTCTGGATCGCACGGTCATCAAGCAGCAGGATATCCTCGAAGACAAACATCTTCTTGCGGATCTCGTCTGCCAGCTCCGGCTCTTCGATCTCCATAGATTCCATGATATGCTTCTCTGTTCCTCTGTCTACTGTATTTAAGATCTCGACGACTGCATCGACGCCGCCGATCACGTTGTATTCCTGGTTGACAAGCGATGCAAGCTTTGTCTCCAGCACACGTTCTACCTCTTTGATGACGTCCGGACTTGTTCTGTCCATTGTCGCGATACGCATTGCCACATCTGCCTGTCTGTCCGGCGGAAGTGCGGAAATGATCTGTGCAGCCTGTCCCGCCGGCAGATAAGAAAGAATAAGTGCGATCGTCTGCGGATGCTCATCCTGAATGAAGTTCAGAAGCTGGGAAGCATCTGCCTTCCTGACAAACTCAAACGGTTTTACCTGCAGAGATGCGGTCAGCCGGCCGATGACTTCCATCGCCTTATCCGTACCGAGCGCATTTTCCAGAAGTTCTTTGGCGTATCCGATACCGCCTTCCGCGATATACTGCTGCGCCAGACAGATCTCGTAAAACTCCTTGATCACTTCATCTTTTGTCTGTGTTGTAATGCTTTTTGTATTGGCAATCTCCAGCGTCAGTTCTTCGATTTCATCTTCCTTCAGATGCTTAAAGATCTGAGAGGACTTCTCAGGGCCGAGTGCGATCAGAAGGATTGCCGCCTTCTGTACGCCGCTGATCTCCGAATCTCCATTTTTACCCATGGGCTACCCCCAGTCTTCCGTCAGCCAGTTGCGCAGTAAATTTGCAACTGCTTCGGGATTTTCATCCACAAATTTTTCAATGAGCTTACGTTCTTCCGATTTGGATTCCAGCTCAATATCTTCCAGGTCTTCCTGCGGTGTAGACTGCAGCAGTGATTCCACTGCAAGCTCTTCCTCCTGCTGATCCGCTTTCTGCGCACGCATGCTTCTGATCACAACAAATGCCAGCACAGCCAGGATTGCAATGATCAGGATCACCTGAACAATATCCGTTGCTTTTATCGAAGAACCTTCTTTATCGATAAATACCGGTACATCATACGCCACGATCGCAATATTTGCTGTCGGGATACCGGTTGCATTACTTACAATGCTGTATACATCATCATCCACCGTCAGCTTTGTCTGCTCACCGTTTGCCGCCTTGTACTCATCCCATGTCATATTCGTCAGAAGCCCCTGACTTTGAATATCCTCTTCTTTGTAGATATGCAGCTTTTTCGCCGTTACAGATACAGAAGAACTGTCATACTGGATCAATCCCGCCGGAATATTCTGCTCTGTGATCTTTTCATCCGGCAGATACTTTCTGGATTCCTCCGTTACTGTCTCGGAGCTGTTGCTGCCATCCTCGATCACATACGTTCCATCCTGATCATTTGAAGTCGTACCGGGTGTGCCTGCCACGCCATTGGCCGCTTCTGAATTGTAGGTGTCCTCTGAGGCAAGCATGCCCTGCGTCTGCCCGTCCGGGGCGGAGTAATTGTGCTCTGTCGTTTTATACGTTGAAAAATCCAGCGCCAGATTGCTGGCAACCTCGATATTGTCATACAGGTTTGTACCAATCAGCACACTCTTTACTTCCTGCTTGACGATATTTTCCGCATCCTGTTTTACCGCAAACTGCGTACTCGCATTGCCTGTGCCCTGTGCCTGCGTCTCACCGGAATACAGGAGATTACCGAGGGAATCGATGATCGTTACATTATCCGTGCTGCTGTTACCGAGAGAAGTTGCGATCATATGCGCGATCGCAGATGCTTTATCACTGCCCAGTTCCCCATTTAATTCCAGCACAACGGAAGCAGAAGAATCTGTATTCTGCTGAATCAGCGTACCGTCATTTTCAGGAATACTGAATGTCACATGTGCCTTATCAATAACATCGATCGTCTGCAGATCCTGCTCCATCATTTTCTGCTTGTATACAATGTAGCGTTTCTGCTTATCCGACTCTGTCGTGGAAAGTCCGCCGGAGGTCACATCATCAATCTGCGGAACCGCAGTCGAAATATCATTGGCACCAAGCACCATACGCGCCTGGGAAGCCTGTCCGGACAGGACATAAATAGAAAGCGCATCATCCGATGTCTTATATGTAATACTATTATCCGCTAAAAGTGCTGTCGCATCGGATGCATCCTTTGTTGTTTCACAATTTGCAACCAGTGTATATTGCGGTCTTGTCAGAACATATGCCACAATAGAAACCGTCAGGATCACACCTGCCAGCGCACAGACAAGAATTGTCTTCTGCTTCGGGCTGAATTTGTTCCACCAGTCCAGAAGCTTCTTTGGAATCTGTTTTAATTTATCTGCCATTTTCGTCTCCTACTTTTCCATATTAAATCTGAATATTCATGATGGTCCGGTAGGACTCCAGAAATTTATCCCTGATCGCTACCGTATAAGAGATCGCAGCAGATGCTTTTTGCAATGCAATCGTAAGATCATGCGTATTTTCCGTCTCTCCCATTGCAAGCTTTACCTTTTCATCCTCTGCATCTGATATATATGCATTTGCCTGTGTGATGTTATCCATGGCAGCAGACAAAAAGCCGCCAAACGCATCACTGCTTTTGTCATTTACCTTTCCTGGGTCTTCTGTCTGCAGAGCATTTTTGATCACACCGCTGCTGACATTATACAACGAGGTAATATCCATTGTTATTCTCTCCCTTTACAAATCTTACTGTGCCATCTCCAGACCTTTGACAGCCATGCTCTTACTGGCGGAAAATGCCGTCGCATTCGCCTCGTAGGAACGGCTGGCATCGATCAGGTCTGTCATTTCCGTAATAACATTGACGTTCGGATATGTCACATATCCGTTTTCATCCGCATCCGGATGGGACGGATCATATACCATTTTCATTTCCGTTTCTGTATCTTCATAAGTCTTTCCGACACGTACACCGCCGCCGATATAATCCCCTTTTGCCTTTGCCAGCGCAGATGCAAATGTCCCGTTTTTGCCTTTTTCTTCAAATGTCACAAGCTTGCGGCGGTAAGGGGTTCCGTCTTCTGTTCTTGTGGTATCGATATTGGCTATATTTTCCGAGATCACATCCATCCGGTACCGCTCAGCTGTCAGACCGGATGCATTGATGCTGAAAGAATCAAATATACTCATAACTTCCTCCTACTCTACTGTGTCACTGCCTTGATCATGGAAAACTCATGATTGATGCTGTCAACCAGCGCATTGTACTTCAGCTGGTTTCTGGCCAGTGCAGCATTTTCTGTATCAATATCTACATTATTGCCATCCAGACGGTAGGAGAAGCCGGAGCTGTCCGTATAGCTGCGGATCCTAAGATCTGCCTTGCTTAAATTTGCCACCTTTTCGTCTGTTGATCTGTAACGTGAATTACTGATCGCCTCCTGCAGGCTGTCCTCAAACGCCACGTCCTGCCTTTTATAGCCGGGTGTATTCACATTTGCAATATTGTTGGAGATTGCCTCCTGTCTCATCCAGGAAGCATCTGCCGCCTTATCCAGCACATTTACATAATCATAAATATTGGAGTTGATCACTTTAACACCTCATTTCATCTAATAAGCCTACTTTATTCCATTATAAATTAAAACACAAAAAACACAAGGATTTCTTGGAAAAAAAACAGGCCCGGAAACAGATTCTGCATCACAAAACCCCTTTCCAAGCCCGAGAATTCCCTTTCTCCGTCTATTCTGTTACATATTTTTTTTCACACGATCCAGCTCTTCATATACCAGATCATTGACAACCTTGATATACGTACCCTTCATTCCCGAAGATCTGGATTCGATCACACCCGCACTCTCAAACTTCCGCAGGGCATTGACGATAACCGATCTTGTAATGCCAATCCTGTCTGCGATCTTGCTCGCCACCAGAATGCCTTCCATGCCACCTAGCTCATCAAATATATGGATGATCGCTTCCAGCTCCGACTGGGAAAGCGTACTGAGCGCAGATTTCACAACGGCTCTTTTTCTGACTTCTTCTGCACTTTCTTCATTGACTGAACGTAGCATTTCCAGTCCGACTACAGTTGTTCCGTACTCACAGAGGATAATATCATCGATTTCATATTCCTGCTGCTTCTTATAAATAAAAAGCGTACCCAGTCTCTCTCCCGCAATATCGATCGGGGACAGAAGTGCTTTATACTGGTGCGCCTTTTCTCCCTCATAACCGAGCGTTTCCAGATTGACATTTTCCTTTGTCGATAACACGCTTAAAAACCGCTCATTCAGAAGACTGTCCACAAAGACGCCGACCTTGCTTTCAAACAGCTCATCCAGCGTCTCGATCCCATCTGTCCTGCCAACACCGAGGATCTTGCCCTTTTTGCTGATCACCAGTACATTCGACTGCAGGATCTCTTTTAACACATTGCAGATATCATTAAATACGACCTTACTGGAATTGTTGTTGTGAAGTAACTTCCCGATCTTTCTGGTTTTATCCAATAATTGTACACTGCTCATTTTCATTCCCTCTTGCTCTTATCATTCGCACCCGGATCAATCTGTCATATAGCGCTTTTGCATATAATATTCAGAATTTATATGTATAATAACACAAATTGTCCGATTTTACAATAAAATCGGACAATTACCTCTCAGAATCTTATGCTTCTTTTGTTTCTTTCTTTTCTTTATAACCGCAGCCCTCTGCAGAACAAACAAGCTGATTTCCCTTTTCTACAAGTACATTTCCGCATTTCGGGCAAAGCTTATTGCTCGGGCGCTGCCATACCATGAAATCACAGGTTGGATTATCCTCACAGCCATAATAACGTCTGCCTTTCTTCGTCTTACGGATCACAACCTCTTTCCCGCATTTCGGGCATTTCACGCCGATCTTCTCCAGATACGGCTTTGTGTTGCGACATTCCGGGAAGCCCGGACACGCCAGGAATTTTCCGTGCGGTCCATATTTAATGACCATCTGTCTGCCGCACTGGTCACAGACAACATCCGAAACCTCATCCTCGATCTTTACGGACTCAAGCTCTTTTTCTGCCTTTTCCACGGCCTCATGCAGATCCGGATAGAAATTGGAAACGACCACCTTCCAGTTGACGCCGCCCTCTTCCACGGAATCAAGCAGTGATTCCATATTCGCCGTAAAGCTGACATCTACAATACTCGGGAAGGCTGTCTTCATAATATTGTTGACCGCTTCTCCAAGCTCTGTTACATACAGATTCTTTGCTTCCTTTACAATATATCTTCTGGCAAGGATCGTTGTGATCGTCGGTGCATACGTACTCGGACGTCCGATGCCCTGCTCCTCCAGTGTCCTGACCAGACTTGCTTCCGTATAATGTGCAGGCGGCTGTGTAAAATGCTGTTTACTGTCAAAGCTCTCCCAGGAAAGCTTTGTGTGTTCATCCAGACTGCCCAGCATCTTATTCCCTTCTGCCTTTTCATCCTCTTCCTGTGTATAAACACTCATAAAACCGTCAAATTTCACTTTGGAAGCTGCTACCGTGAAACGATATCCGTTTGCATCGATCTTTACAGAGGTTGTCTCATAAACTGCAGATGCCATTCTGCTCGCGGTAAAACGCTTCCAGATCAGCTGATACAGCCTGAACTGTTCACGCGACAAAGAATCCTTGATCTCAGACGGAACTCGCTCGATATCCGTCGGGCGGATCGCTTCATGCGCATCCTGGATCTTTTTGCCTTCCTTCTCCTTGGTATGCACATCAGCCGCATATTCGCCGCCATAGTTTTCCGTAATAAACTTATGGCTCATTGCCTCAGCTTCTTCCGATACGCGGGTAGAATCCGTACGCAGATAGGTGATCAGACCGACCGTACCACTGCCCTTGATCTCCACGCCTTCATATAACTGCTGCGCAATACGCATGGTTTTCTGTGTTGAAAAATTCAGCACCTTGCTGGCTTCCTGCTGCAAAGTAGATGTCGTAAAAGGAAGCGGTGCTTTCTTCACACGTTCCCCCTTCTTCACATCTGTCACCTGATAGGCTGCGCCTTTCAGGTCTTTCTCTATCTTCTCCATTTCTTCCTTAGAAGAAATCGTCATCTTTTCCTTTGTTGTCCCGTAAAAATGCGCGGTAAGCGGCTTTTTCTCTCCCGGAACGGAAAGCAGCGCATCCACTGTCCAGTATTCTTCCGGAATAAATGCATTGATCTCATCTTCCCTGTCGCAGATGATACGCAGTGCCACAGACTGTACACGACCTGCGGAAAGTCCTCTCTTTACCTTCGCCCACAGAAGCGGTGAGATCTGATACCCTACCATACGGTCCAGTGCACGACGCGCCTGCTGTGCATCCACAAGTCCCATATCGATCTCACGCGGATGCTTCAGCGATTCCTTGACTGCATTCTTTGTGATCTCATTGAAGGTAATACGATAAACCTTCTTATTTTCCAGCTTCAGTGCAATATATAAATGCCATGAAATTGCCTCTCCCTCGCGGTCAGGGTCAGTTGCGAGATAAATCTTATCTGCTTTCTTCACTTCCTTACGAAGCGCTGCTAATATATCCCCTTTACCACGGATCGTAATATATTTCGGTTCAAAATCATGCTCGATATCAATTCCCATCTGACTCTTAGGCAGGTCTCTGACATGTCCGTTACTCGCCATGACCTCATAATTGCTGCCCAAAAACTTTTTAATTGTCTTCACCTTTGCCGGTGATTCCACAATAACCAAATACTTTGCCATACTACTTCCCCTAATGTCCTGTAATAATCGTTTCAAACTATACACTAAAAAAAAGGATGTGTAAAGTTTTTTTTCCGTTTGCCGCATTTTCGGTATCTTTTTTGACAAATCTGGCTAAAAAAGGGAAGGCGTTCGCCTTCCCTTCTGTGTTTTGATCTGTAATTAGTCGAGATCTAAGAGATCTGTCTTTGTTACTGTGAGTTCCTGATAACCAAGCTCCGGAACTACCGTTGTCGTTGTTTCACCTGTTATTGATGAAACAGAATTAATCGTAGTCTGGGCTTCCAGATAGATTGTAAACTCACCTGTTGTATTTAAGTATGAAAGCGGCAAGTAGAATCCATATGTTGTCATACTTTCCAAATTCGATACTTTTCCGTTTGCATCTCTTGCAATCTCTGTATTCAGCTGATTATTTGCTACCGAATAAGTTTTGATCACCTTTGAAATATTCACAACCGGAACCGTGACTTTATTGATAACCTTTTCCTCTACCTTCACTGCCGAATTATCATTCAGTGTAACAACATCATCTTTCTTCATTCCATCCAGCTTCAGATAATACTGAATTGCCATATATTTTGTACCTCTGACAAAGTTTGTATCATTCAGTCTGAAGTAAATTGGAGTTCCGCTTGTTGTTGCATCTACACTGGCATTTGTATTTGGATCTACAAACTGATACTTCCTTACTCCGTTAGAATTTGTCAGAATAGAGGAATCTATTGCTGTTGTTCCGTCCGGATTCGTCACATTCTTATCATACGGTATTGATATACTTGTGATTGCTGCTGCATTTGGATTCGGTGTCTCAAAAAATCCAACGGATGGCTCTGTATAACTTGCCGTAAAAGATGCAAACAAGGTATTTACAAACAGCTGTGCTTCCGTTTCAGATGCATTTTCCAATGATGAATGTCCTGCACCGGTATATGTAATATTTCCCTTATTGTAAATATAATATCCGTCAGATGCCATCGGTCCCCCGACATTATCTGCATAGGGGTCGAAATCATGACCATTTCCGCCTAATGTATACCATACTACAACATCTGATTCACCGTCACCGTCATCATCTGTATCCATATCCAACTGGAAATACTGTGAATGAGTTGTAGTTACCTTAAACTGATCCGGTAACACATAAGGATATATTGTCAACTGACCTTCATTTAACTTATTTACAGTATAAGAATCTGCACCACTTTCATTTTTATCTCTGTTTGCCTTATTAGAGTTGATCCAATACTTATCGCCTGTGCTGTTCATAAAACGTACTGCAGTTGTATTATTCACACCCTGCGTTGTTCTCAAAACTGTCTGTCGTCCTTTACCCGGCTGATATGCTACCGTTTTACCGGTTGCCTCTATTGTCATGATCTCACTTGCATTCTGCGCTCTTGTATAATCATTAGAGGAATGCAGATATTTGACGCCACTCGAAGAAGTTGCCGCATTTACCAGTTCTTTTACCGTTATCTTTGTTCCATCTGACTCTGCTATAATATTCTGCGTCATACCATAACGATCCATACCTACCAGATTACGAAGTCTCTTTGCCTGTTTGTAGTTTGAGAAGAACATGATAAAGTCATGTGTCAAAAGCGTTGGTTTTCCGCTTTCCATATAACTTTCTACTGCTGCAATCGCATCATCGCTTGAGAAATTGGCAAAGTTATCACCAAATCCAAGGACTAACATATTCGCACCATATACACCTTCTTTTGTTACCTTATCGTCTTTGTCTTTTTCCGGTGCTTTGATTTCAATCGAATTGAAATAATCAAGCGCATATTCTTTCAGACTCTTCTTCGTTGCAGTATTACCATTTGCATCTGTCGATGCAGATGCTGCATAAGCACTGTATTTTGCTACAAAGTCTTTTTCAAACTCACTGACTGTTACAGTCTTGATCTCTACCGTATAGCCCGGTACATTTTGCAGATACTTGCCAAACTTGGAATTCGGATCAGCCAGTTGTGCTTCCAGATTCAGGTTGGAACCTGTATTATTTGTCAGCTGCAGTATCTTACAAATCTTATCTTCTCCTGTAATATTAGCCGCCAGTGTATAACCTTCTGCCGAATCATGTGCGTTCTGGTACTGATAAGACTGCACATCCAGCTTCCACTTCAAAAGCCCACTGTATTCATTAGAAACATCACGTTTTAACACATATTCTACATCTTTATTCAGAACATAATTGCCATCTGCATTCTTTTCGGCTTCAGCACCTGTTCCTTTTACCGACACCACAATATCCTTGATATCTTCCGTTGTGCTGGAATATTTACCATCATTATTGATATCAATATATAAATGTGGCTGATATGTTGCATTCATAGTCGGATCAGAACTGTCTGAAGCAATATTGAACTCAAATGTCATTGTTCTGCTTCCATCCGCATTCTGTTCCAAGTACTTTACTTTATCAGGATCAATAACCTCAGAATTCTGCTTCCTCTCATACATATATTCCTGCGGCTGACTGTTTACAGTCAATACAAGTTTTTCTGTTGCAACATATTTATTGATCAGATCCTTTTCGATACTCTTTGCAGTAATCATACTCGTACTGATCATATTCTCATATTTAGTATATTGAGTTGATCCGCTATTATCTTCATACTGACCTGTTGCTGTATTGTATAGCTTACCACAACCGAACATCAGAAGTTCATACATATTGGAAGAATTATCCACACGCCCATGATCTCTGTCCGTTTCATTGCCATCTGTTACTGCTGTCGGATTTACAACCAGATTATCCTTTGTTGTAACAGGTCCATACATATCACCCGCAACAATTAACAATCCTTTTGATTCAAGATAAGCTTCCATCTTCTTCAGCTTATTCTTTGTGAGATCTCTTCCGGCATATCGCACAACATCTGTATCCGTATCAAGATATCCTTTTAACTGACTATTTACCTTGACTGTATCACCTATATTGTAATATACCATACCGGTCATATATCCATCATTATAGGCAGGCAGATCCTGTTCCACAAATTTTGCCGAATCATATATACCATCTTTTATATCTCTGGTTTTAATTTTATCTGTGTAGAACAAACTCTTATTATTACTTATACCTGTTTCGGATCCAATATAAATGATGTCATAATTTTCAATCAGATCATCATTCCGCCCATTGAATTCATCAATTGTCATAGATTCAAATTCAATGTATTTTGCCTTGTCTGAATAAAAGGCACTCAGATAATTGGATACAAAATCATCTCTGTTTTTCTTAAACTTACTATTATCATCAAAATCACTGTACTCTTCGCTGCCATATTTTTCATTATACAAGAAATTTGTTGTCGGCTCAATTTCCAGAATTTTCAAGTTATTCTTTACCACGCTGATTCCGGTACCATCATTTACCAGGATATACTGGATTGCCACAGCAGGCGTTACATTGGTAGACATACTGCCTGAAGTTGAGTTCTTGTTTGTTGCATTGATATAACTGACAACGGGACTGAAACCGCTTGATGCTACCGCTGCACTATATGGTGTATTGAAATCACCGTTTGCAAAATTGTCAAGCGCATCAACCAATGATTTTGCTGCAACAAAATCACTCATATGGTGGTTATATACATATACATTACCACTGACAAAGTTACCATTACCACCCGATAGAATACTATCCTTCAGATTATTGATGATATCTGTTTTCTTGAACAATCCGTCCGGATCCACTAATTCAGATGTAGTTGAATTAAAAATACCTGTATCCTTTGCAGCTGTCACAACAGAAGACTGTCCTTCCTGCCAGAGCAGAAGAGCCAGTTTACTGATATTATTGGAAAGCGAAGCATCATAGCCGGCGTAATCCATCATCAACGCTTTATGATTCTGGACTACCTGATTGTAAAGGTATGCCATGATCACCATACTTAAATCATTATTTCCCTTTACAAAGCTTTGATAAGTACCGTTGATATAGATCAAATCCGCCGAATCAATATCAGCCGTGGTAACTTTTGAGGCTGCTACCATCTTATAGTTGATCTTCATGTTGGCATACTTCTTATTACTGCCCAGTACGTACTCTTTAAACCAGTCACTGTTATAAAACTTTTTTCCCTGTATATCCGTTGCATAATAAAGCGCCAGATCTGTGATACCATAATACTCCTGCATGGTAGTTGCTTTTTCGGAACGTTTGAAAGTCAGATTACCGGTTCCCTGTACCTGCGTGATGTAAGGAATACCATCTGTTGCAGATGTCGGAAGCTGTAACTTTGTCTCATCAATGTCCGTTACCGGCTCAAGAATTTCTGTTTCTTCTATTTTTGTACCGGTCTGAACATCATTTCCACTGACATCTTTTTCCATAATCGGTACTTCATTTGTACTGACCGTAACCCGGCAAATTCTGCCACTATCATCAAGCTTATACCCGTCTCTCAGCTGATAGTCTCCACCGGATTCTACCATTGTGTATACACCTTTTGCGAAACAATCCTTCTGGTCATACATATGGGAGGTCATGTTATTATAATAATCCGAAAAAATAGCAACTTCCGCAAACATCGGATATTCCGCTATACCTGTGCTGATACCCTGCGAATCCATACCATTTGGTTTTACAAGACCATACATACGCAGCTGATAGATCTGTGATGCATAATCCGCATCATTATATCCCGTAGCCGGGCTTCCATGCACACCACCAAGTGCTGCATTTGGCAAGCCCCCCCCCAGTCCGTCTCCACCTCCATATCTTCTTCTATTTGAAGTAGATGAAAAATAACCAAGTTCTGCGTGTTTGGAAACATTAATCTGCTGCTCATCCGTAAAACTGTATGAACTCTCATCAGGTTCAATTTCCAAGATGGTAAACGTATTACTGCCTTTGTATCTGTCGGTTATGGCATCAAATACTTTTGTTGTTGCCTGCACATCTGTAACATTCGTCATGATCTCTCCGGCAAATATAACAGCTGCCATGCAAAAGCCTGCCAATCCAACTATTAATTTCTTACTTTTTCCGTTCATTTTCATATGCTCTCCCCACTCGGAAATTTACTTTTATTTCTTCCAGTAATTATAGGTTTTGTTATATGTATAAGTAGATGAACCATAGATACATTTGTATTTATTACCGTCTTTATAAACCTTAGCTTTTACTGTCTTTCCGGTTGTATCAATACCGGATACTTCTGTAGCCGAACCGGCTGCAGTACCGATACTTGATGGCCAGCCGCCAAATTTGGAATTTGGTCCCGGAATATAAGTTCCCTGTCCTTCCACATTTGCAACATATACCTTAAAATCATAATAGGCTTTTGAATTGCCATGTTTTGATACATTATAAAAATCATCTACGGTCGTTCTTACAACCATATAATCTGCCGGATAATCCTTTGTGGATGTCTTTGCTGCTACATTGATCGTCATATCATCTACATAAGTATTCACATCACCATACGAACTTGTTACTGTCGGTGTCAGATACTTATTCGTTGCTTCCTGACCTTCTCTGTTCAGATTGCCTGAAAAATCAGTATCGCTTGCTTCTTTAACGTAAATACCAAGCTGCTCTCTCTTACTGATATTATAATAAGAAGTATGAACATCTAAATCCGAAGATTTACCTTTTTGTATACATACTGAACCGGCTCCTGTCGGAGTAATTTCAACACCATGCACCGGATAATGATATACCCCATATTCTCTTTCCACACCGTCTACATCAATATATCGCAGATGAATATTGACCTCGAAAGATCCATAGAATGTTGCCCTCTGCTCACTGGAATACTGGAAAGAGTCGTAATCAATATACAGGCACTGTGAATTTTTATCCCATTTAAATGCCTTACCAGGATCTACATCATAGTTACTACCCGGATCAAACCACATATCAAGTACTTTGGCAACTCTGTACTGTCTTTCATTTCCATTTCCCTGCAGTGCCGGTACATTCTTAGTAAAATAATCATTCATATTTACATAGAAACCACGGCTGTGGAATCCATCTCCGCCACTGCCCTTTGTCGGTACCACACCAAAGATGTAAGATCCTTTTACAGAAGGATCAAAATGAGAAGTAGCTTCCACTTTAAATTCCATACTGTTTGTCGCACTGCTTCCAAGAGTGATTGTATTAGTTGTTCTGGTTGTTGATGCTGCTGCAATTGATGCATAGCTGGCATCCTTGCACTCCGTCCATTCACCCGTTCCATCTGAAGCCCGGTAATATATTTTCCAATCTAATGCACTGTTCACATTGTACTGGTCAATGGATGCCATTACAATAACGGTTCCGTTCGGCTGTGCATATCCTTCTGCTTCCGCAGCCTTACTTCCTCCATATAAAGCAGATTCATAAGAAGACTTCCAGGAAGTAATTCCGCTTGAACTGTTTAATCCGATTTTCTTTACAATTCTGAGCTTTACCTTTGCTGTTTTCTTTAAGGACTGCTGTGCTGCTACCACATCAAGTTCTGTACAGCTTGAATCAATAAAGGACTGACTTGGATCAATGATCAGTGATGATGTTGACCCGGTCTCAGGAGACAAGCTGAAAATATTAGCATCTGCCTTGGAAAGACTCCATGTACTGTCGGTGCTTTCCGGTGTACCAGAATAGATAGGTGTTGCGACAAAATCAATCTTTTCATTTCCTGACGTGATCGTATATGGCGAAGCGCTTAAAGTATCCTTATAATATTGAACAGGTTTATTGTTGATCACATCAATAAACACAAGCTTTGGAGTCAAAGTAAGTGCTCTGAGCTGTGGATCCTCCGGCTCTGCTTCCTTTGCATCCGGATCTGCATAAGCACGGTTTCTCATCAACACCTGATAATCACCTACATAGCTTCTGCCGTTCTTGTTATATGTCAACGAAAAAGAAATAATATTTTCATCCTTCACACGATCAAGCTTTACATCAAAGCCTTCAATATACTGTCCAAGCAATGCCTTGGATTCTGTGCCGGTATATGCATTTGCATCACTATCATAGCTCTGCGTATATAAATACAGTTTGTTTTTATCACTTGGATCTGCCTGATCGCCACGTTCGATTCTGTATCGCGTAGATTCTGTTCTTGTTCTGGAAAGAAGAACAAGCTTATCGCTTACTGAATCATCAATCTGACATGTATAGTCCGACTCTGCAGTATTACCTGCATCAAAAGAATCAATGGCAAGCTCTGAAATACCATTTGCAACCAGCTGTGCCTCAGACTGCAGCTGTGCTTCCGTACTTAATCCACTATAGGTTTTGGAGGATGTTGTCATCATATAGCCTACTGTCGTAACGATAACACTCAGAATACCAAATGCTACCAGAAATTCGACTATACTGAAACCCCTGTTTTTTTCAGTTTTCCTCTTTTTCAAATCCATAACTCCTCCATTCCTCTTACTAAGAAATTACCCTTTACCTTCTTATTTACCGATTACCTTACCTGTTTCCGGTACAAGTTCAATCGTGTATTCATAACTTCCTGCTGTGATATAGATATACTTCAAATCTGACACTTTATAGCCGTCGTTAATATCTACGATCGCACCACTCGCTCTGTTGAAGCAGATTACAAGTGGATTTGAATTGCCTACATTTTCTACTTTTGTTCCATCTGATAGTTCGTAGGATACAGAAGCGCGGCCTCTCTTATTCAGCTTTGTTTTTTTCACAACATCCTTTGATGAACGTCCGTTGTGAATCGTCTGTACATAAAGATTTCTGTCCGAATCATCCCGGTAAATCTCCAGATAGATATCACCGGTCATTTTTGCTTTTCCAAGTGTTTCTATTTTATTTTCCGTAATGGCAGATGAGATCTTCTTATATCCCTCTTTTGCATCATAGCCGGTAATCCTTCCGACATTCACTGAAACCGCACCGATAAAAATGACCAGCATAGCAATGACTACAATTAATTCAACTATTGTGAAGCCATCATTGTTTTTCTTCATAAGACACCGCCTATTCTTTCTTCCAGTTCTGATATACGATAAGTGATCCTAAATCAATATATTCATTTCCAACCACTTCTGTTGTCTCCGCATAACTCAGCACACCACTGTCGCCCAATGCTTCATAAGCATAAAATCCGGAAGGACATTTTGTACGAAGTGCCTTCAGAACAGCTGTCGGATTATATGTCACCTTCTTGCAGCCTGAACCAATATATACTGAACCGCCTGCAATAACCAGACCATCAAAATCAGATCTCAGATATACATCTTTCATGGCAATGATCAGTTTCAGATTTGCATCACCATCATAGATATAATCTCCTTTATCCACATGTGCTTTAATTGATCCATCATCATTCTGGAAATTCTGGGTTTTAATCTTATTGTTTACAGCATTCGCATCCACAATATTTTCAAATACAGTCTGTGACTGCTGCAGGCTGGTTGTGTCCAGAATATTGGGTTTCAGCATATGTAAAAGCGATGTATATGTATCGCTGTAAACTTCTCCGTTGGAAATAGAATTCTCCAGCTTATCCGTATCACCGTTCAATGTATCATCCTGAAGCACCAGTTCTCCTGCATTATTAAAGTAAAATGCATTACCTGCAATTGTCAGCTTATCATTATCATTACTGTTCAAAGTGCTGTTCCATTTAATATCTGACACATATGATTTAATGTAATCTGTCAACCCCTGTTTGTCATATTCATAATATGCTTTGAAGAAATTATTAGCCTGTACTTCATTTGAACCGAAATCCAAATAAAAATATACAAGAACGCTGCCATTTACTCTTCTGAATACAGCCTTATAATTGTTAGTATAAGAATTTCCGAGTTTCTCCCAGAGTTTCTCTAAGTTAACCGGCTGATATACCAGTTCTTTTGTTGGCTGGTTATTTTCATCAAGTACATATGTTTCCGTCAATTTTCTATACTCATCATAACTCATAGGATTTTTTGCAAGCACCTGTTCGCCGGTTTTTGCATTGTACCCCATGCATTCAGCCGGAATCATATAGATCAGCTGATCTGCCTTAACAGAAAGAGATTCACCAAGCAGAATATCGGAAGTATTTTTCTTTACTGTTGTTTCAGTTTCCTGGTATTCTGTATTTTTACCAAGTGTTGTTTCATACTCTTCAATATTTTCAATATAATCGGAATTAGAATCCTCTTTTCCACCGCCTGCTTTATATCTGTCGATATCCGCATCATAATGCTTTGTACCTACATAAGCATGACCTGACAGAAGAAGTTCCTTTAATTTTGAAAAATCAAGACTTGTTCTGGCTCCGTTGATCAGGATAGAACTGCTGTTATCCGCACCGGAAAGAGAATCTCCATAACCTCTGTAAATACCGCTTAACTTAATCCTGCTTGTATTTCCATCTACCGTAAGGTCATCTGCTACATATGTTGTACCATCCAGATCCAGATTACCTGTTGTGACTGTAATGCCACCTGTATAGTTTTCATGTTTATCATCAACCGCAATACCATTTCGGTCTTTTACATTATTTACATTCAGAGAACCGGAAATCAGATAATAACTGTCTACCGAATCCAATGTATCGTCTACAAAGGAAAGTGCTGCCGAATTGCTGACATAAACACCATCATTTCCGCCAAACACATTACCGGTAATATCTGTACCGGTTGATCCTCCTGCATGACTGCTGTTACCATCATTGTTCTTTCCATCATTGATCAGACTTGTATTTGCAATGATGGAATAGTTTTCAACATCAAGTCTGGAAGATGCAACCGCATAATTCAGTTCAGGCACCTTAATACGGATATCAGTTTCAATGATAGATACATATCCTTTTTCATCCGTATAGACAACCCTTACGTTTTCAAGAGTAATATAAGCAGTACCCTTCTGTACCAGTTTATTGCCATCAGTCACTCTCGGTTCCAGCCATGCACCTCGTTCTCCGGAAGCTGATGCAAGCGGAATACTGTCATTCGTCAACATATCCGTCAAGTGAGACAATTTCCATGTAGGATCCGTTGCTGTCGGATTATCCGCAATTTTTTCCTTGATCTTTCCAAAAAACATTGTCTGGAAATTCAGTGACATCTGATCCGCAGAAAGACCTGATGAATTTTGCATCGTCTGTACGTATGCTTCTGCCATGCTGTCCGATACATCCTGCTGCAAGCCTGCATTTATCGCATCCAATGCGGATTCTGCAGAATAGAAGTTGTTTTTTGCAACCCGGTCTGTTCCCTTCATCAAATAGTTGCAATATGCCATATAAACGATCATTGCAACAAGCATTCCAATAAAGGCAATACTGACAATAACCAAGATCATTGCCGCACCACGGTTATCCTTTTTTTGTTTCTTCATCCAATTCCTCAAATATCCAATCATTGAATGTACATCCTTTCCCAATGAATTGTCCCTTTTATTAATTTGACAGACTTCCTGTAAATGTTGCAACCTTTTTATTGGTTTCCGCATCGTATACATCTACTGTTGTCTCATATACAAAATTCTTTTCTTCTTCTTCATAACCATCCGAGAAATTACTCAGATACAAAGCTTCGTTGACTGCACTACCGTTATATGTATACTTACATCTGTTTGCATCATATTTTGAGTTCAGTGCATCATCACTTGTATAACCTCTGTCCGCCACAAATTCCGTTGTACTGCCTTCTTGATAAACACGGACATTTTTCTTTGCTTCCTCACTTAAATTATACCGCAGATTGGATACAATTTTTGTAAGATTATTTGAAGCTACACCATCGAAATCAGTCGAAGTAATGTCTACCTTTGTACCATAATTCTGGTTATAAAGTACATTGGCTGTCATCTCCGCCTGCGTCTGTGTACGGATCAAATATACCGTGATCGGCTTTTCTGTGTTGTTATTTATCGTGATCGTATCTGTTACATTCGACTTTGAAGTACTTTCCATACCCTTAAAATACAGATATACGCTTCTCGGAAGCTGTGTAGAATTCAACAGAGAAATATTGGCATCCGATCTTGTCACAGTATCATTAGCTGCGGTAATGCCAAGTGTACTGTAATAAGAAGATGGTATTGTATAGGTACGATAAATACCAACCGCATAATCCATTCCGCTCTTATCTTTGTTCTCGATCCGGATTTCAATATTTCTGTTCATGACAGCAGCAAAATCTGCCGCCGTTTTTACACCGGCCTTTGAGGATTTACTCAAAAACTCTGTTGCTGCTGCTTCAATCTCTGAACTGCCAAGATTGCCTGTCGCATCATAGGTTGTGTTGATCGTCGCAATATTGGCAACATACTTTCCATTCTGCTTGTGTTTTGTCTTATCTGTACTCAAATGAAACTTCAGGTTGTATTTACTTTTCCCGATTTCTACACCATCAGCAAACAGATAATAATCAGAAACCTTAGATCCATCATCCCACAATTTACGCATATTCTGTGCAATTCCGGCCTTTACTTCTGTTGTATACCGTCTGGTTGAAGCATCACCATCTTCTGTGTCAAAAGATGCTGCCTCAGCCGCATAATGAGGTGTTCCATCATCATTGCAGTCCCCATGTGAAGTATACCCCGTTGTTGTCGCCGGCAGAATTTTGTTGATCAACGTTACTTCGCTTTCAAACATCTCCACAAATTCTTCAGCGGTATAAGCACTGGCACCTTCCATGATATCCTGTGCCATATTGGTCGCATTGAGGCTTATCCTTGCTTTTTTATTTATTCTTGCTGATTGTATAAAGTTTGCCACAAGCGGAGAGATCACAATGCCAAGCACAGCTACGGCAATGATCAGCTCCGTCAATGTGAATCCCTTATTATTTTTGCTTTTTCCCATGAAAGAACCTCTTTTATCCGGTTTCTCTAACTACTGATTTTTATTTCTTTTTTGTATTATCTTTCTCTGTTGCAGTTTCTTCACTCTCATCCGCTGCTTTCTGTGCTGCCTTTTCATTCTGGATTGCAGTCTTCTTTTCAGCACTGTTAAAGATATTGCTGCTTCCCATTACAACATTGGAAACAACCGGTGTTGTATAAGTAGCGTCTGTACCTGTCAGAGAATACATATTAAATACAAGTGTTCCTGTCAGATCGCCTGTCTCAGCATCAAAGGAAAGGGAAAGTCCATCAATAGATTTTCTCATCTGATCCTCATTCATGATCTTTACAATATCTTTTACCGCATTATAAGATGCAATGAAATCCATTGTAACAGGTGTCTGATACAGCAGGATTTCAGAAGCTGTACCTGCAGTTGCGGTATTATCTGTTGTTGCTGCAGTTTCTTCTGTTGCATCAGCTGCATCTGCTGCGTCTGTCGCATCTGTTTCTGTTGATGCATCAGCTGTCTGCTCTGCAGATGTATCTGCTGTCGTAACAACTTCTACCGGTGATGTACCGGGCATATTGATCGCATTTGCAGTCGTATCAAAATTCTTCTCTAAGTTATCTACATAGAGGATTTCATCTTCCGGCTGATACGCTGCTGCGAACTGAGCTTTGATATTTTCAATCTCATCCTGCATGGTAGCTGTATCATCCAGATATTTCTGTTTATTATTTGCCAGATCCTGTAATCTGTCCACTTCCTGCTGCAGAGAAGCATTCTGGATCTTCAATGTATCTGTTTTATCATTCAGCTTTGTGAATACGAGGAAATATGTCAGAAGCGCTGCACCAATTCCCAAAACAATCAATAAAATATTTACATCTGATTTCTTTAACTTCATCTCTGTTCCTCCTATTCTGCTGTTGCTTCTGCATCTGCAGAATCTGCATTGTCGTCAGTTTCTTCTAAAAGTGCCGGATTTGTACCATATGTACAATCTGCTGTCACTTCCACATGACTTGTTCCTGTATCCTCATCTGTAACCTCTGTAATCGTTGTTACAACTACGTCCGAGAAACAGTCGAAGGAACGAAGATTGATAATAGAAGCTGCCGCTTCTTCTTTATTTGCTACCGAGAAGTTTAAGCTAACCCCTGTTGTTGTTACATTTAATGTAATAACCTCTACATCTTTTGGAAGCTTCTGTTCCAGTTCTGTGATCACATCATATAAATCTCTATTGTAATTATCTGTCTGTGCATATACTGCATTCAGATAATCGCAATTTGCTTTTGTCTGTACATAGGTATCATAAATATCCTGCACAGGTTCCAGCTGGGTTTTCTTTTCTGCCAAATTATCGCCCTCGATCTTTGTTGTAAAGTATTTCGGAACAGACAATGCGATCAGAACAACCGCAATTGCAAGTCCGGCTACAAATACAATAACCGGAAGTTTCTCATTGGATGCGGAGCTCTTCTTTGCGCCCTTCGCTTTTCCGCCCTTTTCCGCTGCCATGGAAGCCGGCATAAATCCGACTGAGCCAAGACCTGCACCGATAACGGAAATATAATCACCAAGAGATACATCCTGCAGATGTAAGCCCTGATTGATATTTGTACCTGCCAGGTCTTTCAGTATTTCTACTTCTCTTCCCAGTTCATCGGAAAGAAGACCGGCGAAGCCCCAGAAGTCGGCTGCGATACCTGTGATAATGATATTGTCGATCGCTGCATCTCTGTTTTTACTGTTATAGTAATCGATTACGCGGACAATCGAACTAATCAGCTGTTCGTATGCATAAGTAACATCCCTGCGCAGGCGGAGCATTTTCAGATTCGCGCCTGCCTGTTTTGCCTTTACAGTTGCGCTTGCAACCTGTGAGCTGTCACCTGTTGCAGCAGCTGCTGCGATTGCTGCTTCATTCTGTCTTTCCAGTTCAGCAACTTCAGCTTCTTTATCTGCAAGTGTTGCCTCCTCGTCTGCTTTCATAACCAGATTGTTCCTACGAAGTGTTTTTACTGCTGCTTCATAAGAAAGCGGTTCTCCGTAAACATCTGTATCCATCATGATATCTACAACCTGATCCGCACCGTAAATACCGGAACGCTGCATTGTGATGACACCATTGTTTGTTACTGTTAAAAGGGATGATCTTTCATCAATCTTAACTGTTAAGTTTACACCCGTTGCAAATCTGTGACGCAGTGCCTGGAAAATACTGTTACCACTATAGTCAATAGAAGAAAGCTCCAAGCCAAGCTGCTGGGCAAGATAGCTGTAGCCTTCCAAGATTTCAGACGGGCACGCCATGATCATGACTCTGTACTGCTTTGTGCCTGCTTCATCTGTCACAGTATCCATAATATTGTGAGCAAACTGATAACTGCTCGGATCTACCGGGAAGTAATCTGTGATATTGCTCATGAGCATTTCTGCAACCTTGTTCTCTTTTACCATAGGAATGGTTGCCTCTCTACTCGCGATCTTTGTGGAAGAAACTGCGAAGATAACCTTCTTTGCAGTCATTCCGTTTGCTGCGATATAGGATTTCAGTTCCTGGATATAAGATTCTGTCGGGCTGATCGCGCCATCATTCAGAATACCATCCGGAGTCTTCATACTGAAAACACCATATACCTGTGGATGTTTTGATCGGAAATCCATTTCACAGACCTGTGTCAGGGAATATCCGATTTCGATACTAAGTACTCTTTGTGCTTTTGCCATGATTTACCTCCCTAAAAGCGATAGGTTTTACCCTCTTTTTTCTTTTTTATATAAAGTCCGCTGCGCCGACTAATGTGTCACAAGCAAACTAAAATACCAATTGATAAACGGTTCGCCCCACAGCACGGATATAAAGATACCCATTGCCAGATAAGGTCCCATTGCCAGTACGTGTCCCTCGCCGGACACCTTCATACGAATCATATGTATGACAGATCCTAAGATACATCCAAGGATCAAAGCCAGAATCGATAGCTTCCAGCCGATCAACAAACCTGCAGCACGCATCAGTCTGACGTCGCCATAACCGATTGCTCTGCCGCCCGAAGCTCTGAAAATTATTTCCAAAAATGTACTGACAGCAAAGAGGCCAATCACATAGGTCACCCAATCCCCTAAGTGAAATCCTAAGTGAATCAGCCCCAGTGCCAGTATAAACAGATTGATTCCAAACGGAATCTCATAAGTTCTAAAGTCTATCACGCTCAGTACGATGAGCGCTGAAGTCAATAAACAGTATATAACTGAATCTATACTCCACCCGTTAATGATAAAAACCAGCACATAAAGCGCACCATTCAGCGATTCGATGATCGGATACTGTGCTGAAATATGTGCCTTGCATTTTCGACATTTACCACCGAGAAACAGATAACTGAAAAGTGGGATCAGATCAAACCAACGAAGCTGATAACCACAGCTCATGCAGTGGCTTCTCTTCTTCGAAAGGCTTTCCCCTGCGGGAATGCGATAGATGCAGACATTTAAGAAACTGCCTATCACAATCCCAAAGAGGAATATAATGATTCCCAATATTATTTTATCTGCCAATAACAATGTGGTCATAGGGGGAATGTCTCCTTTAATACTAAATATTTTTAGCAGCTACTTTTTTAATTTCCTGCTTTCTGTACCTCTGGTACTGTAATATCTCCACATGTAACTGTGAAATCACCATTTGTACCTACAGTAATATCGATGCTCTGACCTGCACAAGATTTAGATTTTAACTTACCCTGAACTCCTGTCAGGTCTGTTCCTAATGTGTTATAAACAACATTTGCAAACTTAGTTTCATCGTTTCCTGATGTAATGCTTACAGAACCGCCTGCTTTAGGAGCATCTACAACATCCGGATCTGATGCCGCAATTGTACATGCCTGATAAACACTGTCCAGTAAATCCTTATCTGCAGATACTCTTGATTTTTCAACGTACTTAATGTACTGAGGTGCTAACACACCGATTAAGATTGCCATGATGGCAATAACGATAATCAACTCAACGAGTGAGAAACCTTTGTTATTTGTCTTTTTCATTTTTAACCTCTCCTTTTTAACTTTTAAAATATATTTTAAAGACCTTACCCCCCTATAAATAAGGCATTTAAAACCAAACACTAATCCGCATCAAAGCCAACTACAATTCCATTCTTATTTGAATCCGCATTCGTCTTTGTGCCTACATATACGGTAAACTGATTTTCATCGTTCACCTCAATTTTTATTTTCTTACCCCTAGCCACCTTGGATTGAAGCTTTCCTTCCACATCCCTTTCAAAATCAGATACTCCGCAAAGTTCCAAAACACGTTTACTCCATCCGGCATGACTGCCCGCAGAATCTACTGTTATATTGGCATCCCCCGCCCGCGGCAAATCTGTAATATCATTATCCGCCGAAGCTGTTGCACACGCCCGGCAAACAGTTTCCAATATATCTTTATCCGCTGTCACATGGGATTTCTCCACATATTTCAGATACTGCGGAGCCAATACACCGATCAGAATCGCCATAATAGCAATCACAATAATCAGTTCCACCAGAGAAAACCCTTTGTCTTTTTTCAAAACAGTTTTTCTCATTTTTCTCCCCTTTTATTGTTTTTACAGATTATCAAGGCCTTCATACATAGCTGCCATCGGAGCCATAACCGCACCAATGATCACACCGCAGACGCCGGCAAGCATGATGATCATTAACGGTTCCAAAGCCGCCATTAAAGACTGCGTTGCCACTTCCACTTCTTCTTCATAATAGTCAGCCAATGTATCCAACATACTTTCAATATTACCTGTTTCTTCACCGATTCTTACCATATGATATACCATCGGCGGAAACAATCCCGATTTTTCGATCGGCTGCGAAAGCGGTACACCCTGGATTACATCCGCTCTGGCATCTCTCATCGCCATTGTATAAAATTTATTACTCATTGTTTCCGCAACGATTTCCACCGCATCCGGCATGGAAATACCGGCTGCCAGCATGGTTGATAAGTTACGCGCAAATTTTGCTGCGTTCTGCTTCACTGTCAGGTCTGCCAGCATCGGAATCTTAATCGCCGCTTTTGCCAACAGCGTCTCACCTGTTTCTGTCCGTTTAAACCATCTGATAAAAAATACAAATGCTACGATAACAGCTACTACTATATACCATCTTGCCTGCATAAACTCTGATGCAGCAACAACTGCCAACGTAATCTTTGGCATGTCAATATCCATATCCGCAAACATGCTCATGAACGTTGGTACAACGAATGTCAGCATGACAATAACAACAGCTACCGCTACAACCAATACCATGATCGGATAGATCATTGTTTTCTTGATCAAGCCCTGAATCTTGGCAGATTTTTCAAACTGTACCGCCATACGCTCAAATGCGATATCCAGACTACCGGAAGCCTCACCGGCACTGACCATGTGGATCAGCAGCTTTGGGAATACATCCGGTCTCTTTGCCATGGAACTTGCAAGTGATTCTCCTTTCTGTACACCAAGGTATACTTCCTGAAGTCCATCTTTCAAGGTAGGATTTTCTGTCTGTTCCGTCAGCATCCGCATAGATTCCAGAATCGTAACGCCGGCTCTATGCATACTTACGAACTGGCGGCAGAAAATACTCATATCTCTGACCGCAACTTTTTTCTTAAACAAAGACCCCATATTAATATCTTTGTCAAGAAGTGTCTGCTCCTTGATCTCGGTAGGTATCTTTCCCTCTTTTTTCAGCTGTTCTGCAGCTTTCTGTTCACTTTCCGCTTCAATTGAGCCATTGATTGATTTACCGTTTTTATCAACAGCAGAATATTTATAAGTTGTCACCTGCACACCCTCCTAGGTTTCTTTCTCTTCTATCTTTTCTGTATCCCTTAGCTTTCAAAGGAAACTTTTATCATTTCGCTGACTGATGTAATACCCTGCAGCACATATCTCGTCGCGCTCATGCGAAGTGTACTCATACCGTTCTGGAGCGCCACGTCTTTGATCGCATCAGCATCTCCGCCTTTTGCGATACATCTCTTTACATCATTATTCACTTCCATGATCTCATATACACCGATTCGTCCGCGATAACCGCTGTTGTCACAGTTTGGGCATCCGACCGGTTCGTAAATTTCCACTTCCTGTCCTTCCATGCCAAGAATTTCAAGCTCATCTTCATTTGCAAGACGCTTCTGCTTGCATCTCGGACATAGGCGGCGTACCAGACGCTGTGCAATGATACCTACAACCGAATCTGCGATCAGATAAGATTCGATTCCCATATCTTCCAGACGGGAAACCGTACTCGCTGCCGAGTTCGTATGCAGTGTACTTACAACCAAGTGACCTGTGATAGATGCCTGCACCGCAATGCTTGCTGTCTCACCGTCTCGAATTTCTCCGATCATGATAATATCCGGATCCTGACGCAGGATAGAACGAAGTGCGCTTGCAAAAGTAAGTCCTGCTTTTACATTCGTCTGTACCTGATTGATTCCCGCCACGTTTGCTTCGACCGGGTCTTCGACCGTGATAATATTTACTGCTTCTGTATTTAATTCGCTCAGTGCGGTATAAAGCGTTGTTGATTTACCACTACCTGTAGGTCCTGTAACAAGAATGATGCCATGTGGATTTTTTAAGATATGAGTAAATACTTTTCTCTCGCTTTCGCTGAAACCAAGTTCTGAAATATCTCTTGTCAGATTACCTTTGTTGGTAATACGCATAACTGTCTTTTCGCCGTATACCGTCGGAAGGATAGATACACGGATATCATATTCTCTGTTATCAACAAACGTTGTGATACGACCATCCTGCGGTTTTCTCTTTTCAGAGATATCCATTCCGCCGATAACCTTTAATCTGGCTACGATTGCAGGCAACAGCTTTATATTATATGTAATACGTTCAAATAATGCGCCATCAATTCGGTAACGAATCCGGACTTTCTTTTCCAGTGCCTCGATATGGATATCGGAAGCTCTCTGGCGGACTGCCTGTTCCAGCATGTTATTAACGAGCTGTACGATTGGGGAATTGTTGACATCCTCATTGATCATACGATCCATTTCATCTTCCTGGAACAGATCGGCTCTTTCCTGCTCATAATCATTGGCAGCCTTGATCGCTTCGGCATTTCCGTAATACTTATCGATCGCCAGCATAATCTCACGCGGCGTTGCGACAGCCGGCTGGATCATACGGTTGCTGATCATCGAAAGGTCATCGATCGCCAGCATATCCATCGGATCGGACATTGCCATGCAGATCACATTGACATTACGATCATCATACCGGTAAGGGATGGCTGAATACTTTTTCAATATATCCACATCAAACATGGAAATCAGATCATCCGGGATGCGGCTCTGCAGATCAGCTCTTTCATATCCAAGCTGGTGACAAAGGGCATTTGCCATTGTCTCATCTGTTACATATCCATCATTAACAAGAATTTCACCAAGTCGTTTTTTATTTTCCCTCTGCTTGGCAAGTGCTTCGTCAAGCTGCTCCGGTGAAATGATACCTTCATTGATAAGAATATCACCGATTCTTATCTTTCTTCTTCCTGATAACCCCATCTTACTGTCCTTTCATACTACTTCCTACTTTTTAAAATTCGGTCATTACGGGCATAGCAAACCCAAAGTATGAATTTTATGTAAATCATTTTAACATTTTCTTAAGATTGTGTAAAGGCGATTGCATCCTTTTGTACTGAAATAAGTACACAAAAATTGTGCGTTATTTTGGGCACATTTACTATTTTCAAACGTTTTCGCATTTACTTTTTTGATGTATTTACAAAAGAAAGGTGGTCACAAACCGACCACCTTTCGCTTTTTACCCTATAGATTTCACTTCTTGATCTTCACTTTAGAAGACTGTCCTTTTTTCTTCAGGAGATTTTTGTATTCTCCCAATTTCTTCTTCGGTACTTTGATCGTCGCCTTTTTATAAATACCCTTAAACGCATTCTTTCCAACTTTCTTTAATACCGTCGACTGAATCTTGATTGTTTTCAGTTTACCGCACTTATAGAATGCCTTGCTTCCAATGCTTTCCAGCTTCTTTGGCAGTGAGATTGCCTTCATTGCCTTACATCCACTGAACACACTGTTTCCAATCGTTGTCAAAACTGCTTTTTTATGGAACGTAACTGTTTTCAGCTTGCTGCAGCCACTGAATGCACTGTTTCCAATTGTTTTTACAGGCTTCGGAATCGTAATCTTCGTGAGCGCCTTACAGTTTTTAAACGCATTCGCTCCAATTTCTGTTACTTTACCCGGAATCTTGATCGTCTTCAATTTACCGCAGCCATTGAACATTCCACTCGGAACACTCGTAATACCGGACGGTAATGTTACAGCTTGCAAATTTGTGCAGCCTTTAAACATATCATTTGGTAAGGTTGTTACATCAGCCTGTATTGTGACATTCTGAACTGTCTTATTTCCCTTGAAGGCTTCTGCACTTACCTCAGTTACCTTACAGGTTACACCATCTACGACAACTGTAGCAGGAATTGTTACATTTGTTACACCTTCTGCCGGCTTTGTATAGCTGACCTCGCCCTGTTTTGTTGCACTTCCGGCAGTTTTTACTGTCACACTTGCACCTGTACTGTCCTTTGTCTCTGCACCGTTCTTCATCGGCGGATATGCGATATTCAAATCCACATATCCTTCCACTTTATCGCCATCCGGTGTTTTAACAGACGCTGTAATTCTGACTTTCTGTTTCTCTGCAGTTACACTCTGTACAATCACATTACCCTGCTGGTCAACTGTCAATACCTTCGGATCAGAAGATGTATATGTAATCGTATTATCGGTCAGCTGCGAAAGTGTACCAAGTGTGTTTTTATCCTTAGAAACCATCTGTCCCAAATAGGTATTTACACTGTTTAGTACATTAAAAGTATCGCCCGGTCTCACACCATTTGTAATCTCCCTTGGAGCAGTTAATGTGATTCTCTGAATATCAGCCACTACATTATAAGTCATTGTAATCGTCTGCGCCGGACTTCCTTCCGGATAAATCTTAACTGTTGCAGTCCCCGGTTTCTTGGCTGTCACGCCGAATGTCTTACCTTTTGTAGCCATTGAAGCAGTTGTAATGCTGTTACTGTAAGCAGCCGCATCCAGCTTCCACTGGGTTGTGCTTCCCGCAACCTGCTTTGCGCTTCCTGCTATTGCAATGACGGAAGGGTCACTGCTTTCAATGATCAGGTTACAGGTATTTGGTTTTGACTCAGATGTTTTCAGGTTTGCCAGATCATAATAATATGCCTGCGTATAGGTTGCTTTCTTTTTGCATGCACGTATTGTCTGTGTCAGAGTTGCTGTTCCGTTTGCTGCATCGTATGCCAGATTTTCCTCTTTTGTTCTGTTGGCATCCGTATAAAGCAGCGCCCGGAATGGGACGGAAGCAATATTAATGTGATATGTTGTTGTAAACTCGCTCTTGATCGGCGTGAGTTTTTCGTTTTTATCTCTTCCGTTATCCGCTCTTTCATAGGCAATTGCTGTACGGATGTTAAATTCTGCCGTTTCATTTGCATTCATCGGCTTTAATCCGGTGATCTTAATTGTTTCAACCGTCTGACCTGCACTTGTTTTTACCGTGATCGGATCCTTTGTATTGGTAAAGTACTCCTCACCCACACGATAAGCATCTGTTGTATCATCATTGATCTTCTTATAATAATAAGATGCCACTCTGCCTTCTACGCGCATATACTGATCGATCGTATCCGGTGAATTCTGATCCCCGATCAGCAGATAACTAAATGCCGGCTCATCGCCCTTTTCATAAGGTGTTACATAATATGGCAGCGTTGTCTCGCCTCCTATACCGATCGTCGTTACCGGCTCCGTTGTCACATCAATAGATAATGATGCCTTTGTAGCTGTCGAATCATAAATATCTGCAATTGCTGTGTTATTTTTTGCAGCATTGTTAAATTTAGAAACTGCATTGAATGCTTTTTTACTGATCGTTGTTGTTGTATATACTCGGAAGGTCTGTAATCTTGGGCAGGCAGCAAAACTGTTATCCTTTGCCTGCTGAGCGCTGTTTCCAAGTTCTACGCTATCCAGATATGGGCAGTCTGCAAATGCAAAGTTCTCCAGATCCTTTACCTTACAATTTTGCAGATCCACTTTTCCAATGTCTGAAATATAAAATGCATAACCTCCAATCGTCGCAAGTTTTGTTGCCTGTGTAAAGTCATAATCAGTCGTTTTTACCTTTTCTATACCATCTTTGTCGGTATACTTTTTTATATTGGTACAATCATACATTTTTTTACTTTGTTCGAGCGTTGGTGCTATATAATGTCCATCACTATCTTTATAAGCATAATTAAAATGTCCGATTGTTTCAGAAAATGCATATTTGCCAATCTTGGTTATATTGGATCCGAACTTTACGGTATCCAGATTTTCACATCTGTAGAACGCATATTCTCCGATGCTTTCCAGACCGGCAGGAAGTCCTGCTGTTTTGATCTCTACAGTTGTACCATCTGCCGGTTTTGTAATATTCGTTGCAGTTTCCGGCTTCAGACTCAAGGACGCACAACTCTGGAATACCCTGTTTCCGATTTCTTTTAAACTATCATTAAATTTCACAGTCTTCAAGTTTGTCTGTCCCCAGAAAACGCCTGTTCCAATCTTTGTCACATTGGAAAGATCGATCGCCTGCAGCACTGACGGCCAGATTACATACTGCTTCGTACCACTTCCCGCTGTATCATCTTTTAAGTTCACGGAGCCAAAACAGTAATCCCCGATTTCTGCAATATTGGCAAGATCTACATATTGTAAGCACGAATAATATCCCCCACTGCTTGTGATTTCATCGTAGTACCCAACAAAAAAAGCATAATTCGGCAATTTCTTAATATTAGGTGCCATATACACATCCTGCAGATTCAGGCATTCTCCAAATACACTTTCCCCTATGGTTTCCAGATTTTCATATGCCCTGATATCTATCGTGGTAAGTTTCCGACAGCCAAGGAATGCGCTGGCTTTAATCTCCTTCAGATCACTTACCGGCAGTAAGCATTTTGAAATATCTGCAACATCCGTTGCATTAAACATGCTTTCAGGAATATAAGTCCATGGATTCTTTCCTGTCGTTGTATACTCCCAGAAGGCTTCTTTTACAGCTGTCGCAGAGAAAGTTCCACCCACACAGGAGGCATTTGTTACATAATCCGGAATACTTACAACACCATCCCGCTGACAGGATTCCCGATCCTTTACCTTCAAAGTGTCAAAGTGATAAGCTCCACGCAGTAAGAAATCCCCAAGCTCCAATGTTCCATTTTCTATATTGTTTGGTAAAATTATGGTTTTTACACTATTATTTGCATTTCTGCTTGTTCTGGCATTCGGTTTTCTATTCAAATCCCGATAAGCAAGTGCATGACTACCCAAACGTTTCAATTTTGTATAAGGAGACAGATCCAATGTTTCGAAAGTACTGCCAAATAATGCGAAATCATCAATTTCTTCCAGATTCTTTACAGTACCTGATGTTGAAAAATCATTAATACCACAATCGTAAAACAGACCCTTTTCCAGTTTCGCCGTTGCCTGTGGCATAACAACCTTTGTCAGTGACATACTGTCCATAAATACATAGGTTCCGATTTCCGGCATTTTACCGTCCGCGCGATCCTGTAAGATCACTTCCTTCAGTCCGGTTGTATCAAATGCACTGCTTGCAATTTTTGACAGCGTTGCCGGGAAAGTACCGTTATAATCTTTAGCATTCTCCCCTTCTGTCTGTGGCTCCGCTACAGATGCCAGCTTCTCACATTTCAGGAAAGCACCCTTTTCAATTTCCAGTTCTTTGTCTGTCGGCAGAACAGTTTTTGTCATTTTCTTACACTGTCTGAATGCTTCTGAATTGATCTGACAGGTCTTATCAGACTGCGCTTTCCCACTCACAAACGTAACATTTTCCAGATTTTGACAATTATAGAATGCACGGCTTTCTATCACTTCAATGGAAGCCGGAAGCACAACCGTCGTTACTTTACTTTCTGTAAATACTTCTGAACCGAATTTTTCATTTTTCTTCACATAATTCTTTGTGTAATCCGGTTTTTTGATATTTTTATAGCCTTCCTCCTCACGGTCTTCCATGGTGTCCAGATTCTGCTCTTCTCCACCGATCCGTTTCAGCTGATTCATCTTGCCAAGGAAGCTGGCATCTGCAAATCCCGTTGCACGAAATGCGCAGGTTCCGATGCTTTCCGTTGCACAAACTCCGTCTCTTGTGCTCTGTGTCACCTTTTCCAGATTGCTGCAGGCATTAAATGCGAAATCACCGATCGTTTTACAATCAGCAGCAAGTACCAGTTCCTGCATTGCAGTATTTTCTGCAAATGCTGCTACACCAACAGATTTTACATAATCAGGAAGTGTTACAATCTGATCAGCCGTATCTCCTGCATACATGTTGGCAAGTGGTGCCTGATAAAAGGCTTCTTTTCCAATGTCAAGCTGCAGCTGTGTTTCTCCCTCTTTGATATCAGCCGGCATTTTAATCTCTGTCAGCGGATTTTTGGAATTTCCTTTTGCGAAGGCATCTGCTTCAATTGTTGTCAATCTTGTACAATTGGAAAGATCAATACTGCTCATAGAAGCGCCTTCAAATGCAGACTGCAGAATTTTACTCAACTTGGAGCCTTCTTCTATCGTCACTACCATACCCGCTGCAGCACCACTGTTTTTAAAGCCGGAACTCGGAATATGCATGATGCTGCTTCCGATCTCTACCTCTTCCAGAGAGCTGCAATTTGCAAACAATGATGTCGCATTCTGCAGGATCGCACCATCATAGCTTGGAACGACAATTTTCCGCAGCGCAGAACAACCGTCAAATGCATTTGTTCCGATCTGTGTCAAAGATGACGGCAGTGTATCCAAGATACTGTCTGTTCCGTCTTTTACTGCGTTGATCCCCGCCAGTTTTGAACAACTGCTAAATGCATATGCACCAATTTCTGTTACTGTATCCGGCAGATTGATCTCTGCCAGTCCGCTACAACTTGCAAATGCACGATCGCTTACCTTATTCACAGTGGAAGGCAGTTTAATCTCTGTCAGTTGTGTACATCCATTAAACTCAAAAGACGGGATCACAGTTATCTGTGTTGTACTGATATCGATTGCTGTTACTTTTCTGGCACAGCCAAGCCCGGTGATGTCTGTAATGTTTTGGGCATATTTACTGGCACTTGCGCTGGTAAAGTCAAAAATCCCTGTATATTCTTTTAACATACCGATTGTGAAAGTGCCTTCTGTCACAGAGGAATCCGTTGCCTCATTATAGAGTGCGATTACTGCTTTAGTCAGGTTGGTATCTTCACTGACATTGGCAAAAAGCTCTGAGTCAACCGGAAGCTGTTTTGCTTCATCCGCATCCAGATCTTCCTCGCCAGCTTCTGTTTCCTCTTCGCCTGTTGTTTCATTTTCATCATCCGTCTCTTCCGGATCAGCTAGTTCCCCCTGCGTGACTTCTTCCTGCGGCTCTTCCGGATCTGTCACTGTATCCCCGTTTTCTTCAGTTGCTGCATCATTTGCTGATACAGTATCTGCCTGTTCCTGCGTGCCATCCGGCTGCACTTCCTGCGTCTGTGTAATTTCCACAGACGCAGCCAGAGTTTCCAGCCCGGTTCCTCCGGCGCAGATTGCTGCTGAAAGCACCAGTGTCAGTGCTTTCGTAAGCAAGTGTTTCTTTCTCATACTTTTCCTCCTTTTAAACTCTCATTATTTCAGCTTTGTTGTTTTATCATATTTTTTCTTTAAAAGCTTTTTATAAGCAGCCTTCTTTGCCTTTGGCAGCTTGATAACCGCTTTCTTTGCAATTCCCTTGAACGCTGAACTGCCGACAGTTTTCAGTTTTTTTGTTTTTATGGTCACTGTCTTGAGTTTTTTACATTTGTTAAATGCTTTTTTGCCGATCTTTGTAACCGCTGCCGGTATTGTGATCTTCTTCAAAGCCTTACAATTTGCAAAAGCGCCGGCACCGATCTCTGTAACATCTTTGCCAATTGTCACGGAAGAAAGCTTACTACAGCCACTGAATGCATTTTTACCTATTTTCTGAACACCTGCTGAAATCTTAACACTTGTCAGTTTCCTGCAATTTTTAAATGCATCCGGTGCAACCGACTCAACCTTATAGGTAATGCCTCCTACCGTAATTGTCGCCGGAACAGTTATCTTCTTTACATTTTTATCTGCCGGTGCTGTATAAACGACCGTAGGCTGCTTTTCATCCTCACTCACAACCTGATAAGAAGCACCTGCTTCTGCAGCCGATAATTGTGTACCTGCCTTCGCCGGTTTATTTTCCGGTGTCTTAGCCGGTTCCTGCGAAGGTGTCTTTGAAGGCTCCGAAGCAGGCGTTTTGGGAGGCTGCGGTGTTGGTACTTTGGACGGTTCCGGTGTTGGCACAGGTGTAGGTGTAGGTGTCGGTTCTGCCGGTGCTGTCTTCTTTTCCCACTTTGCATAAATTGTTAATGCCACTTTCGTATGAGCAGGTATCGCAGTAATCTGCTTTGTACATTCTTTGTCCGTATACCAGCCAAGGAACGTATAGCCTTCTCTCTCAATTGCCTGTAATACAATTTCCTCCTCATTATCAAATGGTACATACTTCGGATTTTGCTTATTCACAGAATCCGGTGCTCCATTCAGCTTATAAATAACAGCCGGATTTTCCTGCCATTTGGCATAAACTGTAACACCACCTATACCCGGTTTGATTTCTGTAATCGGAATGGTACAAGCCTTATCCGTATACCATCCGACAAAGATTGCATCTTCTCTTGTTGCATCTTTCAGTATAATAGGCTCTGTACTATCTGAGCTGAATGAATAAGGATTTGGATTATTTTTGGTAAGTCCGCCATTCAATTTATAATCGATCGTATTCTTCGTTACAACCTTGCTGACTTTAAATCCGTAACGCTCACCACTTGCATCTGCGTCAATCTGCACTCTGACGGTATCACCTTTTACTGTAAACGTCCGGTCATCAAGCTGATCGCCCGTATACTTATACTTCACTGTACTATCTTCTGTCACTACAGTTGCGACACCATTTACAGCAGCATCTCCATCATACAATAATGATTTTCCATCTTTGTCATACACAAGTATAAAGTCATGATCAGGCTCTACTTCTGTCACAGGATCAAATGTGATCTTTATCTCAGATACACCGTCCACATGATAGGTCCAGGAATCTTTTGTATTTGCTTCATAATTATGGGAACCGTCCTCATTATTATTGGTAAACTTCGTTGGATCCGCAACAATATGCTGTGTAGAATCAACCGTTACATCGAACGGTTTGGTAAATTCAGATCCATCCGTTGCACTACAGATGATAGAAGTTTTTCCTTTCTTCAGGGCAGTTATCACGTAGGTATTGCTGATCTTATCTTTCTTCTCAACAGAGATCACAGAAGCGTCTCCCGCCTTTATTGTATACTCATCGGATGCCTGCTTATTGGATTTTTGTACATCGAAAGTCACAGTGATACTTTCGCCGCCTCTGAGTGCCAGAGAAGTCAGACTACCCGTTTCACCCTCCTTCTGCATCACGCAGGTATTGATCGGGCTGATTACCTTAACCTTGCATTCTGCCTTTACATCTCCCGCTTTTGCAGTTATCGTTACCGTACCTTCTGCATTCGCGGTAATCACACCATTGGCATCTACTTTTGCAATTTTTTCATCACTAGATTCCCATGTGAGCGCATCCAGTACGCTGTCTTCCTTCGTCACATCAGCAGGAATTACACTTGCCACCATGGCTTTCTTATTTTTGAGCATCATGGTCAGTTCTGACTGATCCAGTTTAATTGCTGCAGCCCTGTAAACAGCCTCATCCAGACTGTCCCATTTCATACATGGCTGATCTGTATTCGCCAGACTCGTACTGTAAATAGCGATCGTTCCCTTGCCATCTGCAACATTTGGTACAGACGGTCCGTCTGTTTCTGTTCTGTATGTATCAAAAAACGCTGTCTTAAGTTTTGTATTTTCAGCACCGTGAATTGTGAAGTCTGCATTAAATATATGCTGGCTCACTGCACTGGCTGTTTCATCCACAACTTCTTTTTCAAAAACAGAAAGCTGATTTTTCATGCCTGCATAGGTATTTGTGATACCACCGCCAATCTCCGGATCTCCAAAAATATATACGTCTTTCAGTCCGGAACCATAGAATGCATTTGTTCCAATTTTTTCTACCTTAACCGGAATCTCAATTTTTTTCAGCTTCTCACAGTTTTTGAACGTACTCTGACTGATGATCGATATATTGTTACTAATATGCACATCTTCCAGATTTTTACAAGCCTCAAATGCGCTTGCTCCGATCATTGTCACCTGGTTTGGTATATACAGTTTCTTCAAACCGGACTCTTTAAAAGCATTCGCTGTGATCGTTACAATATTTTTTGGAATTTTCAGGTTTTCACCTGTCAAAGAGGTACATCCTGCAAATGCGCCATCCGGAATTGCTGTGATACCACCTGCTGTCGGCAGAACAACCTCTGCCAGTGCTGTATCTCCCTTGAAAGACTCTTTATCCCATTTTTTCAGAGATGCTGTCCGACTCATATCAGCCTTTACCAGAGCTCCTTCATTTGCAAAAGCTCCCTGCAGCACTTCTGTTACAGTTTCCGGCAAAACAAGCTCCTGCAATGAGCTGCAGCCATCAAATGCACTGATGCCAATCTTCTCTACTCCCTTTACTTTACCGGTTTCCGTATTCACGGCAAACGTCACATTTTCAACACTGCTGGCATCCTTAAATGCTTTCTGTCCAATCTCAGTAACAGTTTCCGGAATTTGTACATCTATAATAGAGGTACAGCCAAGGAAAAGATTATCCGGTATTTTTTTGGTTTCCGGCAGAATTGTTGCACCTTCCTGTGCTTCGGTACTATCCTCTGTTTGACCATGCACTGTTGCAATCATCGTTCCGGCAAAAGGTCCTTTTTCAATGGTTCCTTCTTTTGTCGTTCCGGCCGTTGTAAGGGTAGAAGGTATGGTAACAGCAGAAATCTGTGTGTTGGCAAATGCCATGCCCTGAATTGTCGTCACACCTTCTTCCATTTTCACTGCCTTCAGATTTTTACACTCTGCAAAAGCCTTGGCATTGATCGTTTTCGCTGCTATCGTAACATCTGTCAGTCCACTGCAGCCTTCAAAAGCTGAATTGCTGACAGTTAAAATGCCCTTCGGAATTGTAACTTCTTCTACCGATGTACAGCCCTTAAATGCATTTTTGCCAATCGTTCTCAGGCTTGCTTTGACAGACTGCAGCTCAATCTTCTGCAGACTTGTAGTATTCATGCATAAATTATCCGGAATAGTATTGATCAACGTACCAAATGAAACTGTTTCCAGTTTTCCGCCTGCGAACGGACCATATTCCACTCCATCAATCTTACCGGTTGCTACGGAAGTCAGCTGACGCGGTATCTGTACTGCCTTAAATCCGCATCCGTAAAAAGCAAGTGAACCAATAGCGTTTACATTATTCAGAGTTAATGTTGCAGGATCTGTTCCATCATCTGCCACACCACAGCCTCTGAATGCTTCCTGCGATACGGTTTTGATCGTATCCAGATTTATCTCTTTCAGCGCCTTATTGTCCTTAAAGGCAGATGTTCCGATTGTTGTACTCAGTGTTGTCTTTCCTGTGTTATCTGTTGTCGTCACACCGGTAACAGATACCTTCTTTAAGCTCATGCAGCCGCCAAAAGTTCTGTTTGTGTCACTGGAATCAATTTTTGCAACATTCTTTAATGTAAGTGTTTCCAGAGAAGAACAGCCGTTAAACGCACCTGCATTAATGGTTTCTACTGTATCAAGTACATTTTCCTCAGCAGCTACATATTCTCCTGTTTCCTGATCACTCTTTACTACTGATAACTTCTTAAGGCCGCTGCAATCCTTAAAGGTATTCTGGTCGATCGTTTTGAGACTTTCCGGTAATACCACTTCTTCCAGAGAAGTCGTACCCATAAACATACCCTGTAATGATTTTGTTACACCATCTGCAAACGTTACTTTTCTCAGCACACCTCCTGCAAATGGACTGACTGTTTTCCCTGCAGCGGATGCTGCTGTAATCTTTGTCAGCGAAGCCGGAACCGTAATTTCTGTCAATCCTGTATTGTAGAAAGCCAGTCCGTTGATCGTTGTCAATTCATCACTCAGGTTGATATCTGTCAGATTCACACAGCCCTCAAAGGCACTTGTATCAATGGTGGAAATATTACCGTATGTGAGGCAATAAGCCAGCACCACGCTTTGTAAACTGGTTACATTTTTAAATGCCTTTGTGCAAACAGTGTTCTTTGTCTCATCACTAAACTCCACTTTTTTAATGCTGCTCTTTGCAAATGGAGAATACTCAATCTTTGTTTCCGGATCTGTGTAAGTTGTAACTTTCTCCAAATCCCTGATATCAGCACTTGTAAATTGGCATCCTTCAAACGCCCTGCTGCCCACATTCTGAATAGAATCCAGCAATACTTTGTTATCGTCTGTCTGCGCTCCAGATCCCGCAAATGCTGAAGCACCAATTGTTTTTGTATTTTGGATGACTGGATTTTCTAATTTATCACAACCTGCAAAGGCAGATTCCCCGATGGCATCTACTTGATTGATATTCAATAGCGAAATCGGCAGATTCGTAAATGCCTTCTTTCCAACTGATTTGATATTATTAATAATTACCCAGTTTAAATTCTCACACGTTGCAAATGCACCATCCGCAATTGTCGTTTGTTTCTTTTCACCACCATCAATCCGGACATCTGTAAGACCTGTACATCCTTCAAATGCTGTTGCATTGATCTCAGCCAAATTAGAGGTGTCTACTGACAGAAACGGGAGATTAACACAGTTTTTGAATGCAGCCATTCCCAAGGCTGTTATAGCAGGCAGTTTGTCAATCTGAAGCATTGTGCAGTTTTCAAACGCTGCGTTACCGATTGTTATCAAACCTGTTGGAAGGTCTGTGAGACTTATTTTTTTGCAATCTTTAAAAGCAGATGCATTGATTGTTGTCACACCATCAGGCAGCTTAGAAAGCGTCATCAGGCTGCAGCCCTCAAAGGCACTTGTATCAATCGTTGTAAGCTTTGAAGTAGCCTGTTCTTTAAAAGTCACCGTTTTAAGATTACTACAGTCTGCAAATGCATGATCCCCGATCTTCTGCACACTTGCCGGTATTTCGATTTCTGTCAGTGTTGTAATGTTGTTTAAGAAATACTGCGGAATCACCTGAATACCATCTGCAAATGTCACTTTCTTCAAAGTACTGTTTTCCCCTGATGTGAACGGAGAATTCTTCGCAGTACCGGTTTCAAAGGTAGATGGAATCGTAATTTCTTCCAGTCTGGTATCTTTTAAGGCACTGTCTCCTAACCCGGTCACGCCTTCTCCCAATGTCAGTTTTGTCAGATTCTGGCAGCCTGCAAATGCGGAAGCACCGATTGTTGTGCCCGCAGGATTACCTGCAATATGAACTGCTTTGATGCCGATTTTATAGTCAGACGGCTCTTTTTCGCCATCTGCCTGAAGTGTTTCATCCGCACTATAGCAGTTCGCAAATGCACTGTCCTCTATAGCTGTTACTGTTCCCGGAATTTCAAGAACCGACTTTTCATTTGGCAGCATTACCTTTGCACCACTTGCGCTGGAATATTTTTCATTTACTCCTTCCGGCAAAGCACCTTCCAGACGGGTGCAGCCTGCAAATGCATCTTTCTTAATGATCTGTAAGCCCTCTGCCAAATTTAAACGCATCAGCTTGATACAGCCTGAAAAAGCGCTGCTTCCAATAATTCCAACATTTTTTGCCGTTGATACTTCTACAAGGTTTGTACACCCGGAGAACACACTGCTACCAAGTTCCGTTGTTCCTGCTTCGCCATTGTCATTAAACTTGACATTCGCCAGAGTAGTCAGTTTTGAAAATGCACTGTCATTGATTTTTGTGATGGTTCCGCTCAGACGCAGGCTGACAATGGAAGAACATCCTGCAAATGCCTGTTTCCCGATTTCTGCCAGCTTCTTCATATTACCAAGATCGACGTCTGCGACACCATCATTCTTGTTTATTGCCTTAAGGTTTGTGCAATTCATAAATGCACCGGTATCTATTAAGGTAATATCCTCCGAAATTACAAAATCTGTTGCAAAGATCTTCGAAAATGCATAGGCATGTATTTCTGTTACGGCTGGCAATTCTACTTTACCGCTTATACCCACACAACTATTAAACGCATATTCTCCAATCTTTACCAGGTTGTTAGTTCCTGTTATGCCGGTAATTAAACTGGAATCAAATGCATGATTTCCTATTTCTGTGATCTGAGCCTGAAAATCCACTTTTAGGCTGCTTTTCATATTTTGGAAGAGATTATCTATTACCCTGGTAAGCCCTTCTTCCCATTCAATCTGTCCGATCTGCTGGCATTCAGAAAATGGCTGTTTTGCCTCCCGCAGCGTAACCGGAATACGTACATGGGTGAGCGCAGTCGCACCAAAAGCAGAGTCGCCAAGCACTTCCAATTTTGCGGGAAGCTCGCACTCTGTTAATGCACCATCATTTGCAAAACACTTTGCTGCAATTTCCGTTACACTTTCTGTATTTGTAAATGTAACCGTTGCCAGGCTAAGACAATTTGCAAATGTATTTTGTTCCAGTTTTGTTACACTTGCCGGAATGGTAACAGTTGTAAATTGTTCCCCTTTACACCCCATAAATGCAGATGCTCCGATTGTGACCATATTTTCTGTAATCGGCGAATACGATGCATCTGAAACAAGTACCTCACAACCGGAAAAAGCACTCGCACCGATTCCTGTCATTTTTTCCGGAGCTGCATAAGTAACCTTTGCAAGTACTTTATCGCTCATAAAGCTACTGTCAGGGATTTTGGTAATACCACTCGGGAAATTCTCAACCTCTGTCAGCTTGCCGCAATTCGCGAATACGCTATCACCCATTGCTGTCATTTTAGAGCCGGCTTCGAAGGTGAATTTTGTACACGCTGTACCACGAAATGCACCTTCCCCCAATATTTCTACTGATTGCGGAAGTATAACCTCTCCGCTCAGATTCGCAGCACTGAATGCATAATTACCAATCTCTTTTAACCCGGATTCTGCTTCAAATGTGACTGACTTCACCGGAGTCTTGGCTCCCACATCCTTAAATGCATTGGTTCCGATCAAGGTAACTTCTTTCCCTATGACAAGATCAAGATTGGGCAGACCTGCTCCACAGATTCCACCGTCGTTATAAATCGTATTAACCGTATATTCCTCTTTATTATATGATACTGTTTTAATAATCAGCTTAACACTGCTCTTTTCATCCACTGCCGGTCTGTCTGATTCATTTTCCGCCGGTAAGATTCTAACAAGTCTTGCTGTATGATTCACACTATCAAAGTCAAAACCACAGTTCACTTTGCCGGCATAATTACCTTCCTGATCCTGTACGACAATTTCTACATATGTAGCACTGGTAACTTCTCCATCTGCTGTCTCAGCCTCAATTTCTTCCTCTTCTGCTGCCTGTGTTTCAATCTTGCTTTCCTGCCCATTCGGATCTGTAACAGGATCAACCGGGTTGACCTCATTTGCAGACAGCGTCTGCTTTTGTACAGATTTATCTGTACCTGTCTGCTCTTCTGCCACGGGTACTTCTTCCTGCTGCTCTGCAGCCCGGACATTTTGTTCCTCTCCAGCCTCTGTCTGCGCATTTTGCACTTCCTGCACAGAAACCTCCTGCACCTGATCTGCAAGAACCGGTGTCTGCGTTCCCGTAGCCACCATAGAGGCAGCCAGCGTGAGCGCAAGTGTTCTTCTCATCTCTTTCGGTAATTTGTTAAATACCATTCATGTATCCCCTTTCTTATTTGTTTCGCTCTTTATCATGACATATATGAAAGATGCATGACCGGATGTTGTCTGCCCCAACATGTTCCCATCATTACAGACACAGTCAGCGCATCATATAGTCTTTTTTATTATAATTTTTCCATTGCCATAATTCAATGCTGTAAAGTTGCAAAATGAACGCTTTTTTTTGTGAATTATGCCCAACTCACCAAATAAAAAAAAACGATTTCATAAAGAATACGCCCCTCCCTTTTCCACAACCGCTCCATCCAGTTCCATCTGCAAAAGGGCGGTCATGATCTCCGCAATATTGGCATCTCCGATTTCTTCATAAAGCTGCTGCATCGTTTTTGGCATATAGTCCATGCAGGCATACAGACGGCCTTTCAGGTCATCCGGCAAATAGGGGTTCTTTTGTCTGTTTATGTTATGTAAACCCGTGTTATCTTGTGCTTTATTGCATTTGTCTGCGTGTTCAGTTCTTTCCAGTATCATCTGCCTGATTTCCAGCAGACCTTCCTCGACATCTGTGATAATGCCTGCTCCCTGGCTGATCATGTGATTGCAGCCAAGGCTCATCGGATCCGTGATCCGCCCCGGAATGGCATACACATCCTTTCCCTGCTCAAGTGCCATATTGACTGTAATGCTTGTCCCGCTTTTCTGCCTTGCCTCTACCACGATCAAGGCATCACTTAGGCCGCTGATGATCCGGTTCCGTGGTGGAAAATTGCATGCCATAGGCGCTGTCCCCGGCAGATATTCGCTGAGGATCTCACCATTTTTCAGTACTGCATCATACAGGCTCCTGTTCTGCGCCGGATAACAGATATCTACACCGCTTCCCAGCACCGCCTGTACAAAGCCGCCCGTCTGACTGGCAGCTTCCTGCGCTATACTGTCAATTCCTGCTGCCAGTCCACTGACAACCGTCATCCCCAGATCTGCGCAGCACATTCCCAGTCTTTTTGCGATTTCTTTTCCGTATCCGCTGCAGTTTCTGGCTCCGATGATGGCGATCGTCGGTCGATCCGGTCTGTTCTTTGTATTATCTGTCCTTTTGAAATAGGCGAATGGCGGATCCGGGATATTACGCAGCTTATATGCGTAGTCCTCATGCAATATGGATACAAATGTGATTCCTTTTTCCTGCAGTTTTGCATATTCTCCCTGCAGGTCAAATGTCCTGCGGCTTTCTAAAATAAGGGCAATATCTCTTTCCGTCACACTTTCCTGCCCATTTTGGCAAATAGACCGCCACAGCTTCTTCAGTTCTTCCTCTTTCATCTCATAAAGATCCTTGGGGCTGATCCCCCTCTCCGTCATCCGGATCATGCGGCTTCGCCGCAGCGGATTTGTCTGGTACAGCCAGTATTCATATTTCTTTTGTTCTTCTATGTTTTTTGTTGTCATGTAAGGTCTCCTTTACGCATGCCACAACCCCTTATTCAGCGCTATCGCCTCGCTGACATGTACCTCTTTTATCTCATCCGACTCTGCCAGATCGGCGATCGTTCTTGCCAGTCTGCGGATACGGAACAGGCTTCTTGGATTTAGCTGGTATTTTGTGTAGGTTCTCTCCAGAATCCGCTCTGCGCCTGCATTCATTCCGCAGTACAGTATCGTTTCTTCATTGGATAAATCTGCATTAAATTTATTGTCCATCCCATATCTTATCTTCTGTCTGTTGATCGCCTTTTGTACACGTTTCGAAATCACTGCACTTGATTCATTTCCCTGTTTCTGTAACTGTCCCCACTCAATCCGTCCTACTTCAGCACAGATATCCAGTCTGTTTAAAAGTGCTCCCGAGACACGCTTTTGATATCTTTCTCTTTCCTGATCCGTACAATTACACTTGTGAAGATCCGGGTAATAGCCGCATGGGCACGGGTTCATCGCACCAGCAAGTAAAAAGTCCGAAGGATACGTGCAGGCATATCTTGCCCTGATGATCTGCACTTTCTTATCCTCAACAGGCTGTCTTAAAAGATCCAGCTTTTCTCTGCCAAATTCCGGCAGTTCATCTAAAAACAGCACACCTCGATGTGCCAGCGTCACAATTCCTGGCATCGGCGTATTTCCGCCTCCTACCAGAGCCTGTGCAGTGATCGTATGATGCGGCTGCAGGAAAGGTCTCTGCCATACCATCCCTTCTCCTTTTTGCAGTTTTCCTGCCATACTGCAAATTTTTGTAACAGCAATGCTTTCCTCCCTGCTCATCAGAGGCATAATGGTAGGAATCCGCTCTGCGATCATAGATTTCCCGCTGCCCGGCGGTCCGACCAGCAGCAGGTTATGAAATCCTGCAGCAGCGATCTCTGCAGCACGCTTCGCCATTTCCTGTCCGCATACATCCGCAAAGTCCTTTTTATTTTCCCGATTTATCACAAGGCTTCCAACAGTTTTATCATTTTCTGTTTTTTCTTCTTCTGCATTCCGGTCATCTGATGATCCACCGGCATTCTGCCTTCCTGTCCATACAGATACCGCTTCTGCAAGCGAGCTGACAGCCCGGACCTGCATACCGTCTACCGCTTCTGCTTCCTCCCTGTTTTCGATCGGAACAATACACTTGCCGATTCCCATATCCAGTGCATGCATCAAAATCGGAAATACACCCTTTACCGGCTTGATCGTGCCATCCAGCCCCATCTCGCCCAGCACAAGATATTCTCCCGTACCCCTTGCCTCTTCGTTTTCTCTTGCCGCATCCGCCATTTTAGCAGCCTCGTCCATCTGTCCGCTTGCTGCAAGCAGGGCAAGTGCTACAGGCAGGTCAAATGCACTGCCGCCTTTTCTGACATCCGCAGGCGACAGATTAATGGTGATCCGCTTTACAGGCAGCTGATAACCGCTGTTTTTGATACCAACGCGTACGCGTTCCCTTGTTTCTTTTACTTCACTTGAAAGATAGCCGATCATATCCATACACGGAAGCCCGTCGGAAATGTCAGCCTCAACCTGTACCAGAAAGCTCTCCATGCCATGAAAAGCCCCTGACAGAATAGATTTGTACATAGATGTGTCTCCTTTTTGATTTTTTGACATGATAAATAAATTGTTATTGCTTTTATGAGGGATTTATTTCATTGATTGTTTTGAAATCATGAATGATATGTTTCAGATGACCGGGCAGGCAATCCTGCCCGGCCACAGATTTTAGATTTTATAAGATTTAGAATACTTTTGTCTTCATTTTTTCCGGATCACGTGAGAACTGGATACAGTTTTCCTTGGAGATCTTTCTCTGCATATATAAAGCAAGAAGGGAATCATCCAGTGTCATCATGCCTTCCTTCTTACCAGTCTGGATAATGGAATCAAGCTGATGTGACTTACCTTCACGGATCAGGTTTCGGACAGCGTATGTAGCATGCATAACCTCGAAAGCCGCGCATCGTCCGTCTCCTGCAACGTTAGGGATCAATGTCTGGGAAATGATCGCCTCAATAACGTTGGAAAGCTGTACACGGATCTGCTGCTGCTGATGCTCCGGGAATACGTCGATGATACGGTCGACAGTACTTGCCGCATCGACTGTATGCAGTGTGGAGAATACCAGATGTCCTGTTTCAGCAGCGGTGATGGCGATACTGATTGTTTCAAAGTCACGCATTTCTCCGACGAGAATAACATCCGGATCTTCACGAAGTGCTGCTCGAAGACCGGCTTCAAAGCTTAATGTATCCTGCCCGATCTCACGCTGGTTTACCATGGACATCTTATGATGATGCGCATACTCGATCGGCTCTTCCAGTGTAATGATATGAGCATCTCTGTTTTCATTTACTTTATTGATGATGGATGCCAGTGTCGTTGACTTACCACTACCGGTAGGTCCTGTTACAAGGACAAGTCCACGCTTTCTCAGATACAGATCTACGATTGATTTCGGAACTCCCAGCTTTTCAGGATCCGGGATTTCATCCGTGATAGTACGGAGTGCAAGCGCGATCGCACCACGCTGCTTGAATACGTTGACACGATAACGGCCAATTCCGGCAAATGCAATTGAAAGGTCGTATTCCCCGCGTTCCTCGAATTTTTCACGCTGCACCGGGTTTAATACATCCAGACAAAGCTCCAATGTATCCTCCGGTCTGAGGATTGGATAATCCATCTTTACCAAATGACCATTCAGACGCATTGTCGGTGGAATGCCAACCGTCAGATGGATATCGGACGCCCCCGCCTCATAGGCAACGTGCAGTATTTCCTCTAAACTTTCCATAATAAATGTACCTCTCTTTTCTTTCCGGTATAAACCGGAATTATACATTACATATCTTCAAAAGCCTTTTTCAATGTCAGTAATGCCTTCTTTTCAATACGTGACACATAGCTTCTGGATATACCCAGTTTTTCCCCGATTTCCCTCTGCGTCAGCTCCTGTTCATCCGAGAGCCCGTAACGCATCGTGATGATCTCTTTTTCCCTGTCAGATAAAACTGTAGACACCAGCCTTCTGACCTTGCTGATATCCTCCCGCCGGCTGATCATCTCTGCAAAATCTTCCTGTTTGGATAATGTCACATCCAAAAGGCTGATCTCATTTCCCTCTTTATCGGTTCCGATCGGTTCATACAGGGATACATCCCTTGCGGTTTTCTTCCGCATACGGAGCATCATCAACAGTTCGTTATCAATACATCTGGCTGCATAAGTCGCCAGACGGCTTCCTTTTCCTCCATCGAATGTCCGGATCGCCTTAATGAGTCCTATCGTCCCTATGGAGATCAGATCCTCTGCGTCCTCTTCCACATTCTGGTATTTTTTTACAATATGGGCAACCAGCCGCAGATTTCTTTCTATCAGTATCTGTCTGGCTTCCTCACTCTGTTTGACATCGTTCCCCTTAAGCATCTGCAGATAATACGCTTCTTCCTCGTCAGAAAGTGGTTTTTGAAAGGTCTGCAAGGGAAGCCTCCCAAATACGTTTTATACCATTGTATGCATAGGGTTTGGTTAAAGTAACGACCAATTTTTATTATACATAGAAAACACAGACAGCGCAAGGATTATAGCAGAAAATCTGCAAATACATAATTGCTGACATCAACCCCATTTGTGGTTAACATAACTTTTTCAATATTTGTTTTTCCTTTTGCAGGTTCTGCGGCAGCTGCTTCTTTACGATCCTCTTTGCGTTCTATCTGTAAAAGACCTTCTTCTTCGTGTTTTCGTAAAACGTCGCCATAGACATCTTCCATTGTTTTCCCGAAGCGTTTCTCAAATTCCGTCCCGGATACACCTGCCATGACACGCAGCCCCAGAAACATGAATTCTTCCATCTTCGCCTGCACGGAAAGCTCTTCCCGGTCCTCAACATATGCGCCTTGGTTTACATAAGTATCGAGATCAGTTGTATTATGAAACCGTACATCATCCATATAGGAAGAGCTTCCAAGTCCCAGCCCCAGGTAATCTCCTCCCTGCCAGTACACAAGATTATGCCTGCAGGCATACCCCTTTTTCGCATAATTGGAAATTTCATACCGTTCATACCCCGCCTGTGCCAATATCTGCTCCGTTTCCCTGTACATCAGGCGTTCCTGTTCTTCATCCGGCAATGGATAACATCCGCTATTATATTTTTGATAAAAAGGAGTCCCCTCTTCCAAGATCAGGCTGTAAGCCGAAATATGCTCCGGTGCAAGGCGGATGATCTTACGAAGTCCTGTGGTATAACTCTCCACAGTCTGGTAAGGAAGTGCTGCCATCAGATCCACGTTGATATTCTGAAAACCGGCTTCTCTGCACCATGTATAGGTGTTTAAGAAGTCCTCATAGGAGTGAATACGTCCGAGTGTTTTCAGTTCCATGTCATTTGTAGACTGCAGCCCTATGCTGAGTCTGTTGATCCCCATCTGATAAAGTGCCCTGCACTTCTCTTTTGAAGCGGTTCCCGGATTCATTTCCATGGACGTCTCCATATCACCGTGAAAATTAAATGTGCATTTAATTTTCTGCATAATGCATTCCAGTTGTTTCACAGACAATGTCGACGGTGTGCCACCGCCGATATAAAGTGTTTTAATCTTTCTGTCCGCTGTTTCTGTTCCCCGATAACGCTCTATTTCCATAAGAAGAGCCTGTACATACCGATCCCTTGCTTTCTCATCTGCCGGAGCAGAGAGGAAATCACAATAGCCGCACTTTCGTACGCAAAAAGGGATATGGATATACAGGCTTAACTCTTCTTTATTTTGCATGCTGTTCTCGTTTCTATTTTTTGTCGTCCAGTTTCAGAACGCTCATAAATGCCTTCTGCGGAATTTCCACGTTACCGACCTGACGCATACGCTTCTTGCCTTCCTTCTGTTTCTCCAGAAGCTTTCTCTTACGGGAAATATCACCGCCGTAACATTTCGCAAGTACATCCTTACGCATCGCCTTAACAGTTTCTCTGGCAATTACCTTACCGCCTACAGCCGCCTGGATCGGAATTTCAAACAGGTGACGTGGAATTTCATCCTTCAGCTTTTCACACATTTTTCTACCACGCTCATAGGCTCCGTCCTTATGCACGATAAAGGACAGGGCATCCACTTCTTCTTTATTGATCAGGATATCCAGCTTCACAAGTTCTGACGGTTCATAGCCCTTGAGCTCATAATCAAAGGATGCATAACCTCTGGAACGGGATTTCAGCGCATCAAAGAAATCGTAGATGATCTCATTGAGCGGAAGCTCATATTTCAAAAGTGCTCTTGTCTCTTCAATGTATTCCATGCCAAGATAAACGCCTCGTCTTTCCTGACAAAGCTCCATGATCGATCCAATAAATTCTGTCGTGACCATGATCTCTGCACTGACGATCGGTTCTTCCATGTGCTCGATCTCCGAAGGATCCGGCAGATTACTCGGATTCGTCAGTTCGATCATTTCTCCGTTTGTTTTAAATACCTTATATACAACGCCCGGTGCTGTCGTGACCAGATCCAGATTGTATTCTCTCTCCAATCGTTCCTGAATGATCTCCAGATGCAGAAGCCCCAGGAAACCACAGCGGAATCCAAATCCAAGTGCGATCGATGTTTCCGGCTCATAATTCAGGGAAGCATCGTTCAGCTGCAGCTTTTCCAGCGCATCCCGAAGCTCCGGATATTTGGCACCGTCTGCAGGATATAGTCCGCAGTATACCATGGAATTTACCTTCTTATAGCCCGGAAGTGGCTCGCTGCATGGGTTTGAAGCATCTGTGACCGTGTCACCCACGCGTGTATCCCTGACATTTTTAATGGAGGCTGTGATATAACCTACCATGCCTGCGGACAGCTCATCACACGGAATAAACTGACCGGGGCCGAAATAACCGACTTCCACGACATCTGCCTGTGCGCCCGTCGCCATCATTCTGATCGTTGTTCCTTTTCTTACCTTTCCTTCCCGGATCCGGCAGAAAATGATAACGCCTTTATAAGAATCATACAAAGAATCAAAAATAAGTGCCTGCAGAGGCTTGTCCGGATCTCCCGTCGGTGCAGGGATCTTTTTGACGATCTGCTCCAGCACATCATCGATCCCGATTCCGTTTTTAGCCGAAATAAGAGGCGCATCCATGGCTTCGATTCCGATCACGTCCTCGATTTCTTCCTTTACACGATCCGGATCCGCACTCGGCAGATCGATCTTGTTGATGACCGGGAAAACATCCAGATCATGATCCAGTGCCAGATATACATTGGCAAGCGTCTGTGCTTCGATTCCCTGCGCAGCATCCACGACAAGGATCGCCCCGTCACAGGCCGCCAGCGCACGGCTCACCTCATAATTGAAATCCACATGACCGGGTGTATCGATCAGATTGAAGATATATTCTTCTCCATCCTTTGCTTTATAAATAATACGAACCGTCTGCGCCTTGATCGTAATACCTCTTTCACGCTCCAGATCCATATTGTCCAGCACCTGCGCCTGCATTTCACGTTCTGTCAAAAGCCCTGTCCGCTCAATGATGCGGTCTGCCAGTGTTGATTTACCGTGATCGATGTGGGCAACAATGCAAAAATTCCTGATTTTACTCTGATCTATATGTGTCATGTAGTTCCTCCGTGTTTCAATGTTTCATTTGCTTACATCCACGCCTGCAAGTATAGCATAAAACAGGTATTATCTTCAAGAAGATTTCCAGCATCAGCATAACTCCTCTTTCCAATTTTACGATAAAGCATATTATTTTTCTCCCTCCAGCACACTTGCGATCACATCAGCAAGCAGAGGAACCGCATTGTGAACTTCCTCAAGCGTGTTCGTCTGCGCCCCAAGCTCCACAAGAAGGCTCCTTGCCCGATACTGCATGTTATACCGATACCCTTTCAGATAGATCCGGCGGGCAAGCCCCGGATAGTATTGCTGACACTTCAGCTGCATCTGAAATGAAAATGCAAGGTTAGCATCCCGGTTTTCATTTACCAGATACGGAATTTCTCCGGCTTTTCTGGTACGGCTCAGTCCATTGAAAAACATGAACTGAGCTGTTTTTTTGCCCTGATATTCCGTCACAAGATGTGTATCCTCTCCCACACCGTCTCTGTGCAGGTCAATGACCACCTCAATAGACGGATGTTCCGTCAGGATCTGCTGAAGCGCCGGTGCAGCTACAGAATAAGCATAATCTCTGTCCGTATCATAAATCCCCCTGTCATGCAGTACACCAAACCCCCTTTCTTCTAAAAGGGACGCAAGCCGGTCTCCCGCTCCTACAACAGTGGTAGACAAATCTCCTTCCACAGAATCTGCATATCCTTCCTGTGCATGTGTATGATAGATCAGAATCTGCGGCTCATCTCCGCCTTTTGAAATAGTTAAATCCTGATTCAATAATTTATCTATATTTAATTCCGTATTATCGATATAGGTTGTGGAATCCAGCACATAAAAGGTCTGCAGCAGTGTATCAAAATCCTGATAAGGCGTCAGATCCAGCGTCTGCTTTCCGGTGTGTGCTGCCATGAGCTGATCCATAACCGCTTTTTGATTTTCACTTGTCATGGCATCTATATCTACGTTTTCTCGGTCTCCTTCTGTGTCAGACCCTTCATCCTGCTCGCTCTGTATGTTTTCCATGTTATTTACTGCTTTTCCATCATCGGAAAAATCAGTCTGCTCTGTCTGTATCCCTTGTGCATTTTTCTCTGTTCCATCCTCTGCTGCTTCACTTGATACCGGCTGATCACTTTCATAATCAATCTGACCATTGCCATAGTTATGACTTCCGTTTTCATCTGTATTTTCATCTGACGTTTCTTCCAAGTTATCCTCTGCTTCCAGAACCTCATGCGACTCGTCTCTTCCTTCCAGCAAAATATAGGTTGTAGCAAGATCCTGCCCATCTGCTTCCACCTGCTCCTTCGCATAAGCATATAAGGGCATACAGCCTGTTATCCCCTTATATATGCCTTTTTCCTCATCTTCTGTCTGCATGCTGTAAGGCAGCATCAGGCAGTGCAGCTGTATGGAAACAGGCAGCCCCAAAGCTCCGATATATAAAAAAAAGAGACATCCGGTCATCACTACCAGAAGCCTCCCTGTTCTTTTTCCGATCATGCGCATTTTACGATTCATCCGTCACCATCCCAAGACTTCTTTTTACATCCTATGAAGCCGGTTTGCAGGTTATGTCTCACAAATTGCACATCACTGCTGATTTCGCTCGTCGCCATAACAGAGACGAGATATGCTCTGCGAATCTCGCTCTGATTAGCGGTCGTCAAATGCACCGCATAAATGCGTGCATTTTCCTCGTCGCCATAACAAAAAGGCATCCGGACTGACGGGATCCGAATGCCTTACCATTTTGATTTATGTTCGATTAAGCCATCTTGTTAACCGCTTTAGCTAAACGGGAAACTTTTCTGGATGCTGTGTTTTTATGATAAACACCCTTAGAAGTAGCTTTATCAATTGTTACTGTAGCATCATTTAATGCTGCCTTAGCTGCTTCCTTGTCATTTGCATCGATTGCTGCGTAAACTTTCTTTACTGCAGTCTTAACACCGGACTTAATTGCTTTGTTTCTTTCTGTCTTAGTTGCTGTAACTAATACTCTTTTCTTTGCAGATTTGATGTTAGCCAAGATCTACACCTCCCATGTAATGTTCAATTATTGTTTGTAACGTGTCACATTACGCCGGACACGGACAGTCTAATGTAAACACACGCATATTATAATAAGGTAAGTGCTTCCATTTGTCAAGTGTTTCCATGAAATTTCTCAATTAAATTCCCAGCATTTTTCTTGCCTCTATCTCGGTAATCTTCTGGGATTCCATTAGTTTTTGCACCAATTTCTTTTGTGTAACTTTCTCGCCCTCTGCTCTGCCGCGCTTCTCGCCCTCAATATATCCTTCACGCCTCATATCCATATCATTCACATAAGTTTTCAAATACTCCGCCCTCCAATCCTCATTCAGTCTTGCATTTTTTACTTCTTTATCTAATAATTTTGTAAAGTCATCGTCTACAGTTTCATTTTCAACATAATTTAAAAATTCTCTGATTCCTTCCGGTGCTTCTGAGAGATCCGCTGTTGTATTGTAAAAGATCCAGTTCATTTTGTCCTGAAGCTGTATTTCCTCATCTTCATCACATGCCATATGAAAATGATACACATACTTTCCTTTCCCAAACGGATCATAGGTACATATAAATATGATGTATGTCTCTTTCAGAAATATATAATCTGTTCCACTAGACAGTATTTCCTGATCGATCATCCCTTGATAGTATCTGACACGGAGTGGTAATTCCTCTTGCACCACTCTATTCTGGGATTTATTCTGCATTTCAGTATCTACAACACGTCCATTCTCATCTTCCAGATACATATCCAGTTTCACATATTTTGATGAACTTCTGTGCTGTAAGAATTTCTCCCGTTCTACTCCTTTGACCTCTCCCATCTCTACCGGAGTCAATAAATCTGCCATTTTCTGTGCGATTACCGGGTTCTTTGTTACTTTTCCGAACATAAATTTGTCCCGGATCGTCAGTTTCTCATACATGTTTTTGCCAGCATTGTCCATAAGCTGCTCCTTTCTTTATATAGCAGGAACAAACAAAGAACTATGAAGATGTATTCCATCTCTTAGTCAAATCCCTGCTCTTATTTAGTTACAAGCATGGATTTTCTAAAAGATGAACAGATATGCTACATAACACACAACATCATAAAGATATGGTTCATGGAGACAGATAGTCTCCGAAAAGAAAATATGCTTTGACATTACTATATCATCACGGCCGACCATTGGCAATTACTTTTATTCCCGTATGATTCTCCCCACTTTGTGCAATACTAACTACAATATAATGATGCCAGGGACAAAAGGTCTAAACCGGAGCAATTCGCTGGCATCCAAAAAGGAGCCCTTATGATCTCTTCAGAAATCAGAACCGACCTCGCGCTGGAGGCGCATGAAAGTATTCGGAATACGGATAGCTGCAAATCTCTTCACGGGGTAACGGTATCAGAATATGACCGAAAAAAAAGCCATACGCACATCACAGAAGTAAATGTGACTACCAGAAACGGCGCCAAGGCAATTGGTAAGCCTATGGGCACTTATATTACCATAGAAGCACCCCGCATGGTGCAAAACGATGAAGGCTGTCACCGTGAAATTTCCGCAGAGCTTGCCAGACAGCTCAAAAAGCTGATTCCCGGTCTGCAAAAGGAGCAGTCTGTCCTCGTGATCGGTCTCGGTAACCGCGATGTGACCGCCGATGCGCTTGGGCCTGCGGTTGTTGACCATCTCTGCATCACCAGACATATTATCCGGGAATATGGCAAAGCCGCTTATAATAAAGAAAAAATGCATGAGATCAGCGCACTTGCGCCCGGCGTTATGGCAAAGAATGGAATGGAAACCGCCGAGATCATCCGGGGAGTCGTAAAACAGACCGAACCTGATGTCATGATCGTGATCGATGCTCTTGCTGCCCGCTCCACAAAAAGACTGAATTCCACGATCCAGCTGACCGACACAGGTATCCAGCCCGGCTCCGGCGTCGGAAACCACCGGAACGGCCTGACCGAGGAAACCATCGGAATCCCTGTCATTGCCATTGGCGTGCCCACAGTCGTGGATGCAGCCACCATTGTGATCAGTGCACTGGAAAGCATTGAATCTGATATGCTTTTGTTAGAGCAGGATAATCCGGTCGTCCAGAAAACGTTCCATGACCTTTACAATATGTATGTGACAAGCAAAGATATTGATGAAACAATAAAGCGCCTCAGCTTTACGATTTCTGAGGCGCTTAATATAGCTCTTTCTCTGTAAAATTGTCAGCCCCTCACAAGGCCAGAGAATCCGGTCAAAGACCTGCTCTCCTGCCTAACGGTGTCTTCCGCCACCGCCATGGGAATGTCCGCCGCTTGACACATGATGACCACCGCCGCCACCGGAATGACCGCCGCCACCGCTGCTGCTTGATGTCTCGATCTTTCGCTTCGTGACAGATTTGGTCATAAACTGATCCACCTGATTGTTCATGACCGGAGTCCGTTCCACATAGGTAGAAGCTGTTGTTGTTCTTTTGCCTTCCTGCTTTTTCAGATTCACGAGCACATAGGAAACGGCTACGATCAATGCAATGATCATGATACTGAACGGATCTACCATAATGCCTATCGAATCCTCCGCTTCCCGCTCAGCCATATAGCCTGCTACCTGCATAACATACGTCTTATATGCCTCATACGGATCTGCATCCGTCAGATCACAGACTGCATCCAGCAGATTGTTGATCGCAGATGTCGTATAGGCATTTTCCGCGATTCCGGTCGTACCAAACCATACATATCTGTCATAATAATTATCTACATAGATAACACCGTCACCGATCGGTTTATCATAACCGAATTTGTTATCCTCATAAAACTGATCCGCATATTCCATCAGCGCATCATCACTGCTGCCCACATCTTCATTTAATGTTACCAGCACAATATCAAGAGATACTTCTTTTTCCTTCTCTGCGATCAGTTCCCGCAGATCGTCCTCCTGTGCATCCGTCAGCACATCCGCATAATCAAATACTCTTTCGTCTGTCAGGCATTCAGTATTCATCCGCTTACCTTTATTTGCCGCAGCAGCCTTCTGCTTTGTCATATATACAGCGGTTGCAGCAATCGTTACCACCAGTATGACCACCAGCGTGATATATAAATATTTAAATCTCGCAAAATATTCTTTCATATTATAATACCTCCGCCAGCAGCATGATCATTGCAAGGATTGCAGATGTACAGCCAAATACCGTTGCCCCGTAGCCCCAGACTCTTGCCCAGGAGACGGGCGGTTTGCCGACGATCTTGCCTGTCTGCCCATTCATTTTGAACAGGTAGTCCTTCCCTTTATACTTATAAGAATAACACCAGACCGGAAGCAGGGCATAATCCGCCTTTTTCTCATCCATCGTGACATTATCCGTCCGGTTTGTGATCGTACTGTATCCGGTGATTGTCTTATTCATAATGGCCTTTGCATCAGCCTTCGCCTTATCCTTTGCACGCGGACCAAGCTCCGTGGCATCCATATTATATTTTTCCGCAAAGAATCCGGACATGTATTTTGTCTGGAAATCTTCCAGAGCCTTATAGTCATACGGCTCGATCAGATCCATGGCTTCATCCGGCATTGCAATAGATGCATCTACCGGCAGTTTTTCGAAATCGATCGTTGCATCTCGCTCCACCTGATACAGAGACGTCTCCGTGTATTCATAGTTTCCGCTTCTCCATGTCCGTATCTTGCTTCCTGTTGCCCTGATATCATAATGGCAGTCGAAATCATACAGAAAAAACGGGATATACATACCTTCAATCTCTGACAGCTTTGCATCAGACAGAAAATCCGCCGGAATAAATGCAGATTTCGCATAGCGTGCCCGGATCCTCTCCTGCACTTCCTTTTTCCCGAGCTTAAATGGAAGGATCACATGCGGCTTATAGCAGCCTTCCGTCCGTTCTTCAAAAATCACATAAGTTCCGCAATGCTCACATTTGACCGCGGACATATAATCTCCCGGCTTCAGCTCACCGCCGCAGTTCATGCAGACAGCCATTCCACCGCCCGGTGCAAGTTCTTCGCTGTCCTGGCTGTCGCAATAAGGACAGTACATCGTACCCTTTTCCGGGGAATAAACTGCGTTTGCACCGCAATTTCTACATTTATAAATCATATCCTTCTCCTTCTGCTTTTCCGTCTTTACACAGCTATCCTACCCTTAGCCATAAAGCTTGTTCTTTCAAACAAGCAGTTTTCACTTACTGCTCACGGAATACCAGTTCTCCGCCTTCCATGCTGTCTACGATCGCAAGTGATTCCAGACGGATCCCTCTGTCCCTGATCAGCTTTCCGCCCTGCTGGAAGCCCTTCTCAATGGCAATTCCGATACCTTCTACTGTTGCGCCTGCACTCTGTACAAGATCGATCAGACCTTCTAAGGCACATCCGTTTGCAAGGAAATCATCTATGATCAATATATGATCTTCCGGGTTCAGATATTTCTTCGATACGATCACATCGTATACTCTCTGATGGGTAAATGACTGGATCTTTGTGGAATAAACGTCTCCGTCAATATTGATGCTCTGTGCCTTCTTGGCAAAAACAACCGGCACATCAAAATACTGTGCCACGATACAGGCAATCCCGATACCGGACGCTTCGATTGTCAGAATCTTATTGACCTTGCAGTCTGCAAACAGTCTTTTAAACTCCTTGCCCATCTCATTAAACAATGCAATATCCATCTGATGATTCAGGAAATTATCTACCTTCAACACATTTCCCGGCTTCACAATTCCATCCTTCTTGATTCTCTCTTCTAACAATTTCATAGCCTAGCTGCCTCCATTATCACTTGTCATGCATTTTATGCACTTATTATTTAAAATTGTACTCTATTTTCCGTCAGATTTCCACATAAATTGTCAAATATATTCATCTTGTGACAGCATTCTTTTTTCAAACTGTATATTGTATTCATTTTAACATTCTGCTATACTAAGTTGAAATTTGATGGTAAGCATACTACATTTTTAATATTGGTCAGTTTTCAGGCTGACTCATCCTATGTATGAGATACGACTTACCGCGAATAATATGCAATTTGCAAAAATGCAGGAGGAGTAAAAATGAGAAATTTAAAGAAATTTGTAGCACTTTCATTAGTAGCCGGCATGACACTGCTTGCAGGCTGCGGCAGCAAAGTTCCGGAGAATACAGTCAATTCTGTAGATGATCTTCCGGGCAAGACGATCGGTGTACAGCTCGGTACAACAGGTGATATTTATGCATCTGATTATGAAGAGCCTGCAGATGCCGACACACCTGCTTCCAAGATCGAACGTTACAACAAAGGAAACGATGCTGTTCAGGCATTAAAGCAGGGCAAGATCGACTGCGTTATCATCGACGAGCAGCCTGCCAAGGCATTTGTTGAGAAGAATGACGATCTGAAGATCTTAGATGAAGAATTCGCAGTAGAGGAATATGCGATCTGTATTTCCAAGGATAACAAAGACTTAACAGAAAAGATCAACAGCGCACTTGCTGAGTTAAAGGAAGACGGTACTTTAGACAAGATCACAGCTAACTACATCGGTGATGATACAAAGGGCACATGTCCTTATGAATCTCCTGAAAATGTAGACCGTTCCAACGGTACTCTGACAATGGCAACAAACGCTGCTTTCGAGCCATACGAATACTACGAAGGAAACGAAATCGTTGGTATCGATGCTGATATGGCACAGGCACTTTGCGATAAGCTTGGATATGAACTGAAGATTGAAGATATGGAATTCGATTCTATCATCAACGCTGTACAGTCCGGTAAAGCTGATATGGGTGTTGCAGGTATGACTGTTACAGAAGATCGTTTAAAGAATATCGACTTCTCTGATCCATATACAACTGCTACACAGGTTATTATCGTAAGAAAATAGGTGAACATAATTGAGTGATTTTATTGCAAGCTTTCAACAAAACTTTATAGATGAATCCCGCTATCTGTACCTGCTGCAAGGTCTTGGTACTACTCTGTTGATCACGGCGTTTGCCGCGATCATCGGAATCATCCTCGGCTTTCTGGTTGCAGTGATCCGGTCTACGTATGACCAGACCGGAAAGATGAAATTCTTAAATGCGATCTGTAATATCTACCTGACAGTGATCCGCGGCACTCCGACCATGGTACAGCTTTTGATCATGTATTACGTGATCTTCGCTTCTTCTAACTTAAATAAAGTTGTAGTTGCGTTTCTGGCATTTGGTATCAACTCCGGCGCTTACGTTGCAGAAATCGTACGTTCCGGTATTATGTCCATTGACCGCGGTCAGTTAGAAGCCGGCAGAAGCCTTGGTTTTTCCTATGCAAGCACCATGTGGTACATCATTATGCCACAGGCATTTAAAAATGTATTACCTGCCCTTGCAAACGAATTTATCGTATTATTAAAGGAAACTTCCATCTGCGGATACATCGGTCTGATGGATCTGACACGTGGCGGTGATATCATCAGAAGCCGTACTTATAATGCGTTTATGCCTCTTTTGGCAGTAGCACTGATTTACCTGATTCTGGTCATGATCCTTTCAGCCTTAGTCAGACAGTTAGAAAGGAGGCTGCGTAACAGTGAGCGATAAATCATTATTTCATGTAGAAGGACTTTGTAAATCATTTGGCAACGGTCTTGTGCTTGACCATATTTCTACAGATATCGAAAAAGGTGAGGTTGTCGTTATCATCGGTCCATCCGGTTCCGGTAAATCAACCTTCCTGCGTTCCCTCAATCTTCTGGAAATGCCTACGGGCGGCAAGATCTACTTTGAGGGCAATGATATCACAGATAAGCATTTGAATATTGATGCCTATCGTCAGAAGATCGGAATGGTCTTCCAGCACTTTAATCTGTTCCCACATATGACGATCTTAAAGAATCTGACGCTTGCTCCCATGAAGCTGCAGGGGATGTCCGAAAAGGATGCAAAAGAGCTTGCCATGCAATATCTGGAGCGCGTTGGACTTTCCGATAAGGCAGATGCCTATCCAAGCCAGTTATCCGGCGGTCAGAAGCAGCGTATCGCGATCGTGCGTGCTCTGTGTATGAACCCTGAGGTACTGCTCTTCGATGAGCCAACCTCCGCTCTGGATCCGGAAATGGTCGGTGAGGTATTGGCCGTTATCAAGGATCTGGCATACAACGGTATGACAATGCTGATCGTCACGCACGAAATGGGATTTGCAAAAGAAGTTGCAAGCCGTGTCATGTTTATTGATGAAGGCAAGATTCTGGAAGAAAACACACCGGAAGAATTGTTTGATCATCCGCAGAGCGAACGACTGAAATCGTTCCTGGCGAAGATTTTATAAGAGATTTTAAAGTAGTATTAAAAAAAGGGTTGTATCTGTAAACGCAATCACGTTTGCCTACCCTGCGATTTATCTGAGTCACATTTTACCGGGCTCCCGTCACGGGAAACACCGAGCATGTATAATCGGTTTCACCGATGCTCGGTGTCTGCATAATGGATTTGACAAGCAAATCCATTACATTTCATCAAAGCTTTGTGATCGCTCGCTCCGGTAAAGTGACCGATAAATCTCGGTCGGCTACACTATCGATTGCTTATTACAGATACAACCCTTTTTTATACAATACTCTTTGCAGATACATCAAATGTAATGCATCTGTAAACAGATGCATTACATTTGATGGCGGACTACGAGGTATTCGTTGTCAAGCTGGTAGTATGGGCAGTCGCGTACGCTGTCTGCCATAAAACGTGCCATTTCATCTTCATCTAAATCCATGTCACAGCAATAACACTCATAATCTTCGTCATATACGTAATTCACACAGGAATCACAGCTGGATTCTCTTCTTTTCTTTTCCATATTTGTCACCTACTCTTTTTTTCGTATTTGTATATCTTTCATGTCATCATATCGTTTTTGGCTCCTGACACTATATCCGTGCTTCTGTGCTTCTAAGCTGTTTCCCCAATTCAGCATCATGATCATAAATCATAGCACATTCCCGCCGCAGCTACATATCATATAGTAATAAATGATCAGAAAGTGAGCATCTTATGAACGATTCTATAGGATGTAATTCTTCTACCTGCCCTACCATTGGTTCCCAATCCGCAACCGTCTGTCTGCCTGTTTCGATCAGTCCTTATGCAGTCACCGGTCCTGCCTGTGTGAAATGCCGTGGCAGCGCAGTCATCAATCATACCTGTATGGACTGTAAAGGAATAGTCAATGGAAAATGTGATTTTGTCATTTCCCAAAAGATCCAGATCGATCTTCCTGTCGAATTTGGTGCAACTGTTAAGGTTGGCGATACTTATGTGGACTGTGACTGCAGTCCCTGCAGAGATGCCTGTCCGTTAGAAGGGCAGCCATGCAGCTTAGAAGCTGCTGACGAAGCACGATAAGAGCTTCTATGGAGCTTAGAAGCTGCTGACGAAGCACGATAAGAGCTTCTATGGAGCCTCGCCCATGAAAATGGGCGAGGCAGATGCATTACATTATTCAAAATAGCCGATGTAGCGGACTTTGTATTTACCATGCGGAAACAGGTATTCGTATAAGTCGATGAAATAATCATCCGTCATGCTTGCGATATAGTCCACAACAATATCGTCTACCGGTTCGTCCTCATATGCAAAATCTTTTGCATAATATTTCGTATGCTCTCTGATATATTCCATATGATGTTTATAAATAACAGACGTTTTGTCATGATTGACCAGATCTTCACGCAGTTTTTCATAAATTGCATCAAACATCGGATAAATCTGCTCATCAAATATCTTGCGGTTACTGTCGTGCGCATAGATCCGTTCGTAATTTTCCTTCTTCCCGATGGAAAATGCCTCATAAAACTCCGGATCCATCTGCAGATATGGTTTTCCATAAGACCGTTCAATGATATTGACAGTCATATTATGGATGATCTCCGCATTGATCTTACCGATTCCCCTGTCCTCAAACGCCTCATCATCTGCGATCAGACCGAGCTTGACCGCATCCTGTCTGTCTTTCCCCAGATATGCAATAATATCGGAAACACGCATGACACAGCCTTCCAGTGTAGCAGGAATCAACTTCTTCGTAGCGCCCTTCTCCGTATAACACATTTCCATCTTCTGATCAAACACCTTAAAATCCGTATACGCCTGTGGCTTATATGCCTGCATTTCCATCTCGCCATTATGGCAGATGATACCATCCAGTGTCTGCAGGCTTAAATTCACAGGAAAGATTCTGTCAAGCACCCTCGCACTGTGAATATTATGGTTAAAATAGCGTCCTGTATGATCATGATAAATCTGGCTGAGCTTCCGCTCCCCCTCATGTCCAAACGGCGTATGACCGATGTCATGTCCGATTGAAATTGCCTCGATCAGATCCAGATTCAGGTTCAGCGCCTGTCCAATGTTACGCGCTGTTCTCGATACAAGCTGTACATGAGATGCGCGTCTGGAAATATCATCATTTTTATACAAAGAAAACACCTGTGTTTTATCCGCATAACGATTGTAATATGGGATATGCATGATCTTTTCACAATCCCTGACAAATGCCGGGCGCCAGATCGTCTGCTTATCATGTGCCATATCCCGGCGTATCACAGCATCATCGGAACATGCATATGGATTTTTTACATGATTCTCCCTGTCTTCCCGGATCCGTTCCTCAAGTTCTTTGGAAAGTGGTATATAATTTTTTGTCTGGCTCATTCTTTTCCCCCTGTTTTCCTTTCTGCTGCTCCCGATCAGAACATCTGGTGTTTTAGTATCTGCATCACTTTATCGTAATTTTCCGACTGATGCGGGAAAGTACAATCGGTACAGACCTTGATCTTTTTCCCGTCCTTTTCCAGATAGTGATAATTTCCCGGACACTTAAGCGTATACAACGGGCAATAACAAAACAGACAATTCAGTTCCTCAATTCCCTTATGGCACGGATAATACTGGCATGCCCTGTTTTCAAAATAGCGGTAGGAATCATTCATTTTCTATTTTGCTCCTTTCCTTTTTCTGTTCCAATTTCTGCACTGTTCCACAAAATTTATAACAAAATCAGGGCAGGACGGATAATACAGGTGCGGGAATCCGATAAAATGTGATCTGTCTGCATGGATACATGTCCAGCTTCTTTTCCCGACCGGCTTTCCGGCTATACAATCACATCCGTTATTTGTACTGTCAAAGTAATGAAATTCATGTCCCCTGATCTGCTCTCCCTGTCGGAGTAATCCTTCTTGTCCCTGCTCCGGTTCTATTGTAACATATCCAAACCGGATCAGTCTTTCTTTTTTTTCGCATACGCCCGTTATAGCACCGGCCATCGGATATTCTTTTCCATCCACCGTGATCAGCTTCTCCTGCAGATACATAAAGCCGCCGCACTCTGCCAGTACCGGTTTACCTTCCAGATATTGTTCTCTGATTTCATTTCGCATGTTTTTATTTGCTGTCAGTTGCCCGGCAAACAACTCCGGATACCCGCCTCCCAGAAGCAGACCATCCAGATCAGGCGGAAGTGTCTGATCCTTAAGCGGTGAAAAATACACAAGCTCTGCCCCCGCTTCCTGCAGCATATGAAGATTGTCCGCATAATAAAAACAGAACGCTTCATCTCTTGCCACTCCGATTCTGACAGAAGTGTTAGCTGTATAATTTCCGGTCTTTCCGGCTTTTTCTGTCTTATGTTGTGACATGTATGTCATTTTATGTGCATTTATTTCTGGCATGAGATGCGCTTCTGTCACTTGCCACTCCTGCATCTCCGGTGCCATGTTTGCCAGCTCTACGATCTGTTCAACACGGACTGTTTTTTCCAGTGCCTGTGCTGCAGATTGCACCTGTTCTTTTATATCTTTTATTTCCGCAGGAAGCTGCAAGCCCAGATAACGGCTCTCCCATTTCTGCTCCTGTTCCGGAAAACAGCCCAATACAATCACGCCTGTTTCTTTTTCTATCACAGGTGTTATGGTCTTGCAGAACATTTCGGATATCCTGTTTAAAATGACACCTTTGATCAAATTTTTCTCATCCAGTGCCAGAAATCCTTTGATCTGTGCCACGACAGAATACCCCATTCCTTTTGCATCGATCACAAGGATCACAGGTGTTTGTAAATCACTTGCAAGCTCATAAGCAGATGCCTGCTTTGTAATTCCCCCCAGTCCATCATACAGTCCCATGGCACCTTCTATCACCGAAATATCATAACTGTTATCAAATTGAAATAATTTTCTGACCTGATCCTTTTCCGAGAAAAACGGATCCAGATTTTTAGACGGGATTCCCAGAACGGTCGTATGAAACATCGGATCAATATAATCCGGTCCGCTTTTAAACGCACCTACATGATATCCGCGCATCTGCAGTGCCTGTAATAAAGCACATGTGATATATGTTTTTCCGCTCCCACTCTTTGGTGCGGCGATCATAATTCTGGGATATGTCATGCTTCTTCTCCTTGCCTGCTTCTTTATTTCCTGATTTCCCGGTATCTGTTCCTCGGATTATATGCTACCTGTATCTTTTTGATATTCTAATAGGATGACGCCAGGGTCAAAAGTTCTAAACCCACGGGAGCTTTAGACCTCGACATCCTATGATAATGTCTCCGCAAATGTAAATGCATATATATATACCGGATTTGCCGCCTGCAGCATATGATAACTGCCAAGCTGCTTCGTTTTCGTTACTGAAAGCTGCAGAATTTCCTCCTGCTCAACCGGCAATTCTTTTAACAGTTCCTGCATCTGACAAATTGTTTCCATGCTGACCGCATTGACCACGATCCGCATATGGTTGTTTTTCCGATATAATGTCCACAGGATTTCCCGCAGATTTCCCTTGCTGCCTCCAATAAAAGCATGTGTCGCCACAGGCAGATCTTCCAGTCCATCCGGTGCTTTTGTCCTGATACATCTTACATTATGTAAATCGAACTGTTTGCAGTTTTCTTCCAGCAGAGAAACAGCTTCTCCATTTACTTCCATGGCATATACCTGCACACGCGGCGAAAGTGCTGCGATCTCCACCGATACAGAACCTGTTCCGCTTCCAATATCATATACAACCGCATCCTCTGTCAAATGTAATTTGCATATAGAAACCGACCTGACTTCTTCTTTCGTCATCGGAACCTGTCCCCGGATAAACACATCATCCGGATAGCCCGGTGTCAGTCTGTGCTTCTTCGGTTGCTCGTTGATAAGCATACCAGCGTACAGCCCTTCTTCCGGCTTATCCTGCAGCTGATCCTGCGGATCTTCCTGCAAACTGTTCTGTAGACTATCTTGCCAACCATTGTTATGATCTCTGTTCATCAGTTTACATAATTCATCTACTGTCAGACATCTGACCCACTCCTGCGGATAAGAAAGCTGATATCCAAGATATATTTTTAAGTTTTTCCATTCTTCTTTTGCAAATTCGCTGCTCAGCAGATTCCCGATTTCCTCCACATCTGCCACGCCGGATGTCAGGAAAAAGGTTTTTTTCTCATGCTTTGCCGCATCCAGCAATCTGCTCTTCCACAAAGCAGGCTCCACACCATGGGTTGATAAAATCTTTGCATCCTGCCAGCTGATCCCTGTCCGGGCGGAAAGCACGGAAAGCGAAGAAATCCCCGGCAGTACTTCTGCCTTTCCCATTCCTTTATGTTTACATAATTCATTATATAATTTTTCACAGCCACTGTAAAATCCTGTATCCCCAGAAAACAAAATTACGATTTTTGCACTGTTTTCCTGTATATTTTCAATCACAGGAATGATATCTTTTGATAAATAACAGTTGTATGTTTTTACATTTTGTTTACATAATTTCTTTACACTTTCTACCATGCGTTTTGCGCCAAACACATAATCAGCTTCTGCGATCCGATTTCTGACTTCCTCTGTCAGCAAAGTCTCTGTGCCCATACCAATGCCTGCCAACGTGATCTGCAGGTTCCGTTGCTGCTCCTGTTTCTTTTCCTGCTCTTTATTTTCTTGACATTCATGAACTTTCTGGTAAACTACCTCTTCTGTTTTTGTGTCATACAGGTCAAACAGATCCTGTCCTTCTTGCGTCTTTTTACGCGATGGATCTGTCACGCTTTCCAGCCTTCTAAGCTGCTCCAGCACTTCGTCCATATCCATAACAGGTGTTTTTTCATCTGGTCTGAGAATGATATAGCTTGGAATCTGCGCCTCACCAGCGGCTGCGAGCTTTGTATCCTCTCCGCCGGTTTTACCGCTTTCCTTGGTAACCAGAACAGATGCCTGATATTGCCTGATCATGGCAAGATTCATTTCTTTGGAAAACGGTCCCTGCATGGCAATGATCTGTCTACCCTCCAGTCCGTTTCTGACGCACTCCTGCAGGCTTTCCATCCCGGGAAGCACACGTACGACCAGTCGTTTTCTGATCGTTTTCTCCCGGCAAAAAGCAGAAAGTTCTTTGCTTCCTGTCGTCAGAAAGATCTTGCCTTCTGTTTTCTTTAACGCTTCCACACAGGCAGCTGTATTTTGAAAATATTTCCTTGCCATGTAATTCTGTTCTTCTGCCTGCTGTTCTCCTGCCTGTCGTTCTCCTGCCTGTCGTTCTCCTTCTTCCCCGGGAATCTTCTCTCTCCCCAGCCTGAAATAGGGAATATCCAATCCCTTCAGACTTTCCCGGATATTCACAGATACCTCCGTTGCAAACGGATGTGTGGCATCTACTACCGCCAGATACTGCTCATTTTCACACTTTAGGCGCATCTGTTCTGCTGTCATTCTGCCCTGTAAAATACAGATATACGGCGAAATCTTTTCATCCATGATCTGTCTGCCATATTCCGTTGCCACACTGATGTCACAGTAAATACGCTCTCTGGCAAGTTCCTGTGCCAGTTCTCTGCCTTCCGTTGTTCCCGCATAGATCAAAACTTTTTTCATATCCGATACCCTCGCCCTGTTACCAGCTTATCTCCCATGATCACAGACTTAGAATTTCCAATAAATACAGTGGTAAACATATTAACCGGCGTTTCTCTGAGCTGACCAAGCGTCAGCACATGCGCCCTGGTTCCGTCTCTTCCTATATTTTCCACATAACCGCAGGCTCTGTCTGGTGATGCGCCTGCAGTTAACATAATATCGCATGCCCGTTTGAGATGATCCCTGCGCTTATGGCTGGACGGATTGTAAACAGCGATTGCAAAATCTCCCTGCACAGCCGCTGTCAAACGTTTTTCAATCTGTTCCCACGGTGTCAGCAGATCACTCAGGCTGATCACACAGTAATCATGATTGAGTGGTGCGCCCAGAACCGCCGCTCCGCTGTTTGCTGCTGTGATTCCCGGCAGCACGACAAGCTCCGTCTGCTGATACGCCTTATTTTCCTGTTGCAGTTCATACATCGGGGCTGCCATTCCATATACGCCCGCATCTCCGCTGCATACCATAGATACTGTTTTACCTTCGCCTGCAAGTGAAAAACAGATCCTGCAACGTTCGATCTCCTGCCGCATCGGTGTTGTCACAAATTCTTTATCCGGGTAAGATGCTCTCAGCAGATCCACATAAACCGTATAGCCTACGATCACATCACTTGCTTCCAGCGCATCTTTCGCCTGCTGCGTCATCATTTCCTGACTGCCCGGTCCCATTCCGATAATGTAGATGATGGATTCTTCTTTTGATTTATTTTTTTTCACTTTCATGTTGTTTTCTTCTACTTCGGCTTCATTTTTTATATGATCTGTCATTGTTGTGATCCTCTTCATACCATTTCTTGCTTTTCTGTTCTTTTGGACGAACCTGATTTATCTTTCTATTTGCAATTTCATACTTTTTCGTACTTTTTATTACTTTAGGATGATTTTTCTCTCTATTTTTATCTCATTCCTTTTGATCTGATGCCGTCTTTAGTCCTTTTTTCACCCTATATTGTAGATTTGCATTATTTAGGACGAATTTTCATTTCTACTCGCTCACAGTTTCATACTTTTTTCTTATATTTACTAATTTTAGAGGAAGAATATCCCATTGGTATCTATATGCTTCATACATTTTCTCATTTTTCTGTTGTTTTGGGCGAATATTCCTGAAAATAGAAAGAAATAACCGTTTTCCTTCAGAATATGCTATCTTGGCAAGACAAGAAATCCAGTTTCTCCGGAATTCTCTCCGCTACCGCCAGCGTCATGCCATCTTCTGCAATCTTTCTTTGCAGAAGCCGACCCTTTCCAAGACAAACTGCTGCCCTCTCGCATACGCTTCCGACTCCCGTTGTTTCTTTTACAAAATCAGATTCGGAAAATGAGCCTTCTACCTGTGAAAGCACCTCGCTGCTATATGTGATGAGCGGTATGCCATAATACTGTGCCAGTTCCTGCAGCCCCGCCTCTTCCGCTTTTAAATCTATGCTTGCAATCGCATAACAGTCTCTGCGCTGCTCCTCCGTTACATGATGCTCCACAAAGTTTCTCAGTTCTGTCAGGCTTTTTCCCTTTTTACAGCCTATCCCCAGCACATAAGGCTTTGCTGTCAGATACAATACCTCTGTATTTTTTCTTACCTCATTTTGATTCCTTATCTTATTTTGCATTGTAGAGATTACAAGATCAGGGCTTAGATCAGATCTGGTTCCCCCGTCATATAAGACAAGCCCCTCCGGCAGTTCCGCTTCGCTTATCTGAAATGAGAAAGCCTCGTCTAACTGCACAGACACCTGTTGCCCACGCAGCAGCTTATCGGAAATATACCGGATGCCATCCCTGTTTTCAATGCGAAGCCCGTTCTTTTTTGCAAATACATCAACCGCAAATATATGATTCACATCTGTCGCCGTTGTCAGCACCGGTTCTGCCCCTGTCGCTTCTGCCAGCCTGCAGGCAAGCTCGTTTGCCCCGCCGATGTGCCCTGACAGGAGCGGAATGATATGCTTCCCCTTTTCATCCATCACAAGCACCGGGCTGTCTGTCAGCTTATCCTGCACAAAGGGTGCTATTGCACGAACCGCTATTCCACAGGCACCGACAAACAGGATGGGCTGATGATCTGCAAACGCCTCCCCTGTCCATTCCTGCAGTGGCTCGTCCTCCCGCCATTTCAGATGAAGAGACGGCATTTTTTCTATTAATTTTTCCGTGGTCTGTCTTCCCTGCTTTGTAAACGCACAAACTCTGATTACCATGTTGCTTTCCCATTCTCATCCATGTTTTATCGGATGCTTCCTTAACTATCAGCTCGTCTTTTTCTGAATTCTGTTTCAAAATCAGGTGCATATAACCGCGATTTTTCATAGCCTGCATGTGCGATCACATCACCCACCAGAACGATCGCAGTCTTGGTGATACCGTGCTCTGCTGCAGTCTGTGCTAACTTTTCGATCGTGGTCACAAAGCACGCTTCCTCCGGCCAGGTTGCCTTATATACAAGTGCTGCAGGTGTTTCTGCCGGATAACCGCCCTCTGTCAGCCGCCCGGAAAGCTCTTCCAGCATTCCCGTGCTTAAATAGATCGCCATACTCGCCTGATGTGCGGCAAAGCTTTCTATGCTTTCCTTTGGTGGCACCTTTGTCTTTCCTTCCATCCGTGTGATGATCAGCGACTGTGAAATACCGGGCAGCGTGTATTCCAGATTCAATGACGAAGCCGCTCCAAAGCATGCACTTACCCCGGGGCAGCTTTCATAAGTGATCCCTTTTTCATCCAGAAGATCCATCTGCTCCCGCACTGCGCCATATATACTTGGCTCGCCCGTGTGCAGTCTGACAACCGTCTTTCCTGCTTTCTCTGCATTTTCCATCACTGCAATCACTTCATCCAGCGTCATATAGGCACTGTTGTGTATTTCACAATCTTCTTTTGCATATGTCAAAAGCTCCGGATTGACAAGTGATCCTGCATAAATGATCACATCTGCCTTTTCCAGCAGATTTTTACCACGTACCGTGATCAGATCTGCCGCTCCGCTGCCTGCTCCTACAAAATAAACCATTTCCGTTTCCTCTTCCTACAATCTAATCTATCAGTTTCCATTCTTCTTCAAAGTCTCCAGCATAGCCTCTGCGCCACTACTCTCAGCTAACAATCCATATCCGTTCGCATACATCATACACTCGATCTGCAGCCTTCCTGCTGCCCGTTTTTGCAGATAAAACATGATCTTTTCCATCAGTATCTGCATGGTCTTTTGCAGATTGCCGCCTTCCTGCAAAATACGGATGCCTTCCTCCGTTGTAACTGCCTCCAGAATCTCCAGTGCCTGCATTTTACTGCCACCGCTTTTCAGTGCCGCTGCTGCAAGCAGCTCCATTCTGCAATCCCCCTCTTTGGAATGCGTATTCATAATACCACCGGATACTTTTACCAGCTTACCGATATGTCCTGTTAAAAGCATACCACAAAATCCTGTTTCTGCCGCCATATCGATCGTATTTCCGATAAAATTGGAGCATTTCACGCTTTTATCCAGATCGTAAGCAAAGGCTTCCTTCATAAAATCAAGTCCATAGTTACCCGGCGTTACCGCGATCATCTGCTGTCCCATTGCCTTTTTCTGCCTGAGTTCGACCTGTATTGTATCAAGCAGTGCCTGACTGCTCATCGGCTCCACGATCCCGCTTGTTCCCAGAATAGATATACCACCCGTGATGCCAAGTCTTGGATTAAAGGTCTTCTGTGCAATCTCTTCGCCTTCCGGAACAGAAATGGTTACCTGCAGCTTTCCGTTATAATCACAAAGCGCACAGATCCTTCGCACTTCCTTTTCGATCATTTCCCGCGGCACATGATTGATCGCCGCTTCCCCAACCGGCTGATCCAGCCCCGGCTTTGTTACTCTGCCGACGCCTTTTCCGCCACGTATGATGATCTGCTGCACAGCATCAGTCTTATCTTTCTGCCGACTTTCTTTTTGCGGGCTTTCTTTTTGCAGGAAGGCAACTTCTGCGACAATATGCGCGCCTGTCGTGATATCCGGATCATCTCCGCCATCTTTTACGATCGCACAGGCTGCACTGCTCTCATTTATACTTATGTCAACCAATTTGGCAGTATAAGAAATCCCTTTTGGCGTCAGGATCGTCATTTCTTCCTTCTTTCTGCCTGTCAGAAGCATATAACATGCCGCCGCTGCTGCTGCCGCCGCGCAGCTTCCCGTTGTAAAGCCATATCGCATCATGCCGCCTCCCTTCTATTATTCCAGCTCATATTCCATCACATTTTGCCAATCTGTCTTATTTCCAGCTTTCCTTTTACCTGTCTCTCAGTCCATATAAGAGCCCGTTGCAGATAGCGGCGGGGATATTACTGCCGCCTTTTCTGCCGCGATTGACAATATAAGGGACATCCGTTTCCATGATCAGCTCTTTGGCCGCCACCACATTTACAAAGCCAACCGGAACACCGATCACAAACGCCGGTTTGAAAATGCCCTCCTGCATCATCTCATATAATGAGATCAATGCTGTCGGTGCATTTCCGACTGCAAAAATAACAGGCTTCTCAAGCTTTGCAGCACGTTCCATACTGACTGTGGCACGCGTTACCCCTCTTGTCTTTGCCTCCTGTGCCACATCCTCATCCGCCATGAAACAATGTACCTGACCACCAAGATCTGCCAGCACCTTTTTGTTGATTCCCGCCTTTGCCATATTTGTGTCCGTCACAATATCAGCACCGTTTTGCAGGAGTGTTCTGGCTGTTTCGATCGCATTTTCCGAATACGTCATGGTGTCTGCATACTCAAAATCCGCACTTGTATGGATCACACGCATTGTAATGGGTGCTTCCTCTTCCTTTATCGTAATATGCCGCATTGCAAGCTCTTCTGCAATGATGGCAAAACTTCTTTTTTCGATGTCTCCGGGTTTTACGAATTCAAGCTCTTTCATGGTATCTTATTCCTCTTTTCTATTTCCCCGCTTGCTTTATTCTGCTTAGCATAAAATTTCTGCCATTGCATCAAGCAGCATCCGGTTCTCCTCAGATAACTTTACTGCCACTCTGTAATATCCATCTGTAAGCCCCGGGTAATCACTACAATCCCGGATCATTATCTGTTTCCTGAGTAATCTGGCTTTTAATCCAGCCTCTGCTGCCTGCTCCGGCCTAGCCTGACAATCCGTAGCAGGCTTCTTACATAATCTCTTTTCACTGCCATGATTCCGGTCTGTGCTTTTCTGCCTGCCGTATTGGTTTACATAAAACAATATATAATTTGTATCTGACGGATATACCTTGCAGCCCAGCTTTTCAAGCTCCCGGCCCATACGTTCGCGTTCCGACCCGATCAGCCTGCATGCCCTCTCCAGATACCTCGTATCCGCAAGTGCTGACACTCCTGCAGCCTGTGCAAGTGTTGATACGTTCCATTCCGGTAACTGCTTTTGTACGCTGCTTAAAACTGCCTGCTTTCCGACCAGATATCCCAATCTGATGCCCGGCATTGCAAACGCTTTTGTAAAAGCACGCAGGATCAGCAGTTTTTCATAGCTGTCAATCTCCCGCAGCATAGAATACTGCGCTGCCTGCCCGGTCAGCTCCATGAAACATTCATCCAGCACAAGATACGTATCCGTCTTTTCACAAACCGTCAATAATCGCCGGATATACGCCGGTTCTGTCAGCTTACCGGTCGGATTGTTTGGCGTTGTCAGAAACAACAGCTCCGGTTTTTCCTCTTTTATCCTTGTCTCCAGATTTCTGCCATATTCCTCTGTAAAAGCAAACCCATCCGCTTCCGACAGCGGAACACGGATCACTTCTGTTCCAACTGCCTGCAAAGCCGTCTCATACCCGGAAAAGCAGGGAGCTGACAACAGTGCCTTTTGTGGACGCAGCATATGACACACAGCCAGGATCAGTTCGCTGGCGCCATTTCCGCACAAAATCTGCTCCGGCCTGATCCCCAGGCAGTCTGCAAGCTTTATACGAAGCTTCTGACATTGCAGATCAGGATACTGCATTGCAAGATCACCACTGTTTTCCATGACCTGCCTCACCGCATCAGGTAATCCAATCGGATTTATGTTAACCGAAAAATCATATGTTACCTGCTGCCGATAAATATCTCCACCGTGCATTTCTGTCTCCTTTCCGGATTCCTGCTTCTTTTCCTTCCACTGTTCAGCTCTGCAGAGCCTGATACCTGATGACAACTGATCATAGGATCTGATTTATGACAGCCCACACCATCATAATGCATAGCAGACAGGAAAATGCCGTCCTGTACAGCAGTTTATTGGCGCGTCTGATATCCTCCGGCTCAATTTCTCTTCGGGGGTCCCCGATATAGGGCTTTTCCACTAACTTTCCAAAATAATAAGAAGGTCCTGCCAGCCTGAGCCTCAGTGCCCCCGCACAGGCAGCTTCTGTCTGCGCCGAATTGGGACTTGCATGCTTTCTCCGATCCCGCAGATAAACTCTTTTCGCATCTTTTGTGCTATAGTCCTTTCCAAGCAGGCTGCATGACAGAATCATCAGCCACGCACTGATCCGGGAAGGAAGATAGTTCAGCACATCATCCAGTTTTGCTGCACATCTGCCAAAATCGAGATATTTATCATTTTTATACCCGATCATGGAGTCCATTGTATTGACAGCCTTATAAAAAAATCCTGCCACAGGACCTCCGACCGCCAGGTACAGCATCGGCGCGATCACACCGTCGGATGCATTTTCCGCTACCGTTTCTACTGCAGCCCGCGTCACTCCTGCCTCATCCAGCGTTTGTGTATCTCTGCCAACGATCATGGAAACCTCATATCTGGCTTCCTCTATTGTCCCATGTATCAGTGCGGTATACACCTTTTCGCTTTCTACCCGCAGACATTTCAGTGCCAGAAGCTGATAGGTCATTACAGCTTCTGCCAGACAGCCCAGATATGGGTGCAGATAGTAAGCACCAAGTAATATAACTGCAGCCACAAGCACTGTTAAAAGACAGACCGTTACCACCAGCACTGCTCCGTTTCGTCTTTTTACCACGCCTGTATCTGTCTGCCGCAGTAAACGTTTTTGCAGCATGTCGATCAGATGTCCGATCAGCCGGATGGGATGTGGCAGCCAGTGCGGATCTCCGCATAAAAGATCCAATATAAATCCTGCCAAAAAAGCAATGATATGATATTTCATGGTTCTATTCTCCTCACTGCCTGTATTTTTCCTGCTCCTTCATATTGAAATGCATAACCTGCCAGATTCGGTACCTGATATGCAAAATAATCATCCTGCATCAGACAGGAAAGTATTGCCATAATACTGCCTCCATGCACCACTGCTGCAATCTGCCCGCAATTTTCCCGCCATGCCTGCTCTGTCATCTGCCGAAAGCCCTCCATGGTGCGTTTGATAAAACATTCCCTGTCTTCTCCCTCCGGAAATGGCAGTCTGCCATCACTGTCTATCCATGCCTGATAAGCCGGATCCGCTGACAGTTCCATATAGTTTTTTGCTTCAAACCGCCCAAAGTCCATTTCACGCAGTTTGTCTATCACAACCTGCTCCTGCCCCGGAAACAGCAGCTCTGCGGTCTGTCTGCACCGCAGCATCGGACTGACAAACAGCTTCTGTGAACCGGCAATGCCCTCCTGCTCCAGTCTTTTTTGAAGAGCGCTGATCTTCCGCATGCTTTCCGTATCATCCAAAAGCAATGGTTCGTCTGTTTTTCCAATATATCGTTTTTCCAGATTTCCCTGTGTCTGCCCATGTCTAAGCAGCAATACCTCAAGCTTCATTTCTTCTCCTCATGCCGGTTTGTCAGCTGCATACATCCTGCTGCCATTTCCCCACTCATTCATCTGCACCGTCTACAGGCAGTCCTCATTGTTTCCTGATCCATCATTTAACGCTCTTTATACACTGACCAAGTCCACATAAAATACGGACTACGGTTTCTGCCTGTTCTGCCAGCTCTGTCAGAATTCTTCCTGTTACCTCTCGGTAATCCCGCTCCACCTTTTCGACCGGGACGATACCATTTCCGATCTCATCACAGATAAAGCAGACCTTCTCATGCCTCTGATCGATATCCAGAAGCTCTGCCAGGATTTCAGCCTGCGTCTTTCCTTTCGCCAGCTCCGCCGCTATGATCCGATGTAAATGATTGCAGATCACGATACGACCGTTATCCCCCTGCACATCCGTTTCTTCCTGATCCCTGTCTCCCGGCTTATCTGCCTGTACCCTTTCTGTACACATCCCGCTTTTCGTTTGCTGCCAGCTATTTTCATCATAAATCTGCGCCCCGGGATACTTTTTTCTGACATATGTCAGCTTTCCCTGCGCATACCCGCCGATATATAATTCCATCTATCTTACCCTATTTGTTCTTTCTTATCTGTTTCTGACTACCTACAAAAGAGACAACACGCCAAGTCCGATCACTACCGCAAGTTCAGATGTTGTTACAAAATAACCTGCCAGATCGCCTGTGATTCCGCCAAACTGCTTGTGGCTCATCCATCTGTAATAGAGGAAGCTGCAAAAAAGGCAGCCCAAGGCAGCCAGTCCATACCAGCCTGTCAGAACAAACAGTGCCACACTTCCTATCAAAAGCTGCACAGCCAGCACAACTGCCACACATTTTTTATCTGCTGTCAGTGCAGATGTCTGCAGCATGCCATCGTGTGCACTTTTCCATAATACCACACTCAGCCCACTAAGACACCGGGATAAGAAGAAGGAAAAGGCAAATGCAAGAATTGCCTCCGGCTCACTGATCACAGATAAAAAGCCCAGTCCCAGCAGAACTGCTGTCAACAATGAGAGCACTGCAAATGCACCGATATGCGGATCCTTCAGTATCTCCCGTTTCTTCTCCATACTCTGATACGAATGCAGGGCATCACAGGTATCCAGAAAGCCGTCTACATGAAATCCTCCTGTTACAAGCAAGGGGATCGCTGCCATCACACAAAGCGACAGAAACGACGTCTCCCATGAGCAGCTGATCTGATACCACACCACTTCCAGAACACCGATCAATGCACCGATCCACGGGAAGAAACAGAGGTGATATTTCATATCCTCCGACTTCCAGACAAATCGCGGCATCGGAATTTTGGAATACATCGAAAAAGCCACTGCTATTGATTTAAACCATATCTTGAATTGTTTCATATTTTCAGCCTATTCCCTGCCTTTTACTTTCTGTCTTCTGCTTTCCAACAGACAGCCTGTCCTGCCATAACCTCATAAACCGTATCCGCCTGCTCTGCAAGCCATATATTGATCTGCCCCAATGCCTCTATATAGGCGATCGTTTCCGGTGCATAGTTTTCATATGCTGCAAAGCCCCGCAGCCCATTGATATATGGATTGCATTTTCCGTCCTCAAATACATTATTGGTCACAACAATGACATGACAGGCAGCATCAAATAACTTCCACAGATGCCGTGTGATCTTCTGGATCACGAGCTCCTGCTGTATTGTTCCGGTTTCTGTAAACATCTCATTGGCTACCAGATTTGACATACATTCCAGCAAAACAACCGCAGCTGTCGGCTGATGGATCTTACCGATGCAGTCTGCAACATCCGTCGGATATTCCAGCGTTTCAAATCCTTTTCCATGCCGCAGCTGACGGTGGCGCATGACACACTCCCTGCCTTCAGATCCGTATACCTGCATAGTTGCCAGATAGTAACGATTTTCTGCCGGTTGCTTTAAGACAAGATTTTCCGCAAAAGCACTTTTTCCGCTGCCGCTGCCACCGGTTATCAGTGCAATATGGCTTTTTTCCGTAAAATCTGTCCTATTTAGTATATCGCTCATATTGCTCCACTCCTGCTGCTTCAAAGGAATTGCAGCTCTGATATACAAGTGCTGCCTGCTTTAAAAGTGTCAGCATCATGACAGCACCGGTTCCTTCTCCCACTGCCATTTTAGCATCGATCACAGGATCCAGCCGCAGCTTTTCACTGATCTTTTCTGCTGCAGGCTCTTTGCTTCTATGTGATGGGATCAGAAAATCCCTGACATTTGGCAAAAGCCGCTCTGCCACCAGTGCTGCCACCAGACTGATCACTCCGTCAAGCACGATCGGCACATGATACACGGCTCCACCGATGATCGCGCCTGCCATGGCAGCTATATCCAGACCGCCTACCGTCTGTAAGATGGTAAATGTATCTGTTTCCCGCAGTCCGTACCGCAAAAGTGCCTGTTCTATTACTTCTTTTTTATGCGTCAATCCCTGCTCATCCAGTCCTGCCCCTTTGCCTGTTACCGTATCTGCACTAAGTCCCAGCATGACTGCTGCCATAGCTGCGCTTGTTGTCGTATTACCGATCCCCATCTCACCGATTCCCAGAAGCTGATACCCCTTCTGCTTCCCCGCAAGCACCAGATCCATTCCTGTCTGCATCGCCTGATATACCTCTTCCCCGGTCATCGCAGGTTCTTTCAGGAAATTACGCGTTCCCTTCCTGACGCAGAACGGCAGAACTGCATCTGATACGGGATTTGCGATTCCCACATTCACGGCTGTTACATCTGCCCGGATCATCGCCGCCATCACACCGACCGCAGTCTTTCCTGCTGCAATATTCTCCGCACAAATGGCAGTTACTTCCTGCCCGGACTGGCTGACATGTTCTTCTACGATCCCATTATCCGCGCAGAAAACAAGAAGCGCACTCTTTTCAAATGCAGGATCGATCCTGCCCTGTATCGCCCCCACTTTAGCTGTCAGATCTTCGAATCTGCCCATACTGTCCAGCGGTTTTGCTACCTTATCCCAGTTTTTGCGGATCCGGTCATACAAGCTCCTGTCGTAAGTCCCGGATACCCCCTGTTTTAATATTTCCCTGATGTCTCTGCTTCCGTTTATCTGCATATACTTTCTATTCCTGTTTTTCTTATCTCTTATCTATCTTTACTGCACTTCTCTGTTACCTTGTGCTGTTTTGCCGGCATCTGCAATACCATTTCATCCATACCACTTACAATTTTGCTTCCCGCAGCATTCCATATACCGCATCCATATCCAGATATTCCCGCATTGTTTCTGCCAGCTTATCATACTGTTCTTCTTTAAATGCCGCATAGTCTGTCGCATCCGCACGCAGGCTTCTGCCCTTTCTTTCTGCCAGCGTTTCCGCAATACGATATGCCAGATCACCAGCATCAAAAATCCCGTGCACATAGCTGCCATACACATTTCCAGCCATACAGCCATCTGCATATACCGGTGCATGTCCGGATCGATCTGTATGCATATCTGCCGTAAGCCGCAGCAAACCTGAAGCCCGGTTTATTACTTCCTGCTTACTGCACGCCTCACTGTTTTCCACATGCAGCTTCCGTTTTTCCCATTCCTGCATATCTGTGATCTGTACATCTGCATTCCCGCAATAAGAAGTCTCTCCCATATGGATCTCATAGCCTCTGATGCTCTGCCCTGATAAACAGGAGAAAGTACCCACTACCTTATCAAATGTACCTGTTACCTGCCTTGTCTGCTTCTGCAGCTTCAATACCGTTCGGATTGGCAGCAATTCCATCCCACGGATACTTCCGCCTTCTTCCGTATGCTCCGGGTCATCGATCTGCATGCCAAGCATCTGATATCCACCACAAATACCGAACACCGGATTATCTATTGCAAACCGCTTGATCGCAGCCTCCATACCACTCTCTCTCAGCCATTTCAGATCCCCGATCGTATTTTTACTGCCCGGCAGAATGACCATATCTGCCTGTTCCAGTTCTTTTGGTCGGTTTACATAAATCAAATTCACATCATCTATCTGTTCAAAAACCGTAAAATCGGAAATATTGGAGATCCTTGGCAGGCGGACAACTGCGATCGTTACTGCGCCATTTCCTTTCCGGGTAAAACGGGTTGTCAGGCTGTCCTCATCATCCAACGAAAGCTTCATGTACGGCAGGACACCGCACACCGGAATCCGCCCTCTTTCCTCCAGCATTATGATCCCCGGATCCAGAATGGTTTTATCTCCACGGAATTTATTGATGATAAGCCCTTTTACGCGCTCTCTTTCTGCATCCGTCAAGAGCATCAATGTTCCCAGAAGCTGTGCAAACACGCCGCCTCTGTCGATATCCCCGACCAGAAGCACCGGCGCATCAACAAGCTCTGCCATTCCCATGTTCACAATGTCGTTTTCCCGCAGATTGATCTCTGCCGGAGAACCTGCGCCCTCGATCACAATGATATCTGCCTTTTCAGAAAGCTTCCGAAATGCTTCCCGGATCGCTGGAAGCAGCCTGGGCTTATAGGTAAAATAGTCCTTCGCCGCCATATTACCAAGCACCTGACCGTTTACGATCACCTGACTGCCGCTGTCATTGGTCGGCTTTAACAGGATCGGATTCATACAGACATCCGGCTCTATTCCCGCCGCCTCTGCCTGCATGACCTGCGCCCGTCCCATTTCCGCGCCATCCTTTGTGATAAAGGAATTGAGTGCCATATTCTGTGATTTGAAAGGTGCCACGCGGTAACCGTCCTGTTTAAAGATCCTGCAAAGCCCTGCCACCACAAGACTTTTTCCGGCGCTTGACATTGTTCCCTGCACCATGATAACTTTTGGCATATTATGTTAACTCCATCTTCTCTGTCTCAGCATCCCTGTTTTCCGCTTCCTGTAAATACAGTTTCAGCCTTCTATCAATACTTCTTCCACCTGTCTGAACTTCCCGCACTGCTCCGCATACGTTTTCAAACTCTTACAAGCTTCATTCAAAGGTCCGAATGTATCCAGCAGGCAAATACAGCCTGCACACGCATCAATCCATTTTTTCGCCTCTGTAAGCTGCTGCTCACCGATCGGATAAAAGGCTCTTTGTGCCACCACATTAACAGCCAGTGCTTCTGCGATTCTGTATTCCACATCATTTTCCGATAAAATACCTGCGGCAAATGAAATGCCTTCCCGCTGCAATCTTCTGTAAACGGAAATACCCGCACCGCCGCCACTGATCACAAATACCTCCGGGGCACTACCGCCTTTTGGATCTTTTCCCGGATCTGTCTGTTTTCTGTCTTCTGCATCCAGCATACAGGGAACGCCCAGCAGCGGATCAAATGCCGCATCTGCCACGCCATACAGCTTCTGTACTCTGTTACCGCTGAAAATCTTCTCCGGTGTATCGATCACAATACCGCCATCCTCCACACACGCGATCAGATCCGAAACCTGCTGTGCCAGATCCAGCTCATGCAGTGACATGATGACTGCCACGTTTTTCTCCCTTGCCAGCCGCCGTATCCCCGACAAAATATCGAGCTTATAGCGGATATCCAGATAAGAAGTCGGCTCATCCAGCACCAGAATCTCTGTTTCCTGACAGATTGCTCGCGCTAACATAATACGCTGTCGTTGTCCATCGCTGACTTTATTAAAATCCTGCACCGCCACATCCTCAGCATGCACAAATGCAATGGCTTCCTCTACCTTCTGCCAGTCTGCCTCCGTTAAAATACCAAGCCTTCCGGTATAAGGATAGCGGCCTGTTGCAACAATATCACGACAGGTCATCAGTTCCGGTCTGATATGCTCCGTCATGACCATTGCCAGTTTCCTGGCAATCTCCGCCTCTTTCATCGTTTCCATTGCCTGTCCGCCCAGAAAAATACTGCCGCCCATTATTTTCAGTTGTCTGGTGACACTCTTTAAAATGGTAGATTTACCGCATCCGTTCGGTCCGATCAAGGTCAGCACCCTGCCCGGTCTGACACAAAGGCTGATCTCTTTTACAAGAGGACTTCCGTAGCCGACAGTCAGGTTGTCTGTCTGTAACCCACTCATAAGCTTCCCCTCCTCTTTTTCAGCATCATCACAAGGACAACCGGTACAAGCAATACTGCCGTTACAGAGCTGATACTGATCTCGGTCGGTGCAAATACTGTTCTGGCAATCCCATCACAGAACAATGTAATGACTGCGCCTCCCAGAAAACAGCCCGGTATCAGGAGAAGCGGCTTCGCCGTTTTAGTCAGTGTTTTGACCAGATGCGGAACAGCGATCCCGACAAAGGAGATCGGACCTGCAAATGCTGTCACACAGGCTGACAAAATGCTTGATAACAGGATCAAAAGAACACGCAAAAGTCCGATCCTAACGCCCATATTCCGGGCATACGCCTCTCCCATCTGATAAGCACTGATCGGCTTTGCCAGAAGAAAGGACACACATACACCAAGCAGCACCAGCACCGCCATCAGCCGGACAGACTGCCATGTCATACCGGAAAAGCTGCCCAGTGACCAGTTATGCAGGTTGACAATGTTGGAATCATCCGCAAACGTTACACAAAAATCAGTGATCGCCGAACAGATGTAACCGATCATTATACCGCAGACAACCAGCATGGACATATCATGCACACGTACGGAAACAAGCAATACAAAGCCCATCGCCAGCAAAGAACCAAGAAAAGCAGCTGCTACCATGCCCCAGGAAGAAAGTGTGATCCCTTTTCCGAGGAAAGCGATCATTGTGATCGCCACGACTAACTTTGCGCCGGACGAAATACCCAGCACATAAGGACCTGCGATCGGATTTCCGAAAAAGGTCTGCAGCAAAAAGCCGGACACGGAAAGTGCCCCTCCCAAAAGCAGCGCCGCCAGTATTCTCGGCAATCTGATCTCCCATATGATGTTATATGCTGTCCCATTTTCCTGATCTCCCAACAGGATCTGTCTGATCTGTTCTCCGGTCAGTGAAATACTGCCACTGCAGATATTCCACCAGATCACCAGACCCAGCAGGATAAAGATCAATAAAAAGGACAAAATGTAACGTTTTCTTCCTGCTTTCATTTTACCTCTTTCAGATACTTCAGTTCATGCGAAGTATCTCCTGTCATTACCGCATGCAGATCCTCGATAAAAGATGCAATTCCGGTTGTCTCCTGAAAAAAGTCAGCTGTTGTGCAATATACCTTTCCCTCTTTTACCGCCTTGAAATCAGCAAACAGTGGGCTCTTCGCAAGCAAGGTATCCACACTGTCAAGCTCTCCTTCGATCGTACTGTTATAGATCAGGATATCCGCATCCTTTGCCTGCGCATAAAAATCTTCCATCTGCATATTCATGGTGGAGAGCGCATTTTCATCATCTTCTTTGACAGCCTGCGGTAAATAACTGCCGCCAGCAAGCTGTATCATTTTGGCAATGTAATCTCCCGGCTTTCTGACGTTTACTGAACCGTTGGAGGTTACATAGAAAAATGCCATCGTCTGATCCGTTGCATCCTTTTTCATGATCGGTTCCACCTTGGCAACCTGCTCCTGATAAAAGGCATCTGCCTGCTCTTCTTTTCCAAATAATACACCATACAGTCTGATCCATTCAAGTCTTCCGAGCGGGTGTGTTTCATAACTGGAACGCTCCACCAGAACAGGGATTCCAAGTGCTTCCAGCTTTTCTTTTACCTCCGGATTATGCAGGATCATTGTGTTCTCAATGGCAAGATCGCAGTTTTCACTGATGATCTTCTCGTAATCGGGCTGATTATACTTGCCCGCATATAACATATCTCCATCTGCCATTGCATCTTTTGCCGCCTGAATATACCAGTCCTCCTGCTTTGTACCGGACAGCCGGACATCATCCAGTGCATCTATTGCCTGTAAAAGATCCATAACGGAAGTGGAAACCACATATGCCTTTTTCGGTTGTCTGAGCATTGTCACATCTGCCGGCAGGTTAGCCACCGCTTCTTCTCCGTCCGGAACAAGCAAAAAACGCTCGTCTCCGATCGTGATCATTTTATAAACGCCATATTCCTCTATCTGAAACTGCGTCGCATACAAAAGTGATACGCCGCCCGTTTTTTTCAATGTTGTAAAATCGATTCCACCGTCGGCTTCTTTTACTGTTTCTTTCCGGTCTGCCGACGCTTCCCTGTCATCCGGTTCCTGCCCTGCTTCATATTCTTTCTCTGCCTCGGCAAGTTCCTCTTCATCCTGTCTGAAAATCAGATGATACTCTATTTCATGCGGAACACTCATTGCCGTCGTATCCGCAACTATATCCAACTCACAATCCAGACCGTCGATCGGGATTGTAAATGTGGAGTTTTCTTCCTTATCCTCTACAGACTCATCCATATACTTTACACCGTCTACCAGCATATAATCATAATGCTTACTGCTGAATACGATTTGTGCATACGCCTGTCCATCTTCTACAGAAACAGAAGCGGGCGAGGCTACAGATGCCTTGCCCGTTCCGCCCAAAAGCTTTACATAAACTGTATAACTTCCGTCTTTCAGTGCTTCTTTTGTATCAGAAGCACCACAGCCTGTCAGAATAACCAAAAGGAGCATGATACAAAGCAGCCCTATTCCTGTTTTATTTCTGTTTTTACGATTTTTCTGCTCCATAACCGCTCCTTCTTTCTACACTGCTTTTTTCTTATTCTTCCGCTGCTTTGGCATCTGCCACACTTACCTTATGGTCATACCATTTGCCTTTTTTCCCTAAGATCGCAAGATCAAATTCCTGATCCAGTGCTTCTACCGGTACATCAAAGCCATATACTTCTTCCTCTGTACCATCTGCATACTTGACAGTGTCTGTTGTCGGCTCTAAAAGCGCCGCACCATCTTTCTGCGCATCCTCTGCTGTTCCGACAAACAGGTTTACGATATTTTTAGAAGCCAGGCTGATATGAATTGTCATCTTGCCGTCTTTTACCGTTAAAGTGCCCTGTCCGTCATTTGCCTCATTCACATGAAACATGCTGCTGTCTGTATTGAAAGCTGCTGTATAAGTGCCATCTGCTAAAGCTGCTGACTGCACATCACTCGTTTTATTTTCGTCTGCCGCAGATGTATCTGCAAGATCAGCATTTGCGATTGCATCTGCTGTGTGGTTTACATAAATCTTCTGTACATCAGCGATCTCGCCAAGCCCAGCGATCTGGCAATCGATAGAATCGAATGCACCGCTTGCTTCAAACTGGCTCTTCCAAGAATCATCGTCATCGCCTGCCATATCATTATTGGCATGATCACCTGCTACAACCATAAGTGGACGAAGGACAACTTTCTTATAGCCTGCATCTTTTACTGCTGCAATGACATTTTCACATGCCGTCTCTTCAGGCTCGCCTTCTACGGTTCCGATGAATACATTGTCATAGCCAAGCTCTGCCATCTGTGAAGCCATCTGGCTGTAGCTTACTTTTGCTGTGTGGGAAGTACCATGTCCCATGAATACAAATGCTGTACCATCTTCTTTTGCTGCATCCAAGGAATCAAAACCTGCAGTCTGAACTGCTTCTGCTGTGATCGCTTCTGCAACTGCCTTCTTGTCCTCGTTTACAGCGGAAGCATCTGCTCCAACCTCACCGAGCAGCGGCTCAGCTACTGTAACGGAGCCGAACTGATCCTGATACTTTTCAACTGCTTCTACCAGTTCATCATACTCTGCACCATGCATCAGATGTGTTGGCTGTACAACCAGATTCACAACACCATTATCAACTGCGCGCTGCAATGCCTGATCCATATTGTCGATTGCTTCGCCATCTCTTGCCTGAATATGGTTGATGATGATCTGTGCTGTAAATGCTCTTCTGACAGACCAGTCAGGATTAGCTTCTGCTAATGCATCTTCAATGCTCTTGATATCGTTTACACGGCTGTCATTGAATGATGTACCGAAGCTGACTACTAACAGCTCGTTTGCGCCAATACCATCCGCATTTAACGGATCATCCTTGGAAGCATCTCCTGTGTCACGTCCGAAATAATCAGGATCTGCATTTTCGCCGCTTACAAGCTCTTTCTGCGCATCTGTCAGTGCATCCCATGCTTCTTTCGCTGCCTTACACTGCGCATCTGTTTCATCTGTTCTTTCCTGTACATAGATCGCATCGATCAGGGCAGCAGCTTCATCTGCCTTTGCCTGATCATCTTCTGCATCTGTTGCCTCTGCGTCTGTGGCATCTGTTGCATCCTCTGTGCTGTCTGTCTCGTCTGTGGCTTCTGTTGTATCTGCTGTATCAGATGCTGCTTTAGAACCACAACCTGTTACCATTGCCATAGTCAGTACTGTGGCAAGTAATACTGTTACGATTTTCTTTTTCATAACGTCCTCCTTAAAAATATGATATGTCTCATGGATGCGGCCGGGATGAATTCGATACATTATGCTTGTTTTCCTATTACGCAAAAAAATCCGGTATAACCGGATTCTTACAAGCCCTCAAAAGAAGCCATCTGTAAAAACAAACAGCCTGCCTTTGCAGTACGACCAATGCCTCGTGATCCGGGAACTTCCCTGTACCAAACAACTGGCAGGTTTCCTGGCTGAAAGATCATCACATGCCTTTTACCTTCCCAGCTTAGCCAGTGGCATATTGCAAAGCCATGCTCCTTTATCACAGTGACGAGATCGTACAGGAATCACACCTGTTTCCCTTTTAACCCTTGCATCCGCTATCCGGATCCGTTTTGATCAGACAGCCTATGATGCGCAGGCACCATTTGTTTATCTATGAAACTGTGGCTAGTGTAGCACAAACTGCGGAACATGGCAAGGACAGCCCTTATAATAATTTTCTGCCCGGTATTCACAGCTGTGTTTTTGTATGTTGTCTAATATTCTCAGGATAGCAGATGACTCCTGTATAATACCGTTCTGTCAAACACCTTCGGTGCCTGTTCTCCCACAAACCGGATCGACACCTTATTACCGACCTGCGAGATCACCTTACCCGCGCCAAACTTTTTATGATGTACCTCTGCGCCCGGCTGCAGCCCTTCTTCAAATGCCTGATAAGCAGCTTCCTCTATCGTATTTTCCTGTGCAGATCCCTGCATCAATGTCTTTGAGTAAGCACTGTATACTGTATTGACCGCTTTTACACTGCGCCCAAGAAGCTGATCCCGGAACAGAGAAGGCGTTTTGGTCGCAAATAAATAAAGCTCCTCCCTTGCTCTGGTAACCCCAACATAGAAAATCCGCCGCTCTTCCTCATAGGCTTCCAGTTCTTTTCCGTCCAGACGTTTTGCCGGTACTTTCTCCGGGAATACACCATCCAGTATATCCAGAAGATACACACGGTCGTATTCGAGTCCCTTGCTTGAATGGATCGTCGACAGGATAAACGGACAATCATATGCCTGTTCCTTATGCTGCATCACATCCTGTAAATAAGAAAGTCTGTTCAAAAAATCCTGTAACATATCTGTCCGCGCTGCAATGTTTTTCAGAATAAATACTTTATTTTCCTTCAAGCCTGCTCTTTCCAGATACTCCCGATAGCCCATATACTGCACGATACGCCCGATGGCTCTGCCCGCCTGCTCTGTCCGCATATGATTCAAATGCGTCCGAATTGATTTCAGGCTGCTAACTGTTCTTGCCTTCAGCCCACAATGATCGATCGCAGCGTCCAGTACCGGAATATCCCTTTCCATGCTGATCTGCACTGCCTGCATGGCATCCAGCTTTTTCAGATACATGTTCAGTTTGTAATAAATCTGCATAAAGCTTTCCGTATCATACGGATTCAAAGCAAAAGTTATGATATTTCTGACATCCTGCACGATCCGATGGGTAAAAAAGCCCAGCTCCGCATTTTTGATCCGATATGGGATCTGTTCATATTCCAGCAGATCCACAAGCGGGATCACACTCTCGTTATCCCGGTACAAAACCGCTGTCTGCTCACTGCAGCCATTTGCCACCTTTGCCAGATAGGTATACTGTGCCCCTCTGGAAGACAGCTCGATCACATGCACATCCTGCTGTGGTTCTCTCGTGGCATGCATTTCCTTTTTATGCCGCAGTGTATTCTTTCTGATAAAATGATCCGCCCGCTCTACGATCCGCGCATTTGACCGGAAGTTTTCCTCCATCAGAAGCACTTTGGCATTCTTGTGATCTTTCTCAAATTCCAGAAGTGCCTGCGGGTAAGCCGCCCGAAACCCATAAATACTCTGATCCTCATCCCCGACCATAAACAGGTTATCGTTAGCACCAGCTAACAATTTAATGATCTCATGCTGGATCCTGGAAGTATCCTGTGCCTCATCTACACAGATATAATGATATTTTTTCTGAAAATCAGAAAGTACCTGGGGCACCTTTTTCAGGATCGTGTAAGCATGCAGTAACTGATCATCATAGTCCATCAGCTTTTCTTCCCGCATCCTGCTGCAATACCTTTGATAAATACGCGCAATCGGAATTCCCTCGCATTCTTTCTCAAATTCACGTATCTCATGCTCTGAAAGCATGCTGTTTTTGATATAGGTAATGTAGGAGCGAACACTCTGCAGATCGCTCTCTGTCGGATATTCTCCTGCCTCCTGCACATAGATCTGCGACAGCATCCCTGCAATCTGCTTTTCATCTGTCAAAAGTTCAAATGCAGTCTTTCCGATCCTTCTGCCATACTCATAAATTACCTTTGAGCAAATTCCGTTAATGGTACGGAATTCCATCCGCGAGGCCAGTTCACTGCCAAAGAGATACCGGAAACGCTCCGCCATATCCTTTGTTGCCGCCACTGTATAGGTCATCGTCAAAATTTCCTCCGGGTATACCGAGCAGCACTTTACCATGTATCCAAGACGCGTCACCAGCACGGTTGTCTTTCCACTTCCCGGAACTGCCAAAAGCAGTACAGGACCTTCTACTGCCTGTACTGCTGTAAGCTGCTGTGGACTGAGGGTAATATTCAGTTGGGTGAGGTGGGTGAGAAAATCTTGTGATGTCATAACGATATTTAATATTTCCTTTTTTGAAATGTATTAACTATTTTAACTCTCAAACTATTCATCCGATACGATTTTTACACACTTTCACAATTACTATCACTACCTATGGTCAGTAGATTCATAAATAATTGGATGTTCTATCTACTTCTTTTCTGTTTTCAAATCCTTACGTATTAACAAGCCTCTCAAACCCTAATAAATAAGACAGACACATTTGTTTGGTTTTAGAATCTTACGTATTAACAAGTCTCTCAAACTGTAATTCCTTTGTCAGTGATAGCGGCGGCGTTTTAGAATCTTACGTATTAACAAGTCTCTCAAACCAAACAACTCACTTCGTTTTCTCCAATTACGTTTTAGAATCTTACGTATTAACAAGTCTCTCAAACTATGAGGGGGTTATGTATGCGCGGTGCCTGTGTTTTAGAATCTTACGTATTAACAAGTCTCTCAAACCCATTTCGTCGCACTCCTCATGGATCAGAAGTTTTAGAATCTTACGTATTAACAAGTCTCTCAAACCAATTTTAATTTTTCTTTCAGCCGATCCGGGTTTTAGAATCTTACGTATTAACAAGTCTCTCAAACATCTGCAATTCGCGCAACGCTTTCTTTTACGTTTTAGAATCTTACGTATTAACAAGTCTCTCAAACTAACCTTAACAACTAAATCTGCTCTCTTTGGTTTTAGAATCTTACGTATTAACAAGTCTCTCAAACAAAAAGTTGGTGCATAATTAAAGTTAACCGGTTTTAGAATCTTACGTATTAACAAGTCTCTCAAACTTGCTTCGTATTCTACAATCTGTGTATTCTGTTTTAGAATCTTACGTATTAACAAGTCTCTCAAACTGAGTAGAGGACATTACAGAAAGCGTAGTGGTTTTAGAATCTTACGTATTAACAAGTCTCTCAAACCTCAAATTTTTTAAGTTATCACCGAAACATGATCATCCCACGACAGATGATTGTCAATACTATAACTCTAACAAGCATAAATCCTTATCTATTATAACATATTTGTCCCCTTCAATAGCCTCTGATTTTATATTTTCTACATTTACAAGAAAAATTTTATTATAAAAACAGAATTTATATATTTCAAACAGATAATTCTCATTAAAATATTGTTTTAGATTTATCACAAAAACCACATCCAACTTGCAAATTGTTTTAACAGCCCTTAGATAATCAATAAACTTTTCCGCAAAATTTTCATATTCCGTACTTATATGTACATTACAATATTTCAGTAAATTTGCTACAACGAAATCAGTATCAGTAACCAAATTATATTCCGAAGTATTTATTACATAATCAACAAATCCAATAATATGCTGGTTTACTTCAGCAAATTTTTCAAAGTGTTCTTTTGCAACATGGTATGACAGATTTTTATAAAGTTGATTCATTATTCTTCTATCTTCACAGTTTACAATAAGCGGATTCGTTACTATAACATCCTCTGTCCATGCAATCTGTTTTCGAACCTTTGATGATGTGTCATGAGATCCATAATAACCTATTAATTCAGAAGAAGGATTTCTCTTTTCATCACAAAAAAATAACTTTAATTTTTTTCTTTGTAAGCTCGCTCAGCAAGGCTGCTGTCAGCGAAACAGAAGTCGATTCAATAATTAACATTTCAATCTCAGATAGATGAATCTTTGTTAATTCATTCTTTCTTACAACCATGTATCCCATCTGATAATCCAATTTTGCTGTATTTGAAATAACTACTGTCCGCCAACTCATCCTATTTCCCTCTTTAGTCTAAAAGATTTATCTCCTTCTTATACATTCCGGTTATAGAATAATGAATAAGTTTTAATTCTCTTGCCTTGGGCATATTTCCAGAGATTCTTATTCTGCCAACCTCTTTGGGTCCACCTATTAATGTCAAAGAAAATGTGCCTTTCTTAAATGAAGAGAACTGAATAATACTATATAAAATACCAATTTGTTGCTCTAATGACAGCTGGACAAATGCACCCTCTCCACTTTCTAATACACTACCAATTCCTTTGGGATGATTCTTAAATATAGAATCTAAATGTTTCTTTTTTAGTTCATTATAAAGTGCTATATTTCTTTCTGCAGTAATGGACTCGTCAATATACGGTCTCCTCTTTTTCGCTTCAGCTATTAATGTATTTGCTTTCTCGATTTTTTGAATATACTGTATAAAATTATTATTTAAGCACATTGATGTCGCATTAGAAAATTCAACCTGTTTTCTAGCATCCATCCCTACAATATATAAGAAATAGCCATTATATTTAATCAAGGAATTCTTTTTTATTTTATCTGCGATCACTATTGGATTCTCATATCCACGGTCTTTTAAATGTGTAACCAAATCCTCATTATTCTTTATACTTGAAGCCCAGTAACTATGAACCACCGCAAAACACCTCTGTCTTTTTTTCGCTGAGCCATATTCAACAAACACAAAATATGCAGGATTCAATGATGTAAATCCCCCATATTTAGTTACATCCTTCATTTTTTCATTTGTTGCTTTTATTGGAACATAGTTCTCTTTTTTTGCTTTATGTTTTGATATTGGTTGTAAATCATATAATTCACCTCGTTGTTCAAACGCTTGTCTCGTGATTATAGGAGTATTTCTATCCATTACTTTTTTTATAGTCTGAATTGTTCCCGCTTTTTTCCCATTCTGCGCTATCCAGGCCACTTTCCCGTTTCTTATTACATCTTTATCATACATTTTTGATAAATTATAATTATATTTTTTATTCTCTATATCATTTTCATCTTTAATATATTTTCTGGGATTTTGGGTGAATTTTGTAAAATATACATTTCCTACAACAACATTCAAATATGCGTCTTTAGCATGATGGAAGTCATTTGTCAATCTGCTTTTCAACATGCCATACCTTTTCCTAAAATCCGACACATTTTTCGCCTTTGAATATATAATATCTGCATCTGGTATCACTGATTTAATGATGTCCGCAATTCCTTTTGTTCCTTGTGCCGTCTCAACCAACTGTCTTGCAATATATCCAGCTAGCTGTTCCTGTGTTAAAGGCACGTCAGACATTAATCGATTATACTTCTCATCATTCATAAATTTCTTTTCATGAAGAAAACGCCACAATTCTCGTACTTTACTATTACCTCTAATTTTATCATATGGTATCGGATAATCATTTTTCTTCACATCCTGATTTATCGTTGCTGACACTAATACAAGATTATTTTCAAGACTATTATCATCAGTCAGACTCCGGGGATAAATATGATCAATATCATACTTACTATTATCAAAAAGATCTTCTATATCAATATCTTCTCCAGTATATGCATCTTTTCCCATTTGCAAATAGTATAAATACATTCTTTTACTATTCAATCTACCTGATTCTGCCGCATTCTCTATTTCCTTTTTCCATGGTCTTTCATCCTCTATTTCTTCATATAAAGATAACAATCTGTTCTTTCTTGATGCTTTTCTGCCTTGTTCTCCCTTTTCTTCATCTGCTCTTGGCATTTCAATAAATATTCTTTTTGGATTATGCCCCATTATTTGAACAACTTCCTTTAAGCAAGCTATTGTTTGCCATACCATACGTTTCACTGGTGCGCTAAAATAATATTCATCCAAATCCTCATATTCAAAATCGCATAAAACTTTTTCCATTTTATTTTTTTGTTTCTCCAACGTTTCTTTAAAAGTAAACATAGGCGAATTCATAAGTTCCATTGTGTTCAGATTATAATCCCATAATGCCTGCATAAGTGTAGTCAACTGATTTTGATTACCTTTATCATATCCTTCCAGATATAAAAATTTCTTTGATAATCTGGCCCAGTCTTTAAATTTAAATCCTAAAATTCTATTCATCTGAGCTTCGTCCAAAATATCTTCTGAAACATATTGCTCTATTTTTTTCTTAAACATTTCTTTGGCGCCACCATAAATAGTACCGTAATAAATAATCTCTTCTGCTACTTCCTTTATATCATCTCTTTTTATTTTGTCACCAAAAATCTGATACATCTTTCCATAAGAAGACATATAGGTATTTAAATCCTTATCAATACCAGATATTTCTGAATCTTCCTCAATTGCTCCTTTATTCACAAGATATTGACAAAGATTTTTTCTTGTCACTTTTTTCCCACATTTAGATCCAATATATAATTCTTTAAATATTTCCTGTTTTAACTGCGGATCTATACGTTTTCCCCTAATTTTTATATTATTAATTTCATTTAAAACACAATATCTCTCGTATACCAATGATTGTTTTGGAACAACTTTCTCATTCGATAAATATGTACATGTTTTTATTAATCGGGTAATAAATTCCTCCGATGTTTTATCCACATCTATTTTTTGTTCAATATTCCAGGGAAAAATCTGTCCCTCCTCTTTTATACTTGCCCACCCGGTTCGTGAGTCTTTCCCAACTGGTCCTATATAATAAGGAATACAATATCTGAATAGAGATATTATTCTCTCTGAAACAGTCAATCCACTATCATCTTTTTCAGTTAAAAACGGTAAATGCTTTTCAGCATTTTTTAATATTGCCTTCAGTTCTTTTGCATGGATCTGATTTGGTATAACACCATTTTCTCCGGTTATTTGCTTTGGTAAAAACTTCTCTGTTTCAATATCTCTGAGAATTTTTTTGACATCATCATTCTCAATACCACTTAAATCTTTTTTTATAGTATCATAAAGAGAAGCTCTGTCCCGATTTTTCATATTTCGTCTATATTTATTTTCTATTGTTTTTGAACAAAACGAATTTAGCGAATTTGTATATGCAGAATATGTACCATCTTTACCAGACCGAAACATAAAATTATATTTACTACTCCTTTGTATATTCTTGCCTTCGCATATCTTCCCTTTTTTATCCAAATCACGTTTATACACTTTCTTAAGTAATTTTAAATCTGCCTTATGTTTCTCGTATAATTCTACTCTTACATCCGAAAGATATTTATCTTCCCCATCTTCTTTTTCCTTATATCCCTTTAATATTGACTGAAGCTGACTATAATCATACAGTTGCTTTATCCGGCTCAGCAATTCAAAACTCTCTTCATCTACTAATGGTTGAACTTCAGCTAATTTATCTTCATAATCATCCTTTGAAACCACAATTGTTAATTTGTTTTCTATATCATCTAAATTAAACATAATCGCGACATTTGCTTCTAAACCACATAAACACTTAATAATTTCCATTCCATTCTTACAAGATTTTTTAATACCGAATAATTCAACTATTCTTTCCTTTTTTTCGCTTCTTGATATATTTTTTTCAACAAGTACATCTAAAATGTCACTATACGAAACCGGCTTAATTTCCTTGATTCTTTCTTGTAAATATAAAGTAAACCCTTCACCTGCATCTTTAACCATTTCTTTGTTTATATCCTCTGATACAGAGTTTAATAGAAAATGACCACGGTGTTCAAACATATTAATAATTGCCAAATACAACAATCTGGCATATCTGGTATGATTCTCATCATCTTTTACAGTATCTTTTATAAAAGCCTGTCTTAAGTGAAAAATAGTTGGATAATCTTTATAATAATTTTTATCATGATAATTATAATCTGCGAATAAACAATCTTTTGTTTTCAACACAGAATCCTTGTCCTCAAGATAATATATACTATTATCTTGTCTGATAAAGAATAATGGATCATTTTTTAATATTTCTTCAGCAAAGTATGACCTTATCAGGGCAACTCTCACTTGATGTCTTCTTAATCTTCTTTTCGAAATTCTGTGCATTCTTCTTTTTATTTGAGTATTGGCAGTTTCAAACTCACGTACGAACCAATAATCTTGTCCTTTTACTTTCAATAAATTATAATTTTCATCTGTAATAGCCATTCCAACAGATCCTGTTCCCATATCAATTCCAATATAATATGCCATTTCTCTGTTTGCATTCATAACAAATACCTCATTTCTGTTTAATCTAAAATGTTGACACAACTTTTTTTTGATGTTAAACTGTAAAAGTATTAACAAGTAAACGAGTTCAAATAAGGGGCAACCCGAAATCATCGTTTGATGTCACAGGGTGTGACAATTCTAAAGCCGTTTTAGACGGCTTTTTTACTTCCTCTTCTGTTTTTCTCCCTTATTCATCCTAATATTATCATGTTTGTTGAGTGCGTGCAATATGTTTTAACATTTTCTTGTTTTAATAGTTGATTCTTTATTTTAAACATTTACTCTTTATAGTTTTTCATCGGCAAAAACCTTTAAACAATGATAAAAGCCTCTTTCGTAAAAATTTTTATTTTCACAAAAGAGGCTTTATTTTAATTGTTCAGTGATAATTTTACTCTAAATATCTCACTTTAATCCAATTTTCTTAAATATGATTGTGTATTACTTGTCTCCATTTTATCCTATCCCTTGCCACCAGCCATCTCCATCAGCTTTTCAAACGATTCCCGGAATCTGTCATCATCTTCCTGTGTCCGCTTTGCCGGACCTTTCAGGTGGTGTTTTCCTTTGCCCATGCGGGCTTTCTTTGCCATATGACGTTCCATCAGCAGTCTGTCGATATTCTCATTCGTATACCATCTGCCGCTCTGGTGGATAGCATAGGCACCTTTTCCAAGTGCCATAGCAGCTACGCCGTAGTCCTGCGTTACAACAATGTCACCCTTGTGGCAAAGGTTGATGAGTGCAAAATCGACTGCATCTGCTCCCGCTCCGATAATTTTGATTTCTGAATAATCGGAGGAAAGCACATGATTGGTATCACTTTGAACCGCAGCCATACATAATTTGCTTCGCAAATGGGCTGCGGCTGTATCATGCATCATAGATGCATGACATAGCAAAGAAGAGAACAGGGGATGCCCCGTTCTCTTGCTGTTTGTTCTACGATTCTCGTTACCGGACATGCGTCCGCATCTACAAAGATCTGCATACGCTTAACACTTTCTATATAAATAATTTAGAAGATACGAAATTTCCTTCAATTAAAAGAGAGGTTTTATTTAACATTTCTTCTACGTTGACCCCAGAATCCATACCGACAGATAATACCTCATATGGCTTTCCGTTTTCATCCAGAATACCCACACCATTATGAAACAGATTACCCTTACCGTCCACAACAATTGCAGTATTGTCTCCTACCGACATTCTACCTATCACTTTAAATACTGTCATTATCCGTATCTCCTTTCTCTAATTTTTGCAATTCCCGTTCATACAGTTCCAATGAAATCCGGGTATGCCTGATTTCCGGTTCTGTTAATTGAAACTCTTTTGCCCTTACCAATAATTGTCTTTTAGCTTCAATTTCATTTTTATAAACAGATCGGATACTTCCATCATTTTTACCGTCTCGAAACTGTGCTGCATGAATCATTTCTTCATACACCGCTGCTCTTCCCGGTCTTTTTCGAAACAGGATCGTGTACCCATTTAATGTGCACGCTTCTGCCTCTCTGGAATCCAGATACAGCTCCGCATCCGCTCCCATTATCACCTTTCCTCCGAGTTCTTGAAATTGTTTTACCAATTGATGAAACAATTTCTGAGGCATTGGTTCAACATAAGTATCCGGTTTTGGTTTTCTGTCCATATTGACTCTCTCTTTCAGTATATTGTATTTCCGGTTTCTTCGCAATATATCTTTCCTGGCATTTTCTGTTTCAAATATCTGTGAAATATTGTCCGAACGGACTTGAATTTTGATGATAACTTAAATAGATATTAAAGTTACGATAAATAGAATATAGCCTATTATCCGCTAAAAAGCAAGATAATAAGCCATATTCTCAATACTTCTATTTATATATACTTCTCCTACGCTGTCTTTCCTGTATACAACTGGTAGTATCTGCCCTTCTGCTCCAGGAGCTGCTCGTGGGTACCACGCTCGATGATGCGTCCCTGCTCCATGACCATGATGCAGTCTGCATTACGGACTGTAGAAAGTCTGTGCGCAATGACAAAGCTCGTTCTGCCTTTCATGAGGGCATCCATACCACGCTGCACCAGTACCTCCGTACGTGTATCGATAGAGGAAGTTGCCTCATCAAGGATCAGGGCAGGTGGATCTGCAACAGCCGCACGTGCGATCGCGATCAGCTGTCTCTGACCCTGACTTAAATTGGCCCCATCACCTGTCAGCACTGTGTCATAGCCATTTGGCAGTCTTCGGATGAAACCGTCTGCATTGGCAAGCTTTGCTGCTTTTTTACAGTCTTCATCTGTGGCATCCAGACGACCATAGCGGATGTTCTCCATTACCGTTCCGGTAAACAAGTGCGTATCCTGCAATACAATACCAAGACTTCGGCGAAGGTCTGCCTTTTTGATCTTGTTGACATTGATATCATCATAACGGATCTTACCGTCCTGAATATCATAGAAACGATTGATCAGGTTCGTGATCGTTGTCTTACCAGCACCGGTACTGCCGACAAATGCCAGCTTCTGCCCCGGCTCTGCAAACATCTTAATGTCATGCAGTACCATCTTGTCATCATTGTAACCAAAATCAACACCGTCAAAGGTTACCTTGCCTTCCAGTTTCTTATAGGTAACACTGCCATCTGCCTGATGTGGATGCTTCCATGCCCACATGCCGGTTCTTTCCTTCGTTTCCGTAATATTGCCATCCGTATCTTCTTTAGCGCGGACAAGCTCTACATAGCCGTCATCTGCTTCCGGCTCTGCTTCCATCAGGTTAAAGACACGCTCTGCACCGGCTGAAGCCATGATGATACTGCCAAGTTGCTGGCTGACCTGTGTCACAGGCTGTGTAAAGCCTTTGTTCAGACTCAGGAATGCAACCAATGTTCCGATCGTCAGCCCGGAAAATCCGTTCAGTGCCAGCACACCGCCGACGATCGCGCAGAGCACATAGCTGATATTACCGAGGTTGTTGTTGATCGGCATGATAATATTGGCAACAGCATTGGCATTTCTGGCACTGTCACAAAGCTGACGATTCAGCTTTTCAAAGTCCTCCATGCTCTTTTCCTCATGACAGAATACTTTGACAACCTTCTGTCCTTCCATCATTTCTTCGATATAACCGTTGACCGCCCCCAGATCCTTCTGCTGCTGCATAAAGTATTTACCGGACAGGTTGCTCATCTTAGAAGTCACAAACATCATGACACCAACCATCAACAGAGAAACAAGTGTCAGGGGAATATCCAGCACGATCATACTGATCAGTGTCGATACCAGAGAGATCACGGAGTTGATCGTCTGCGGAATACTCTGGCTGATGAGCTGTCTGAGCGTATCCACATCATTCGTATAAACCGACATGATATCGCCGTGTGCATGGGTATCAAAATATTTGATAGGCAGCGATTCCATATGGGAAAACAACTGCACTCTGAGTCTTTTCATGGTTCCCTGGCTGACTGTTACCATGATCCTGTTATAAGCATAGGTTGAAATAATACCTGCTGCCAGCACCACGCCAAGCTTGATAAGCCGGTTTGCAAGCGGTGTGAAATCCGGATCAGCCTGCCCCATCAGAGGCATGATATACTGGTCGATCAAGGTCTGCATAAATAAGGTCATTGTCAAAATACCAAGTGCCGATATGATAATACCGATCACCACGATCACACACGCTGCCTTATATTTTTCCATGACATAACGAAGTACTTTTCCAAGAGATTTCTTCGGATCTGCACTCTTTCCACCGTTTTTCGGTCCTCTCGGTCCCGGTCCGCGCATTGGTCCTCTTGCCATTATTCAAGACCTCCTTCCTGCATCTTCTGGTCAAAATCTCCACCTGACTGCATTTGTACATTATAAATTTCCTGATAGATCTGGTTGTTTGCAAGCAACTCTTCATGCGGTGCAAAACCACTGACCCTGCCATCGTCCAGCACAAGGATACGATCTGCATCCTGTACACTGGAAATACGCTGTGAAATGATCAGCTTGGTCGTGCCCGGAATCTTTGTGGCAAATGCTGCCCGGATCTTTGCATCCGTTGCAGTATCTACCGCACTTGTGGAATCATCCAGGATCAGCACCTTCGGATCCTTTAACAGTGCTCTGGCAATACAAAGACGCTGTTTCTGTCCGCCGGATACGTTATTTCCGCCCTGCTCGATATGGGTATTGTATTTCTGCGGAAAACGCTCAATAAATTCATCCGCACAGGCAAGCTCGCAGACCTGTCTGCACTCTTCTTCCGTGGCGTCCTCCTTGCCCCAGCGCAGATTGTCGAGGATCGTACCGGAAAACAGGACATTTTTCTGCAGAACTACCGCTACTTTATCACGCAGCACTTCCATATCATAGTTTCTGACATCGACGCCACCGACACAGATACTGCCTTCCGTCACATCATACAGACGGGAGATCAGATTGACAAAGCTGGATTTACCACAGCCCGTTCCGCCGATAATACCGATCGTTTCTCCCGCATGGATATGCAGATTGATATCCTTTAAGGTATCTTCCCCGGTTCCTGCTTTATAAGAAAAGCTGACATGATTAAAATCAATACTGCCGTCCTTGACTTCCTTCAGCGGCTCCTGCGGATCTGTCAGATCTGCCTTTTCATTCAGTACTTCCACGATTCGTTTTGCACTTGCTGTACTCATGGTTAACATAACAAATATCATAGATAACATCATCAGTGACATCATTATACTGAGCACATAGCTGAATAGTGACATCAGATTTCCTGTTGTCAGATCTCCCGCCACGATAAGCTGTGCGCCGATCCAGGAAAGTCCAAGCATCGATGCAAAGATAACGGTCATCATGATCGGGGCGTTGAATACGATAATGCTTTCTGCCTTTACAAATAGTTTACATAATACTTCTGCTGCTTTTCCGAATTTCTGATTTTCAAAATCTTCTCTGACAAATGCCTTTACAACTCGGATCGCTGTTACGTTTTCCTGCACGCTGGCATTTAAGTCATCGTATTTGGAAAAGACCTCCTGAAAAACAGGCATTGCATGCATCATAATGTAGATAAGTGCTGCTGCCAGTACGCATAAGGCAACTAAAAAGATCAGGCTCAGCTTTACATTGATGATAAAGCACATGACCATGCTGCAGATCAGTGTCATAGGAGCTCTGACCGCAATACGCAGGATCATCTGATATGCATTCTGCATGTTTGTGACATCCGTCGTCATTCTCGTAACAAGACCTGCCGTGCTGAATTTATCAATATTGGAAAAGGAAAAGGTCTGTATGTTCCGATACATACTCTCCCGCAGATTGCAGGCAAATCCGGTAGATGCACTGGCTGCCTTCCTGCCCGCCTGAATACCGAAAAACAGGCTAAGGAGTGCGAGCACGATCATGATCACGCCGTACTGCAGCACCTTCTGCATATTGCCTGCCTGAATACCTTCATCTATGATCGCAGCCGTTACAAAAGGGATCAGAATTTCCATGATGACTTCCGCCGCTGCATAGATTGGTGTCAGTATGGAATCTTTTTTATAGGCACCGATCTGGTGAAATAGTGTTTTTATCACAGTGATTTTCCTCCTTATTTCATTCTTTTAAAAACTTGACAGTTGCTATTGTAACTGATACAGTATATTCATGCAAGTTGCATTTTGTATCATCCTTGAAACAGTATAGTTACACATTTTTATAAAATCAACCAAAAATTTTTAAATGAAACAAAAAAAGGAGATTTTGTATCATGCACGAACCGCGTAATGCAAAAGAACAGATTGAAAAGGCGTTTCTGGATCTTCTGGAAGAAAAACCGTATATGGATATTACGGTAACGGACATTGTCAAAAAAGCGGATGTTGCCCGTGTGACCTACTATCGGAATTTTGATTCCATTTCCGATATTATAGAAAGCATCACAGACCACATGGCAGATGAATTTGTAACGGAGCTTGCACCGATGCTTGATTATGGTGATGACCGGAGCCTGCGTGAATTCCTGTTTCACTTTTTTTATCATCTTTCCCGTAACAGTAAGACTATTTTTATTCCGCATTCGCAGAACAAAAATATCATCTTCTACCGCCTGCACGATAAGGTCCGTGCCATGGAAGAAGCAAATGATATGCACTCTGCGCCCGAAAAGTATAACAGATCTGCGAAAATGGCTATTTTAAATGATGTCGGTCAGAAATGGGTTTTGGACGGTATGGAAGAAACTCCGGAAGAAATGATAGATTATATGATGAAAATCCTGCGATCTTTCTGACCGCAGGATTTTCTTTCCTGTGAAACACCTGTCTCACAACTCTGATCTTTTAAACCGGATCAGAAATACAGGGTACAAGTATATGGAAAAAAGAAGGATTTTTCTTTGTCAAGACAGTTTCTGCCCACACATCTGCAAAAAGTAAGCATGCACGCGGTTGTCCTCTGTTACCTCCGGATGGAAGGAAAGCCCGAGCTGGTTTTCATATCTGACTGCTACGATATTACCGTCTACACTGGACAGTACCTTTACTGTATCTTCTGCCTTTTCAATATAGGGGGCACGGATAAAGGTAAACGGAAGCTGCTTCCCGATCTCTTCCACATCAGCGGTGCACTGAAAGCTGCCAAGCTGTCTGCCATAAGCATTCCGCTTTACAGTGACCGGAAGCGTGCCAAAGTGCACGGTAGGATCATCCGCAATATGCTCTGCCAAAAGGATCAGTCCCGCACAGGTTGCCATAACGGGCAGTCCCGCTCTGATCTTCTCCTGCAGAGGTACAAACAGTCCAAGCTCCCGTAAAAGCTTTCCCTGTACCGTGCTCTCTCCGCCGGGCAGCACCAGTCCGTCAAAATGCCGTTCCAGATCTTTTGCCTGTCTGATCTCAAATACATCTGCGCCGAGCGCCTGCAGCTTTTTTTCATGTTCGATAAAGGCGCCCTGCACTGCCAAAACTGCAATCGTCATTCTTTCACCGCCTTTTATTTTCCACGTTCTGCCATTAACAGTTCGATTTCCTGCTCATTGATACCGACCATTGCTTCTCCGAGATCCTCGGAAAGCTCTGCCAGCATTTTGGCATCGTTAAAATTCGTCACTGCTTTGACGATCGCTGCAGCTCTCTTTTTCGGATCACCGGATTTGAAAATACCGGAACCGACAAAGACACCTTCCGCACCGAGCTGCATCATCAGTGCTGCATCTGCCGGTGTTGCCACGCCGCCTGCCGCGAAATTAACAACAGGTAACTTTCCGTTTTCATGCACATAAGCAACCAGCTCATACGGAACCTGCAGCTCTTTTGCTGCCTGGAACAGTTCATCCTCCCGCATGGAAGTCAGCCTTGCGATCTCCTGGTTCATTTTACGCATATGACGGACTGCCTGTACCACATCACCTGTACCGGGCTCGCCCTTTGTACGGATCATGGAAGCCCCTTCATTGATTCTGCGGAGTGCTTCTCCCAGATCCTTTGCACCGCATACAAACGGTACTTTGAACTTTGTCTTGTCAATATGGTACACATCATCCGCCGGTGAAAGCACTTCACTTTCATCGATATAATCAATCTCGATCGCCTCTAAGATCTGTGCCTCCGCAAAATGTCCGATCCTGCATTTTGCCATGACCGGAATGGAAACCGCTTCCTGGATCCCCTTGATCATCTTCGGATCACTCATACGGGAAACGCCGCCCGCTGCACGGATATCTGCCGGTATCCGCTCCAGTGCCATAACCGCACAGGCACCTGCTTCTTCCGCAATCCTTGCCTGCTCCGGTGTCGTTACGTCCATAATGACACCACCCTTTAACATCTGTGCAAGTTGTTTATTTAATGCATATCTGTCCTGACTCATATTCTATTCTCCTTTTCCTGTTATCGACAAGGCAGTATGATCCTGCCATGTCTGCTTTTTGTCCGTTTTCCATTAAGATGTCAGCTAACGATCTCTTGTGACAAATCATATAGAAAAAGTGGTATGGTTAAAAGTGCCAATTTGCGCTTATTATACCATACCACTTATATAGTATTCCTTATTATATGTTCCATCAGACCGGCAAATCCCATCGTTCTGCTTATACTGTTTCCGATGTCCTGTCTTTCCTGCGGTTCAGTAAAAACATGATGATCGATGCTCCGATAATGATCACATAGCCGATCACACTAAACACCGTCGGCATCTCATGCAGAATGAAAATACCAAGGAGCGAAGAAAAGACGATCTGCATATAGTCAAAGACAGATATTTCCTTTGCAGGGGCGTGTGTATACGCTGCTGTAATGGAAAACTGTCCGCCCGCTGCTGCAATCCCTGCCAGCATCAGACACAGAAACTGCTGCATGCTCATCGGTTTATAGGCAAAAACCAGATACGGTGCTGTCACCAGCACGGAAAACAACGAAAAAGCAAATACAATGATCGGTCCCTTTACACCATGACCGCCCAGTATCCTTACCATCGTATAGGCAATCCCTGCTCCAAGGCCGCCCAGCAGACCGATCAGCGCCGGGATCGTTACCATGGAATCAAAGCCCGGCCGCAGGATAAACAAAGCCCCGATAAATGCCAGCAGAACGCAGACTGCCTGATACGGTGCCACCTTCTCCTTCAGCAGAAAATAAGAGGCAATAATGGCAAAAAACGGCGACATCTTGTTCAGCATGTTAGCATCCGCTATATGCAGATGGTCGATAGCATAAAAGTTACAGATCAGCCCTGCTGTTCCGCAGAAAACACGCAAGAATAAATAAATCCAGTCCTCGCGCGGTACCTTCAGTAAAATATGATCTTTCCATAAAATACCGCCCGCAAACAAAAGCGCGACAAAGTTTCTGAAGAATGCCTTCTGCATAGGCGGCAGATCACCGGACAGCCTGACGAACAAGCTCATCATTGCAAAGCAGAATGCTGCCAGTGTAATATAAAATATACCTTTATTTCTTTCCTTCATTAACAATCCAGTCCTTTATAACTTGTCTGATATCCATGATTTTCTTCCGGACGCAGTGCCCAGAAAGCAACTGCACTCGCCGCAGCTACATTTAAGGAATCCACGCCATGCTGCATGGGGATCCGCACAGTATAATCACATGCTGCGATCGTCCTATCCAGCAGTCCTTCTCCCTCTGTACCAAGCACAACCGCCAGTTTTTCTTCTCTGCGCAGTGCTTCCTCTTCTATACTGATCGAATCGTCTGAAAGAGCAAGTGCTGCTGTCCGAAAACCAAGTGTATGCAGCTTTTCTACACCGGTGCTTTCCCAGTCTGCATCTGCAAATGTCCATGGAACCTGAAATACCGTTCCCATACTGACACGGATCGCCCGCCGGTACAAAGGATTAGAACATGCCCTTGTCAGAAGCACTGCGTCCATGCCAAGTGCCGCTGCAGAGCGGAAGATCGCGCCTACATTGGTCGGGTTCACGACATTTTCCAAAACAGCTATCCGCTTTGCTCCCCTGCAGACCTCTTCCATGGATGGAAGCGGCTTTCTGTACATGGCACAAAGCATTCCTCTGGTTAACATAAATCCCGTCAGCTGTGTTAAAACATCAAACTCGGCTGTATAGATCGGGATATCCATTCCTTCCCGTTCTTCTAAAAGTTCTCTTGTTTCATGATTACTCTCGGCTAATCGGTTCTCCACCAGAAAACTGACAGGCTGATAGCCAGCCTGAAGTGCCCGCCGTATCACCTTCGGACTTTCTGCAATGAACATTCCCTTTTCAGGCTCTGCCCTGTTTAAAAGCTGCCCTTCCGATATTCTGGCATATACATCAAGTGCCGGATCCTGAAAATCCGTTATATCAATCAGTCGCATTTCCTTCCTCGCAATACAATAAATAATCCCTGCCCGAAAGCAAGGATTATTGTATCAGCTTTGGCAATAAAATGCAAAATATACGTTTTATTTTCTATTGCTGATCCTTTTCTACTCCAAAATGCCGCGGATGCGATCCAGCGCCTCCTGCTCTCGGACATGCCACATTGATGCGTTCAAAGCCTTCTCCCGTTTTCCCGAAGATCTTGCCACTGTCCAGCCATAGCCCTGCTTCATAAATGATCTTATGATCCAGCTGCTCTACGGTAAGCCCTGTCTGTCTGAAATCAAGCCAGATCAGATAGGTTCCCTGTGTGTCGATCATACGGACGCCCGGCAGATTTTCTTCTACATATGCTCTGGCAAACGCAATGTTATCTCTGACATAGTTTTTCATAGCAGCATACCATTCATCTCCATGTGCATAAGCCGCCTCTGTCGCCACCAATCCCAGCACGCTGAGCTGGCTGATCCCTGCCCGGTCCATTTCCTTGCGGAATTTCCGGCGAAGTATCTGATTCGGGATAAAAATATTGGAGATCAGCATACTTGCCAGATTAAAGGTCTTACTTGGTGAGGTGCAAGTAACCGAAATATCCGCAAACTCCTTTTTGATACCGGCAAATACAGTATGTGTCCCTTCCCAGATAAAGTCATTGTGGATCTCATCACTGACAACCGTTACCCCATGCTTTACACAGATATCACCGATTTTCTCCAGTTCCTCTTTGGTCCAGACTCTGCCAACCGGATTGTGCGGACTGCATAACAGAAACAGCTTGATCCCATTTGCAATGATCTTCTGCTCAAAATCCGCAAAATCTATCTTGTAGGTTCCATCCTCCGTCAGGACAAGATCATTACTGACCACCTCTCTGCCATTGTCAGTGATCACCTCGGAAAACGGATAATATACCGGCTGCTGCAGCAGCACCTTATCTCCCGGATCGGTATATGCCTTTACAGCCATGGCAAGTGCGAATACAACGCCCGGTGTTTTGATAAGCCACTTCTCCTGTGGTTCCCAGTCATGATGTCTTATCATCCAGTCCCTGATGATCTCAAAATAAGGCGTCTGCACATCACTGTATCCGAATATGCCCTCTTGCACGCGTTCTGTCAGTGCATCTTCTATGTAAGAGGATGTCTCAAAATCCATATCCGCCACCCAGAGTGGCAATACATCTTCCGGCATACCACGTTTTACGGCAAAATCATATTTCAAACATCTTGTATTTTTTCTGTCAATGATCCGGTCAAAATCCAAATTTTTCTCTGCCATGTTTTGTCTCCTGTTCTTCTTTGCATCAACTAAGCTCTGCAAACACCTGCGTCAGCTCTGCGATCAGATCCAGGGCATCTTCAATACCGACAGAAAGCCGCAGCGTACAGTCTGTAATGCCGTTCTTCTCTCTGATCTCCTGTGGCACATCTGCATGTGTCTGTGTTGTCGGATAAGTCAGAAGTGTTTCCACACCGCCCAGACTTTCCGCAAATTTGATCATGCGTACTTTTTCAAGAATTTCAAATGCATGCTCTTTGCTGTCCACATAAAATGTCAGCATAGAGCCAAAGCCTCTTGCCTGTTTTTTCATGATCTCATATCCCGGATGCTCAGGCAGTCCCGGATAGATGACCTTTGTCACAGCAGGCTGCGTTTTCAGCCAGTTTGCGATCTCAAGTGCATTTTTCTGCGCCTGCTCCATACGAATGCCCAGTGTTTTGATGCCACGCAGGATCAGCCAGCTGTCAAACGGTGCCAGTCCCGCACCTGTCGTTTTGATCAGGAAACGAAGCTGTTCACTGATCTCTTCTCTGTTCGTCACAAGGAAGCCTGCCAGTGTATCATTGTGTCCCCCCAAAAACTTCGTTCCGCTATGTACCACAATATCTGCTCCCAGCGTCAACGGATTCTGGAAATACGGCGACAAAAATGTGTTGTCTACAATTAACAAAAGATTATGTCTTTTTGCAATTTCGGAAAGCTTTCCGATGTCCGTTACATTCATCATCGGATTGGTCGGTGTTTCGATATAAATTGCCTTTGTCTCTTCTTTTACAAAGCTTTCAACATCATCCTGATAACTGTCCACTACCGAAAATGTGATCCCGTTTTTCCGGGATACATTGCGAAACAGACGGATGCTTCCGCCATACAGATCACTGTCCACGATCAGATGATCGCCCGGCTTGAAAAGCTCCATCAAAAGAGTGATCGCTGCCATTCCGGTAGAAAGTGCAAGTGCATCACAGCCATGTTCCAAAGAAGCCACAATTTTTTCCAGATGCTCTTTGGTCGGGTTCTGTAATCTGCTGTAATCAAAACCTGTGCTCTGTCCTACACCCGGATGTGCATAAGTTGCTGTCTGGTAGATCGGATAACTGATCGCACCATAGTTTTCTGTCTTGCCTTCTGTCTCCTCCAGATGGAGACATCGTGTATTGATTCCTCTTTCCATGTCGTTTCTCCTGCCTTTTCGTATCTGTTCTGCTATCGAATTATTCCTATCTTCTTATTCCTGTCTTCTATGAGATCATGATTATGAAGTGATTTTCCAAAATCATAACTTCTTAAGTTTTTTCTTCATGTTTTTCTCTTCGTGTTTTCTTATTTTTCTTATATATTGTCTTAATTACATACTATTGCAGCATAGCATATTGTTTTGATAGGAATAATATGTTTTATAAGATATAGCTAGTTTATCATGTTACTACGCTATTGCATAATGCAGGAAGATTATAATCTGTTATAGTCTTTATCTATAACCACAATCTATGGGACGTAATTTATACTACATAATAAAACGCCGGAACGATATCTACACGCAATCACGCTTGACTACCCTGCGATTTGTTTGAAACACATTTTGCACGAGCTCCGGCCACCAAAAAGCATGGTGGTCTCTCCGCTCGGCAAGTGTTTCACAAATCTCAGTCGTCTACGCTATCGATTGCTTTGTAGATATCGTTCCGGCGTTTATCTATAAACCATTATCTATATGTTACCTATAACATACCATTTTTATATATTCCCAGCAGTTCATTGCCATCCTTAGTCTACCGGCTTACTTTCATCTGCCTCATAATCAAAGAAATCAAAATCTGCATAATGGCTGTGCTTCATGCGGTCTGCGCAGGTCAGTCCGACAAAAGCACCTGTGAATTCACCATATTTACAGTACTCATCGGAATACTTTGTTGTATCGAATACTTTACCGATCTTCTCAAAGTGTTCTCCGTCATAGCCCCACTCAAACCAGGACTGACGGCCTCTGATACAAAGTCTTAAATAAACCTCTCTGTCATCAACAGGAATTCTGGTATTTAAAAATTCTTCCTTTTCCCCGTTATCAAGCTGGATGATAGAAAGAGCACTCTGTCCGAGTGTTTCGCTATAGTACTTTCTAAGGTTTACATAATTCATGTTGTCGTAGTACAGGATCAAGCCTGCACTGTGCTGATGGATCTCCGGTTTGAAATCCATTTTTGTTGTGATCGTAGCATAAACACTTGTCAATTTTCTGGCAAGAATGCTGACTTTATTTAAAGAAGTTCTGGCTTCCTGTCCGCGGATACGCACATAGCCCGGACGTGCTTTTACATCTGCAAAGCTCTGTGGCATGATCCTTGGTGCGTAATACCAGTTACCCAGCTCTTCCCCATCAAAATCATCAAAGGATGGAACCTGCGACAGTTTTACTTCCGGCAGATTGGCTTCTTCGACTTCCATTTTGGCGAAATTACTGCCATCTGCCATACGCAGCCAGCCATCTTCTGTCCACATCATTTTCTGGATCGCGGTTTCTCTGCCGAGTGTACAACGAAGCTCCGGTACAAACGGTCTTGCACATAAATGCATCAGATATACTTCACCGTTCTGTGTTTCCACATAGCTGCCATGTCCTGATTTCTGCAGGATGGAATCCGGATTGAAGTATTTTGGTTTTAAGTGATCCGGGTCATGACGTTCATTGGATTCATTCGGAGAGGATGTCACAATCGGGTTCTTTGGATCTCTTTCATAAGGACCCCAGACATTTTTGGAACGTCCCATCGTCACACAATGATTATATCCGGTTCCACCTTCTGCACACATAATATAGTAATAGCCACCGCGTTTGGTCAGATGAGGTGCTTCAATACAGCCTCTGTCTGTACCACCGCGCCACATTGGCCGGGGGTAACCAACAATCTCCTTTTTCACAGGATTATATTCTACGATGCTGATAAATCCAGGTTTTTCATAGCCTGCACGTGTTTCCCATTCCAGTGACACAACATATTTCTTTCCGTCATCATCATGGAACATGGATGCATCAAAGCCTGAAGAATGCAGGTATACAGGCTTACTCCACGGACCTCTGATATCCTTTGCTGTAATCACAAAGTTGTCTACGTCAAAGTATCTGGCATTCATGGAATTCATAACGCCGTATACTACATAAAATAAATCTTCTTCCTTACAATAAGTCAGGCAAGGTGCCCAGATTCCCTTTGCGGAAGGAAGCTTTTTCAGATCTACCTCTTTGTCATCTGTCAGTACATGTGTATATAATTCCCAGTTTTTCAGATCTTTGGAATGGTAGATTGGAATACCCGGAAACCACTCAAAAGAAGAAACTGCTGCATAATAATCATCTCCTTTTCTGCATACGCAGGGATCAGGATTAAACCCTTTAAAAATTGGATTCTGGATCATATTTTTCTCTCCGTTTCTCATTTATACTTCATCTGTCTGTTTATCTGTTACAGCTTTCTATCTATTTGTCGGAAACCAGCCGAAATCAACACATCTGCCAAGATCCCAGCTGTCCCAGCCAATCCAGCCCGGTTCATTTACGGTATCTACTAAGAGCTTGTAGCTCCAGTAGAAGTAACCGCTTCCCTTCTTCCAGGCGTCAAGTTGTGCACTAGCAACTGCCTGATAAATTTCTTTTTTCTGCTCCGGCGAAAAGCTCTCATGCGCAGTGCCTTCCATACCGTTTAATACGGACTGTCCGCCCTTTGTATCACAGCCGCAGGCAAGAGAATTAAACAAACACCATTCGCCGCAGACAACCGGGAAATACTGCTCCATTTCCTCGATCATCTTTGCATATTTCGTCTGTACATATTCCACATAGCCTTCCACAGTCTGCGGACAGCCATCCATTTCTGCCATCATGAGGTACTGGTGCGTATCCAGCACAACATTCTGATATTCGTCTTCCTGCATGAAATCCTTCCATGCCATCAGGTCAAAGCCATCGTGGATCACCACATATTTTTCCGGCGCAAGATGTGCTCTCATGCGGGTATATGCTTTTTTATAAAACGCTCTTAAAAATACCATGCTGATCGGCGCTGTACCCTTTGCCATTTCCGGATCTACAGCCGGGTAACGTTTTGTGATATCAAAGGACTCCCATGCTGCTTCTGTCAGTGGCTCGTTGATCACTTCAATGCCCCAGAGTCCTTTTCGATTGCCATATCTTTCAGAAAGACGTTCTAAAACAGTCAGTGTAAATTCCACTTCGTCCGGACACTGTGCCCATCTGCAGACACCGCAGATACCTCCATTGTCAAATCCGTTCTGCCCCATCGGCGCCGTATGCAGATCGATCAGTATCTGAAGACCGTATTTTTCAGCCCAGGCAAATGCTTTGTCCAGCTCCTTTATGCAGCCGATAAACGGTTCTCTGTCTCCGAAAATAAAATATGGCACGGGAATACGGATCACTTCCATTCCCATCCGTTTGATCGTTACAAAATCACGTTCTGAGATATATTCTGCACGATGCATCTGGATTCTTGCTTCATATACTTCTTTGGAAAGCTGACGCGGCAGATAGTATTCGTCCTCTGCTGTTGTACCTGCAAATAAAGCAGGACTCATCCATTTTTCAAGTACCAGCCAGTTTCCTAAATTCACACCTTTGATATACATACTGTTCTTCCTTTCTGTTTTTCTTTGTTATTTTCTATATTGCCCCGGTCAGCTTACTGCTGCCGGGGCGTTTTCTGTTCTGATTTTATATTCTTACTTTGCTGCTCTGGCTTTCAGATCTGCAATGATCCGGTCAAATTCTTTGTCAAGCTGCCAGAACTTCATGATGATCAGACCGATCACATATACTGCAACCGGGATCCATACGAAGCTGATACGGATAGATGCCAGCGCTGAAGCTGTCTGGGATGCTGCATCTCCTACATAACCACCGATCTCAAGGATCAGCCCAAGGAGTGCGGAACCAAGTCCGTTACCGATCTTATAACCGAAGCTGCAGGCACTGTTTACAAGACCTTCTGTACGATAGCCTGTTTTCCATTCGCCGTAATCGATCGTGTCAGATACCATTGCCCACATAGTAGCACCGCCGCAGGCATTACCGATACCTCTTATGATACTGGATGCTACGATCATTGGCATTGCGCCGCCGGAGAAGTTCAGCATCAGCATACCGATGATATCAAGTACCAGTCCGAGGGAGAATACGTTTCTCTTACCGAATTTCTTAACGAGCATTGCGATAAAGAACATTGCAAGGATCTGTACCACATTGAAAATACCATTAATTGTGCTGACTAAGTTTCTGTCTCCTAAAATGTCTTTTGCGTAGTAAACAGTAGAACCACCGTTTACAGAGTACATTAAGAAGAAAAGAGCAAGCATGCATGTCATCATGATCCAGTATTTATTTTTGAATAATGCTTTCAGCCCTTCCTTGAAAGGAACATCAACGGCCTGACCGTTTTCATCGTGTGCAGCCGCTTTTACACGTTCCTTTGTACCAAAGAAAGTGAACAGGAATGCGATCACTGCTAACAGACCAAGTACACAGAATGCTTTTGTCCAGGCTGATACGTTGTCACCGAAGAACTCTACCAGTGGAAGTGTTACTGTATTGATGATCAGTGTTCCTGCAGTTGCCAGCAGGTTACGGAAAATGCTCAGTACGGATCTTTCATATGGATCCTGTGTCATCAGGGCATTTAAAGATGAATAAGGTACATTGATCGCTGTATATACAACTGTTGATGTCAGGTTGTATGTTACGAAGATGTAAACCAGCTTTGCTGTCTGCCCCCAGGATGCGGGAACGGAAAACAGAAGCACGCCGCATACGGCAAATGGAATACACATACGTAGGATCCAGGGTCTTGCTTTACCGAATTTGGATTTTGTTCTGTCTACGATAACACCCATGATAATATCACTGATACCATCAAAGATTCTTGATACCATCATGATCGTACCAACTGCCAGTGCACTTACCCCTGCATAATCCGTGTAGTAGAATAATAAGAATGCGGACATTGCTGTGTAGATGATGTTACAGCCGAAATCGCCGCAGCCATAAGAAAATCGTTCTAAAATCTGCTTAAAGGTCAATTTACTCTTTCCCATTTTGTAGCTCTCCTCTTTCTTGCTAAATCTTTTTCATGCAGAAAGTTGTTTTCCATTCTGCAAAGACTTTTTCCCTTGTTATTATCACTTATAAAATAGTTGTTTGCGCTCACATCTATCTTTGTTTGTAAGCTTATTTTACAATAGCCTTTCTAAAATGTTTAGTATCTATACTCACCGAAAAATAGGTCGATATTCTCTTTTTCCATTGCATACAATCCTATCGTATGTTATGATCCGGGTAACATATAAACTACAGGTCACATAACGGGACTTTATCCTATTCTGTAAAGGTGGTTGACATAATATGAGCACAACGCATGAGATCGTCCTGACTCCGGTCACAACCAAAGTACGTTTTTATACTTCTGTCGATAATGGCAGTTATATTCCCTCTCACTGGCACAGAGCGATCGAGATCATTTATATTCAGACCGGCGCTTTGACCGTCACAGTGGAATCCCATGCGCAGAAGCTGACTGCCGGACAGTGCATCCTGATCAATTCCAACGTGGTGCACTCTACCCAGTGTACCATTCCAAATACAGCAATCGTATTCCAGATCCCGCTGGACTTTATTGAAACCTATATTCCACAGGTGCGTTCTCTTCTGTTCCATCTCCCGGAAGGCTCCGCTGATCCAAAGGAACGTACCAAGCTGGATATTTTCAAAAACACGCTGGAAAAGATGCAGATCGCCAATGATATGCAGCCGGATGGTTTTTTACTGCGTTTTAACAGTCTGCTGTTTGAAGTGCTGTTCCAGCTTTATCACAGCTTCAGCACAAAAGTCATGCATTCCGATTTCAGTAAAAAGAAAAAAGAACTGGATCGTTTAAATCCAGTTCTTCAGTATACAACCGAGCATTATAATGAACCGATCTCCATTCAGGAGATCGCAGATGTTGCCTGCCTGCAACCGGGCTACTTCTGTCGTTTTTTCAAAAGCAACATGGGAACCACCTTTTTGGAATACCAGAACGAGCTCCGTCTGTCCCATATTTATCAGGATCTGATCACAAGCAAGGATCCTGTCAATGTCATACTGGACAGACACGGCTTTACCAATTATAAGCTGTTCCGCCGCGTTTTCCGGGAGCACTTCGGTGATACGCCGCTGAAAATACGTCAGATGCATGCACAAATCAATTAAATAACGTAACTATAAACAAACTATGAAACTTTTTATATCTTTCCCTGCATGCTTTCTTCCACACATACCTGATTTCTGCCACTGTTCTTGGCAATATACAATGCCTGATCCGCTTTCTTTACTGCGTGATTGTAATCGCCGCCTTCATAAAGCGTGACTCCGATGGAAACCGTAACAGGGCATACACTTCTTGCCTGCGTCTCTATTGTCCTGCGGATTTTTTCTGCACGGTTTACCGCCATGACAGGCGATTCCTGTGTGATCAGCAGAAACTCTTCTCCGCCCCAGCGGATCATGTAATTTGGTACATCCATCGTCTGTGAAACAACCAGTTTGACAATTTCCTTCAGTACAACATCTCCGCCCTCATGACCATAAGTATCATTCACATGCTTAAACAGATCAATATCCATCAGCTGCACGCATAAGTTTTTGCCGCCAAAGCACCGGAAACATTTCTTCTCATCAATAATGGTATCCATAATATTGCGGTTGTAAATCCCCGTGAGCTGATCATGATATGCATTTTCTTCCAATTGCCGCTTTGCCTCGTACTGGGCAAGATATGTCTGTTCTATTGCATAGTCGATCATACAGATCCCCACATAAAACGGGATTCCCAGGATCAGCATCATAGCAAATTCCGGATAATGCAGAAATGTATTGGCAACCGCAATATCCACAAAAATAGGACCTGTCAGCACAATGCCCCACTTGCATGGTGCAGCAAATCCCAGCAGAATAAAGGCTGCCATGATAATGATAAAACCGTCACTTGCAAATGTCAGATCCGGCAGATACACACAAGCGCCGATCGTACACCACATGACACTGTGCCCTACCAGATAGGAAATCGGTACAATGATCCTGTAATCATTGACCTTTGCATTGACGATCATAAATATGGCAAACGGGAGCAGGATGGCAATTCTTGCCGGAACCGTCACCGGATTGATCCTTCCGAACAGATACCAGTCTGATATTGTATAAAATAAAGAAGAGATGCTGATCACGATCACCAGCCACATATTCATTTTTCTGTAATATTCAAACTTTGCCTGATAAAATGTACTGTCTTTTTTCATTTTCTATCCCCTGGATACCCACAGCTAACGCAGACTGCGCAAGTATTCCTTTTTTTCTTTTGTGATCCGGTAGCTTTCGACCGCTTTCTGGATCGTTTTTCTGTGTACCCATTCCGACAGACGCCGCTCCTCTAAATAAGGGATCGTCTCCTCCCACTGCTTTGCAAGTGCTGTCGCCAGATACCATGCGATCATCATGTTTACATAATATTCCTCTGACTGTACCGCCGTGACAAGCTCCAGATATGCCGGATCAAAATCCGCATCCAGATAAAGGCGCAGCAGCAGACCAATCCCATAACGTACTACATATATTTTTTCGGATGAAATCCATTTTCTGATAACCGTTATAAGTTCTTTTTTGTGCTTTTCAAAGCATTTTGGTGCCGGCAGATCACAGGTTGCCCAGTTGTCCACATAAGGCAGAAAGCGTTCCACCTCTGCCAGACAGCTCTCATAGTCCTTGATCTGCGCCACCAGCATCATGTGCAGATTGTTTTCTTCATAATATTGATGTGGCAGCCGGTGCAAAAACTGCTCTGCTTCTGCCGTTTGCGCCAGCTGCTTTGCAAACCTTCGAAGCTGCGGCGTCCGTATTCCGATGATCGTATCCTTATCGATTCCCGGCATTAAATTGCTATGAAAATCCCTGTACGCCGGATCCTGCATGGAAAATAGCTGCTTTTGTAGTGAAGTCATGGTGTATACCTGTTTGCTTATCTTTATTTTAAAATATTATGATGTTGGGGTCAAAAGCCCGGGCTTTGATGCCTGCGGATTGTTCCGTGCTCTGCACTCCCACAATCCTGCCCAATATTCGCATATCGTGGGATTAACATCCCACTTTTATGCTCATATCGGGGCGGGTCCCAAGGTCTTTCAACCACTTATGAGCAAGCTCATGTGGTTTTAGACCTTTTGACCCTGGCATCAAAATATTATACCATAAAATATTTCCCCCATAAACATTTACAAACAAAAATAAGCGTGTTACCATCTTTATAAAACAGTTGGGAGGTACATTATGGCAGAGATAAAATGGAAAGACAGAAAACGTATCATTTTCGGTCTTCCCTGGACATTTACAAAATACAGTTTAACGGAAGACAGACTTTTTATCAGCACAGGCTTACTCAGTACAAAAGAGGATGAAGTCCGTCTGTACCGGATCATGGATCTTTCTCTGGAGCGTAAGCTCTGGCAGCGGTTATTCGGTCTTGGCACGATCAAGTGCTGTTCTGCCGATAAAACGTTGGGCGATTTCGAGATCAAAAATATTAAGGATTCCAAAAATGTCAAGGAAATGATTTCTGAACTGGTGGAGGAAGAACGTTCCAGAAAAAGAGTCAGCAGTCGCGAATATATCAGTCATGATATGGATGATGACGATGATGACGATGATGTGGATTCAGACCAGTAAATTAGGTTACAGAGGCGAAACAGGCTGCCAGACAGGCAGCCTGTTTTACTATTTCCGTATAGAATAAATCAGCACATCCTCTGCATTTGTTAGGTCTTTAAAAATCGAAAGACTCTAATTTATTGTAAATTTATTTACAATATCAGAAAGTCGTTTTGCAATTGTTTGATTCTGTGTTACCTGATGCTGAATTGTATCAGAAACATCAGAGAGTTTTTCGCTTTTTTCTACAATACTATCGATTGCATTCTGATTTTGTGCTGTAATATCATGAATTTCTTCCATATGATCGTTAATCTGGGATGTAGAAGTAATCATTGTTTCAATGGATTTTGTAATTTCTTCCATTAAGTTTTGGATATTTTCTGCTATTGCACTGTTGTTATCAGACTGTTTTGCATAACTTTCAAACTGTCCTACAACACTGTTTTGCATATAATCTATAATCTTACAAAAACAATTGTTTACCACCTCAATACTATTGTTTGCTTCATTGCATATCGTTTGAATATTTGTTGCGGTCATTTTTGAAGTATCTGCCAATGTACCGATCTCCCCTGCTACAACCGCAAAGCCTTTTCCGGCTTCTCCTGCTCTTGCTGCTTCAATCGAAGCATTCAGGGAAAGAAGATTCGTTTTATTGGCGATGCTTAGGATTTCAGTTGCTAATTGATTAATTTTAGATAATTCACTCAAACTATCAATGGCATGTTCTACGGATAATCTGGTGCTGTCAAGTTCTTGTTTTCCATTTTCATATGCCTGCTGTGCATTATTACACATATCGTCCGCATCCAGTTTTACCTTTTTGCTCATCTGCAATGTTTCTGTAATTTGCAAATCGATGGCTTCTACAATATCATTAATATGTTTTACCTCTTTATATACATTATCTACAGTTTTATTGGTATTTTCTAGTGATTCCGATAATTGTTGTGTAGCAGCAGTTTGGTCTGTTGTGCTATCTACCATTTCAATTGCAGAATCATGAAGATTGTGAGCATTTTCTTCTAAAGTGCCACAACACTCCATCAAAGTCTGTACCATACCTCTTAATGATGTAATTAAATTACCTATAGCTTTTGAAATATTTCCAAGTTCGTCCTTATGTATCTCATGCTGTTTAATATCATCGTTAGATGTTAAATCAAACTGTTGTAACTTTATTATACCATTTTCAATAGACATCATAGGGCACATCATTCTGGTGATAATTACAGCGGATACTATACCAAGAATCAGTAATATGATTGCACACATAATCAACAACTGATTTCTTACAGAAACAACAGCCGCAAATAATTCATCTTCATCAGCATTAATCATAAACAGCCATCCACGGTCTGCCATATAATAATAAGAGTCAATATAGTCTTTTCCATTCTCTTTGTGCTCTACATAACCACCGGCACTATTCGCAGTATCCTTATATTTCTCACATAACTGCAGCAGATACTCTTCCTCTGTTTCTGTGGCAACCTTTTCCGCCTGATTATGGAAAATATATTTATGATCCTTTACATTAATCATGCTGTAAGTCGCATGCTCCATTCCATTCATTCCAAGGCTGTCCAGCTTATTCACAAGCCCCTCAGTATAAATTCCACCCCCAACAAGTCCTGCAGGATTCCCACTTTCATCATAGATCGCCCGATACATGGAGACAATCTGATCGCCGCTTGCCGGTGATATAATGATTCCTGTATTATATACCCCATCCGTAGCAATCAGTATATCCTGTAATGCTTTTAACGAATCCCCTTCTCTTGTAGTAATACCAACCACCCCGGCATTGGTATGGGCAAGTACATGGGTATTCCATTCACTTACATACAATCCCTCCAGATTATTTATATCCGCAGAAAAGGATTCCGTATATTTCTGTGCCGCATCAATTGCTGATTTATTTTCCGGATTTTTGAGGACATTCAAAATTTCTCCTGCCTTACTGTATGCTGACAGAATCACCTCGGATTCCTGTACATAATTATCCACAATCTGGCTTCTCTCCTGTACGATTGTCTGCAGATTGTTGATTGCAGTATTTTTGCTATTTTTAGTAGTTTCCATTATTACCATCACTGATAAACAGGTCATAACTATCATCTGCATTATCAAAATAGCTACGATTATTTTTTTTGCAAAAATATTTTTCTTCTTCATAAAGTACTCCTAACTTATCTTAATCTTATACCATCTATCTCAATATCTGAAGTAGCAGACAACGGAACCAGCAAATAAGTCACACCGTCAATTTCCCTCTTCTAGCTTTCATTGGCTTTTCATCCATGTCGGCTTTCCTTTTCCAACTGGAGTTGCTTTTCCTTATCCTTTTGAGAGGAATACAGCCTGTCTGCATCATATTCGTAACCTTTATTTTTATTCGATCCCATATAAGTTTTACCTTAATGATATATTTATAGTGGCTCAATTGTCAATACAAAAATCTAAGATTTTTATATTGAACTGATATGGTTGATAAGTTACAGGGAACACTGGGAAAGTAGAGGAACTCTCCCCCTGTTCCATTTATGCTAAGCTACATATGGCAACAGCATTGCCGGATAGTAGCATTCAGCCGTCTGATAGTCAAGTGCAGAATGACGCCGTTCAAAGTTGTAAGTGTGGATATACTGTCCGATGGCAGTTCTGGCGTCTTTGATGTTATTGTATTGTGTCAGGTAGGCTTCTTCATACTTGAAGCTGCGAAACCAGCGCTCAATCATAATGTTGTCTGCCCAGCGGCTGTGCCAATCAATAATGGCTGTCAGATATAAAAAGCCACGCCTGATCGGAATATATGTAATGTCTATAGGCCATGCCTGGTTTGGTTTGTCTATGAGGGCATTACGAAGCAGATATGGACATACCTTGGCTTGCTGCATACGCTTGGAAAGGTCCATCTTTGGACTAAACTTACTCTCGTAGTCAGATCCACAAACTTCTTCAGATTTTTTTTGAGCCAGTCAACCTGCATGGTTAACTGACCAACCTTTTTGGCATACTCCGCTTTTTCCTTGCGTTCTTCGGCAAGCTTTTCTTTGATGTTATCCTCACGTTTGTCATCAAATATAGCAGAAGCGTTGTCGAGAAATTCTTTTTTCCAGTTGCGGAGCAGATTCGGCTGGATATTATTTTCAACAGCAAGAGTATTGAGATCTTTCTCACCCTTAAGTAGTTCGATTACAAGGTCTGATTTGAATTTGGCACTGAAATTTCTTCTTTGTCTGGACATGTTTATGAATCCTTTCTTTGTTACTGATTTTAGTATATCAGATTCATTAAAAACTGTCCGAAAAAGTGTCTTAATTTATGAGACCATTATAATAGAAAGCATATCCAACATAGTTGACAGTGTCATACCATCTTATAAATCCGATTTCCCCTTCTTCTGAAGTAACGCGATGCTCTCGCAATGCACTGTCCCGGGGAACATATCAACCGCCACAGCCTTCTCCATCTTATAACCGCTTGCCTCAAATACGGCAAGATCTCTTGCCAGACTTGTTGGCTTGCAGGAAATGTAGACAATGCGGTCTACGCCGTAATCGATGATCTTCGTCAGTGCCTTGGGATGAATACCGTCACGCGGTGGATCTAAAATGATAAGATCTGGCTTTTCTTCGATCGTGTCTAAGACCTTCAAGACATCCCCTGCAATAAACTCGCAGTTATGTAAACCATTTAATTCTGCATTCTTCTTTGCAGCTTCTACCGCTTCTTCAATGATCTCCACCCCGATCACCTTTTTGGCAACCGGTGCCATCAACTGTGCGATCGTTCCGGTACCGGAGTAAAGATCAAATACGATCTTGTCCTTTTCCCCGTTTTCGTTCAGAGAACCGATATAGGAACGCGCTGTCTCATACAGAACCTCTGCGCCCAGCGAGTTTGTCTGAAAGAAAGAAAACTCCGTGATCTTAAAACGCAGTCCCAGTAATTCCTCGTAAAAATAATCCTGTCCGTATAAGATCTCTGTCTTATCATTCTTAACTACATCTGCAACACTGTCATTATACGTGTGCAGAACACCTACCAGTTTTCCTGTTAAGTCAAGTTTACATAATTCATTTACAAGTGGCTGCAGATCATAGGTGCCCAGTGTTGTTGTGACAAGTGCAACCATCAACTCTCCTGTTTTCACAGCACGTCTGACAAGCAGGTGACGCAGATATCCGGTCTGTCTCATACGATGATAAAACGGAATATCATTCTCCTGCCCCCAGGTAAGCACTGCGGAAAGTACTTTTCTGAAATCAGGATCTACGATCTGGCACTGGTCTACCGTCACAATATCATAAAAGCTGCCACGCTTATGCATACCAAGGCTGAGCGGACCGTCCTTATAAGCATCTCCAAAAGAAAACTCCATCTTATTCCGGTAGCCATACCGGATCGGACTTGGTTTAATGCCTTCAAATACATAATCCGGCTTCTGATTCTGACTTATGTAAACTTCGTCAAGGATCTGTTTCACCTGATTTTCTTTGATGGAAAGCTGTGCTTCATATGGCAGGTTCTGATAATTACAACCACCGCAGATTCCAAAATGCGGACATGGAGAAGCTATCTCGTCCGGTGCTTTTTCCAGAATTTCCAGCACATTTGCTTCTGCTCTTCCCTTTTTCTTTTTTGTGATGCGGCAGCTCACCTTCTGCCCCGGTATTGTATTTTTTACAATGACCTTGGTATCCTCTACACTCATAATACCTTTATTCGGAAATTGAATGCGCTCAATCACGCCCTCTACGATCTCACCCTTTTTCATACTACTCCTTTTCGCTGTCGCTTGATTTTGTTACCTCACTACAAAACGGGATTCCATCGGAATGGAATCCCGTTCAATGCGTTCTGTTCTGTTTCGATTTATTCCTCTGTCTCGTCTGCCTTTGCATCTACTTTTTCAGTATCTTCTTCATCAAAGAAATCATCATCAAAGTCATCATCGAAATCATCTTCGAAGTCTTCCAGATAATCCGGTGTGAAATACAGATATACTGCATATGCGATGCCTGCTACTGCTGCAATAGCTCCAATGATCGCAAGAGCCCAGAGAATTGCTCTTGGAAATTTCTTTTCCTCTTCTTCCTTCTTCAGGAAGTCATTTGCCTTGATCATTGCTGCAATGTCTTCTACCTTTAATTTGTTCATGTTAATTCCGCCTTTCTTATATTTGATTTGTAACGGCTCAGCACCATACAGATTTGTGATCAGCCGGTCTTTTATCAGCTGCCTTTACATCGTTTAATTGTAGATAGTATACCACATTTTCCGCTTCATTACTACCAGTATTTTCTGCATAGCCCGGTAAAAAAAACAAAAACATAAATTCCGCAATCAGATCTTCTGCAGCTTTGCGAAAGCCGCATACATAACCTTCTGCCCATACGCATTGAAATTGACGGTAACCTTGGTATCCTTCGGTCCCGGCTCCATTTTCAGCACAACACCTTCTCCGAATTTCATATGGCGCACCTTATCCCCGACCGTATACTGTACAGAAGCATACGCGGGCTTTGCCTGCGTCTGTGCAATAAACGGCTTGACCTTTTCCGGTGTTACCGCAGGCTTACGAAGGCTTGCGGATCTTGCGATCGTCTGGCTGCCCGGTGTCACGTAGACCGGCTTTACAGTTGCTTTCGGCTTACTACTGCTTCCATGCTCTGCAGGTTTTTTTATGCCACTTGCGGAAAATGTATTGGCACTGAATGTCTTTCCAAATTCCTGCCGTCCCTGCCCAAAGGAAAGCGATCCCGAACTGTACGGCTTCTGCTTAAACAGGCTCTTCTCGTAGGAGTCATCCTCATAATCGCTGAAGCTTCTCTTATAAACAGGCAGTTTATTGTCTAAAAGCTCTTCCGGGATCTCCTTGATGAAACGGCTGATCGGATTATACTGTGTTTCGCCGCGCACCATACGCTGCTTCGCTGCTGTGATCGTCAGATCCTTTTTGGCTCTTGTGATACCTACATATGCCAGCCTGCGCTCTTCCTCCAGCTCGGAGCTGTCGTCCGCTGTGATGGTCATATAGCTTGGGAAGATGCCATCCTCCATACCTGCCAGATAAACATGGGAAAATTCCAGTCCCTTTGCACTGTGCAGCGTCATCAGAAGCACTCTGTCCTGCTCCTCATCCACGTTATCAATATCCGCAACAAGTGCGACTTCTTCCAGGAAACCGGAAAGTGTCGCTTCCTCATGCTCCGACTCATAGGCAACAACCTTGGAAAGAAGTTCGTCCACGTTTTCCATACGGCTTTCCGCTTCTTCCTGCTCTCCCTCTGCCTGCAGCAGATCCATATAGCCCGTTGTATCGATGATATCCTGCAAAAGCTCTTCCAGCCCGTAAACAGTCAGACGGCTTCTGAATACCTGTATCATATTGACAAACGGTGTGATCTTGGCTGCGCTTTTGCCGAGTGACGGGATCTGTTCCGCCTGCCGCAGTGCATCATAAAAACTCAGATTATTTTCGTCTGCATAATTCTGTACCTTTGCGATCGTTGTCGCACCGATCCCACGCTTCGGGATATTGATGATACGTTTTACCGCCACATCATCGCGTCCGTTATCGATCGTCTTTAAATACGCCAGCAGATCCTTGATCTCCTTCCGGGCGTAGAAATTTACGCCGCCCACGATCGTATAAGGAATACCGGATCGTACAAACTGCTCCTCCAGCATACGGGACTGGGCATTTGTCCGGTAAAGCACCGCGCAGTCCTGAAACGCTGCCTCTCCTGTCCGCTGCTTTTTCTTAATATCGGAAGCAATAAATTCCGCTTCTTCGTAAGCCATGTCAAACTGACGGAAATGGATCCGGTTTCCCGCTCCCTGATCCGTCCACAGTGCTTTGTCCTTCCGCCCTACGTTATTGCGGATCACGGCATTTGCCGCATCCAGAATATTCTGGCTGGATCTGTAGTTCTGCTCCAGTTTGATCACATGCGCATCCGGGAATACTGACTCGAAATCCAATATATTGCGGATGTTAGCGCCACGGAACTTGTAAATAGACTGGTCATCATCCCCTACGACGCATAAATTACGGTTAGCCGCAGACAACAACTTGATCAGTTCAAACTGTGCTGTATTGGTATCCTGATACTCATCCACCATGATATATTGCAAACGATCCTGATAATTCTGGCAGACCTCCGGGCACGCCTTAAACAGCTCCACAGTCTGCATGATCAGATCATCAAAATCCATGGCATTATTCTTCCGCAAAGCTGCCTGATATTCCCGGTAAACCTTGCCAATCCGCTGCTTGGTAAAATCACCAAATGCATGCATTTCGTATTCCTGCGGTGTGATCAGAGAATCCTTGGCAGAAGAGATCGCAGATAAGATCGTACGCTCCTTGAGCATCTTCGTGTCGATCTCCAGACGTTTACACACGTCCTTCATCACAGTCTTCTGGTCATCCGTATCATAGATCGTAAAATTGTTATCATAACCGATCCTGTCTGCATAACGGCGCAGGATCCGCACACAGCTGGAGTGAAAGGTGGAAACCCAGATGCTCTCCGATCCCATCCCGACAAGGGCATCCACACGGTTCCGCATTTCCTGCGCTGCTTTATTGGTAAAGGTGATCGCCATGATGTTCCATGGGCTGACCTGACATTCCTCGATCAGATAGGCGATCCTGTGGGTAAGCACTCTTGTCTTACCGCTTCCCGCACCTGCAAGGATCAGGACAGGACCTTCTGTCTGCAAAACTGCCTCCTTCTGCTTTTCATTTAATGTATCGTAAATACTCATACATTCCTCCGTATTCAAACAAATGTTCGTTATCTTTCCTATTATAACACTGCTACAACAATTCCTGCAATAATGACAGCCGCACAAATCAGTTTATAACCGATATTTTTTTCATGGAAGATAAACTTACCCGCAAGGATCGTCACAATACAGCCGGATTGCTTGATCAGTGTCATAATACTGATCCGGCTTTCCGGGTTTGCATTTGCCAGAAAAAGCGACCGGTCTGCAATGACAAACAAAATGGCAAGCAGCCAGATCCAAGGGTTTTTCAATGACTCCTTCACGTGGATCTTTTCTTTTGCGATAATTATGTAAACCAGATAGTACAGCACCAGAAACAGCATATACCAAAACTGCAGTTGTGCACTTGTAATATCCTTTGTCAGTATTTTATCCAGAAGTCCCGATATCGCATTCAGCATACAGGAAGCCAGTGCAAACAGGACTAAAATGACCGGTACATGTTCTTCATTTTGCTGTTCCTTATTTTTCTGTTTTTCTGAAATCGTACACGCAGTACCGTCATCTGTCTGTATATCAGAGTTTTCCCGTGCCTTCTTCTGCATTCTGCAAACCATTGGCCATTTCGGTCTTTTCAGCATCAGAAGTCCGACACAGACAAGTAATAACCCGATCATCTGATTTCCCGACAGTACCTCATGCTGCACGATCACCGCCAGCAGTGTGGCAAACAGAACGCGTGACAGGTCTAAAAGCCCGTACAGACTGATCGGCATTTTCTTGATGGCTTTAAAGCTGCACATCCATGCCAGAAAAATGATAAAAGACTTAAATGCCACCGCAGGCAGGAAATGCATATCCATCTGCGCTGCATTTTTCACATCCGGGCATACAAATAAAAAAGCAAACAATGTATAGAAAAACAACACTTCCATGACACTGCTTCTCTGCAATGATTTCTTTTTAACAATCTCTCTTGTACCTTTTAAAACACCATAATTTAAAACGAATAACATCCACATAAATAATATTCTCCCGATTTTCCTCGGATAACGTATCATACTTTTCCCTGTCTTGCAAATAGTTTTCATTTAGTCACGCCATGCAGAATCTTTCATACTTTATAAAGAGGGCTGTTGCCCATCAAAAAAAGGAGGATACGATTATGAACAGAAAAAAGAAACGCAGCATCTGTCTGCTCCTGCTGATGGCACTTGTCACACTTTCTCTGACGGGCTGCGGGCAGAAAGAAAAAGTCACCGGAGAAAAAGTCGTGCTGAATGAAGTAGCACATTCCATCTTCTATGCCCCGATGTATGTTGCGATCGAAGAAGGCTATTTCGCAGAGGAAGGCATTGATCTGACACTGGTGACCGGCTTTGGTGCAGACAAAACAATGACCGCCGTTTTGTCCGGTGAAGCGGATATCGGCTTTATGGGACCGGAATCCACGATCTACACGTATCTGGGCGAAACCGACGACCCAGTGATCAACTTTGCACAGCTGACGCAGCGTGCAGGGAACTTTATGGTTGCAAGGGATGACAGCGACTTTTCCTGGCAGGATCTGAAAGGAAAGACTGTTCTTGGCGGGCGCGCAGGCGGTATGCCCGAAATGGTCTTTGAATACATTCTGAAGAAAAACGGTATTGACCCGGCAAAAGATCTGACGATCGACCAGAGCATCGACTTTGGTTCCACTGCTGCTGCCTTCAGTGGCGGAAAAGGGGATTACACCGTAGAATTTGAGCCATCCGCTACCGCACTCGAATCCATGGATGCAGGCTATCATGTTGTCGCTTCCCTCGGTGTGGATTCCGGTTATGTTCCGTATACCTGCTTCTCCGCAAAGAAAAGTTATGTAAATAAAAACGCAGCTACAGTCCAGAAATTTACCAATGCGCTGCAGAAGGGAATGGATTATGTTGCAGGCCACACCCCGGAAGAGATCGCCAAAGTGATCAAACCACAGTTTAAGGAAACAGACGAGGCAACACTGGAAACGATCATCAGCCGGTACTACAGCCAGGATACCTGGAAAACAGACCTGATCCTGCAACAGGACAGCTTCACACTGCTGGAAGATATTCTGATCGATGCAGGACAGTTATCAGATTATGTAAACTATGAAGATCTTGTCACAACCAAATTTGCAGAAGAAGCGAAGAAATAATCAGCTGAACGATCCTAAAATAAAGAATGTGACAGGAATTTACCATCACAAAAATAAGAGACAGAGATCAGCACTACTTCTGATCTCTGTCTCTTTTCTTTTATCCTTCTTTATAAAATTGTTCTATAATCCCATCTGCAAGCACTCTGGCGAATAAGGTACCCTGTTCCCCCATCTCCTGGTATACGAAAAGCTCTTTGCGGAGATTTCCCTCTCTGCTCTGCTTTGCGGCTTCTTCAACCGCACCATTCAGGCTCTGGAGGAAATCCGAAATCTGTCTGCTGATATATTTGTCATTCTGTTTTTCGAGAAACTCTCCTATCTTTACAGCCTGCTCATCAATTTCATTCCTAAGAGCTGAAATATTCTGCCTTTCTCCTGTATAAACGGCTCTCGCATAATCTGCAAGTTTTTCTGTATATACAGTAAAAATCTGACTTAAGCGGCTCGTCATGCTGACCGGATAAAAAGCGCTGTAAATAGTTGCAAGCTCTCCCGGGACTTCCAAAAGATACTCAAGACTCTGCTCTGTTCTTTCTTCCGTTCCGCTAAAGGAAGCCATATACAATTGCAGGAAGCCAAGATACTGATATACCACCTTGTTAAAGTCACTTACAATCTGCAGCTCATCCAGTCCCTGCTTTTCCTCAAAACGTTTTCCTTCACAAATATTCAGTTTATCTCCTACCCGCAGATTATAGGGATTTACCCCGGGATTTGCAAGTAGTATCAATGGTACCGTTGTCTTATACTGCTTCGCCAGCTTATAAAGCGTATCTCCTTTTTGAATCTCATGCACCGTCATCTGACATTTCATAACTGCCTCCATAGGTTGTTATCATTCCCTATCAGTATATGAAAACCGGACGGCATATGTGAATCTCTAATAGCTTCTGATCTTATCCTCCGAATCATCGTTTGTCTTATCAATCTTCCGGATCACCACAAAATAACTGTAATTGTCACTGACTCTGATCTCGATCCGGTCGCCAACCTTATGTCTCATCAGTGCTTTTCCCATCGGGGACTCAATACTGATCAGATTTTCCAGCGAATTGCTTCTTACCGTAGTTACAATACGATAAGTCTCCTCACAGTCATCCTCCTCCACATAAACAGTCACCGTATTATTCATACCGACTTCATCTGCTTTGGAATCATCGGAAATGACCTGTGCTGTTTTGATCATACGCTCCAGATAGCGGATCCTGCTCTCATTTTTATTCTTCTCTTTTTTGGCAGCATGATATTCAAAGTTTTCACTTAAGTCCCCATGTGCTCTTGTCTCTTTTACCGCTTCCAGAAGCTCCGGTCTTTTTACCAGTTTCCGGTATTCGATCTCCTGCTGCATTTTATCTATATCAGACTGTGTTAATTGGTCTCTCATAACGTCAACTCCTTCTGTCCAAAATAAGTTCTGATCTTCTCCTCATTCAGTTCTTCCCCGATCACGATCAGAACCTCCTGTCCTTTTTCCACTTCTTTTACGGTCATGGCATCCTGCATCGCATTCAGCTCCAGCCATTTATCATCCTTACGGATAAAGCCTTTCACCCGGAAGATCTTTCCGCATTCTGCATCCTGCAGTACCGCAGATACCGTCTGCCGCATCTTCTCTTCTGTCATACCCAGATTCAGGAAATACACAGACTGGAAGCCGTCCTGTTCCCCGGACAGCTTCACATGATCTGCCGGTTTATACCCGCTTGTCATGATCTTTTGATAGTCTTCCTCTTTCAACAGAGCCCAGTCCTTGCAGATCATCACATCTGCAAGCTGTCTGTCGCATTTGATCCGCTGCATGGCACGCCCGATATGTGCCTTTGTCCTTTCGATCTCCTGCTCCGTGGCTTCCTGCACCTTGCTGAATAAGATAACGCCCGCACCCGCAACCTCGGAAGCCAGCAGATAATCGGCGTTTTCAGACATTTCATCCGGCAGTTTCGCATCTACCACAGCGATCACATTTCCGATCTCATACCACTGATCCAGCGGTTCTTCCCGCAGGGTATCAAAAAATTCGTCCACATCGAAAATACCGGATGGCTCGATCAGCACCCTGTCAAAGCCCCGCATTCCCATGGAGATCAGCTTTGTTTTAAACCGGCGCTTATGGCAGTCCTTATCACAGCCGCCCGCTACCATTTCCAGATCACAATGATCGCCCAGAAGATCCTGCATCAGCAGCATATCAACATTGACTGCGCCGAAATCATTTTCCAGAATACAGATATGCTCACCTTTTCCGATCAGATAAGACGCATATTTCTTTAAAAAAGTTGACTTCCCGCTTCCTAAAAATCCGGTGATCAGATCCACCTTGATCATTTGATTCACATCCTTTGTCAAATAGTTTTCCTTTTAATACACATATGCTGTGTCTACATCAATAACCACATAGTAATCCGGCCACTTTTCCCATACTTTCTTTTGTATGATGTCTTTCAATTCTTCCTGTGACAGCTTAAAATCAGCCGGTATAACCACATCAAATATCATATTGTGGTGTGTCGTACCTGTCACCATACGGAAATCATGGATCGTAAGCCGTTCATCAATGGCTTTTACAAGCTTTACCATTTCTTCCTTCATTTCAACTGTTTTTACATTGCCAACATCGATCGGATCCATATGGATCACAGTCTCGCAATGCAGCTTTTCCTTCAGCTCCCGTTCTATCCGGTCGATCAGATCATGCAGTTCATAAATATTACCATCCCCTGATACCTCTGCATGCAATGATACCATTACTCTTCCCGGTCCGTAATCATGCACTGCCATATCATGGATCCCAAGCACCTCCTCATGCTGCATGACAAGTTCTTTGATCTCTTTGACAAATTCCGGATCCGGAGCCTGTCCCAGCAATGGGCTTACTGTTTCCTTTGCCGCACCTATGCCTGCTGCCAGGATAAAAACAGCAACCAGAATACCGCAATACCCATCTATGTTGATCCCTGTTACCGCTAAAAACAGCATTGCCAGCAGTACAACCGTCGTAGCAGCCGCATCACTCAGGCTGTCCGTTGCCGTTGCTGCCATCGTTGCAGATCTGATCTTTTTCCCGATGGCATGATTATAATATGCCATGTACAGTTTAACCAGAATGGATGCTGATAACACAGCGATAGACAGCGTACTGATCTGTACACTGACCGGATGCAATATCTTCTGCACCGAATTTTTTGCCAGTTCCACGCCCATTAAAAGGATCAGAAAGGAAACACCGAGCCCTGCCAGATATTCGATCCTTCCATGTCCAAACGGATGATCCAGATCAGGCTTTTTCCCGGAGAAGACAAAACCGATCAGCGAAATAAAGGAAGATCCCGCATCTGACAGATTGTTAAAGGCATCTGCCATGATCGCAATAGATCCACTGAAAAAACCTGCCAGATACTTTCCTGTAAACAGGCAGATATTTAAAAAAATGCCCACAACAGCACCTAATGTACCATATACTCTTCTCTTTTTCTCTTCACTGTCGGATTCTCTGATCCAGAACTTAGCCAAACACGTTATCATATTGTACTCTCCCAAATAATGATTCAATTTTACTCTTCATACAAATATAAATCAATATCTACCGCCCCTTCGATACCGGGAACTTTTCCCGATTCCGTAAACTGCCACATCGTAAATGCATAGGGGAAATCCGGCTGCATCCGATAATCTGCCAGCCAGAGCGGATAAGCTGTCAGCTCCTCTAAATATAATACTGTTGTCAGCCGCTTTGCATTGGCATAGACCATCGGCTGATAGCCTGCTGCCTGCACAGCATCACAAAACGCCGCCGTGATCTTAGTCAGCTGCTTTCCTGTCAGTTCATCTGTTCTTGCCGTATCATAAAGGATCGGCTCTGTATCAAATACGATCGGCATTTCCATTTCCTGCCCTTCGATCGCCTGCAGGACAAATGCTGCCTCTTCTCTTGCCTCCTCCTCGGAAATGGCTGCGGAAAAGAAATAGACACCTGTTTTCAGCCCCTGCTCCTTTGCACCTCTCAGATTTTCATAAAACCGATCATCCATAACCAGCTTCCCGCTGCCATATCCCCTTAGCCCGATCCGCAGCATGACATAGGAAATGCCTGCATTTTTCACCTGCTCCCAGTCAATATTTCCCTGAAATTTGGAAATATCGATACCAAGCATAGTCTGATAACCCTGCGCCTCATACCGTTTCGTCAGATCTTCTCCCGAAAAGGCAGACAATGTATACGGATTTTGCGCAACATCCGTCAGAAGCGGTACACGCAGATAGCCTTCTGCAATATCATAGACCACAGTCGTCTGTGCTTCCTTTTCCATATCCGACACATAAGGAATCTGTTTTTCTTTTTCTGCCACGATCCATGCCTGCTGCTCTTCTGCCTGCTTCTGCGCCTTTTCCCCGGCTGCTTCCTGTACCGCCTGCTGCGATCCGGACTGCCCATTATCATTGCCCGCTTCCGCATCCTGCGTGGCTTTTGTCTGCTCTGTCAGAACCGCTTCTGTCTGCATGCTCCGGTTTTGCCTCACCGCCACAACTCCCAGTGTCAGACCGGCCGCTGTCAGCAGAAAAAGACATCCCAGCACAATGCCTGCGCGCTCTGCCAGACGTTTTTTCCTGCGTCCCATAAAAACGGAACCGGCAAAAAAGAGAGCTGCAAACAGTAATGCACCCATTCCGAGGATGGGAAGACTGCTGCCCGGATTTTTTCCGCCTTCTGCAAGCTCCTGTCTGCTACTCTCCAGACTTCCCTGATCTGTTTCCTGCCGACTTTCCTGTTCCGCCGCAAGCTCCTTAACCGTGTCCTCTGTCTGCGCCGCAATGCCAAGCTCTTCTGCCGTTCTGGTGACGCTGTTTGTCTGTGTATACAGAAAGTACCCATTATACAGCCGTGCACAGATCTCCTGCTCCGCCGTCTGTCCTATGATCCTGATCTCCGTTCCCGCCTCATCAAACGGAAGCAGCTCCGACCATGTCTTTCCGCCATCTGTGCTGTAATCATAATAGACAAGTCGGCTCTGCGCATCTGTTCCGGTCAGCGTATAAAGCTGTGCATCCTCTTCTGTCCCCGTCCAGGTAAGCACCGCTGTCTCCGGCTCCGTCGTATCGTGGGAAACCGCTGTCTCCGGTGCTCTGTATCCGTTTTTGACATATGCCGAATAGTCGTTTCCAAGAGAGGTACTGACAAGTCCGTAATACTTTGCAAGTGCCGTCGCATCAAGACGTCCCATTTCCTGCCAGTCCTCGGGGCTGTCCAGATATGCCCGGTCCATGGCATGATCCGCATAGGCATGCTCCACCAGGATACACGGCAGATCCAGTGCCGCCGATTCCCGGATAATCCCATAATAATCCGTTCCACTGTCATTTAACCGCGTTTTGACACCACGGATCGTCAGACCATGCTCCGAAAGCTGGGACAGGATGATATCTCCCAGCGCATGCATTTTGGCATTTGCCAGCCCTGTGCTGGGAATCCACACCTCTGATCCGTACATCGTATGCTTTTCGGACATATTAAAATGGAGGCTGACCATAACATCTGCCTCCACACTTTTTGCATATTCTGCCCGTTCTTTCAGGGACATATCTTTCTTGTCCGGATTCGTTATGTAAACCTCTGTGTTATCATACTGCTGTAACAGCTCCTGCATTGCCTTTGCTGTCACAAGGTTCATATCCTTTTCCAGAAATCCGTCATAGTTCAGCCCTTCATTGCTGCCACCATGTCCCGGATCGATCACAATTACAAAATTCTCTGCCATATACCCTCTGCTCTGGTTTATTTTTTATTCTTTTTTTCTTCCTTATCAGATTCTTCCGTACTCTGTCTGCTGCTTCTCATCTCATCGATCAGCTTTTCGATCAGAAGCTTCTTTACATATACATCAAAGCTCAGCATACAGATAAAATAAAACTGCTGCAGAAAGTCCCTGGATTCCTCATCTGCATCCGCAAAAGATTTCTGTGCCTGCTCGAAATGCCTTGCCACATCCTTTTTCAGTGTCTGGATCTCTTTTCCTTCCATCTGGAAAACTTCTTCGTAAATATCGGAAAGTGTCAGTCCGTCTTCTTTCCCGAAAAAACGATCTGTGATCGGCTGCAGCAGCTCCTGGATATCACTGATCGACAGAAATCCCTTGAAATAATAAATAAAGATAAGCACCAGAAGATGCTCCTTGGAATATTTCTTTTTCACAGGCGGCGGTAGAAGATCGTTCTTTGCATAATTATTGATCATTGTCTTCGTCAGTATCTTATCCGTTTCCTGCCTTGTCGTACTTTTCAGCCGATGATCCATAAAAGTAGTAACCTGATCCATGTAAAGATCGATATTCGGGATATCTGCCGTTTTGATATAATCTATGCGGTCAAAGCTTTCCATTATGCTGTTTAATAAATCTTCTGTTGAAATTGTCATAATATGCTCCGCTTCTTTCCTGTGTTACGTATTTTTTATTCACTCTACATTATATAGTATTAAAAACTATTTGTAAATGTCTAACTTTTCTTTCTCCGCCGAAAGAATTTCTGTGCCGGTTGACGCTTTGCTTTTCCTGTGCTAAGATAAGAGAAATGTATGACGTTAAAATTTTACAGTGTTAAAGTGTTGGAGGGTAATTATGGTAAAGCAATTAAAATCTGAACCGGTTGATCATCTGTTTGAAGCAATCCTGACCCTGAAATCCAAAGAGGAATGCTATTCTTTTTTTGAAGATCTGTGTACAGTCAATGAGCTGCTCTCTCTTTCCCAGCGTTTTGAAGTTGCTGCCATGTTGAAAGAGCATAAGACCTACTTGGAAATCGCCGAAAAGACCGGTGCATCCACCGCTACTATCAGCCGTGTCAACCGCTCTCTTACTTATGGAAATGACGGCTATGAAATGGTTTTCAGCCGTATGAAGGACGAATAAAACGCCGCTGCACCACAGGAATCCGCAGCGCGTGGCATCATATAAAAATCCCATGTAGTCATTTCAGGTCTGCATAATTGCATGATCCTGAAATTTCCACATGGGATTTTTTGATATGTTCAAAGCTTATATTACTTCTATTTTCAGTTAAAATGATTTTTCCGTAAACCTACACATCCAGCTTCATATCGCCGTCCTGTAACCATCCAAGCTTTCTCATGCCTGTGGCAAATGCCCAGGAAAGAACACCTGTCAGCAGGAAATGCAGCACAATGATCTTGACGAGGACGATGTTTCCGCTTTCCATGGCTGCCATTGTCTGATAGGTTGTGATCTGTCCGACCAGACCTGCTGTACCCATACCGGAGCCTGTTGCATTATTTGTCATGCCAAATACAAGTGTGGAGACCGGACCAAGCACCGCGCTTGTTAAAATAGCAGGCAGCCAGATGATCGGCTTCTTCACAATATTACCGATCTGCAGCATACTTGTGCCGAGTCCCTGCGCTAAAAGTCCGTTTACCTTATTATCCTTATAGCTTGCAACCGCAAAACCAACCATATTTGCACAGCATCCGACTGTTGCCGCACCTGCTGCCAGACCTGACAGATTTAAGATAATGCCAAGTGCTGCGGAGCTGATCGGCAGTGTCAGGATAATACCCATTAAAACAGAAAAGATAA